>ORMF010308535.1_pt1 | contig 28951 bp, 30 predicted proteins | sample 1779871 | NCBI WGS metagenome assembly ORMF01 (sample SAMEA104232316, study PRJEB22302) | groundwater metagenome | biome: forest; feature: aquifer; material: groundwater | place: USA | collected 2011-08-07 | depth 5.4 m | reverse complement strand
GCGAATGGTTCGCCGGCCTGATTGGGTCGTCGTCAACTATCTACTGCATGCAAAACGGGCATGAATAACTTACGTGTGATACCGGTTCTTGGCAGCGACCTCGTCAAGGTGAGCTGTTTGGAAGTCGTTGAAAGGCTGGGCGACCAGTGGAAGCAGCTGAGTGGAGCGACCGTCCTCATCACGGGAGGAGCGGGCTTCCTTGGCCGATGGTTTCTGACGACCCTCGCGCTCGTGAATGAGCACGTTCTTTCGTATCGTCCATGTCATATCGTCTGCCTCGATAATTTCAGCCGCGGGCGCCCGAAATGGCTGGATGCCCTGCCAGGCACCGAGACGATCATGGCGGATATATCGGCGATCGAATTCGGGTCGCTGCCTCGTTTCGAGTACGTAGTTCACGGAGCGTCGATTGCGTCGCCGCTGTTCTATCGTCGGGCGCCACTTGCAACCATGGACGCGAACGTGCGCGGTATCCGAGCGTTGCTCGAGGCTTGTGTGGCTCGTATAGGCGCGGTTCGGAGCGTCCTCTTTATGTCGACAAGCGAGATCTACGGTGATCCGCCCGCTCATGAGGTCCCGACAAGCGAGGCTTATAACGGCAACGTATCGTGCACCGGCCCGCGGGCATGCTACGACGAGTCGAAGCGATATGGTGAAACGCTGTGTACAACCTTTCACCGTGTACACGGAATCCCGGTCAAGATTGCCCGCCCGTTCAACAACTATGGTCCCGGCTTTGTGCTCGAGGACGGACGCGTCATTCCAGACTTGATGCGAAGTGTCTTATCAGGACAGGACATCGTCCTTCATTCGGACGGAGCGCCAACCAGGACATTCTGTTACGGCGCGGATGCCGTTACGGGCTATTTTCAGTTGCTATTCTCGGACCGCAACGGCGAGCCATACAACATCGGTGCCGCGCGGCCGGAGATCTCGATGGGCGACCTCGCGCGATTGGTTGCCGATCTGGCGGCCACGGAACTCGGCCGGACTGTTCGCATCGCGCACGAAGCCTCCGATGATCTGCACTATCTCACTCACAATCCGCAACGACGTTGCCCGGACATTACGAAAGCCCGCAACGACATCGGCTTCTCGCCACGATGGACCCTCGAAGCGGGTTTGCTAGCGACGCTGCGTTGGCATCTGCAGGAGGTCCGATGAAAGTTGCTGTCGTTGGCGCCGGCTATGTCGGACTTGTCACGTCTGCGTGTCTGGCGGCTCAGGGTCATACCGTTAGCTGTGTCGATCTCGTCGCTGACCGTGTCGACATGATCAACAGGGGCGAGGTGCCTTTCCACGAGGAGGGACTGCAATCGATCCTGTCAAGCGAGGTAAGGGCCGGCCGTTTGACGGCGACTACTTCGCTGTCAGACGCGCACCGTGGAAGTGATGTGACGTTCGTAACCGTCGGCACGCCGACGGTTAATGGTGCCGTCAATTTTCGGCCGCTCGACGCGGCGGCGATCGACATCGGAAGACTTCTTGGGCGCAACGAGAGCTACCACACCGTTGTCGTCAAGTCGACGGTGCCACCGACGACCACGGATACACGGGTTCGAGGCATTCTCGAGCGCGAGTCTGGGAAGAAGGCCGGCGAATTCGGTCTCGTGATGAACCCGGAGTTTCTCAGAGAAGGATGTGCCGTACACGACTTTCTCCATCCGGATCGCATCGTTATCGGCGCATTCGACGACCGTGCGTTCGAGTCCGTTCGAGCGTTGTATGCGCGGACGGAGGATCGCATTGTCCGAACCACCCCGAGGACGGCGGAGCTTATCAAGTACGCCACGAATTCGCTCCTTGGCACGATGATCAGCTTCGCAAACGAGCTCGCCACGATATGTGAAGCGGTTCCCGATGTCGACATTGTCGATGTTATGCAGGGCCTCCATCTCGACCGGCGTCTCACGATTACGCAGGGGGACGGCACCGCGGAGATCGCCAGCTATCTGAAGGCCGGCTGCGGATTCGGCGGCAGCTGCCTGCCGAAGGACATCGCGGCGCTCGTGGGCTTCGGACAATCGTTGGGGCTCGACATGGCGATTCTAAATGGCACACTGAGTGTTAACGCCCGCCGGAGAGTTCATGTGGTTGAGCTCGCTGCGCAGGCGCTGGGTTCGCTGCACGGGCGTGCAATTGCGGTCCTCGGAACAGCGTTTAAACCAAACACGGACGACATTCGCGAATCACCAGCGGTAGGCATCATCAAGGGACTCCTCGTTCGTGGAGCAGAAGTTAGAGCGCACGATCCAGTTGCGCGTCTTGTCGACACGCCGGTATCCCGACACCCGTGCTTCACAGGCGTACGCGGAATAGACGATGCGCTGAGAGGCGCAGACGCAGCGATCGTGGTTACACCCTGGCCCGAGTACCTGGCAATGACCCCGCAGTCGTTCAAAGCCCTGATGAAAACGCCGATCCTAATTGACACACGCAGAGCGTTTTCGCGGACGGCGATGATCGAAGGCGGAATGCAATACTACGGAGCCGGTCTAGCCTCCATCGTTCCCGTCTCGGTCTGACATCGGAATGACGAGAGACGCCACTGAGAGTTGGCCCAAATTCGAAGGTGTCGTTTCGAAACTCTTCCGCCTTCCGTTCGTCGAGTCGAACATCTACTCGGGTACCACAACGTGGCGCGACTGCGTGGATGCCTTGGGGATGCTCACGCGTCCCCGAACGCTAGTCGAAGGCGAGAGTCTCTCGGCGTACGAAGCGGCATGCGGGCGGTTAATCGGCTGCCCCAACGTCTTTAGTTTTGCCACAGGGCGGATGGCGCTCTATGCCATCCTCGAGGCGCTGGGGATCGGTCCTGGCGACGAAGTCATCCTGCCAGCGTTTACTTGCGTCGTGGTTCCAAATGCCATCCTGTACCGAGGCGCCATCCCCGTGTACGTAGACATCGATCGGCGGACTTACAACATTGACGTCGGCGGAATCGAGGCTCGCATCACGCCGAGGACGCGCGCGATCCTCGCGCAGCACACATTCGGCTTGCCGTGCGATTTGGCTGCAATCCGAGAGATCGCTCTAAGACGGAGGCTGGACGTCATCGAGGATTGGGCGCATGCCGTAGGCGCCCTGTGCGATGCCGGAGTGGTGGGGCGATTGCGCCGCATCGCGTATTTCTCTTCGGATCACACGAAAGTGTTCTCGACCTCCACAGGAGGCGCTGCGGCCACAGACGACGACGGTCTTGCAGACCGACTTCGCCAAATTCACTCGTCGAGTCCGGATATTGGGCTTCGCCGCACGCTGCGCGTCCTCTTCACACTCATCGTAGAGCACGTGCTCACGCACCCCACGCTCTATCGTGCCGGCAAGTATGTGCACGCCGTCTGCAATCGGCTACACCTTTTCCAGTACTTTCCGGACGAAATGCAGATCCTGAAACCAAAACGGTATCCGTATCCCGCCCGGCTGTCCAACCTTCAGGCGAGAATCGGCCTGAATCAGGTAAGAGACCTGAAGGGCAATCTGCGTCATCGGCGGCACATCGCCAAGCAATACGATGCTGTTCTCAAGGTTCACACCGAGCATCTTGCACGCGAGGCAAGTCATACCTTCTTGCGGTACTCGTTCCTCGTGTCCGACCGAGACGAATTCGAACGCACTTTGAAGGGCGTCGTGGATCTTGGCATCTGGTTCAGGTCGGTCGTAGGCGGTCGAAACAGAGCGTTCCACGAAGTCGGCTATGAGGAGGGCAGCTGTCCAGTTGCGGAGCACGTGGCCGCGCATGTCGTCAACCTCCCTACGCACTTTCGCGTCCGGCGTGTTGATGACATTCTCGACGTGCTGTCACGTCTCGACTGGGAGCCGGATTCGGGCCACTTCACTCTCAGGGTTCAATTGTGAAGGTCGTCATCCTTGCGGGGGGGCTCGGTACACGCCTATCGGAATCCGCGGACAGCACGCCCAAGCCGATGGTGACCGTAGGAGGGCGACCTATTCTCTGGCACATCATGAGGACGTACGCCAAGTTCGGGTACAAGGATTTCGTCCTCGCTCTTGGATATAAGGCCGAGATCATCAAGGAGTATTTCCTTAATGTGCGTACGCTGAACGCGGACTTCACCGTGGATCTGGCGAACGGCGCTATCGCGCTGCACCAGAGAAGTGACATCGATTGGCGTGTCACCTTGGTGGATACCGGCTTGAGTTCGATGACCGGCGGCCGCGTGCGTCGGCTGAAGGACTACATCTCCGGTACGTTTCTGCTCCCCTACGGCGACGGCGTCGCCGACATCGATGTTCATGCGCTTGTTGAATTCCACAGACGTCACGGTCGAATGGTCACGGTCTCCGCGGTCCGGCCGGCAGCGCGATTTGGCGAACTGATGATCGATGAGGGTCGAGTCACCTCGTTCAAGGAAAAGCCGCAAGTGACCCAGGGGTGGATCAATGGAGGTTTCTTCGTCGTGGAGCCCGCGTTCCTCGATTTGATCGATGGCGACGATTCCGTGTTGGAACGCGAACCGCTAGAGCGCGCCGCCGCGATGGGTCAACTGATGGCGTACACGCATACCGGCTTCTGGCAGTCGATGGACACCAAACGCGACCGCGACTATCTGGAGGCGTTGTGGTCGGTCGGCCCCGCTCCCTGGTACGCCTGATTTGATGACCGAAAGGCTCATCCGGCTTTCGAAATCGTCGGTATCGGCTATCGAGAAGGACGCTGTGATGATCGTGCTCGACCGCGAGCGGTTAGGCATGGGCATCGAAGTGGCGCGATTCGAGGAAGATCTCTCAGCGTTCTTCGGCCGCCCAGCAGTGTGCGTCGTCAACGGCACTGCCGCCCTGCATCTGGCGTTGCAAGCGTTGAAAGTTGGTCCCGGCGACGAGGTGCTCGTCCAGTCGCTGACCTATCTCGCGTCCTTCCAGGCGATTTCGGCGACCGGTGCGAAGCCAGTGGCATGCGATGTGGAATACGAAACCCTCACGCTGGACTGGCGTGACGCAAAGCGTCGACTCACGCCGCGCACGAAAGCCGTGATGCCTGTGCACTACGCCGGCGGTGTGGGTCGGCTCGATGACATCTACCGTTTTGCTGACGACCATAATCTGCGTGTCATTGAAGACGCCGCACATGCCTTTGGGTCCGCCCATCGGGGGCAGCGGGTGGGGAGTTTCGGGGATATCGCGTGCTTTAGTTTCGACGGGATAAAGAACATCACGTCTGGTGAAGGAGGCTGCGTAGTCACGGACTCGGCGGATGTCTTGACAGCCGTCCGGGACGCCAGGCTGCTCGGCGTGGAAGGTGACAGCGAAAAGCGCCGCGAGGGGGCAAGGACGTGGGCGCCGTCGGTCTCAATGCAGGGCTGGCGATATCACATGAGCGACGTGATGGCCGCCATTGGCCGCGCCCAGCTCACACGCTTCGACGAGTTCAAAAATAAGCGCAGGGCGCTGCTCGATCGCTACCTCGTGAACCTGAAAGGGCATAGCTGGGTCCAGCCAATCGCGTACCTACCGGAATCCGTCGTACCTCACATTTTTGCCGTGAAATTGTTGCCGCCGGTAGACCGGGATGAAGTCCGTGCGCGGCTAGATCTCGACGGAATTCAGACTGGAATTCATTACTTTCCGAATCATCAGCTGGACTACTACCGCGATCGCGACGGGCGCGCGATGCCACAGACAGAGGCGATCGCGAGTCAGTTGCTATCGCTGCCGTTGCACGTCAGTCTGACCGCCGATGACGTCGATCATGTCTGTGATGCACTCGCTCGTGCCGCTGGCTAGCGCCCCACCGCACCTCAAATGAAAAGTTATCTTCGCCAGCTGAAGAAGGTCATCGGTCCGCAATCGTCAGGTCTGCCTGGCATCTTCGTCCGCTTTGTCGTGTTATCCCTACTCGAAGCGATCGGCATCAGTCTCGTCGTGCCTGTAATGTCAAGCCTTGGAGTAGGCGGTGGTACTGGGACAGCCCAGCCTGGCGGTGTCCCGTCCGCCGACGGGTGGCTCCTAACGCCGTTCGGCCTGACCGGCACCGCCGGGCTATTGCTCCTGGTCCTGGTGGTCTTCTATGCCAAGGCCATCTTCGGCTACCGCATGCAGCGCGCCATTCTTCGATTCGGGTACGCAAACCAAAAGCGCCTGATCGACACGATGGTCGTGAATTACGAGCAGATGCCCGTGACCGCCGCTGTCAAAGCCGAAACGGCCGACATGGTGCAGAATCTCATCGTCAACGTCGAGATCGTGTCGATCGGAACGGTCGTCACCTTCATTCGGATGCTTGCGGAGTCGTTTGTCATTATTGCCATCGTTGGCGTGCTCGTCGTGCTACAGCCGGTCGTATCGCTGATCGCGGTGGCAATTATCGCCGGCATCCTGGCGGGCTACGATTTGTTTGTGCGCGCCCGGCTTCACGCGACCGGCAAGGTCGCGGCGAGGCACCGCACGCACGTCATAAAGGGGTTCCAGGACGTCATGAACGGCTTACGGGAAATACGCGTTATCGGAAAACTCGATTTCTTCAACCGCCAGATCTTCGAAAGTACCGCAGCGGTTATGGAGGCGACAGTCGATTACAAATCACTGTTTACCATTCCGCCCTACCTGGTCGAATCCGTGGCGCTGACCGGCTTTGCCACCGTTTTCGTGGTGGGACGCTCCCTCGGGCTGGCTGACGGCGAGATTCTCAGCGCGGTCGCGATGTTCGCCGTTGCCGCCGCGCGGCTCATACCAGGCACCAACCACGTCGTCGGCTCGGTGGTGCAGATGCGGAACGCTCGGTACGCCTTGGAACGGGTTTACGAGACGCTCGTAACGTTGGAGGCGGCCGGACGTGATCACGATCCACGCCGGGCCGAGACACCTCAGCGCAACCTCATTCAGCCACCGAGCCGAATCGTGTGTCGCGACGTCACGTTCTCATATGTCGAGCGATCTGAATCGGTGCTGCGAGGTGCGTCGTTCACGATCGAGCACGGTTCATTGGTATGCCTAAAAGGCGAGTCTGGCTCTGGAAAATCGACGACCCTCGACCTTCTCCTGGGCTTTTTGGAACCCGGACAGGGCGCTGTGTTAGCCGACGATGTAGACATCCGTGATTTAGGTGACGAATGGCGATCGCTCTTCGTCTTCGTACCGCAGGATCCATTCGTTTTCAGCGGGACCATCAGAGAGAACATTACGCTTGAAACGCCCGCCGACACCAATACCCATCGCCTGCGCGATGCCATTGATCTCGCGTGCCTAACGGAGGTCATCGAAGCCATACCCGGCGGCGTCGACGCGAGACTCGAAGAAGGCGGAGATAACCTATCCGGCGGCCAACGGCAGCGAATTGCCCTTGCGCGCGCGTTTTATCTGGACAGGCCGATATACCTCTTGGATGAGCCCACGTCAGCCCTGGATCCTGCCACGGCCGACCAATTGTTGGACAACCTGGCGTCTATGCGCGGGCACAAGACCATTGTCATGGTGAGCCATGACGTCAAGGTCCAGTCACGTTGCGACCAGATCCTCGCATTTGGCGGCGGACTGATCAGCTCGACGATGACTACCGCTGTTCGTTTCGCAGGCGCGACTTCCCGACTATGACCGTTGCTGGTTCGTCGCGACTGGCGTTGGGGCCGACAGATGTCGTACGCGTCGGCGCCGGTCACCGATTGCTGTTCGTGATCAATCACGCTGGATTCTTCCTCTCACATCGCCTTCCGTTGGCAATCGCGGCGCGCGAAGCAGGCTACGAGGTGCACGTCGCGACTCCTCGAAGTAAGCACGTTCCACAACTTCAGTCGACCGGCCTACTGTGGCACGAGTTCCCGCTTACCCGGTCGGGAGTGAACCCGATTGCAGAGTGGCGGTCGTTCCGACGCCTTTGCCAGATCTACCGCCAGGTCCGCCCACAACTCGTTCATCACGTGACCTCCAAGGCGGTGCTCTACGGCACCCTCGCAGCTCGCCTAACAGGCGTGCACGCGATCGTCAATGCGGTGTCCGGAATGGGCCATGTTTATACGGAGGGCGGGCTGTGGCGCCGTGCCCTCCGTGCTGGCATTTCATTGGGATATCGCATGGCGCTCCGTCACTCGCGCATGCGAGTGATCGTGCAGAACCGAGAACACCTCGAGCTCTTCGTGAATAAGGGTTGGGTACGAAAAACCGAGGTAGTTCTTGTGCCCGGATCTGGCGTCGATCTCGACCGGTTCATCCCTCGGCCGGGCCCACGCCCCGGAGTTGTCCGGATCGTGCTTGCGTCGCGGTTGTTGTACACGAAGGGGGTCGCCGATTTTGTCGCCGCTGCGCGCTTGCTCAAACAACGTAACGTGGGCGCTCGGTTTGTGCTGGTCGGTGAGCCGGATAACGACAACCTAGCGAGCATTCCGCTCGATGTCCTTCGGTCGTGGAATGCAGAAGGCGTTATCGACTACCAGGGTCGACAAGAGGATATGCTGGCGGTTTTCGCCGAAACCGATATCGTTTGTCTGCCGACGTTCTACAACGAAGGTATCCCAAAGGTTTTGGTCGAAGCGGCGGCGTGCGGGCTGCCGATCGTCACCACGGACTGGCCTGGGTGCCGGGAAATCGTGGCGCACGGCGATAACGGTCTGCTAGTTCCGATCAAGAACCCTGGCGCCTTGGCAGACGCACTTGAAACGCTTGTTCGCGATGACGCGCTGCGTCATGCGATGGGTAGGCGTGGGCGGCTTCGCGTGGAGGGCGAGTATTCCCTGGCCACGGTTATCCGCAAGACATTGAGAATCTATGAGGACTTGGCAACCTGACCGACTAGTTTGGCCAGGTCCTGACCTACGGTGACGACCCTCATTACCGGTGCGAACGGGTTCGTCGGGCGCGCGCTCATCGCAGCCCTTGCCCGAAAGGGCATTCCCGTTCGTGGCGCGGTGAGGGGATGGGAGGGAATAGAAACGGGTAGCGCCTCTCAGACATGGTGCGCCGTGGGCGATGTGGGGCCTCGAACTGACTGGTCGCGCGCACTGCGAGATGTTGATGCCGTCGTTCACCTCGTCGCACGCACTCACATTCGGGACCACGGGAACCAAGCTCTCCCTTCATACAGACAAATTAACGTAGAGGGAACGCGGCGGCTTGCCGAACAGGCCGCATCAGCGGGCGTCAGACGCCTGGTTTTCGTCAGCTCTATCAAAGTTCTCGGAGAACGAACCCTAGTCCAACCGTTTCGTGCCGGCGACGAACCGGCACCCCAGGACGCGTACGGCATCAGCAAGCGAGAGGCAGAGCAAGCGCTAATGGCGGTCGCCGCCGGCGCAGGCATGGAAACCGTGATCGTCAGACCGCCGGTGATCTATGGTCCCGGCGTCAAGGGGAACTTCCTGCGCTTGATGCGGTTAATCGCAAAGGGAACGCCCTTGCCATTCGACGCCGTGAAGAACCGTCGCAGCATAGTGGCAGTGGAGAACCTCGCCGATCTACTGATGCGCTGTCTCGAAGCGTCTGAAGCCCGTGGTCGGATTCTTCTAGTGAGTGACGGCGAATCACTGTCCACGCCCCAATTGATTCGCTTGATTGCTGCCGCAATGGGCCGGCCAGCGCGTCTGGTTCCCGTGCCGCCCTGGGCACTCCGAGGCGTTGGGTGGTTTGCTGGACGCAGCGATGAAATGGCGCGCTTGTGCGGCTCGCTTGAAGTCGATGACAGCGAAACGCAAGAACTGCTGGCGTGGCAGCCTCCGGTGTCGACCGATCGGGCCATTCGGGACACAGTCGAGCACTTCATGAGTGCGCAGGCGCGGCAACCCGCATGGGCTATCTGAGTTTGTTGGTGGCGGCGTTTCTCGGCACCGCGGCGCTCACATGGGCCGTGCGCCGCTATGCCCTTCGGACGAATCTGCTGGACGTCCCGAACGAGAGAAGCTCCCACTCCAGTCCGACCCCGCGCGGAGGAGGCGTCGCCATTGTTGCAGTTACGCTGTTGGCGATAGCAGTGCTGTCCGTCACCGGATGGGCGCGCGGCTGGCCGCTCGCAGCGTACGCTACAGGCGGCCTGCTCGTGGCCGGTATTGGCTATCTTGATGACTACCGGCACGTCGCAGCGCGCCAGCGTCTGCTGGTGCATTTCGCTGCGGCGGCGGGGGTGCTGCTGGTCGTAGGCCGATTTCCAACCGTGCCCGTATTCGGATTTGAGCTGGACTTGGGACTATCGACTTCCGTCTTCGCAGGGCTCTTCATCGTCTGGCTGCTAAACCTGTACAACTTCATGGACGGCATCGATGGCATCGCTGCCGTGGAGGCGGTGACGGTGGCGGGCGCCGCTGCCGCACTGTTGTGGTACAGCGGTGTGGTGGACTGGGCGCTGCTGGCGGGACTGCTGGCTGCCGTAAGCCTCGGATTTCTGGTATGGAACTGGCCGCCAGCCAAGATCTTCATGGGCGACGTCGGGAGTGGGTTCTTGGGCTTCTGCTTCGGCGGGCTTGCCGTCGTGACATTTGCGGCCTCAGCGCTCTCAATCTGGGTGTGGCTGATTCTCCTCGGGACCTTCCTAGTGGATTCCACGGTGACGCTGATTCGCCGCGTGCTCCGGCGCGAAAGAGTCTACGAGGCGCACCGCACCCATGCGTATCAATACGCGTCACGTAAATTCGGCTCGCATCGGGCTGTGACGATTGCGGTAGGGCTCATCAACGCGATCTGGCTGCTGCCGCTGGCTTTCGCCGTCGCCGCAGGGAGGCTGGACGGCCTGCTCGCGTTGCTCATCGCGTACACTCCGCTGTTAGCGCTCGTGCTGCATTTAAAGGCAGGAGCCCGGGAGCTGCAAGATGTTTGACCTGACGTGCGCGAGCTAGCTGACGATCCAGTCAGCCGCATCCCTACATTCCAGGTCGTGGCCGCGATCCGCGTCCTGCCTCCACGCCGCCCGCCGCTTTGAACAGAATCCTGATTGCCGCGAGTCTTCTGGGAGTGACGTGGGGTGTGCTGTCATTTGGCGCGGTGTACCCGTGGGCCTACTGGCCTCTGCTCACCGTAGCCGCAGTAGTCGGTGCGCTGGGCATGTTCAATGCCAGCCACGCGCTGCGACGGTTGACCGTCGATGGCTCTGTGGCAGCAGCGCTTATGATGTTGTGCCTCGCGACTGCTCTTCAACTCACTCCATTCCCCGCCACGACGCTGGCATCGCTCAGTCCTGCGACGGAGCGTTTTCTTCGCCAATACGACGTGGCGTTTGCGGTAACCGCGGAGAACCCTCGTATCACGTCTGACGCTCCGGGCGATGGGGTCGGTCGGCCGGCGGCGCACGCGCTGTCCATCAATCCACAGGCAACCCGAGTTGGCTTAGCGTTTCTCGCCTGCTTCGGAATCTTTCTCCTCGGCCTTACAGTGGTTCTGTCACGGACTGGGGCACGTCCGCTCGCATTGGGCCTCATCGGCATTGGTTTACTGGTCGCCGTGATTGGCATCGTGCAGCAGCCGCTCTACGCAGGCAAGATCTATGGGTTCTGGGAGCCCCAACAGAAAGGCCGCGCACCGTTCGGCCCGTTCGTCAATCCACACCACTTCGCTGGCTGGATGATGATGATGATTTCGGTGACTGGTGGCTATTTTTGTGCTCGGCTGGCGCAGGCCATGCGAGGCGTCAAGCGTGAGTGGAGAAGCCAGCTGCTGTGGTTTTCATCGCCAGACGCGAACAAGTTGTTGATCGTCGGATTTAGCTTGATCGTGATGACGCTATCGCTGGTGTTGACCCTGTCACGATCCGGCATTAGCGCCCTAGCATTGGCCTTCGTCATTGCCACGGGGATAGTCGGCCGGCGCCTGCGAGGCACGTCGCGACGGCGGTTCGGGGCGAGCTACTTCGCTGTTGCTTTGATGCTTGCTGTCGCTTGGGTCGGCGTGGACGTCGTTGCCGATCGGTTTGCCGGAGCTTCTTGGGAAACCATTGGTGGACGGTTGGGAGCCTGGAAGGACTCGATCAATGTTATCGAGGACTTTCCGCTGACCGGCACCGGCCTAAACACGTACGGAAGTGCGATGCTCCTGTACCAGACGTTCGAAGTCGACTTGCATTATCAGGAGGCGCACAACGACTATCTGCAGCTCGCGGCGGAAGGCGGGTTATTGCTAGGGATCCCGGCGATCCTGGCATTTGGGTTCTTCGTAAGAGCAGTCCGGCAGCGCTTCCGAGAACCCTCCGACGAAACCACCTACTGGATTCGCGCTGGGGCGGTGATTGGCCTGGTCGCGATCGGGTTGCAGGAAATCGTCGACTTCAGTCTGCAGATGCCAGGTAACGCGACCCTGTTCTGTGTGCTGGCGGCCATCGCTGTCCATCGCGCACCGGCGTTGAGACGAGTCAACGTGCCGGCCACGATATCGTCGAGCCATTCGCCTATCACGGTACAGCGGTGACTTTGGCACTCTCACTTCAATGAAGCATGCCCTGGTGACCGGTGCCGCGGGCTTCATCGGAAGTCACGTGTCGGACTCGCTGCTGGCTGACGGCTGGAAGGTCACCGCATTCGACAACTTCGACCCGTTCTATGACCCGGCGATAAAGTTGAAAAACATCGCGCCGCAGCGCGACTTCGAGTCGTATTCCCTTGTGAAGGGCGATCTACGTGACTTCGAGGGAATGCGAGCCGGGCTCGGTGGCGATTTTGATGTCATCGTCCATCTTGCTGCGAAGGCCGGTGTCCGGCCGTCGATTGACAATCCCCTCGTCTACCAAGCCGTCAATGTCGCCGGGACTCAGCATCTCCTCGAGCTCGCTCGAGTCTGGCATGTTAAACAGTTTGTCTTCGGATCCTCGAGCAGCGTGTACGGCGTCAATCCAAGGGTCCCGTGGAGCGAAGCCGATCATATTCTCGAGCCGATCAGTCCGTACGCCAGCACGAAGGTGAGCGGGGAGTTACTAGGCCATGTCTACAGTCATCTGCACGGCATTCGATTTCTGGCGCTGCGGTTCTTTACCGTGTACGGGCCTCGGCAACGCCCAGATCTGGCGATTCACCGCTTTGCCCTGAACATGCTGGCTGGTCGCCCCATTCAAATGTTCGGAGATGGCACAACCCGACGCGACTACACGTTCGTGGACGACATCGTTCGAGGCGTGCGGGCAGCTATCACGTACGACGCTTCGATGTTTGAAGTCATCAACCTTGGGAATAGTCGCACCGTCACGCTCGCCGAGATGATTAGAGGCCTAGAAACGGTCCTTGGTATGCCCGCGCTAGTGGAGGAGGTGCCGGAGCAGGCGGGCGATGTGCCCCAGACATGGGCTGACGTTGAAAAGGCAGGAAGGCTGCTCAATTACTCGCCTCGGGTTGATTATTCGGACGGGATCGAGCGCTTCGCCCGATGGCTCAACGACGTGCCCCACGTTCCCGTTCCTCAATCGGCCTCCGGGCGATGACCTCGTCGGCGTGGCCGCCTACTGGAGTGTTAACAGCACCAGGATTTCCCCGCGACCTGTAGGCAGCGGCTCTAAGGCCTTGCCGATGAGCGTTCCCGGGCGGTGCATTTGCTGACCCCCGATGTTTACGGGACGCGACCGCATCGCGTGCCCAGCCGTGGAACTGGTGACGAGGAGATCCCCCGTACGAATTGCCCCGAATCGGGCATCGGCTTTGATCCGCACCCGCCCACTTTGTGCGACCAACGCCTTGCCCTCGCCAGGCTCGCCAAGCACCACACCGGGTTGCGCCGACACAGCTCCTGCCACTCTCGAATCGTAAGGCCGCGACGCGGTCTTAACGCGATTCTTCGTGGACGTGTCGATAGTGACCACTGTGCCTGGATCGAGCCGTCCGATACTGTCCACCCATTCGGCCACGTCCTGATACTTCGCGCCGATATTGCCATCGACAGTCACATTACCGGCAACGTGCAGCTTGGAGCTCGGAGTTATCGTTCCGATTCCGACATTGCCGGAGCTCGTGATTCTCAGTTTCTCGGTTAACGACGCGCCGTCGCGTGTTTCAAACACGACTTGTCCCGTCAGCTCAGAGGATCCTCTCAATCCTATTACTCGCGAACTAACGGCTGGGCCTTCGGCGTTGGTGTTGGCAAACTCGAAGCCGCCTAGAAATCCGTCCGCAGCTGCAGTGCTGTTTGACAGTCTTATGAAATAGTCGGAGTGGACATGCAATCTCGCTCGTGGTACCGCGGTTCCAATCCCCACATTGCCACTGACTTCGATAACGGCCGAATCCGTAGTGGTGCTTGACGACGTCCCCTTTTGAAGAAAGTTCTCCGTCACGGCGCTGGCCCCGGGTTCGGCGGTGGCACTCGCGCTTGTCTCTTCCTCCCGCAACACCGCTTTCACTTCGTCAGTTAGGCTGGTCGTAAGCACGAAATCGTTCGCACTCTTTCCTGCTAGCGTGTCGGCCGTCCCTGCCTTCGCGGCATAGGGTACGCTCACCAGCGTCACCCGCGGTTGCTCGGGCTCGTTTTCAACCGCCACGCCCACCCACCGCACGCCCGCGCCGCTTGAAAACAGATCCGGCGGCAGCCCTTCATCCCGCGTCGCGCCGAACTGAATCTCGTACCTGCCCGTTTGATCGAGCGTGATCACCTGATGCTCGATCCAGCGTGGCGCAGAATCGTCCTTTGCGTCGTACAGCGAAATGACGAGGAGGACCGTCCCTGTTCGTGGATCCCCGGTCGACGTCTTGACCTCGCCAAGGAGCGGGATCAACGTAGGCGGCGGGCTCGATGTCGCCTGCGCGGCGGCATCGGCCGCGAGGAAGACTGATAGCAGTGCGACGAGCAAGCACATCCGTGGACGAAACGTTCTCATTGCGGATCCTCTGAATCCTTGGCGGGTCCAAAAGGACCCGCCCTACGTACTACGAAGCCGGAAAGGAGCTGCCCTGCGGCCAAAGCTCGACGATTGGTGATGAGATGCACGATGCACTCCAATTACTCCAGGGCCTTGACGGCGGCTCGCAGCTCCGTGATGTGTGCCGCCTTAATCATTGATTCCCCTGCCACGAGGGCCGGATCGGTGTACGTGGGCACGGTGCGACTGAGCGCCGTGTAAAGGGCATTTACGGCCGTCCGCATTTCGCTGATGTGGACGGTCCGCGCCGTCACGGCGGTGCCGAGGGTGGCATCCGTCCATGACGCGGCCGACAGGCCGTACTGGGAGCGCACGTCGTTAATGCGGGTTCTCAGCTCCGTGAGGTGGACTGCCCGCATCTGGTGCACCGAGGGCGTCAGCGGTTCGTCCGTGAAGGCGTCACCCTCAACCCGGAACGCCAGATCGTCGACGTCGGTGTAGTCGCCGTTTGATGCAGGACACGCGGCAGTGCTGCTGGCGTTGAAGCTGAACCGCGCTCGCACGGCCTGCACCGTTCCTGTGGGAAGCACGTACGTCGCGCTCAGCGTCCTCGCGCCGGAACCACTCGGGGTTAGGGTGGTGAGGTAGGTCCACGACGGCGACGCTGCGTTCGCCGCGTAGAACAGATCCAATCGATTGCTGATCGAAAACGCCCAGACGGTCGCGTCGATTCTGACGGTCTTCCCTGGTGCGAAGTCCGTCCCGTCTGTCGTGTAGACGCGGATCCGGTCGATCGACTCATCGTCGTGATATTCGCCTAACGAGCCATCCGAGCACGAATTGTTCAATGTGTTCGGCTGGTTCGGTTCGGGACCATTGCTCATGGTGTCGCGACCATCGAGCAGCACACCCGAATCGCACACGCTGGCTGGTCCCAGACACACCGGCGCCCCGCGCACGGAGCTGAACTTCGCACCTCCCACCGTTGCCACAACCCACCAGGTTCCGCTGTCGGCCTCAGTGGCGCCGGCGGCGTTCGCCGCGCGCCCCTGCCAGAAGTACACGTTGCCAGTCTGAACGGTGACGACGACCGATATGGCGGACCCATTGGATGTCCAACTACTGCACGCGTTGTCGTTCGTCGTGTCGAGGCAGTAATCGTAGCTGGTAGCGCCGCTGGCCGAATTCCAGGCAAGCGTGACACTCGTGGTGAACCCGATGGCCCCATTGCCAGGGCTGCTCTTCGAGAACGTCGAAGGCAGTGAGGTGCTGCTGAAATCGCCGACATTCAACCGGCGGCCAGTGACTGTCTTGCCACTCAGAGACGACGTCAAGCTGCCCTGATTGAGAAGGACCCCGCGAATCTGCGCTGCCGTGCCACCGGGAACCATGGCTTTGTAGACGGCTGCTGCCCCCGTCACATGCGGCGTGGCCATTGAGGTTCCGCTGAAATCGCCATAGCCGTTCTGCGGCTTCGTGGAGTAGATCCCGCTGCCCGGGGCGCCGACGTCGACGGTCGTGGCGCCGAAGTTCGAGAAGGACGACAGCCCGCCCGTGCTGGTGATCGACGCCACAGAGATGACGCCTTCGTAGCTCGCGGCGGTCACGCTCCCTGCACCCACCGTGGTCTTGTAGTTCGCGGGGTACGTGGCGATGGCGTCGTTGTCTCTTGCGAGGTTCCCCGCCGCAGCTATGAAGAGGATGTCCTGCTTCGCCGCGTTGATAATCGCCTGGTGAAGCGCGGTGGAATAGCTGCCACCGCCCCACGAATTGTTCGTCGCGACGACGCTCAGGCCGTGACGTGTTTTCAGATCGGTGATGTAGTTCACTGCCTCAACGGCGTCCGCAGTGGTGCCGCCGTCCGGACCGAGAAATTTGGCGCCGATGATGGTCACATTCCAGTTCACGCCGGCGACGCCAGCACCGTTTCCCCCGCGCGCCCCGATGGTTCCCGCCACGTGGGTCCCGTGAGCGTCCATCTCCAGGTCGCTCGCGCTGCCGTCGTAGATCGAGTTGTCGTTGTTGAAGAAATCCCACCCGCGCACGTCGTCCACATACCCGTTGCCGTCGTTGTCGAGGCCATCCACCGGATCGAAGGGGTTCGTCCAGATGTTCGCAGCAAGATCGGGATGGTTGAAGTCGATGCCTTCGTCGATCACGCCAACGTACACGCTGCTGGAACCGGTGAAGCCCCTCGCCCACAGCTCACCAGCCTGGCTGCCGAACTCGTTGGCCGGCGAGCTGCCATTGCCGTACATGCCCCACAGCAATCCATCGGTGTAGTACGGGTCGTTGGATGTGGCCTGGTGCTGGACGATCCAGTTGGGCTCGGCAAATTCCACCTGCGGAAGCGCTTCGAGGATGGCGATCGCATTTGCTACCTCCAGCGCCGTCGGAAGCCGTTCGAGGCGGCCGGCGCTTCCACGCAATGCGTTGCCGGCGACTGCACCGACGGCATTCCGCGCAGCGGCGCGATCGTTCTCGGTGGTGTCTGGGCGGAACTGCACCAGCACCTCGTTCGGGACGAATTGCGGTTCCGTAGCGACAGTCTGGGCAGGCGGGACCTGGGGAGGGAGGTTCAGCCGCCAGGGTGGGCCCGGGCGGGGCGGCCACAGGTGCAGCGGCCCGCCCGTTTGCGGCGGTGCGGTTGGCAGCACCAAATCCTCTGGGCCGGACGCGCGCTGCGCAACGGCGACGGTCGTCAGCAGCGCGAGCGCGAGCACCACGAGCGGCGCCGAACGACGAACGTGACCCAGGATCATTACTAGCCGGACCATTATCCGCGAGGGTCCAAATCCAGTGGATTGCGTGCCAAGTCCGAGGGTGCCTGGGCGTTGGAAACCGCCGGGCAGGCGCATTCGCGAACACCTTGGCACGCGGTGATTCGAGAACGTTGACATGCGATGCACATGTGTTCATGCTGCGAGCATGTCGAAGATGATCCAGATCCGCAGCGTGCCAGACGCGCTCCACCGCAAGCTGAAGGCGCGCGCGGCGGGGGCAGGTCAGTCGCTGTCCGATTACCTGCTCGCCGAGATCGGGCGGATTGCAGCCTTGCCTACGCGGGAGGAGATGCGAGCGAGGATCCATAGCCGTTCTCGCGTCGAACTGAAGATCCCGGCCGCGGAGATCATCCGCCAAGAACGCGAGTCCGCATGATCGTCGTCGATGCGTCGGCGATGACGGAGTTCCTCCTGCAAACGCCACTCGGCGCTCGTGTCGAGGCACGTCTCTTCCGCGACGGCGACGCCTTTTACGCTCCCCACCTGCTCGACGTAGAGGTCGTTCAGGCGCTCCGTCGCCTCGTGCGCGCCGGTGACGTGCTCCCCGGACGGGCCGGCGAGGCGATCGACGACCTCATGGGCCTCGACGTCTTTCGCCATTCCCACGTCGACCTCCTCGCCCGCGCATGGGAACTCCGCGATAATCTCACCGCCTACGACGCAATGTACGTGGTGCTGGCCGAGGCGTTGGACGCTCCTCTGGTCACATGCGATGCCCCCCTGGCCGGCGCGCCCGGCCACACAGCGCGGGTAGAGGTGGTCCGCTGAGGATCTTGGATGTGGCACCACGCCTCACCCCGGAGCAGCGGGAGTGGGCGGCGCTTACGCGCGCTTAACGAGCGCGGAGTGCGGTTTACATTGCTTGCCCGTCGTCCTGTTCGCGGGCGAGCCCCCTTCGGGGACCTGACACCAGCTCATCCTTCCGCGGGGCAGTAGCATACGAAGTGATGGTTGCCTCGCTCCTGGTTCTTCTGTTAGCTCAACCAAGCTCGGCTGCGATCGAAACAATCGCGCGCGGCAACCGCAGCGCCGTCGAGGAGGCAGTCGAACGTTTTGTTCGAACTGAGGCGGAGTGGCACGCGCTTTGGCAAGCTCATGCTGCAGCCTCCCAGGCCGTTGCGGCAGTGGACTTCTCAAAGCATGCCGTGGCCGCGGTGTTTCTAGGAACTCGGATGACTGGTGGATTCAGCGTGGAGATTGTCGGAACGCGCCGCGATGGGGACACGCTGGCGATCGAGTACGCCGAGCGCCGGCCGGATTCCGACGCCATCGTGGCCCAGGTCCTGACGTCGCCGTTTCATATCGTGACAGTGCCTCGGCATCAGGGGCCGGTACGTTTTCAGAAGCGGGCCGGTTGATGGGCCGGACGGGCCGGCTAGCCGCCTTCGCGCGTTGCGCTTCCGCCTTCGCTAGGGCTTCGGCCTTCGCGCTTCGTGCTACGGCGGACAAGTCGGCGGACGGGTCCGCGCCCAAGGAGGCTGCGCGCTACAGCTTCGACGCTGGCGTAGTTTCGCGGCGCTGAAGCGCTGCGCCATCGGGGACAGACGATGCGCCACCATTCCGGCACCTGGTGAGGGGAACTGCACCTTTCAGCATCGATCGCGCCGGCTACCACCTTCATTGGGATGCCGTGCCGGCCTGGGTCTGCACGCAGTGCGGCGAGCCGTTGTTCGAGAGCCTCGAGGTCGACGTGATTCAGGATGCCATCAAGGCGCTCGACCGAGAGAACGAAAAGCTTCTCACGGCTAAGTAGTCTTCGCGCCGCGACGCGAGATCCGATTTCGCAGCGCTGCCGCCTTCGCGCTCCGCACTTCCGCCTCCGCGCTTCGTGCTTCCGCACGCGCGGCTTGTGCTATGAGTAGCACATGGCATCCATCGGCGTGCGGGAGCTCCGACAGCGGGCAAGCGAGCTTCTGCGGCGCGTGGAACAAGGCGAAACGATAGAGGTCACCGATCGGGGACGCCCGGTCGCGGTGCTCTCGCCGCCGCCGAAGGGCAGCCCGCTCGATCGGCTGCGCGCTTTGGGCGAAATCGACTCGGCGACGGAGGATCTCGATGACTTGCCCGAACCGCTTGTCCTTGCGCGAGGAATCGAACACCCATCCGACGTGCTCAGTCGTCTGCGCCGGGACGAGCGCTGATCGTGGCCACCGACCTCGACTCTTCAGCCATCGTGAAGCTGGCGGTCCGGGAGCCGGAGTCTACCGCGCTGCGCCGCTATCTCCGGAGGAGACGGCCGTTGGTATCCAGTGCCCTCGCCCGCACGGAAGTGTTACGCGCGCTCATGCCGGCAGGCGACCAGGCGGTTGCCAGAGGTCGCAGCGTGCTTCAGCGGCTCGATCTCGTGCGCGTCAACGATCGGATCCTCGATGCCGCAGGTGAGCTGCACCCGCCCGAGCTTCGCTCGCTGGACGCCATTCACCTCGCCACGGCACAACAGCTTGGTCATGCACTGAGCGCGCTCGTCACGTACGACGACAGGATGGTCACGGCCGCGAAACAACTGGGCCACAGAATCGTTCAACCGCGCTGACGCCAAGCAGCACCACTCCGCTCCTCCATGCAGGCCCGAAAGGCGAAGTAACACACCGCGCGCGAGGTGTGTCACGATGAAGCGATGGCCGACTTATCGCGGCTGACTGATCCCGAGAATGTGACATTACGCCTCACCCCGGAGCAGCAGGCATGGGTTGCGCATTCGGCCGCCCTGTGGCAACAGGCGTACGACCTGGCGGCGCGGTACCCGGAGCACGATCCCTCAGACCCGTACCACGCCCTGCGCTGTCTGGAGCTCACGCCCGCGGCGCGCCTCAGGGCCGGGCTGCAACGTGGACGACTTCGCGCTTACGCTCGCTGAACGGGGGCTACTGCGCGCGTTGAACGAGCGCGGTGTCCGATTTCTTGTTGTGGGACTGGGTGCGGAGCTGATCGAAGGTGCACCTGTGAACACGCACTTCGAGATCGACGGCGTCCCGCTGCGGGTACTGCCCCTCGAGCGGGTGATCGCGAGTAAAAGAGCGACCAACCGGCCGAAGGATCGCGCCGCGTTGCCTTCACTGGAGGCGACACTGCTCGCCCGTCGTTCCGATCGGAAGGATTCCTCATCCGGCAGCTGACCGAGTGCATCGATTCGGGTCCGTAGCGCTTCCGCCTTCGCGCTTCGTGCTAGGGCGGACAAGTCGGCGGACAAGAAAGCGCTGCGCCACCAAGAACAACCAATTCCCGCCGCCATATCGGTACTATGACGACGCCCTCAACGCGACTCCAGGCCGTCCGCGCGCAAAGGCTTTCGACGGGGTACACTTCTATGCTTCAGGTGGACTACCAACAATGAGCCTACGCGTCGGATGTGACCTTGACGGCACGGTTGCCGACATGAACGCCGCGCTGCAGCGCGCGGCGGAGGGTCTCTTCGGGCCGAATGTCGATTTACGCGCTGGCACGGGTACCCCGGCCGAGCCGCCTACAGACGAGGAGATCGCAGGGTCCGGCGATGTTGCCGGCGAGAACGCATCCAAGCCGGTGCAGGAAGAAAAGGCAGCGCGCAGAGGACTGACGAGCCGGGAGTATCGATACCTCTGGCGGCACTGCCAGGGACTCGACAACTTCTGGTGCTCTCTAAAGGAGCTCGAGCCCGGCTTGGTAGCGCGCTTCTGTGTGGCGGCACGGTCCCATGGGTGGGAGGTGATTTTTCTCACTCAGCGACCCGCCAGCGCCGGTGAGCTCGCGCAGCTTCAGTCGCAACGGTGGCTCGAGGCGCACGGTTTCGACCTTCCCAGTGTTTACGTGGTCAACGGCTCGCGGGGGAAAATCGCAGCGGCGCTGCATCTCGATGCGGTGATCGACGATCGACCGGAGAACTGCCTCGACGTTGCCACCGAATCGGAGGCCAAAGCCTTCCTCGTGTGGCGTGACGGCCCGAAGTCCGCACCGCCTGGTGCGGCTCGCATGGGTATCGAAACGGTTTACTCCTTCGCTGACGCCCTCGATCGCCTCGAGGCGATGTCCATCAAACCCGCCAAAGCCGGCTTCCTCGGCAAGGTCCGCCAGAGCCTCGGCCTATAGAGGCCCAAGGGCCAAGGCCCAGGGCCCAAGGAAGGCCAGAGAGTTCGGCGTGTCGGCGTGTCGCCGCGTTGACATCTGATGCGTGATGCGTGATGCTGAAGGCATGCGGACGACGCTCGATATTGACCCGGACGTGCTGCAGGCGGCCAAGGAGCTTGCGGAACATCGCGGCACGACGGCCGGGCGAATCATCTCCGAATTAGCGAGAAAAGCCCTCCAGCCCAAATCTCACGGAAGCCTCCGCAATGGCGTTCCGGTGCTTCCGCGCCGTCGATCGGCGAGCAGCCCAAAGCCAACGCTCAAGCTCGTAAACCAGCTCAGAGACGAGCCGTGACGATGGCTGCGCCTGCCCTCCTGGACGTCAACGTTCTCGTCGCGCTGTTCGACCCCGACCACGTTCATCACGACATGGCGCACGACTGGTTCGCCGAAAGCCGCGAGGCAGGGTGGGCGACGTGTCCGCTTACCGAAAACGGCGTGATACGCATTCTCTCGAATCTTCGCTATTCGCCAGACGCCGAGCCAACGCCCCGCGTCGTCAAACGCCTTTGCCAATTCTGTGCAAGCGGCCATCACGAGTTCTGGTCCGACGACGTGTCCCTTCGCGATGAGACATGGTTCCGGACGGCCGCGCCTGTCTCGCATCGGCAAATCACGGATGTGTACCTTTTAGGACTGGCAAAGAAGCACGGCGGCCGATTGGCCACGTTCGACCGCACGATTCCTGTTGCCGCGGTGGCCGGAGCGCAGCCCGACGACCTCATCGTCATTTCCGAGTAGCTTGTGTAGCGGCAGCCCGCACCACCTGCCTGGCCCGTTTGCCGATCTCGGAAGACGACAGTATTCTGATGTCATGCCGGTCGAAATCACGAAGCGGCTGTTCGACGTCGACGACTACCATCGGATGGCGCAGGCCGGGATCCTGTCGGAGGATGATCGCGTCGAGCTGATCGGCGGGGAGATTGTCGCCATGACGCCGATCGGCCCTCGGCACAACGCGTCTGTAAATCGCGCCACTCGCGCCTTGGTGACTACTGTCGGTGATCGAGCAATCGTCCAGGTGCAAGGGTCGGTGAGGCTGGATCGATTTCAGGAACCACAGCCCGATCTCGTGCTCCTGCGCTCGCAACCGGACTTCTACGCGTCTCGCCTTCCTGGGGCCGCAGACATTCTCCTCATCATCGAGGTCGCCGAGTCCTCGCTCGACTACGACCGCGAGGTGAAAGCGCGAATCTACGCCCAGTCGGAGGTTCAGGAGTATTGGCTCGTTGATCTCGACGAGCGCCTCGTGTCGTGCTACACCGAGCCGCAGGGCGGGGCGTATCAAAGGCTGCAGCAGTGCCGTGCCGGCCAATCGCTCGCGCCCAGAGCGCTGCCGGAATGCACGATTGCCGTGGATGTGCTGCTGCCCGACTGAGGCTTAACCCCAGTGCTCACCAGTGCTCGCTTGAGTGACGATCCAATAACAGGTGGAGTTGACGATCCAATGACAGGTGGAGCAGCCCTTTTAGGGCTGCTGACGAGCGCAGCGCTAAAGCGCTGCGCCACCCTCGACTCAAGTGATCGTCGGACTCGCTGAAGTTATTCCCTCGTCGGCGTCTGCAGGGTGGGGAAATCTTCGGCATCGACCTGACCGCTTCCTCATTTCTTCGGAGCCGCCTCGGCACAGAACCTGCCCCTGTCGGTTTGCTGATCCTGGCAGACGACGGTATTCTGAGGAGCGAAGCGGTGGCGACGGTCGAGGAACGGCTCGCGTATCTCGAGGGCAAGGTGGAGGAGCACTCACGCGGGATGGACGATGTGCTGCAGGGACTGGCGCATCTCGATCAGCGCTTGATGCACCTCGAAGAGGGAATGGGTCGCCGGTTTGAGGCCATGGATCGGCGGTTCGATGTGCTCGATACGAAAATCGATCAACGCACGGACGCTCTGGATCAGAAAATCTCACGTCAGTTCGTATGGCTGGTCAGTATGCAACTGACCACTCTGGTTACGATGATCGCGGCGTTTGCGACACTCGTCGCCGCCATCATCGATCGTTAGCGCCCTCCCAAAGTGGACAGAGTTAGCCGCATCTTCGTATCGGGACACCGCGGGCTCGTGGGGTCGGCGCTGGTGCGACGGCTCGAAGACGAGCACTTCGAGAATCTGCTCACCGCAACGCGCGAGCAGCTCGACTTGCGCGATCAAGCGGCGGTCAACTACTGGTTCCGCGCCAACCGGCCGGAGTACGTGTTTCTCGTCGCCGGCACGGTCGGCGGCATCCTTGCCAATTCCACGCGGCCGGCGGAGTTCATCTACGACAACATGATGATCCACGCCACGGTGGTGCACGCGGCACACCTGTTCGGCGTCACGAAGTTGCTGTATCTCGGCAGCTCCTGCATCTACCCGCGCGAAGCTCCTCAGCCGATGACCGAGGAAGCGCTGCTCACGAGCCCGCTCGAGCCAACCAACGAGGCGTACGCGGTGGCCAAGATCGCCGGCATCAAATTGTGTGAGGCGTACCGGCGGCAGTACGCCTGTGATTTCATCTCGGCGATGCCGACGAATCTCTATGGGCCACGCGACAACTTCGACCTCGCGAGCTCCCACGTGGTGCCGGCGCTGATCCGGAAGTTTCATGAGGCCAAGCTCGCCGGTGAGAGCGACGTATCTATATGGGGAAGCGGCACGCCGCGCCGTGAGTTCCTGCACGTCGACGATCTCGCGGATGCGTGCCTGTTCCTGATGCGTAACTACAGTCAGGCAGGCCACATCAACGTAGGCACGGGCGTCGACGTCACGATTCGAGAGCTCGCCGAGCTGGTTCGCGACATCGTCCATCCGGCAGCCCGCCTCGTGTTCGACACCGCGAAACCGGACGGCTCACCTCGCAAGCTGCTCGATGTGTCCCGTCTACATCACCTCGGCTGGCGCCACACAATTCAACTCCGTGACGGGATTGCTTCGACCTACGCCTGGTTCCTCGAACACGGCGCCGACCTCCGCGCCGAACGACGAGCGGCGCCGATCGGATAAATAGGCGGAGGTGCCGCGCCCACAGGACACTAACGGACATTAGGGTACACTGAGAGGTCTTGATTGGGCGGACCTAAAGGTCCGCCCCTACGAAGTTCCTACGAAGTCCCTGCGAAGCCCCCGTGTTCTCTTTTCCTCTGCCGCTCTTTGCCCTGTTCGCGAGCGCCATCATCGCGCTCTGGCTGGCGCTGGTCGTCATGCGGCGGCGGAGCCTGCCCGGAAGCCATACGTTCGTCTGGCTGATGGGGGCGGTGGCGGTCTGGAGCGCCACGAGCGCGCAGCACTGGCTTGCCGGGGACCTACCCGCGAAGATCGCGTGGGCGCAGGTGCAATACGTCGGCATCGCTGGCGTGCCTGCCCTGTTCCTCATTTTCGCGGCGCAGTATGCGGGCGTGCCCTGGGCTTCGGACCGCCGCCTTCATTTCGCGCTCGCGGCCATGGGCGTCGGCACCTTCGGGTTTGCGCTGACCAACGCATGGCATGGGCTCGTCTGGCCATCGATCGCGCTGCGCGACGACGGTGTCGCCGTCTACACACATGGCGCATGGTTCTGGCTGGCCGCGACGTATCACTACGCGCTGCTGCTCGTCGGCACGTTCGTGCTGGTGCAGGCGCTCCGCCACTCCCCGACGCCCTTCCGCAAACAGCTCCTCGCGGTGCTTGCCGGCTGTCTCGTGCCCTGGTTTCTGAACCTGCTGTATCTGAGCGGATGGCTGACGCCGGCCGGTTTCGATACGACCCCGATCGGTTTTACCGCCACGGGTGTGCTCATCGGCTGGGCGGTGTACCGAAACCACCTTTTTGATCTGATCCCTGTGGCACGCGACCAGCTCGTGGAGAGCTTGAGCGACGCGATGCTCGTGCTGGATTCAGACGGACGCGTGCTCGACATGAACACCGCGGCGCGCGCGCTCAGCGGAAATCCGCACGAGTGGCTCGGCCGTCCGGTGGAGGATCTCCTGCCCTTCCTCGCGGAGCTGTCGCGCACGCTGAAGAGCGCACGCTACGGCGGAGCGGAGGACGAATCGTCAGGCGCCCTACATGGTGCACACCACCGGGACACGAGGGAGCCGACGCAGATGGGGCCGATCGGATCGCAAGCCTCGTACTACGACGTGCGTGCGTCGGGAGTCAGGCTTAGCATCGGCCGCTACGTCGGCTGGCTCGTGCTGTTGCGCGACGTCACGGAGCAGCGCCGCGTGCAATGGGAGCGTGAAGCGCTCGAGAAGCGGATCCAGGAGCAACAGAAGCGGGAGAGCCTCAGCGTGCTCGCCGGCGGGTTGGCGCACGACTTCAACAACCTCCTCACGGGCATCATCGGCAACGCCGACCTGCTCGCGCTGAAGGTGTCGCCGGTCAGCGAGATGGGCAGCAGCGTCGGCGCGATCCTTCTGGGCGCTCAGCGTGCGGCGGACATCGTGTCCAAGATGCTGGCGTACGCCGGCGAAAGGCACGGCGCCAGCGAGCTGGTGAATCTGGATGATGTGATGCGGGAGATGCTCGAGTTGCTGCAGGCCTCGGCAGCGAGGCACTGCACCCTCCGGTACAAGGGCGAGCCGGTGACGATCTTCGCGGATCCGGTGCGGATACGTCAGGTCGCGATGAACCTGATCATCAACGCCTCTGAGGCTGTGGAAGAGGACACCGGCATCATCGAGGTGACGGTAGGCACTGGCGAGCTCACCGCATTCGACATCCGGCGCATGCGCTTTAACGAGGACGTGCTCACCGGTGCCTATGCGTACCTCGAGGTTCGCGACAATGGCTCCGGCATGGACGAGGAAACGCTCGCCAAGATCTTCACGCCGTTCTTCACCACCAAACCAACCGGCCACGGCCTCGGCCTCGCGGCTGTGCAAGGCATCGTGCGAAGCCACCGCGGGGGGCTCCACATACAGACTGAGCCCGGCGCAGGCACGTATTTTCGCGTGTGGCTACCTACCGAGCAGAGACAGGGAGAAGGGGAAAGGTTGAAGGGAGAAGGGCTGGGCCAGGCACAAGGGCCGAGGGCTCAGGGATCGGCGCTAAGCGAGGCCTAGCTGACGATGCCTGATCTCTAGCCCTGCCCTTCCCCCTTCCAACTTCCCCATTTCCCCTCCCCGAGTTCATAGTCGTACATAAGCGCTGTTTCGAAGGCGGCGAAGAATCGCTGCGCCAATTCCGCATGCGCGGGGTGATCAAGGTATGCCTGCAAGCCGGCGAGATCGTCGAACTCGATAATCGCGGCGTACTCGTAATGCTCGCGCATCATTGGTTCGTACGAGAGGCCGATCGTCAGCCTGCGACCTACTCGCGCGCCGCGAACTGACGGGATGTCGCGGGCCGCGCGATCGAATGCAGCCACCAGCCCCTCGCGATCTGCCTGCGGCAAATCCGCTCGGGGGGTGAAGAGGACTAGGTGAACGACCAGCGTTAGCCTCTCTTGGGCTTGCCACGCTCTTGCGGGCCGGGCGGTGGGATCTCTGGCTCGTTGGGTCTCGGTGGCGGTCCGGGCTTCGGCTCTTGTGAGGGGCGCGGCTCCCGATTCGGTCCCATCGGACGGGCGGGCTGGGCAGGTTCCTCAGTGCCCTGTGCGCGAGGTCCCGATTTGGGCATGAACCGACGACTGCCGCCGCGATCGTTCCACTCCTTGCGTGGAGGGCGGGTGTCACGCGCGGCGGGCCCGCGATCGTTCCACTCCTTGCGTGGCGGACGGGTGTCACGCGCGGCGGGCCCGCGGTCGTTCCACTCCTTGCGTGGAGGGCGGGTATCACGCGCGGCGGGCCCGCGATCGTTCCACTCCTTGCGCGGCGGCCGGTCACTCCAAGGTTTCTGGTTACGCTGATCGCGTGCCTGGCGATCTCCACCCGCCCACGGCTTCGGCCCACGCGAATCGCTGCGCGTGAATCTGTCGAACTTGTCGCCGTGAGGCTTGGTGCGAGAAGCCGGACGCGGTTCCCAGGGGCGCTTTCCAAGCGGGGCCGAGCCGGGGCGATCGAACCGCTTGTCCGCGCGGCCTGAAGGCCGCGCGCCACCAACTGAAGGACCAGGCCGCCCGCTCCACTCCTGATCCCGTCGGCCCTGTCCCTGCGGTTTTGCCCAGCCCTGATCCTTTTGTCCCTGTTCCTGTGGCCTTGCCCAGCCCTGATCCCTTTGGCCTTGGCCCTTGGGCCTATGTGTGTTCTCCCACCGTTGCTGACGCCGGTCCTGATTCTTCGCCTTCTTCGCGTCCTTGAATGGCTGTCGCGGATCACGATGCTCGCCGCCGGGACGCCAACCCTTGCCGCGCTTTTCGCTCGCGGGCGGACCTGAAGGTCCGCCCCTACGATCACCATCGGAAGGTCCGCCCCCACGATCACCATCGGAAGGTCTGCCCCGACGGTAGTCATCTGAAGGTCCGCCGCGACGGCCGTCGGACGGTGCGCCGCTGCGATCACCAGACGGCGGTCGGCGGTCTCGATCTCGATCCGGCGGTCGGCTCCCTCGTTCGCCACGATCGCCTCGACCATCATCACGGCGGAACGGTCGCACCGGGCTGTCGGCCCGCGCTGCCTCCGGCGAGTCCCACAGCTTGCCCTTCGCGAACCACTTCATTTGCGCGTCGGAATGCTTCTCCTGGATCCGCTTGAACGTGGGGAGCAGCTCCTCTCGCTCAGCCGCCCGAAAGGCAGTCGGAAGGCCGCCGGCAAGAATGGTCCAGTAGGCGTAGCGGGGAGGCATGGCTACAGACTGATCCTGACAGGGAGAAGGGGGAAGGTGGAAGGGCGAAGGGCTGGGCTAGGCATAAGGGTCAAGGGAACAGCGACGAGCGCAAATATTGCCAACAACGTGCCGCGATCCCAAGAGATTTCCGCAGCGCTTCTTCGACGCCTAGCGTGTTTCACGCCAAACAACGTCGGCAGCATGTATGCCTCGCCTCAGGCATGCCGAAGCTTTCGTCGTTTTACGATCTGCTCGTGTGGCAGAAATCGATGGCCCTGGCCGAGTCCTGCTACCGGCTCTCCAGTCGGTTCCATCGTGACCATCAGATGGTACTCGGATTTCAAATCAGGAAGTCGTGCGTATCGGTGCCATCAAACATTGCTGAGGGATTCGGTCGCAGCACGCGCGAGTACATCCGTCACTTGCGTATTGCCAAAGGTTCGAACAATGAGCTCCAAACGCAGTTGGAGCTCGGCCGCCGCGTGAAGATCGTCTCCGAACTGGAAGCAACGTCAGTCATTCGCGACGCTCAAGAAGTGGGCCGAATGCTTCATGGGCTGATCGCATCCCTCGAACGCCCTTCGCCCTGACCCGTCCCCTCCCAGCCCTTCCCCCTTCCCCCTTCGCCCTTCCCCCTTCTACCTTCCCCCTTCCCCCTTCTACCTTCCCCCTTCTACCTTCCCCCTTCCCCTTG
>ORMF010033070.1_pt1 | contig 28959 bp, 22 predicted proteins | sample 1779871 | NCBI WGS metagenome assembly ORMF01 (sample SAMEA104232316, study PRJEB22302) | groundwater metagenome | biome: forest; feature: aquifer; material: groundwater | place: USA | collected 2011-08-07 | depth 5.4 m | reverse complement strand
GGGGGGGGTGCCGGGGGGGGCGCCGGGGGGGGGGGAAAAAACAGGAAGGCGGGGCGGGGGGCCCGCGGAGCCGTTGCGGAGCTTCCTCTCGAAGGGAGACTGGAAAGTTTCGCCGAAGTTGAGCTCGGCTTCGACCGGGCCGCTGCTCGAGCCGAGGCGCGGCGCTGTTTGCAGTGCAACCTGCGGGCCCGTATCGCGCCGGTTCCTTTCCCACCCGTGCGCTGGCTCGAAATGAAGCCGGAGATTATCGCCGCGGTGCCCGACTGCGAGGGCGTCATCCAACTGCTGAACAGCCAGAAGGAAGTCCTGCAAATCTCGGGCACGCAGACGATGCAGCGGGCGCTGCTCGAGCATCTGGCCGCCGGACAGGCCGCCTATTTCCTCTTCGACGAAGAAAAGATGTACACCAAACGCGAGAGCGAACTCTTGCAAACCTACCTGAGCAAACACGGGAGGCTGCCGAAGGGCAACGATCTCCCCGACGATCTATTTTGAGGACGCCATGCCATCGCCAATTGAAATAAAATCCAAAATCGCCGATTTGAAAAAAGAGGGATGGCAGTTGCAGTTCACTACCGATGAACCCCGCCTCAGCGAAGCCGTGGAGCTTTACGAATCGCTGGGATATGAAGTGCGGCTGGAGCCGGCGTGCGACGAGCTGCCGACGCCCGACTGCGCCTCCTGCTACGAACTGTTTTGCGAACGATACAAAGGAATCTTTGTCCGGCGGCCAAAGAACGTTCCTGAAAGCACCCAGCGGACCTACCCCGATTTTGTTTAGAGCGTTTCTCCCGATGATGTAATCAAATACCCACGGCCAGAAAACTCCGACCCCTAACGCTGTCATCCTGATCCCGCTTGGCGGGAGAAGGACCTGCTTTTTCATTCACACGTAGCAAGCTACACTAAGAGGAGAAATCCTCTCGACCCTTCTCATCGTCGCTGTATGGCTGTGCAGCCCAGCCCCGAAGGGGCGACTGATCGTAGCCCACGACGTCAGAGTCTGTCGGGAATAGCACTCACCAGGACGCTAGTTTTGTGAGCGTAGCAATGTTTTTACCGTTTATCAGTTCGTTCCGAGCTTTTCGATCCGCTGGCCTTCCTCGGCGGCGGTATGCCCGCGCTTTTTCTCGTGCTGCTCGGCTCCACTCAAGCCGTTTGCGGGCTCCATCTGAAGCGATGCAGCTTCAGCAGATTGTGGGTGAGACAGATCAGCCTCCATTCCGCTCGAGTTTTTTCCAGCCCTCGCAACAGAAACTGCCGAAACCCGCGCCACTGTTTGATTTGGCCAAACACCGGTTCTACTTGTTTCGGACTGTAATAACCCGTGTCGACTCTCACGATGGCCGGTTTGGCCCCGCTGTTGTGTTCCACCTGTTCCAGCATCGGCGCCAATTGCGCGCGGTCATCTTGTTTGCTGGTTACGTCGGCGGCCACGATGACCTGCGCGTGGCCGTCCACGGCGGCTTGCGCGTTGAACCCCTGAATGAAACCGCCCGCCCGCTCGCGCATGATGCGCGAATCCGCATCGCTCCGATTCCCCTTCTGCTCCGGCTCGGGCTTGGCTTTCGCCGGGTCCGGGATACCAGGCAGCTTGCCGCGCAACGGGCGGCCCGCGACGGCGGCAGATGCGTTTCTGGCAGCTAATCGTTCAGCGACGGCGGCATCATCAACACCTGTTCCGGCTGGTGCTCTCGAAATCGTTTGCTCATGCGCCCACCTTACCCCGGCGCAAATCATTTAATCAAGGATTCTCTGAATGTCTTTTGTAACTGTATCTATTCCCGACAGACTCTTACGTCCTGGGACAACCGCAACAATGTAATCAAGCCCCGCAGGGGCGGTTGAAAGCTGAGGCAATGGAATCCTCCGTCCCCCGGCTTTATACCAACCCTGAAAATGTTCCGAGTTTCGGGAATTCATCACTGATTCGACTTCCCCGTGTTTCCTGTCGCGTCCGGACGTTCCAGCACCCGCGCGGCCAGCGGGTCGGCGCCCAACTTGCGGAGCAGCTTCGCGGTGCTCGGATGCGGGCCAAAGGGTTTTTTGGTAAAGTCCAAAACCTTAATGCCGATCTGGCCTTCGGCGATGCTTAGCGGGGTTTGCTCGAACACGTCCCTGACATCTAACTTCGCGCCCTTCTCCACCAGGAACTGCGCGATGGCGTCCGCTCCTGTATAGGCTGCGCCATGCAGGGCGGTCCAGCCGTTTTCGCCAACCGCGTTGACGTCGGCGCCCAGCTCCACCGCCATCCTGGCGGCTTGCAGGGCGTTATTCTGCTCCTCCTCCGAAGGGTCCTCGAAGTTGCCCAGCCCCGCCGCCACCATCAGCGGCGTCGTATTTTCGTTCGTTGCAAGCAGCGGATTGGCGTGCATTTCCACCAAGTAGCGCATCAGTCCGAGATCGCCGGTCGCCGTGGCCAGCAGAAAAGGCGTCGCCCCGATCATGCTGAAACGCGGCGTGCTGCCGGGAAGCCGCGGGTCCCGCACGAGACGGGCATTCGGGTCCGCGCCCTTGGCCAGGAGCGCCTTGATCAATCGAACCATGTTGGGCCGGAAGACGTAAGAGTCGACGGCCACGTGAGTGGGGACGGCCGAGATCAGCGCCATGCCTTTCAGCAGCGCGTAATGCAAAGCCGTAGCTCCGGTGCCGTCCGCCGCCTTGGCCTCAGCGCCCTTCTCCAACAGAAAGAGGGCGAGATCTTCATGCCCGCTCGCCGCGGCCATCACGAGTGGAGTGATTCCATCCGGCACCTGGCTGGAGCCATACGAGTCCGCTTCCAGCCGGATGGCGCTGTTTGTTGAGGTACTGGCATCGGGTGGGATGGGATTCCCGTCCGGTCCTTTTGGCGCGTATACGCTTCTGCGGTTGGCGGCGCGGTTGGAAACCGGCGTGCCTTCATTTACATTCGCACCCGCTGTCAGCAGGAGTTTGGCAGCTTCCAGATCGCCCTGCTTGGCGGCAAACAGCAGCGGCGTGAAGCCGCTCTTCGACCGGGCATTCACGTCCGCGCCGTGGCCGATCAGAGCGCGCGCTGCGTCGAGGTGTTTCTGTTCAAGCGCCCACATCAACGAGGTCTGTCCCCGTAGTGTCTCTTTCCGATTCGGGTCGGCGCCTCGGGCCAGCATTGCATTCACGGCCTCGATGTTCCCCGTCCACGAGCAGGTCATCAGCGCCGTCTCTCCCGACGGCAGCACGGCGTTGGCATCGGCCCCGGCATTCAAAAGCTTCTCGACCATGGCGGAGCTGCCATTTGTACAAGCCAGGAAGAGAGGAGTGACGCCATTGTCATTTGCCGCATTAACGTTGGCACGGGCGTCAATCAACAAGTCGGCGGTTTCCAGATCGTTCCAGTGGGAGACCCAGTGCAGCGCGGTCGCACCATCCGGCTGAGGCACGTTCACGTCAGCGTGTTCTTTCAGGAGAGCTCGCGCCGCTTCCTTATTTCCCTTTTCGAGCGCATCCGCGAGACGGGGCTCGCCGCCGGTAGCGGCAAGGCTGGCGATCGAGAGCGCGAGCACCATCCACGCTCCACGGATTACTATTAATTTGCCGCCCATTTCCGCTCCTCCTTGCCGTATATCCCGTTGGCCGCTTCTACACCGATAACCTTCCCGTGCTGTCGCCGATGTTGTCCACGTGAATGCCCAACTGGTCCAGCATCGTCAGGAAAAGATTTGTCACCGGCGTATCCTCCGGATAGCGCATGTGCCGCCCGCCCTGGAACGCGCCACCTCCGCCACCCAGCAACAGCACGGGCAGACCATTGTGCACGTGCAAATTGCCGTCGCTGATCGCGCTGCCGTAAACGATCATCGAATGATCCAGGAGCGACCCGTCGCCGTCCGGCGTCGCGCGCAGCTTTTCGAGGTAATAGGCAAGCATCTTGATATGCAAGAGGTCGATCTGGATCACCTTGGCGATTTTCGTTGCATCGCCCTGGTGGTGCGACAGCGGGTGGTATGCGTCGGAAAAACCCAGCTCGTTATACACGCGGGTGTTCTGTTCGCGGCCCATCATGAAGGTTCCCACACGGGTCAGGTCAACCTGAAAGGCGAGCACCTGCAAGTCGATCATCAGCTTGCAATGTTCTGTAAACGTCGCCGGTATGCCGGCAGGCCGGTCCAGCCGTGGCAGTTCCCGCGCGGATTGTTCTTCGGCCATCTGGATACGCCGCTCGACATCGCGGATGGCATCGAGATATTCGCTGAGCTTGGCGCGGTCCTTGCTGCCAAGCCCCGTCGCGAGGCGAGCGACGTCCTCGGTCACCATGTCGAGAATGCTGCGGTCCTTCTTCATGCGGGCGCGCCGCTCGGCCGGGTCCGTGCTGTCGCTATCGCCGAAGAGGCGTTCGAATACCGCGCGCGGCTGGTTCTCCATGGGAACCGGCGTGGTAACGCTGCGCCAGCAGAGCGTATTGCTGTACGCGCAACTATAACCGCTATCGCAGGTGCCAACCACTTCGTTGGCGTCCAGAGCGAGTTCGAGCGACGCCAATTGGGTGTGCTTGCCGAGTTCCTTCGCGGCGACCTGGTCGAACGATATTCCGGCGCGCAGGTCGGAGCCTTCCGTCTTCTTGGGATGAACGCCCGACATGAAGGCAGCGCTGGCGCGCGCGTGCTCTCCGGCTCCTTCGCCCTCGAGCGCCCGTCCTCCGTTGGCGGCCAGTCCGCTGAGCACAATCATCTGATTCCGAAACGGAGCCAGCGGCTCCAGCGTGGGAGTGATCTCAAACGCGGCTCCATCCGACGCCGGTGTCCACTTGCTCATTATGATTCCGTTCGGGACGTACACCGTTCCGAGGCGAAGGTTCGGCTTGGCGGCAGAGTCGCCCGCAGCCGCGAAGGCCGGGACCATTCCATCCAACAGCGGCAACGCCAGCGTGGCGCCGATGCCGCGCAGAAACGCACGGCGGGGAATCGCCTTCTTGAATATCATCATGGCTCCAGAACCCTCCTCATTTGGAACGGATCGCTTTTGACTATGCCTAAAATCAGGGCCGACCAACGATAATCGCTGGCAGCGGTTTCCCTCAAGATTTTACGGACGGACGGCTCATCGTAATATTCGAGTCCCCGGCCGAGAGAGTACGTGAGAAGTTTTTCCGAGACGGTGGTGACAAACTGTTGCGGCCTGCTCAGTAAAACCTTCCGAAGCTCCGCCGGGCCGTTGAAGGTTGTGCCGTCGGGAAGCACGCCGGAAGAATCAATTGGGATATTCTTCGCCCCACTGGTGCTCCGCCACTGGCCAACCGCGTCAAAGTTCTCGAGAGCAAATCCGAGCGGGTCCATCATTTTGTGACAGACCGCGCACGCCGGATTGGCGCGGTGCGCCTCCATCTGCTGGCGCATTGAGAGAATCTTGCCGTCCGCGCCGCGATCCTTCAAGGACGGAACGTTCGGTGGCGGTGGCGGAGGCGGAGCGCCCAGCAGGTTATCCAGCAGCCACTTGCCGCGCAACGTCGGCGAGGTCCGGTTGGCATACGAAGTGACCAGCAGAATACTACCTTGTCCCAGCAGACCTCTGCGGTTTTCATCCGCCAGCGCCACGCGACGGAAATGGCTCCCGTAAACGTTCGGAATTCCGTAGTGGCGCGCCAGACGCTCGTTCACATAGGTGTAGTTCGCGTTCAGCAAATCGAGGACGCTGTGGTCCTCGCGCAGCATGCTCTCGAAGAATAGCTCGGTCTCCTTCTGGAGCGCGTCGCGCAGGTTCTCGTCGAAGTCGGGATATTCCGCCAGGTCCGGCAGCGCCGAGCGCACGTTGCGCAGATACAGCCACTGCCCGGCGAAATTGTCCACCAGAGCCTTCGAGCGCGAATCGGCGAGCATGCGCTTCACCTGCTGTTGCAGCACCTCGGAATCCTTCAGCTTGCCTCGCTCGGCGAGATCCAGGAGCTGCTCATCCGGTATGCTGCTCCACAGAAAGAAGGAGAGCCGTGACGCCAGTTCCAGGTCGGAAATACGATAAGGCGTTCCCGGCGCAACGCCCGCCGGATCCCGTTCGATACGGAACAAGAACTCCGGCGAAACCAGAATTCTTTGAACCGCCATCTCGATCCCCGCTTCGAACCCGCCCTCATTGCCCTTGGTGTCGCGTCCTTCCTTGTAGGGCCTGAGCAGAATCGGGGTATCGGCATCGGTAATGGGCCGGCGATAGGCGAGGTGAGCTAGCGCGGAGAGTATCTTCTTAGCGCAGGATTCATCGTCATTGGCCAAGGGACCGCTTCCTTTCGGTCGCCCCGGCGTCCGTAGCCCCGGATTATGGGGCGCAGGACGCGGCTCGGATTCAGTTGGACGACAGGAAAAAATCTTGCGGCGGCTGGGCGTCTCGCCCGAGCCCTTGATGGCGTAGGGACCACCGATCGTAACTCGGCCGACGCTGGGTAATTCATTCGATTCCACTTCCGAGGCTGCCAGTAGAGGCTTCAGCACATCTTCGATCGCCCAAGTTCCCTTCAGAAAACTAACACCCACCAGCCGTGTGCCGGCTTTGATGGGAAGTCGGACTTCGAGGTCCGCATCCGCATCGAGATTGCTGCTCTCTCGTGTTGCTCGTCTTTGGTCGGAAATCGGACCGGCAAATTCCTCACGATCCGGACCCGCGGGACGTGGCGGCGCCGCGCCCTTGCCGCCCACCGTGAACAGCTTTACTCTGGCGCCATCCAGTCGTAAGTCGAGCTGGTTCTGCTCGGCGAGGCCGAGGATATTCTGCCCGTTATAGTTTCTCTTCAGTTGGACTTTAATCACGTACTCTCCGTCCAACGGGAAATAGTGGCGAATCGCAATTCCGCCTCGCGAACCAAACGGGAGAGCTTCACTGATGCGGTCTTTCTGAAGGAGAAACCGGGGAACATCGTACGTCGCGAAATCCGGGCGGATCGCCGCGTCGCCAACTGCGAGGCGGCTCATCTTTCGCGCGGCTGACATATAGCGTTCCAGCAATACCGGCGACACCGAGAGCACATCTCCGATGTTGTCGAAGCCGTAACCGGAGTCATCCGGGGGAAGCAGCGAGCCAATATCGACCGAGTCGGGATCGATCGCGAGCAAGTCGCGAACCGCGTTAGTGAATTCGGCGCGGTTCATGCGATGAATGGTAGGGCTGCCGGGATTAGGCTGGGCTGCGGCGGCTCGATTGAGCGCGGTCTCGAGGTAGGTGGCGAACGAGTCGTAGGTGAATTTATCCGGCCGGGGCGCTCCGGCGGGAGGCATCGCGCCCGACCGCAGCTTGCGCACCACCTTTTCCCATGCCGGTGCGCCTTCCGCCACTTTATCGACATCCATCTTGTCCAGCATCAGGCCTGCGGTTTTCAGTTTCTCGTTATGACAAGTCACGCAGTAGCGATTGAGAACCGCACGGTATGGCGAGGCGGGAGTGGAAGCCTGTTGGGCACCTAACAACGGAGCAATCCCAACCACTATGATTCCAATCCACGACAGGATCATGACCAACACAGACCTACCTCCCTCGGCGCCAACTCCTTTATTTTGGAAAGAGCGCCATCTAGGCGGCATTAAACATATTAGAACGAAAGACACTTATCCGCCGATATTCCTGGATGTGATTTTGCGCGTGCAAGAAGAAGGATGTCAATAGGAATATGATTCGATTATCCTCCGCTTTTTTGCCCATTTCCACAGCGCGGACGACTCTGTAGCTGGAAGACTAAGTAACCGAACCCACGAATTCACTTGCCTTGTAACCCGTTTCACGATAACCTCGTTTTCGCCATAGGATTGAGTCCGCGAGCACCCCTGTGCGGTCGTCCGCCAGGACGGTCGCTCGCCGGCGATCTGTGGGAAATTCGATTTTCAGACCTGGGCTGGGGCTGGATACGGAAACGAGGGTCGGTCCGTTTCCAGGGAGCCGGGGTACGACTTCACGACCGAATTTTACATTTTAGAGCGTTTTTCAATTCGAAAGATCCGTCATTGGCCGACGAAAGAAAAGCAGTTCCTTCTCCCGCTCTGCGGGATCAGGATGACAGCTCCGGGAGTGGCGGTCTACGGCTTTCGGAAAACGTTATAGTTTAGGGAGGTCTCATCATGAGATTCGAGGTAGCCGTGGCACGTTTTCTGTGCCGCGGGTCTTTCGCCGTCCTTGCCATCCTTTGCCTTGTAGCGCCGAATCTGTCGGCGCAGCAGACCGCGGATCTGATCCTGCACAACGGGAAGATCCTGACGGTGGACAATAATTTCTCTACGGCCCAGGCCGTCGCAGTCAGCGGGAATAAGATCGCCGCGGTAGGCCAGGACGGCGACGTGCTGAAGCTGAAAGGTCCCAAGACGACCGTGGTCGATTTGAAGGGACGGACGGTAGTCCCCGGCCTCATCGACACGCACCTCCACATCACAGGGCCCGGACAATATGCCGAAGGTCTGACGCCGGAGAAGACGCACGCGGTGGCCATCGACTGGCGCGGCGTGCGGACCAAGGAAGACGTGCTCGGCCAGATCAAAGGGCTGATGGAAAAATATAAGTTCAAGCCCGGCGATTGGATCTATTTCCAGAACCGGATTCAGACCGGCTTGCAGGAGGATGGGGCGTCGCAAGGGGCCCGGCTCGAACAGGTAAAGATCCTCTACGACGAGCTGAACGTGACCAACCTCGACCAGGTCGCGCCGAACAATCCCATCGTCCTGACGCTCGGCATTCCGGATGAGAACGGACTGCTGGTGAACGGCAAGGCAATGGAAGTTCTTTTCAAGAACGAAGGGAATTTCCTCAAGCAATATGGGCGGTTTTGGATCGACGCCGGCGGCAAGCCCGAAGGACATCTGGAGCCTCCCGCGACCCGCCTGGTATTAAATAAGTACACGCCGCGGCTGAAGCCGGAAGATATGGCGCCCGGCATCGAGAAGCTCTTGCAGGAGCTGAACGCCTCCGGTGTGACCACCATCTCGACCAAGATGCGTCTCAACGGAATTGAGGCCTACAAGCTGCTGCAATCGAGAAACGAGCTGACCATGCGGCTGGGGTATGGCTTGGGATGGGACTATTTCGGCAGCGTCACCGATCTCCAGAACGGGCTGAAGCAGTTCCAGAACTCGATGGGAAGCGGCGACGACATGTTGTGGGTCAGCTCGGTCTCACCTTCCTCCGTCGATGGCGCGAGCACCCGCGCCTGCACCAACCAGCAACGAACCGGCGGCGCGTTCGGTGTTCTCGACGGCTGGTGGCCGGTCGGTCAATGCCACACCGATGCGGAATACCGCGGCGCCAAAGGCAAAGCAGGACCGATCAACGGCAATTACTTCAAGGATTGGATCGTGATCGGAGCGAAGTATAACCTGCGCGTGGCCAACGATCACGTGGCGGGCGACCGCTCGGTGGCCAATCTGCTTTCCGCCGTCGAAGATATACGGAAGTCGCAGGGTCCCAACGCCGCCAAGGGTTGGGGCCTCGATCACTGCGTGCTGGTAGATCCCAAAGACTTCAAGCGGGCGGCCGGCCTGGGCGTGATGTTCAGTTGCGCGCCGAAGTACTTGCAGGACGTGGCTCCGACCGCCGGCGTCTCCTACGGCGAGAAGATCGCCAACACGTTTGTGGTCCCGGTGAAGAGCATGATCGATGCGGGCGTCAGGGTGGTCTTCGAGAGCGACCGCGACTCGTTCAAGTGGGCCGATATTGAGTTGTTCCTGACTCGGAAGGACAGGAACGGGAGAGTGTGGGGACCGCAGGAGCGCGTCGACCGTCCGACGGCGCTGAAAATGATTACGCGGTGGGCCGCCGACTATGTCCTGAAGCCGGAGAAACTAGGCTCGATCGAGACGGGCAAGCTCGCCGATCTCGTCGTGCTCGACAAGGATTACCTGACCGTTCCCGTCGAAGAGGTGCATGCGCTTCAGCCGCAGTTGACGGTGATGAACGGCAAAATGATCTACGTGCACAAAACGTTTGCCGAGGAAAACAACTTGAAGCCGGCGGGGGCTGTGATCTCGACCTATGAAGATCTGAAAGCACGGAGGGCCAATAAGACGGGCTTTTCCGAGCCGGGCGCCGGCGGGGGATAGACTATTTTTCGAATAGGGAGGCGGGTATGAAGTCGAAGCAAATAGGGCGGAGGCGGTTTCTGCAAGGTGGCGCGGCGGCGGTGGGCGGACTGGCTTTGGGAGGAATGCGGAGCGCGAGCGGGCAGGAGGCAACCCCAGCTCCCATCATTCGCAACACCGGTGTGCGCCCGCTGGGCGAGATCTCCCGCTATGAGAAGCTGGTACGCACCGGGACCAGAACCGACATGCACACTCCGCTGCAGGATTTGCGGGGAATCATCACGCCGTCGAACCTCCATTTCCATATGAACCACGAGGCGGGTCTGATTCCGGAGATCGACCCGGAAAAGCATCGCCTAACGATCTTCGGCATGGTGGAGCGTCCGCTGATCCTGACCATGGCGGAGCTGAAGCGGCTGCCTTCCGTGACCCGGATTTATTTTCTGGAGTGCAACTCGAACGGCACCCCGAGGAGGGTGAAAGCGGGGAAAACCGTGCAGGACACGCACGGGCTGACCAGTTGCGCCGAATGGACCGGCGTGCCTCTGTCGCTCCTGCTCAAGGAGGCGGGAGTGCAAAAAGGAGGGACCTGGCTGGTGGCGGGGTCGGCCGACACGGCCAACCATGAGAGTAGCGTTCCGATTGAGAAGGCCATGAGCGATGGGTTGGCGGTCTATGCGCAAAACGGGGAAGCGTTGCGGATCGATCAGGGGTACCCCTTGCGGCTGATTCTGCCCGGCTATGGCGGAAGGATCAACGTGAAGTACCTGAGCAAAATCAAGGTGGTGCATGAGCCGTTCATGAACACGCAGGACCGGACCTCGTTCATGGAGCATACGCCGGCGGGCGAAGGCGCGTTTCTGCTGGCGGGCGACAAGGCGCACCTATACCAATATTCCTCGTATCCGAAATCGGTGATCACGTATCCTTCCGGAGGCCACAAGCTGTCGGGCCCTGGGGATTACGAGATATCGGGCTTGGCCTGGTCGGGTGCAGGCGCGGTTCGCCGCGTGGAAGTAACCACCGACAACGGCAAGACCTGGAAGGACGCGCAGCTTCAGGAGCCGGTGTTGCGATTCGCGCATACGCGGTTTCGCCTTCCGTGGAAGTGGAACGGAGAAGAGGCCGCGCTGCAATCCCGCTGCACGGACGAAAACGGAGACGTGCAAGCGTCGGTGACGGAGCTGAACAAGAACTGGGCCATTGACTCGGAGGAGGCCTGCACCAGCGTCATGGGCGAAGACTGCAATCGCATCCCGCGCAGGGCGAATCGCGCCTATATACAAAGCTGGCGCGTGACGCGGGATGGCAGTGTGGAGAATGCCACCGCGGCGGTAATGCCGGAGGACGAAGTGATTAAAGGCGGCGTCATCCACGAGCAGCACCATTGACGCTGGTCGTGGCAGGGCCGTAGCAGGCGGAAGCGCGGCCGGAAGAGGGAGGGGCAACCATGCGGGGTTCGAAATTCTTGATGGTGGCGATCGTTCTGGCAACGGGCGTGTCGGCGCTCGGGCAGATGCCCACTTACAAAATGGGGCGGACGCCGAGCGAGGCAGAAATCCGGGCGCTGGACATGACCGTGGGTCCTTCGGGGAAGGGACTCCCGCCGGGGAGCGGAACGGCAAAGGAAGGCGCGGCGATCTTCGCGAAGAAGTGCGCGGTTTGCCACGGACCAACCGCCGCGGAGGGCAAAATCGGACCCAGTCTGGTGGGAGGTCAATTGCACCCGTTTGCAACAACAATCTGGAGTTTTATCAACAGCTCCATGCCCCGAAATGTCCCGGACATTGGAAAGCGGGAGGGAACGCTCACCGCTGACGAGGTTTACGCCCTGACGGCATTCGTCCTGTTTCGCAACAACATCATCCAGGAGAGCGACGTGATGGATGCGAAAAGTCTGCCGAGGGTTCACATGCCGACGCGGGACCGGCGTCTGGACGTGCTGGCGCCGCGTTGACGGCAGAGCGTGAGATAAAGAATGCGCGTCCTTGGCGGCAAGGCTTCTCAATAATCTCCTTGAGGCTGTTGCAGACGCTGTTTTCAAGAGTTGGAAGGGCACGGTTTCAACCGTGCCGAAAGCGTGCGGTGACGCAAGCGGCTTCAGCCGCTGAGGGACTCGAATGTACCTCAGGGGCTAAAGCCGCCGTTTATGATCTTCTGATCGGCACGACTGAAGAGTGTGTGTGAAAACTCCAAAGGGCGCACCTCAGCGGCTAAAGCCGCGCTGCAAGGATTGATTTTACGGCACGGCTGAAGTCGTGCCCTGACGTAAAATCGAGGTTTTCACACACACTCTGAAGTCGTGCCGATCCGGGGTTCCCCTAGGCTTTTAACAATTTCTTCGGTTAGATCTCCGAACGAATTCGAAACCGGGAGGTTTGCCATGAGATATGCATCGCTTCGTCTTTCCGCTTCCGTCATTGCACGGATCGGGCTGCTGGCGCTGTTTTCTCTCTTGCTGGGATCGCAATCGGCGAGCGCGCAGAGCAATGCCGATATGATTCTGCACAATGGAAAAATCCTCACCGTGGATAAGGATTTTTCGACCGCGCAGGCGGTGGCTGTCACGGGCAACAAGATTTCGGCCGTGGGACAGAACGAGGACGTGCTGAAGGCGGCGGGACCCAATACGCAGGTGATCGACCTGAAAGGGCGCATGGTGATCCCGGGCCTGATCGACACGCACCTGCACATCATCGGCCCCGGAAATTATGCCGACGGCCTGACGCCGGACAAGACGCGCAGCATGACCATCGACTGGCGGGGCGTCGCGAGCGTGGACGACGTGCTCAACCAGATCAAAGGGTACATGGACAAGTACCACTTCAAACCCGGCGAATGGCTCTATTTCAACAACCGGCTGGAATTCACGATGGGATACGGAGGCGCGACGGATAGCGTCACGAAGGCCAAAATCCTCTACGACGATCTCAACGCCAAGACGCTCGACAAGGTCGCTCCCAATAATCCCATCGTTCTCACACTGGGAATTCCGGACGAGAATGGGTTGCTAGTAAACGGCAAGGCGATCGAGATCCTTTGGAAGAACGACGGGCCGTTCATCAAGAAATACGGGCGCTTCTGGATCGACCAGGGCGGGCTGCCCGAAGGGCATCTGGAGCCGCCGCTGACGCGGTTGATCTTGAACAAGTACACGCCCCGGCTGACGGCCGAACAAATGGCTCCGGGGATCGAGAAGCTGCTCCAGGAATTGAACGCCAACGGAATGACGGCGCTCTCGACCAAGATCCGGATGAACGGCTTGGATGCCTACAAGCTGCTCGACCAGCGCGGCGAGCTGACCATGCGCCTGGCGTACGGGCTGGGCTGGGATTATTTCGGATCGGTAAAGGACCCCGCAATCGAGTTGAAAAAGTTCGAGGGCTCTATGGGAACCGGGGGCGACAAGATCTGGGTTGTTTCCATGGCGCCTTCGTCGGTGGATGGGGCGAGCACGCGGGCCTGCACCAATCAGAAGCGGTCGGGCGGAGCGTTTGGAGCCATCGATAGCTGGTTCCCGACGGGACAATGTCATACCGACAGCGAATATCGCGGCGGTCACTCGAAGTACGGTCCCGCGCCGATTCAAGCCAATTATTTCAAGGAGTGGGTGATGACGCAGGCGAAGTACGGCTTGCGGCTCGCCAACGATCACGTGGCGGGAGACCGGTCGGTGGAAAATCTGCTCTCGATGGTCGAGGATGCGCAGAAGCAATATGGGGCCGCATCGACCAAGCTTTGGAGCTTCGACCACTGCGTGCTGGTGGATCCCCGCGACTTCAAGCGCGCCGCCAAGGATGGCGTGATGTTCAGTTGCGCGCCCAAATATCTGCGGGACGTGGCGCCGAACGCGGCGGTGTCGTACGGGGATACAATCGCTAATACGTTTATCGTACCCGTGAAAAGCATGATGGCTGCCGGTATCAAGGTGGTGTTCGAATCCGACCAGGATTCCTACAAATGGGACGACATCCAGATGCTTTTGACGCGGAAGGACAAAGATGGAAAGGTGTGGGGTCCGCAGGAGCGGCTGGACCGGCCGACCGCGCTCCGCATGATCACCAGTTGGGCGGCCGAGTACGTCCTGAAAGCCGATAAGATCGGCACTATCGAGCGAGGCAAGCTGGCCGATCTCGCGGTTCTGGACAAGGACTACCTGACCGTACCCGTCGAAGAGGTGAAAACGATCGAGCCGCAGTTGACCATCCTCGACGGCAAGATTGTCTACGTCCATCCGAACTTTTCCAGCGAATACAACCTGAAGCCCGCCGGAGCCGTCGTCAATACCTATAAGGACCTTCGGGCGCGGCGCCCCGCCGGCCGCGGATTCATTGAAGCCGGAGCGAGCGGAGGATAGCCGCTCGTTCTTCGGAAGAGTTGCAGACCAAGCCTCTGTATTTGCGGGGAGCGCGGAATCCGGTTTTGCGCTCCCCGCTTTTTTTAGTTCCCATTCCGCCTGAACTTTTTGACACCACCCAGAACTTTTTGATGCCGCCTGAATTTGGAGTACGATCATTTGTTGCGGCGCTTTCCCGTAACGCATCGACAGGAGTGACGAAATGAAGGCGATTCGAGTCCGCGAGTTTGGCCCGCCCGAAGTGATGCGCCTCGAAGAAGTTCCCGACCCGTTAGCCGGTCCCGGCCAAGTCTTGCTGCGGATCAAGGCGGCCGGAGTAAATCCGCTTGATACGTATGTGCGGTCTGGAACGTATGCGAAAAAGCCAACGTTGCCATTCACGCCCGGCTTTGATGCAGCGGGCGTCGTCGAGGCAGTGGGCGAGGGAGTGACCGGCGTTGCCGCAGGCGACAGAGTGTACGTCGGCGGGACCGTCAGCGGCACGTATGCGGAGCGGGCTCTCGCGGAGGCATCGCGAGTGCATCCGCTGCCGGAGAACATTTCGTTTGCGCAGGGCGCTGCGGTCCATATTCCCTACGCTTCAGCTTATCGCGCGCTGCATCAACTGGCGCACGCCGTGCCGGGCGAAACCGTGCTGGTTCATGGCGCGAGCGGAGGAGTGGGGATCGCCGCCGTGCAGGTTGGGGCGGCGGGCGGGATGAAAGTTATCGCAACGGCGGGGAGCGCGCGAGGGCGGGAGCTCGTGGCGCGCGAGGGCTCCCATTACACGCTGGACCATGCGCGTCCTGGGTATCTCGACGAAGTAATGGAGATTACGGGCGGGCGGGGCGTGGATGTGATTGTCGAGATGCTGGCGAATGTGAATCTCGGCAAGGACCTGAAAGTGCTGGCTCCGGGCGGGCGCGTGGTGGTGGTGGGAAGCCGGGGGCCGGTGGAAATCGATCCGCGCGATACGATGTTGCGCGAAGCGTCAATCCTGGGACTCTATTTGTTCAACGCCTCGGCGAGCGATTCGGCCGCGATCCATGCGGCTCTCTACGCTGGATTCCAGATCGGCACGCTGCGCCCGGTGGTGCGGGAGGAGTTGCCGCTGGCCGAGGCCGCGCGCGCGCACCGCGAGGTGATGGAGCCGGGGGCACACGGAAAAATTGTTTTGATTCCGTAGAAGCCACGGCTCGTTCTGACAGGCCAACGGAATCATTACCGCCGATCCGGTGAATTTGGAAATCTGCGGGCAATCGGGGTAAGATACGCCATTACATATCTGCGTGGCGGGAAAGAGGCGGCGCTGGTTGCAGAGATGGCGAGCCGCTGCTCAAAACCGCGAAAGTCAGGACCTGTTGGAAATCTATAAGGTGGAAACCGGGAAACGAACAAGGTCCGGGCGGCCCTTCGAGGCTGCGACATTATAAAGGGGGGGCTGGAAGCGCTTTCATGGCGCAACTTTTTTCAAAAAGCGCCAACGATCTGGTGAAGCCGAGCCTGCTGGCTTTGGTATTGATCTTGGCGGGGCTGGGCTATGTCATCCTGGCGCTGGGCACGTCGTCGCTGATCACTGACACGGGTGTGTCGAAACATCAGCCGGTGCCGTTCAGCCACAAGCATCATGTCGGGGAGCTGGGGATAGACTGCCGCTATTGCCATAATTCGGTGGAGGAGTCTTCGTTCGCGGGGCTGCCGCCGACGGCGACGTGCATGTCGTGCCACTCGCAGATATGGCTCACGAGTCCCATGCTTGAGCCGGTGCGTGCGAGCTACCGGAGCGACCAGTCGCTCGAATGGGTGCGGGTCAACGCGCTGCCGGACTTCGTCTATTTCAACCACAGCATTCATGTAAACAAGGGCGTGGGCTGCACCACGTGCCACGGACCCATCGCGGAGATGCCGCTGACGTGGCGCGCCGCTACATTGCAAATGAACTGGTGCCTGGATTGCCACCGCCAGCCGGAGAAATACGTTCGCCCGCGCGAGGCCGTTTTCAGCGCCGATTACAAACCTCCGGCCAATCAGTTGGAGATGGGGCGGAAGCTGGTGGAAGAGTATCGCATTCAGAAATTGACGCACTGCTCGACGTGCCATCGCTGAGAGGGATGAGAAAGGTTTTCGTCCCTTCTGGCTTGCCCGAAGGGCAATACAGTGAATAGCCGTAGGGGAAACCTACGGAGACGGATTCAGAACTAAGGATTACGGCCCCGAAGGGGCCGGACAATAGGAGCTAGAGGTCAACCCCTTGCGGGGTTGAATATGCTGCGATGGCTCGATTTTCCGTAGGTTAAAAACCTACGGCTATTCACAGGCATCCCCTTCGGGGATCGTTTAGGACCCAGTGCGGTTGTGTCGCAGCTTCGTCAGGGCAGGGCTCCGGCATACGAATTTTACAAGTCGCTCAGAGTGCTAACGGTAAACGAATGACGGTTCCGAATCGCGGAAACAATCCGTTCGATCTCGCCGCCCTCCAAAAGCAACTCGCTAACGGAGACAAGGGAAAGTTCTGGAGGAGCCTCGACGAGCTTGCGAACAGCCCGCGCTACCGGGAGTTTCTGCAAAGCGAATTTCCGAACGGAGCGGAGAACACCACCGACAATGGGGCGCCGGGCCTCAGCCGTCGCGATGCTCTGAAGCTGATGGGAGCTTCGGCGGCGCTGGCGGGTCTGGCGGCCTGCACCAAGCTTCCGGTGCAGAAGATCGTGCCGTATGTGCGCGCGCCGGAGGAGATTGTTCCGGGGAAACCGCTTTTTTACGCCACGGCCATGCCGCAGGGAGGCATCGGACTGGGCGTGCTGGCGGAGAGTCACATGGGGCGTCCGACGAAGATCGAGGGGAACCCGGATCATCCGGCGAGCCTGGGCGGGACGGATGTGTTCGCGCAGGCAGCGGTGCTGACGCTCTACGATCCCGATCGCTCGCAGACGGTGACGCGCAACGGGCTGCCGGTGGGGAACTGGGATTCGTTCCTGGCGGCGTTGCGCGCGTCGCGGGACAACCTCCTCGCCATCAAGGGTCAAGGACTTTCCATCCTTACCGAAACGGTGACCTCACCAACTTTGGCCTCGCAGTTTCAAGCGTTGCTGGCGCAATTCCCGTCGGCGAAATGGCATCAATACGAGCCGGAGGGAAGGGACGCCGTGCGCGAGGGAGCGCGGCTGGCCTTTGGCGAATATGCGAATCCGGTTTACCGGATCGACCGGGCGGATGTGATCCTGTCTCTCGATGCCGACTTCCTTTGCTCGGGAGCCGGGAGTGTGCGTTATGCGCGCGACTTTGCCAAGCGAAGAAATATTGAAGGGCCGCAGAGCGCGATGAACCGGCTCTATGTTGCCGAGAGCACGCCGTCGAATACGGGCGCGATGGCGGATCACCGGCTGCCGCTTGCGAGCCGCGAAATCGAAGCGCTGGCCCGCTCCGTAGCAAACGAGCTGGGCGACGACACCGGCGCGGGGATTGCTTCGAATCTGCCAAACGAATGGGTTGCGGCGGTGGCGCGCGATCTGAAGGCGCATCGCGGGCGGAGCCTGGTGGTCGCCGGAGAGCAGCAGCCACCGGTGGTCCACGCTCTGGCGCACTCGATGAACGCGGCGCTGGGCAACGTGGGAACCACCGTGTACTTCACCGAGCCGCTGGAGGCTAAACCATCCGACCAGATGGCCTCGCTGCGCGAGCTGGTGGACGACATGAAAGCGGGCCGTGTCCAGACGCTCCTGATCGTGGGCGGAAATCCTGTCTATATGGCTCCGGCCGACCTGGAATTCGGTAAGTATATTTTCAACGTTCCGCTGCGGGCGCATTTGAGTATCTTCCATGACGAGACCAGCGAGCGGTGCCAGTGGCACATCCCGGAGGCGCATTTCCTGGAGTCGTGGGGAGACGTGCGCGCCTACGATGGAACCATCAGCATCTTGCAGCCGCTCATCGCGCCGCTCTACGAAAGTAAGACGGCGCACGAGCTGCTCGCGGCGATCCTGAATCCGGCGGCCGCGGGACCGGTCACTCCGTCGCATGACGTGGTGAAGAATTACTGGAAGGAACGATATACCAAAGAACGGAACGGCGAGGCCGGTTTTGAAGGCTTCTGGGAGACCTCGCTGCACGATGGAGTGGTGGCCGGGACGGCGATGCCGGAGAAGAAAGTTACGTGGAAGAATCCGGCGGGCGTTCTGAAACGAGAAGAGCAGAAGCCGGCCGCGGCGGGAGATCTGGAAATTGTTTTTCGTCCCGACCCCACCATCGGCGATGGACGCTATGCGAATAATGGCTGGCTCCAGGAGCTGCCCAAGCCGCTGACGCAGCTTACCTGGGACAACGCGGCGTTGATCGGGCCGCGAACGGCCGCGCGGCTGGGCATCGCGAGCGAAGACGTGGTGGTGATGGAATACCAGGGCCGCCAGCTTCGCGCCGCCGCCTTCATCATGCCCGGCCACGCTGACGAAAGCGTCACGTTGCACCTGGGCTACGGGCGGTCGCGCGCGGGCAACGTCGGAAACTGGCTCGGCTTCAACGCAAACGCGCTGCGGACATCGCAGGCGCCCTGGTTCGGCGCGGGACTCAAGATTCGCAAAACCGGCGAGCGGTATGAGCTGGCGACCACGCAGTTCCACCACGGCATTCAGCGCGAAGGAAAAACGGAGGATGAGCCGAGCGTCGCAGCCTTTGAGCGCGAACTGGTGCGGGTGGCGACACTCGATGAATTTCGGAAGAATCCCGAGTTCGCGAAGGACCGCGAAGAAAAGACCACGAAGGCTCTGACGCTCTATCCGGGATTCGAGTATAAAGGTTACGCCTGGGGCATGGCGATCGACTTGAATCGTTGCACCGGCTGCAACGCTTGCGTGGTAGCCTGCCAGGCGGAAAATAATATCGCGGTTGTGGGGAAGCGCGAAGTGCAGCTAGGACGCGAGATGCACTGGATCCGCGTGGACACGTACTTCCGGGGCGCGCTCGACAACCCGGAGACTTATCACGAGCCGGTTGTCTGTATGCAGTGCGAAAACGCGCCGTGCGAGCCGGTCTGCCCGGTGGGAGCCACGGTGCACAGTCCGGAAGGACTGAACGACATGGTCTACAACCGCTGCGTGGGCACGCGGTATTGCTCGAACAATTGTCCGTACAAAGTGCGGCACTTTAACTTCCGGCTTTACTCCGACTGGGAGACGCCCAGCTTGAAGCTGCTGCGGAATCCCGATGTGAGTGTGCGCAGCCGCGGCGTGATGGAGAAATGCACCTACTGCGTGCAGCGGATCAATGCAGCGAAAATCGAGTCCGAGAAACAGGACCGTACGGTGCGGGACGGCGAGATTGCAACCGCCTGCGAGGCCGCTTGCCCGTCGGAAGCGATCGTATTTGGAAATATCAACGACGCGAACAGCCGCGTTTCCAAGCTAAAATCGCAGACGCGGAATTACGGGCTGTTGACGGAATTGAATACGCGACCGCGCACCACGTATCTGGCGAAGCTGCGCAACCCGAATCCGGAGATCAAAGAGTAGCGAATGTCCACCGATCCGCCGACCAAATCGGCCGTACTGGAACCGGAGACGCCTCTGATCGCGCCGGGGCACGACTACGTCTCGGTCACGAAAAAAATCAGCTCGCTGGTTCTGACGAAACATACGCCCAAGGGTTGGTTCTTCGGCGTCCTCGTCACGTTTGCGCTGGTCAACCTGCTGCTGGTGGCGATCGCGTATCTGGTCGTAGCCGGTACCGGAATCTGGGGTATTCGCAGACCCGTCGCCTGGGGCTTCGCGATCATCAACTTCGTTTGGTGGATCGGAATCGGCCACGCGGGCACGCTGATCTCGGCGATCCTGCTGCTGCTGCGGCAGAAATGGCGCACCTCGATCAACCGTTTCGCGGAGGCCATGACGTTGTTTGCGGTCGCCTGCGCGGGCGTCTTTCCGCTGATTCACGTCGGAAGGCCGTGGCTGGCCTATTGGCTCTTCCCGATTCCCAACGCGATGGGAACGTGGCCGCAGTTCCGCAGCCCCCTGATCTGGGACGTCTTCGCGGTTTCCACCTACGCCACCGTCTCGCTGCTGTTCTGGCTGGTGGGTTTGATTCCGGACCTCGCCACGATGCGCGACCGCGCCAAGAGCAAATTCGGCCAGTTCGTTTACGGCGTGCTGGCGATGGGATGGCGGGGCTCGGCCGTGCACTGGCACCGCTATGATACGGCTTCATTGCTACTCGCGGGCCTGGCGACGCCGCTGGTGGTCTCGGTTCACACCGTGGTCAGCTTCGACTTCGCCGTCAGCGTCATCCCCGGATGGCACACCACTATCTTTCCTCCATATTTTGTGGCCGGCGCAATCTATTCGGGCTTTGCCATGGTCCTGACGCTTGCGATCCCGGTCCGCCATTTTTACCATCTCGAAGATTTCATCACCATGCGTCACCTCGAGTTCATGTCCAAGGTGATGCTGGCCACGGGCTTGATCGTCGCCTATGGCTACTTCATGGAAACCTTCAGCGCCTACTACAGCGGCGAAGGCTTCGACAAATACATGATCGACAACCGCATGGGCGGGCCGTACGCATTTCTCTATTGGGTGTTGATCGCCTGCAACATCGCCATTCCGCAGCTTCTGTGGTCGCGGCGGGGGCGCGCGAACGTTCCGTTGCTGTTCGCGATCGCGATCGTCGTCAACGTGGGGATGTGGCTGGAGCGGTTCGTGATCGTCATTACCAGCCTGCACCGCGACTATATGCCGTCTTCGTGGGGCATGTACTATCCCACGCGCTGGGACTGGGCCACCTATGTGGGGACCATCGGGCTGTTCCTGTTTTTGTTCTTCCTGTTCATTCGCGCGCTCCCGCTGATTTCGATGTTCGAGATGAAGCATCTTCTGCATAGCGAAGAGGGAGCCCATCATTCCTGATTCACTCAGGAGAGGTTGTACTGAGACGTGGTGAAAGAGAAGCAAGGAATATACGGACTGCTGGCCGAGTTTGATGGCGCGGAAGCGCTTCTCTCGGCGGCCCGCAAAGCGCGCGAAGACGGCTACACGTCGCTCGACGCCTTCACTCCGATGCCGGTCGAAGGACTCTCCGAGGCGGTCGGCTTCCATCACACCTGGCTCCCGCTGATCGTATTGATCGGCGGAATCGCCGGTGGGATTACGGGATTCGCTTTGCAATATTGGGTTCACGTCATCGAGCTGCCGCAAAACATCGGCGGAAAGCCCTTGAATAGCTGGCCGTCTTTCGTCCCGATTACGTTCGAGTTGACGGTGCTGTTTGCGGCGCTTTCCGCGGTTGTCGGCATGCTCGTGCTCAACGGGTTGCCGCAGCCGTATCATCCGGTTTTCAACGTGTCCAGCTTCCGGCGCGCCTCGGTCGACGGTTTTTTCCTCTGCATCCAGGCCGGAGACCCCCGGTTCAAATTGGAAACAACGAAACAGTTCCTGATGGGATTACACGCGCGGGAGGTGTCGGAAATTGAGCCGTAGCGCAACCATCGACGATAGCGGCGGTTTCTGGCGGCTGCGCCGCAAGAGAGCCAGAAACGCAACGCCGGGCGCCTGCGTCCAGTGGGGCGCCGTGGCTCTTTGCGTCTTAGCGCTCACGGGGTGCCGCATCGACATGCACGTGCAGCCCAAGTACAACCCGCTCGACCAGAGCACGTTTTTCGGCGACAATAAATCGGCCCGCCCGGCCATCCCCGACACCGTGGCGCGCGGCCATCTGCGCGCCAACGAGCTTCTTTACACCGGCAAGGTGAATGGCCAGCTCGCCGACGTATTTCCGTTTCCTATCACGCGTCCCGATCTTGATCGGGGACGGGAGCGGTATAATATTTTTTGTTCGCCGTGCCACGGCCGAGGGGGCGACGGACACGGCATGATCGTGCAGCGGGGTTTCTCCCCTCCGCCCTCCTTTCACATCGAGCGCCTTCGCAAGGCCCCTGCCGGCCACTTCTATAGTGTGATGAACGGCTTCGGCCGCATGTATAGCTACGCCTCCCGCGTCAACCCGGAGGATCGCTGGCGGATTGTAGCTTATATCCGGGCCTTGCAGCTCAGCCAGTCGGCCGCGCTCGAAGACGCACCCGAATCCGAGCGCAAGCAGCTTCAGGAGAACCCCCGATGAGTGGGAAGTCGAGTGAAAAAACCGGCGCGAAGAAGAGTGCCCAGATGAGTGCTCTGACAAGCGCCCCTGCGTCGCTCGAACCGCGCATTCAGCGCGTCCGGCTCATTTCTCTGATCGCCGGTGGCGCCGCCATCGCGCTGGCCGCTGCGACCGCCCATCTCGATCCGGCGCAATTCTTCCGCTCCTACCTGGTCGCGTATCTCTACTGGGTGAGTATCGCTCTGGGATGTCTGGGGATCATTCTGCTGCACCATCTGGTGGGAGGAGGCTGGGGATTTTTTATCCGGCGTCTGCTGGAGTCGGCCACCAGAACCCTGGCGCTGCTCGCCGCGCTGTTCGTTCCGCTGCTCTTCGGCCTGTCGCGCCTCTACCTTTGGGCGCAGCCCGCGTCGGTCGCGGCCGATCCCATCTTGATAAAGAAGCAGTCGTATCTGAACCCGCAGTTCTTCACCATCCGCGCCGCGATCTATTTTGCCGCCTGGATCGTCCTGGCGCTTCTCCTGAATAAGTGGTCGGCCGACCAGGACCGCACGGCGGACCCCGCGTTCCAGAAACGCCTCTCCGCCATGAGCGGACCGGGCATGTTGGTTTACGGGCTGACGATCACGCTGGCCGCCGTTGACTGGATCATTTCGCTCGAGCCGCACTGGTTCTCGACGGTCTACGGTCTGCTGTTCATCGTGGTGCAGGCGCTCACCGCGATGTCGTTCATCATCCTCGTCGCGACGATGCTCTCGCGCGATGAGCCGCTGCGCTCCGTGGCTTCGCCGGGAAAGTTCCACGATCTGGGGAACCTGCTCTTCGCCTTCGTGATGTTGTGGGCCTATCTGGCCTTTGCACAGTTCCTGATTATCTGGTCCGGCAATTTGCAGGAGGAGATTCCTTGGTATATCGCGCGGACCACGGGCGGATGGGCGGCAGTGGCGTTGCTGCTGGTCCTATTCCACTTCGCCGTACCCTTCTTCGCGCTGCTGATGCGCCCTGTGAAGCGCAATCCCAAGGTGCTCGCCGGCGTGGCATTGCTGCTAATGGTGATGAGCGTCGTGGATCTGTTCTGGCTGGTCGTGCCCGCTTTCGGGCAAACCTCGCCGCAGTTTCACCTGATGGACCTGTTCGCCTTTGTCGGGATCGGGGGCGTGTGGTTCGGCATGTTTCTATGGCAGTTGAAGAAGAGGCCGCTGCTGCCGCTCCATGACCCTCGTTTTCCAGGAGTGCTGGGCCATGCCGAATAAACATGCCTCCTCCGCCCCTGCCGGCGGAGGCTACGAGAAAACCGACGCGACCGCCCGGCCCCTGCTGGGCTTCGGTGCCGGGTTGGCCGCAATCATCGTGCTGGTCGCGATACTGATGGCGGCCGCTTTCAAGTATTTTGGAAACGTCCAGTCGCTGGGACCGCCGCCCGCGCCCTTCGCCACGGGCCGTGTACTGCCGCCGGAGCCGCGCCTGCAACCGGACCCACGCGTCGATCTGGAGCGCTTGCGGCAACGAGAAGAAGAATTCACCACGAGCTACGGCTGGGTGAATCCCAACACCGGCCAGATCCGGATTCCCGTGGATCGCGCCATGGACCGCCTGATCGAAAAAGGCCTGCCCGTCGCAACGGGTGAGGCCGGGAAAGAAAACAAGTAAGGAGCGATGGTTTTGGGAAATTTATTTAAAAGCTATCGCAAAGCTTTTTGGGAAAGCCGAAAGGGCACGGCTTCAGAAGATGCTGAAAAATGATTCGATGATGTCATTCCGAGCGCAGCGAGGAATCTGCACGTTGCGCCGTGCATGCCTGAACTTTACGTGCAGATCCCTCGCTCCGCTCGGGATGACGTTATCACGGGTGAAAAATAGGTAAATGCGAAATTCTCTCGCCCTAACATTTCGTGTTCGAGCGCTGCCGCGTCTCTGTTGCATCCTAGCGATGCTCTTCGGTTTTCTGGCGAGTGCGCATACGGAGGTTACTCCCGAAATTCTCTCCAATATCGGGCTGGACCAGAAACTGAACGCGCAGGCGCCGCTCGACCTCGTATTCCGGGATGAAGCCGGAACCGCCGTCCGGCTGGGAGACTACTTCGGCAATACGCCGGTCGTTCTGACGCTGGTCTACTACGAGTGCCCCATGCTCTGCACCCAGGTTCTGAACGCCGTGACGCGCGGCTTGCAGGGCACGTCGCTCCAGATCGGGAAGGACTTCCGCATCGTGACCGTAAGCATCAATCCCCGCGAGACGCCGCGCGATGCCGCCTCGAAGAAAAGAATCTATGGGAGCATCTACGCGCAACCCGGCGTGGCCGACGGATGGCATTTCCTGACCGGCGACGAGAAATCAATTGCAACTTTGGCGCAAGCGGTAGGCTTTCGTTATGCCTATGATCAGGAGTCCGGCGAGTACGCGCATCCCAGCGGGATGATGGTTCTGACGCCGGAAGGACGGCTCTCCCGTTACTTTTACGGCGTGCAGTTTCCATCGCGCGACCTGCGCCTGAGCCTGGTGGAAGCCTCTTCCGGCAAAATCGGGTCGCCCGTGGATCAAATTCTGCTCTACTGTTTTCACTACGACCCGGCCACCGGAAAATACGGGCTGGTGATTTTGAATGTGGTTCGCGCCGCCGGACTCGCCACGGTCGTCCTGATCGGGGCATACATCGCGGCGATGCTGCGTAAGGAAAGGGCAACCAGGAATGCCGCGCTTTGATTTGAAATTTGTTTTGCCGATGCACTCGCTGAGACTGGTACGAAATCATGTGGCCTAATATTCCATTTCAACCCGAGCAAGCTTCGACCATCGCCAAGGGGATGGACAATCTCTACTTCTTTCTGACCTTCATCACGTTGTTTTTTACGGCCATTATCTTTCTGACCATCTTTTATTTCTCAGTCAAATACCGGCGCCGTTCGGAGAACGAACGGCCTCTTCCGATTGAAGGCTCGCCGGTCCTGGAGGTCGTCTGGGCCGTGATCCCCGCGCTGCTGACGGTGGTGATATTCGTCTGGAGCGCCAGCATCTACTTCCAGAATTCGCGACCGCCGCGCGCCTCGGCTGAAATCTTTGCCATCGGAAAGCAGTGGATGTGGCAACTGCAGCATCCCGAAGGTCCGCGCGAAATCAACGAACTGCACGTGCCCGTCAACGTTCCCATCAAGATCACGATGACCTCCGAAGACGTGATCCACGATTTTTACATCCCGGCGTTCCGAGTCAAGAAAGATGTTCTGCCCGGCCGCTACACTTCCATTTGGTTTCAGGCGACCAAGAAGGGCGACTACCATTTTTTCTGCGCCCAGTATTGCGGCATGGAACACGCCGCGATGATCGGATGGGTACACGTCATGGATCCTGCCGAGTATGAAAAGTGGCTGAGCGGAAGCTCCTCCGGCGAAACCATGGAAATCAAGGGCGCGCGGCTCTTCACGCAGCTTGGCTGCAACACCTGCCACGTCGCCGATGGAAGCGGAAGGGGACCCTCGTTCGTCAACCTCTACGGAACGCCGGTGAAACTGACCGACGGGCGCACCGTCGTCGCTGATGATGCCTTCATCCGAGGATGCATCCTCACGCCTTTCCAGCAACTCGTGGCGGGTTATCCTCCGCTCATGCCGACGTTTCGCGGCCAGGTCAGCGAAGAGCAGATCCTGCAACTGATCGCCTATATCAAGTCCTTGGCCGCCCCAAAAGGGGGTACGCAACAATGAGCGCCCCAGCCGCCGCAGTCCCAGCCGTAACTCGCGAGAATTATCTGAACGCGAAATATGGAATCTCGTCTTGGCTCCTCACCACGGACCATAAGCGCATCGCGCTGCTTTACTTGATCTCGGTCAACTTCATGTTTCTCATCGGCGGCTTGGCAGCCGTCGTGATGCGCCTGCACCTGGTCGAACCGCAGGGCGCGCTCGTTGAGCCGGACACCTACAATAAGCTGTTCAGCACGCACGGAATCGTGATGATTTTATTCTTCCTGATTCCGGCGATCCCGGCCGTGCTCGGCAATTTTCTGGTTCCCATGATGATCGGAGCGCGCGACCTGGCGTTTCCCCGCGTCAACTTACTGAGCTGGTACATTTACATGGTCGGCTCCGTGCTCACGCTGATCGCGCTGCTCAACGGCGGCGTGGACACCGGCTGGACCTTTTACACGCCTTACAGCAGCACCTACTCGAACAGCAATGTTCTTCTGGTGGGAGTCGCGGCGTTCATCAACGGTTTTTCTTCGATTCTGACGGGGCTGAACTTTATTGTTACGATCCACAAGATGCGCGCTCCGGGCCTGACCTGGTTCCGCATGCCGCTGTTTCTTTGGGCCATCTACGCCACCAGCATTATTTTTCTGCTCGGGACGCCGGTGCTCGCCATCACTCTGGTGCTGCTGGCGCTCGAACGCCTTCTTCACGTCGGCATCTTCGACCCCAAGCTGGGAGGCGACCCGCTGCTCTTCCAGCACTTATTCTGGTTCTACTCCCACCCGGCCGTTTACATCATGATCTTGCCCGGCATGGGCGTGGTCAGCGAGTTGATCGCGTGTTTTTCCAGAAAGCGGATCTTCGGCTATAAGATCGTTGCCTTTTCCAGCATGGCTATCGCCGTGATCGGATTCCTGGTGTGGGGCCATCACATGTTCGTCACGGGCCAGTCCGTTTACGCCGGCCTGATTTTTTCCGCCCTGAGTTTTCTGGTCGCAATCCCTTCGGCAATCAAGGTTTTCAACTGGACCGCGACGCTCTATAAAGGCTCCATCTCTCACCAGGCGCCGATGCTCTATGCGATCGGCTTTATCGGCCTTTTCACGATGGGCGGCCTCACCGGATTGTTTCTGGCCTCGCTCGCGACCGACGTCCATCTGAACGGCACCTACTTCATCGTCGCCCATTTTCACTACATCATGGTCGGCGGCACCATCATGGCTTATCTGGGCGGCATCCACTTCTGGTGGCCGAAAATCACAGGGCGCATGTATCCCGACCGCTGGGCGCGCTTTGCGGCGCTGGTGATCTTCCTCGGGTTCAATCTCACGTTCTTCCCGCAGTTCATGCTCGGCTATCTGGGCATGCCCCGCCGCTACGCGTTCTATCCCGAGGAATTCCAGGTGCTCAACGTGATGTCGTCGGCCGGTGCATCCATTCTTGGAGTGGGATACGTCATTCCGCTGATTTACCTGCTCTGGTCGCTGAAATACGGCAAGCCGGCGGGACCGAATCCATGGGGCGCAAAGGGCCTCGAGTGGGAAACTCCCTCGCCTCCCCCCACCTTCAATTTCGACCAGCCTCCCGTGGTGACCGAGGAAGCCTACGCCTATGAAAAGGAGGTGAAGCGCGTTGGCTGAGCATCACGCCACACTGGCCCATCAATTCGACGATGCCACCCAGCAGCACGATGCCGGGACGCTGGGGATGTGGGCCTTTCTGGCCACCGAGATCATGTTCTTCGGCGGACTCTTCGCCGGCTACACGATCTATCGCGGCATGTATCTGCCCGCCTTCGAGGCCGGCAGCCGCCTGCTCGACATCCGCCTGGGCGCTTTCAACACCGCCGTGCTGATCGCGAGCAGCCTGACCATGGCGCTCGCCGTGCACGCGGCGCAGACCGATCAGCGAAAGCTGCTTCCCATCTACCTGGTGCTCACCATGATCCTGGGCGCGGTCTTTCTTGGGGTGAAGGCCTTTGAGTACGCGCACAAATTTGAGCACGCGCTCATTCCCGGAATTCGTTTTGCTCCCCAGGGAGAGGACCTCGCGCTCCTACAGAAGTGGCATGCCGCCGTACCCAACGTCCAGCTATTTTTCTGCTTCTATTTTTTCATGACCGCAATGCATGGCTTGCACATGATCATCGGTCTCGGCCTGATGACGTACTATCTGGTCCAGTCGCTTCGAGGGAAGTATTCGGCACAATATTATTCGCCCATCGAAGTCGGCGGGCTGTATTGGCACTTTGTCGATATCGTGTGGATTTTTCTCTTCCCGCTGCTCTATCTGATTGGAGGGCGCTACTGATGTCCAGTCACGTCGTTTCCATCAAACTCTATGTCGCCATCTTTCTGGCGCTGATGGTCCTTACAGCAACCACGGTCGCGGTGGCCTTTGTGGATCTCGGCGCCTATAACACCGTGGTCGCGCTCGTCATCGCCGTGACGAAAATGCTTCTGGTCATTCTCTTCTTCATGCACGTGCGCCACAGCAGCTCACTGACCAAGGTCGTCGTCCTCGCCGGATTCTTCTGGCTGATCCTTCTGCTTTTTTTCACCCTCAGCGATTTCCGCACTCGCGGCTGGACCCCCGCCCCGCCCTCGTGGCTCAGCAGCCGCGCCACTCACACAAAAAGCATGTTGTCATCCTGATCCCGCTTGGCGGGAGAAGGATCTGCTTGTCCTTCCGCCAACTACCAGCCGCGCCACTCAGCACGCTAGACCATCTATAACGACGTCGGCGTTGTCAAGGCACACGTGTATTGTTTGAAGCCGGGAGCAGAGTCAAGGGCGGTCCGACGCTGTTTGTCGGACCGTTCATCTCGACCCTTGACGCTGCGGACGGCTCCGCAGAATG
>ORMF010245737.1_pt1 | contig 29020 bp, 26 predicted proteins | sample 1779871 | NCBI WGS metagenome assembly ORMF01 (sample SAMEA104232316, study PRJEB22302) | groundwater metagenome | biome: forest; feature: aquifer; material: groundwater | place: USA | collected 2011-08-07 | depth 5.4 m | reverse complement strand
TTTGCCGTTGATTTTAACAAAGGAAGAAATAATAGACCAGCGTTTTGGTACATTTTTAACAATGCGTCGTCGCTTATTCCAGTATGGATAAAAATATTCTTCAGACGGGAAGGCGGATTCGCACCCGGCGACACAATGTGGAATTCGATATTCTCTTGAGATTGCAGCATTTCGGCGACCTTAAACACCGTATCGTAGTCCCTTAACCAATGGCCGACACTTAAACATTTAAACTTACCATTCCTCGATCCCTTATCGGGATGATAAAAGTTTGTATCAACGCCATGCAAAATAAGAGAGATCTTATTCGCGGGAAAATATTGGGCGAAATAGTCGAATTGTTCGGGGGTAAGGACCGTGATATGATCAAGCTGGCGTACAATCTTTATGTTGATCGATTTCGTTAAAATATCCGGCGGCTGATTGAACGTTGCCATCACGAACGGTTTTCGCCTCAAAAAACCCAACCGCCGGAATAGGCCGGACAAATATCGCAGGGAATGTTCGCCGTCCAAATAATGCAAGATGTCGAACCGCCCGCGCCACCATTGCCGCAGAGCGTAAAGTTCTGCTTTATTAAAAATGCGGCCACGGGACCGATCAGTTCCCATAGGAACAGGGTTCTCGGTTATTTCGATCTTCGCTCCGTCCAAATACTTAATAAACTGTATTAATCCTGAATGTTTTGCCAGATGCGGAAAATAAGTGCGAATCAAATGAATGCGGGCGGGGTTCATCATGCCATGTGGTCATTGATCTGAAAACTATATCCAAACTTTTCTATATTCTTCGCGAATCTATCTTTTATAAATTTACAATAAGGCCGTAGAATAAAGTTCTTTTGATCTTTATCCCACAATTCAAAATATTTTTTATTGCCATCCGAGCGGACCTCGCTGATGGATCGGCTTATATGGGGCTCAAGCCCCAGAAAATGGAATATTGCCTCAAGGACGCGGGGAGGCCTTTGTATCAAATCTTCATATTTCACAATATACAAATTCTTCAATTTATCCTTATCACCATAGAATGTTTCATGGCAAAGGACCCAATGCTTAATAAGACTGTAAAGGGGCGTCCGGCTCCATTTCTTGGTCGCGTAAGCGTTGGGGACTGGATGCCTGTGTATGATGATAAAATACGAGTTGGGGAACAGCGCTTGCAAGAATCTTGTTTTTATAAGATTCGCGGGGGATTTCTCCAAAAGAAAAGGTTTGGAAAGGTCCCAATATTTTCCCCACTCTGAAAACATTTTAAGTCGATTTGCGGGGGAAACCAAAGCCGACACCTCGGTCAAATGGGCTTCGGGAAAAAAACCGAATTTTCCCGGTCCTCCGTACACCCACCCCGGGCGATAAACGGATTGCAGGTTTTGCCCCTCATCACCGACAGCCCCGGTGTTTTTAAGGCCGCTCACAAGCGGATGTTCTCCTATCAATTGATAAAGTAACGAGGTCCCGCTGCGCTGCAGGCCCCCGATAAAAATGAACTTATGGTCATCAAGCGGCATCGAGTAGGTCGTTTTAAGGCTGATGGGCCCCTGCTGCTTTTTTAAACACCGCTTCCACTTTTTTTGATTCTTTTTCTATATTAAATTCATTCTCTATTTTCTCTCTTGCCTTGCGGCCCAATCTTTCTCTAAGCGCCCTATCGTCAAATAATCTCTCAATGGCATCCGCGATAGCGGTTGGATTTTGAGACGGGATCAATAACCCATTCACCTCGTGTTCGACCAATTCCTCGATCCCGCAAATATCAGAAGTAATAACGGGTATTTCCATGGCCATGGCTTCCTTGAGCACATTGGGAAGAATATCCCTCTCGCCATTTTGCGCGATCACACAAGGCAGGACAAAAACCATTGCTTCGTCTAATTCTTCTTTGATCTCTCCTTGGGTCAAAGGCCCTTTAATGGTCACACTTGCGCAAAGATCATAACCTTTTATCAATTCTTCATAGCGACTTTTTAACGGCCCCGACCCTATCAATCTTAACTCAAAATATCTTCGCCGGCTTTTGAGGATTTTACCGGCATTGAGCAGATCTTCCACCCCTTTTTGCTCCACAAACCGGCAGAGGCAGATGATCCTTGCGGCCTTCCCTGCTTTAGCTGGCCTGAACTGATCCATATCAATAGAATCATGGATAATTTCCACACCGGTTTTTATTCCAAATTTGGACATGCTATGCATTTTGTTGTAGCGAGAAATAGCGACCAGGCGAGAAACCTTCTTCATAAATCTTGCTTTCTTTGCTATTTGCCGTGCCCGACAGGGTTCAAAATCACGAAGGGTGCAGCTAAGGGGGACATGCAACAGGTCCGATAATAATACCGCCAGCTCAAGATGACGCAAGTATGTGTAAGGGGCGTGCACAAGATCGATCGCCCTGCCCTGCAATTGCCTTGCCAGCAGATAATTATCTAAAAATACCCAAATATTGCTGCTGATCCCCGCGTTCGCGCATACAATTTTTATTGTTCCCAGGGGGTGTTTTATAAAATCCGTAAGGAATCGGCGGATAAAATCCAATATCTTCTGCCTTCCGTTCTGATAACCGCTGAAATCCGGCGTGTTTGACGGATAGATAGTGTCTTCTCGAAGGCCGTGTTTTTGTATCGCCTCATGGGCCTTCCCGTTCTCTTGACCATGAGCGGCAACCAGGACCGTATGTCCCGATTGCTTAAGGGCTATGATCTCATTGAGAATAAATGTCTCCGATATTTTCGGAAATTGGTCAAGCAGATAAAGAATGTTCATCGGAATTATAAGATTGAACAAGTTCGGCCAGGGCCTTTTTAACCGGTGAAGCGCTGTTGCTGTAATCGGAGATCCATTCTCCATCGAATAAATGATTGCGATCGAAGTTATATGTCTCCTGAAAATAATGGAGGACCGCCGGAAGGTTACCGTCTTTTAATAAAGTCGGAAAATTAAATTTTCGGTCCAATACCTCAAAGGGTATTTTATTTTTCAAGACGGACAGGGTTAAACCCAATTGCTCGGAAGACCATATGGGATAAAAAGCATTGTTGTGCGCACGCGCCAGCGATCTCATTATGCTTTCCACATAGCCGCCCGATCGACCTCTTCTTTTCATGGTGAGTAATTTCTTGAATAGCAAATTGTGGCATTGGAGCTCAATGAGCCCTTTAAGCGAATTGGGGGTCCCCCGATTATAAAGATCATACGAAATGCGAACGGCATCTTCCCTCATGGCAATAAGCGCTTTTTGGGTTATGACTTGCATGCCCCCATTAAACAGAGGATACCCGGGGATAAAACTTGCGTCCCTATGTAATTTGAGCTCCGCCTCTGTTAATCCGGCGTACTTCTTTAGAAGAGTTTCATAGCCCAAGACCACACCTCCTGCCAATCCGATTCTTCCGGCCTTGAAAAATAACCCATCGCCATCCATGCCGGCGGCAATACCATCTAATGGGTTCAGAACTACCATATCTGAGTCTAAATACACAAGGACATCGAAGGCGGATTCATCAACAACATAATAAGCATTGAATTTGATCATGTGGAGGGCCGGGCTTAGGCGAGGCATTACGCGCACATGCAAAGGAGAAAACCTATTTTGAAGAGCCGCGAGCTCATTTTCGGGCATGCCACTGCCGCTGAACACAATCGTAAAGGGGGCGTTTTTATATATGCCGGCATTTTTACGAAAACTATAAAGCAACAGTTTCGCCATATTAAAATATTTACCTGTCTTTTCTGTTACGGTGACAAAATGGACGCGCATCGGTGTTCCCTGTTCTGTGGCTTATTAATGGATATTGGCCATGTGTTTTTGCATATCATACAGCACCAAACTCGCCCCCGGCTCTTTATACTCATATAGTTTTTGCCCAACACGATTGAGACGGCCAATAAACCGTCTGCCACCTTCCATGTCGGGGAAATATATAATCCACACCTTGCTGTGTTCTTTCAACGAACCTAATTCTAAACATTTATCTAAGTCCTTCGCTAATCGGCAACGATTACCCACCAGATAATCAGTCTCAATAAATCCAAATTTTTTTCCATAATAACCCATAGATACCGCCGATAGATAATGCACATACAATAAATCATCTTTCTGTTTTAATTTCTTAGCTTGCCGAATGACCGAACGGATCTCTTCATTCCTAAAAGGATGGATAAGGTAATAAACGGAAGGCTTTAATAGCTGCAGAAGCAAAAAGATCAATACAAACATAGTAACGAGCGAATACTTCGGCCTGCAAATACGATGGACCAAAGAGATCCCTTCCGCTATAAAAAATATAAACGCAGGCATTAAAAATAAAATAGTTCTCCCGGAAAAAGGATATACCCTTATCCCCGCGGCGAAAAAAGTGAACAAAGTTGGGAGGCTTAAATATAAGAATTTCTCTTTGTCTCTTAAATATAAGGAAACACATCCGGCCAAATATAAAACTGCCGGCAAGTACCAGAACAAAAAATTCATTGGATCAATGGCGAATGTTTTATATGCAAGCTCGGGAAGCCAGTCCCAGGCCGGGAGAATCGGCATCATCCCTCCCTCATTCCATGCTAAAGTGGACAAAAACAATCGCAGATAACTTAAATAATAAAAAATAAAACTGATGGCCCAGAAAAAGAATATGATCATGATCGAATTGGCTGGCTTCTTTTCCTTGGCAAAAGTAATAATGATAAAACTCGTCGCCAAGCCAGCCAGGGTAAAAATTGCAGGGAAGGAAAAAAATATGGCCACGGCTCCCAGAAGCGAGAATAAGACAATATGCTTTTTGTTTAATTCCTTATTTTTCAAATAATCCATCATTAAATAAAGCAATAATGTTATGAGAACATCACTCGCGTAAGGATGGAAGTCGGCAGATCGATAAATGAGGCTTCTTAAGGTCGAAAATAAGAATAAAGCGGTAATCACGGCTAACGGCTCCAGATATCGCTGTGCTATTTTATAAACAAAAAATAGTGATAAAACCCCGCTGATAAAAGGAACCAACCTTAGGATATATTCACTGTCTCCCGCCAGACCAGCAAAAAATTTTGAAAAATAAAAAAAACCCAGAGGACCGGGATTAAATTTTATGTGTAAATGGTCTACCGTTTCCTTGAGCGGATTTAATAAGGCTTCATATGAAAGTTGGGTAATTTTAACGGCATATCTCGCTTCATCGCTACGCAAGGACCTGTTGATCAGATATTCATGAGATCTGCATAACACCCCATAAAGGATGATGCTTACAACCAACCATTTTGAAGACATAAAACCCTTAACCAGATCATTAACGGTTCTCATATAAAAACTTTGCTTAAGAGCCAATGTTCATTATATTGGAATTGCTTCTATCAAACTTATTGGAGAGTAGGTCATGGTGATTTTTTTAAACTTGAAGCCCGCTTGTCCCAAGAGCTCCTTGTATTGCGCTTCAGGGCGCTCCCTCCCTCCCCTATGAAGAACCAGCATATTCAAATCTGTGAATTTACTGGCATGAGGCCTATTCCCCTCCGGAACAATCATTTCAATTGCAAGCAAGCGGCTTTTTTTCCCCATTGCTTTATGGCAATTCTTCAGGATCTTTAACGATAACTCATCGCTCCAATCATGAAGGATGGATTTTAATATATAAAGATCCCCTCCTTTGGGAACTGACTTGAAAAAGTCTCCACTTATCATCTCGCAGCGGCCTTGAATACCAAAAAGATCTCTTTTTCGTACCTCCTGGATGACTGCTGGCGTATCAAATAATATCCCTTTTAAACGAGAGGCCTTTTTAAAAAGAGCTGCCAACAAACTGCCGTATCCGCCTCCTATATCGACGACAAGTTTAGCCCAGGAAAAATCATAGTTGTCCACTATGTAGGGGAGTTGCATCTCGCAAACCCGCGCCATCCAATCTTCATAGATCCTTTCCGCTTCGGGATTTTTTTTAAGGTATGCGAAAAACTCCATTTCATTAATATGCTCAAAGGCGCTTTCCTGTGTCTTGACCGAATGTAAAAGCTGGCCCCAGGCCGTCCAATGGAATTCTTCACCCAGCCAGATAAATAATGGCCGTAACGAGCTGGTACTGTCCTTTTGAAGCGTCACGGCAAGGGGGGTCAGGTCAAAACGCCGCTGCCCGATCTCGACAAAGATCTCGACACTGGCCAATGCCCGCAAAAGCCGGTAGAGAGAATCCACGGGCGCCTTGGTGACTTTACTTATTTCTGCAACTGTTTTAGGTCCATCTTTAAGGATGTCGGCGATGCCTAATTTCGCGGCCACATAAATGGCCTGGGAACGAAAATGCCCTGTTGCCATGTGCATCATCTGCTGCTGGAGCAATAATTCTTTTTTTTTATCATCGGCCCGGAAAGACATTGTGTCTCCTCAATTTGCTTTTAATAGATTGTGTTTCTTCAAGTCATTATAAATAATATCCGCGAATATCTTATGAGCAGCAGCATTGGGATGAGGATCGAATGGAAAGATCAAGAATTCCTTCTTGAATTTCTTATAGTCGAAACGGGCCGCGACATCTATGACGGGAAACCCGTCCTCCGCGGCCAATGGCTGTATCGGATTTTCAAGCAAAAATATCATGCCTACGGGAATCCGCCGGTCGCTGCTAATGCTTCGAAATTCAGAAAGAAGGGCTTGCACTCGTTCCCTTCGCCTGCCTTCAATCGCCGGCCATTTTCGACTTTCTTCCACGCGATTCATGATTGTACTGTTGTTAACAAGTTTTTTAAAAAAGCTCTCAAAAAAAGGGTAGCTGCGCGGCTTTACAGCATAGGGTTTTGCCGCCGCCCTTTCAGTCCAGTCGATCGGAAAAACCAATAAAACCAGATCAGGATCATAAGAAAGAACTTTGTATTTTAAAGAGGCTAAACATTGCTTTAAGGTATACCCTGGAACGGCAAAATTGATGAATTCATAAGATCCTTGCGATGACTCGCTGTTAAGCCTCTGTTCTAATAGCGAATGGAAGGCATCTTCATTGGCTACACCGGCAGGCATGGTCGCAGAAGCCCCCAATACTGCCACTCGAAATACATTCGGTGGTTTCTGCACTGAATATTCCTTATCGACGAGCCCCTGCGAATTGGTCTTAAAATGGACCATTTTATGGTATGAGTTTAAATTGGGTTTTATTTCATAAATAATCTCCGGTTGAGTAGCCGGCCGAAGAAAACCACAAACGCCAGCATCAGCCATACTGTTCATCTTGAAATAATTGAAGCTGTCGAACCCGAATAAATAAAATCTGCTGGAGAATTCCAGTAAAAACAAGAACACAAGAAAAAAAATGGCAACTTTTACTGGCCTTATCAATACGAACTTTAAAGTAATGAATACCGTGATCAATAGATAAATAACGCTGCCCTTTAGGAATAACTTGTCGGCTATATCAAAATAATGCCCCACAGGAGCCGCGACCGGCCTTTGGAGGGCCCCGTTGAGGATCCCTATTGATCTGCCCTCATACATCGCCTTAACAAGTTGGTGCCCAAAATCAAGGTATAGGATCCACCCCAGGGCCAGACACAAGATCAGGGTCAATACAAAAACAACTTTTCCCCTGCCTTCCCGGATCCAGCATTGTTTCATATCGTATCCTTAAAATAACTGATATATGACCTTCGTCGGAATGGCCTGGAGGGCGTACAACGCATAAATGATGCCAAACGCTAACAGCCACAAGACAAGCATAACAATGATCTCTTTCCTATTTTTCATTTAGTCTCTGCGCAAGATCGCTTAAATATTTGCGGTTAATTTTTCCGCTTCGCGTTTTGGGTATTTCATCTAAAATATGTATGTTCCGGGGAAGTTCCGCCAGAGAAAGTGCCTTCACGCAATACTGCCTTATTTCCCGTTCAGCCGCAGGATGATCAATCTGAGCATTGGTAGAAACAAAATAGTCTAACCCCTGGCGACTTTTTACGACAGCGACCTCTTTGATCAGAGCGTATTTTCGCAAGCTGTTTTCCACCTCCAGGACAGAACACCATTTGCCATTTAATTTAAATACCAGATTCCCCCGCCCTTGAATGAATATGTAACCACGCCGGTCCATATATCCGACATCATCCGATTTATACCATCCATCCAGTAACTTTCTTTGTGTCAAGTCAGGGTCTCTCCAGTAACCACTGAATAGTGACGACCCTCTATAAAAAATACGTCCGCTTTTGCTGAATTTTATCTCAAATCCATCAAGGATCTTCCCGCAACTGTTTAATTTCTCTTTACCCGGAATATTAGAGATAAACGAATGGCACACTTCTGTGGATCCATAACAGTCCAATATCCGTTTGCCATATGTCTTCTCCCAACGCTCGGCCACATCTTCATAAAGTTTCTCTCCGGCAGCGATAAACAAACGAACAGGCCTGAAAAGATCTCGTAAAGAATCACGATGACCCAAAAGACTTTCATACACCGCCGGCACAGCAAAAAATAATGTCGGCTTTAATTTCAAAATATTTTGTAAAGAAAATGGGTTGGGAACGGTCCTGGAAAGGATCACCTTTGCCCCAAGCTGAAAAGTGGATAAAAGACTGTTGCCCAACCCATAAGCAGTGTACATCCTGGAACACGAAAAAACTATATCATGCTCTGACATTTTCAGAATAGTCCTGGAAAATGTATCGACCCGTAAATCCTTACAGGTATGCACCACGCCTTTCGGTCGGCCTGTCGTCCCGGAGGTGAACAAAATAACGGCTGGATTATTTTGATCCGGAGTAACGGACATTTTGCTTTCAGATTGCTGCGCCACAAGATTTAAAAAATAGTCCGATGTATCGTCATCCGCGACTTTCAGGATCTTTTCATCTTTTAACATTTCCCTGACACCGTTTGTGGCAAGAACGGCTTTGGGGCAAAGGTCCAACAGGACCTCTGTCCATTCCTCTTTATTCATTCGCGGGTCCACCAATCCGGCTACAATGCCAAGCCGGATGCAGGATAAAAAAGCCACAATGAATTCTATCGAATCAGGCAAGGCCAGCAAAACAATATCGCCCTCCCGGATGTTATTTTGGATAAGGAATGTGCAGAATTGAGAAGTCAAGCTGTATATATCCCGATAACTGTAGACAACGCCATCACTATAAACCGCCGTTTTATTGCCTTTCATATTCGCGCATACAAACTTATAGAACAGCGATGTTTCTGTCCTATCGCGCATTAAGGATGCTGGAGATGGTTTAAGGCCGGCTTTCTCAATGATTTCTAAAAGAATATCCTTGGGTTTATAGCGATCTTTTTTATATATAACAAATTTGTCCTGCTCATCGCGCGGGGTACAATCGTGCATCGTTACCAGATTGGCCCCCGCCATGAGCCCCCAGTACTGCCCGTCTTTTCTAAGCAATTCCAGGGAAGTGGTGGTCGGGATAAGCATCGCAGGGCAAATGATCCTTAGGATGGCCGTAAAATTAAGAGCGACATCGATGTCGCCCGCGGGAAAGTGGCTATAGTCAGACATGTCATTGGGAATAAATACCGAGGTGCCTCCCATAGGGATATCCAGGTCTCTTAACAGTAGCAGGTCATTGACCAGGCTGGTTAACTTCTGACCGGGTAACCCTACGATGTTCCCGGAGCTGACATGAAAACCGAGCTTTTTCAACATCTTGATATGGTGTAATCTGTCTTTTAAAGTGTCCGTCGGTTTAATGCTTTTATAAAGTTTTGGATCGGAGGTTTCGAACTTCAGTAAATATCTTTCAATGCCGATGTCTCTTAATTTCTTATACTTATCCTCTGAAAGGTTGCCCAGGCTGCAAATAACGGTTAAATCTCTATATCTTATTTTTACTTCTTTAAGTAACATAAATAATTTCTTGAAATAACTTTGGGAATCGAACTCTCCGGTTTGCACCATAAGGACACGGCGTCCCTTATGGTAAATATATTGGACCCGTTTCAACGATTCATCGTTATCGAGGACAAACCGGCGGACGTTCGAATCCCGGTGCATGCCGCAATAACGGCATGCCTGCTGACATATATTGGTATATTCCAGAACACTGCGGACCTCCACTCTCCTCTGGAAGATATCATCGCGAACTTTTCGCGCTTGCGCGAATAATTGCTCCTGACTGGCTCCACGTGCCAGCAGCGCTTTTCTAATATCTTCTGTTGTTTTAAAGTCGTGCGTCATTTTGTTTTTGCTGTACCAGACCCGCTATTTTGTCAACTGATGCGAAATTATCCATCGTGATCTCACTCATCCGGAAAGAAACATGGAACGTTTTTTCCAGGAAAGCCAGTAATTCCAGAAATCCCAAGGAATCGATGATCCCGGCGACGAATAAGGGCTCTCCATTATCCAGGGTACCCTTGCCGCCCATAAAGGTCCGAATAATAAAATTTTTAATTTGTTCGTGCATGCAACGCGGCTACTCTTTCCTTACGTAAAATATGCTCCAACACCATCTTAAAATATTTTTTGCAAAACCGTAAAAGCATTATCTATGCTGAGGCTAAAAAAAATAACGCCAAAACTAACGAAACTGAAGGTCGCAAATGTGGAAATGGGGTCCAAATACCGATGCATGGTAAATCTTGCCACTAAAGGGTATTTCCTTTTGATCTCCTGAAAAAGATGCCATGCAACAAGCCCCAGGCCATGATAGGTGCCCAGAATAAAGAACGACAGGGAACCCTTGTGCCAAAGATGAAACCCAAGCATAGAAAAGAATATCCCGGCATAAATTTTGAGAGCAGACGGCCGGTGGCCAAAAAACGGAAAGAAGAAATAATCTCTTATCCAATTATAGATGGATATGTGCCAACTCCTCCAGAATAAAGCGATATTTTTCTTCAAAAATGGGCGATCAAAATTTTCCATGATTTTATAACCGAATAACCGGGCGGTCCCGATGGCCATGTCCGTATAACCGGCAAAATCCATATAGATGCGGATCGCTAAACCATATATGGAAAGCACTACCGCAGCCTTGGTATAGTGCTGCGGCATATAAAGGACGGGCATGATCCACTTCGCCAAATAATCAGCAATAATGAACTTTTTGACCAAACCGCCAATGATCCGGAACAAGCCATAATTGATATCAGAAATTTGGACATCCTTTTGCCCGATAGTTTGCGGATAAAATCGCTGAAACCGTTCTACCGGACCTGCCAAAAATGTCGGGAAGAATAAAACATAGAGAGCAAAATCAATAAAAGAGCCGCGGGGCATATTCTTTCGATAAACCTCAACAATATAATGGATAAGCCTAAATGTTATATAGGAAAACCCAAGGGGTAAAATAATCTCAGGAAAAGAGATGCTGCTGTTCAGCGACGGGCCGCTTCTCTCGATGGCATTAAACAATACCTCTGTATACTTGAAAAAACAGATATTTCCGATCAGCCAGATCAATACGAACTGCAAGATGATCTTCTTGTTATTTTCTTTTTCGATAAAAATACCCGCCCTATAAACCAAAATAATATTGAACAGAAAATAACACGCGTATTGTATGTTATAGCAAGCGATAAAGAGAAGACTCAGCAGGAGTAAAAATAGACTACGCCATTTGTGGGGAATAAAAAAGTAATATGCCAGAACGCTTATAAATAAAAGTATGTAAAGACCTAATATTTTTTCCATCCAAATCTACGAGCTGCCCCTTGATTTTTTAATGAGCTGACCATACCAAAAATACCGCTTCTTAAGTGTAGCGGATATTTGATAAACGAAGCGCGTTATTGGTCTTTTGAGTCTCCACCAGTAAAAAAATATCCTCCGCCGGCTCCTTATTCCATGATATCTCCTGGCCCACTCTTCCGAAAGAAGATCACTTTGTTGTTCCAGGCCAACCTCAACCACCAGCGGTTCAGGAACTGATACCCCCAGATATTCCAATATCCTGACAAGAGTACCCCGATGATCCTTGATGAGCTCTTCATACTCTATTTTAAGCGGAATAATGTTATTCTTCCGAAAAAATTCTTCCCATCCCTTTTCCCATTTTTGAAATTGAATAATAGCATCGAAGATCCTCTCAAAATCGAAATAAAGGGCTCCGGAAATCTTTTTGCCCTCCCCTTTCCGTATCTCCCATATACCGGTCTGAGTAGCCCTGACATAAGAAACGGCCTGGCTAACCCTGTCTTTTCTTACAAGATAAATATATTTAAGAGACGAAGGGAAATATGATTTTATATTCCATGCGGACAACCCCCTATATCTGTTTGTATTATTAAGTATGCCAACAAGATGTTCTATTTGCCTCCGATGAACCTTGAAGCCCGCGACCCCACTGGACGTTACACTGGAGTCAAAAATCTCTTTTATAAATTCACTCAAATCTGTTTCGTTCCATCCTCTTTTTGCCTCTACATCATTAACCCGCCGCTGATTCATCTTTTCCGCGGGCCCTCTGCTGGCGATCCCGGCATTTTCCAGCAAAGAAAACAATAAATTACTTCCGGCGCGAGGAGTCGTGCAGATCAGATACTGAATATGATTATACCCTACCTTACTTACGTCATCCGCCTGAACATCCAACGCGATCTTGACCTCTCTTTCTTGCTGTTTCATGCCATTCATGCTGTTATGCGCTGCGAACGTTTTTTATCTTCTTGATAAATCGGTCGTACCAATGATAACGTTTCTTTAAATACGCGGAAACAGGATAAAAATGGCACATTATTATCCTGGCGATCTTTCCCCCGGAGAAAATGATCCCGCCCCGGGCCATCCTTTTGTAATATTGCTCGACCCATTCCTCTGACAAGCTATCGCTTTGCTTAACCAGATCAGTTTCAATGACCAACTGTTCGGGGGGTGGCACCCCTAAATAGTCTAATATCCTGACCACAGTCGACCGATAATCTTCGGTATATTCCTCATATTCAATTTTCAGAGGGCTGATCCCGTTTTTAAGAAAGAACTTCTCCCATGCCCTTTCCTGTCTCCTGAATTCAGCAACGGCACTGAAGATCCTCCAAAAATGAAAAGAAGGAACTCGCAGAGATGTCTTCTCCTGGCCCTTCTTAAGTCTCCATAATCCGGTTTGGCTAACTTTGATCGCGGATACAGCCTGCCTGACCTTATCGTTTCTCACCAGATAAATATATTTCATTCTCGGGAAATAGGAAGTGGCATTCCACACAGATACCCCTCTGTACCTTTTGACCCTGTGAACCGCAGAAACCAGATTTTCCAAATGAGGCCAATGCAGTTTGAATCCCGAGACCCCATTAGGGGTTCCCCCGGAGTCCAGAATCTCTTTTATGAATTTGCCCAGATCTTTTTTATTCCAATCCAAGTCCATTCTATCTATTCTTCGTTGTTCAAACTCTTCGCCGCACCCCCTGCCTGCTATCCCTGTATTCTTGAGCAACGAGAACAATAGGCTGCCGCCGCTACGAGGCATTGAACAAATGACATACCGAATAGCATCCTCCTGCCGATCACCGGACAGGGTATGCACTGTCGAATTTTCCATTTCTTTGGCGAAAACAGGCATGCCTCGCTCGATTTGAGAAAGTCTTCAATTCTCTGATCAATTGATCATAAAAACGATAGCGCTTTTTCAATTTGGCGGAGACCCGATAAACAGATTGCATCATTTCTCCTGCAACACTTTGATAGATATAGAATAAAAACGACGTTCTTCTTTGGGATCCTATCGCGTAATATTTTCTAACCCATTCTTCAGACAAGGCGTCACTTTGTTTCAGCAAATTGGTGGTAACGGCCAATTTCTCCGGGATAGGCATTTCCAGATGTTTTAATATCTTCACTAATGTCTCCCGGGTATCTTTTATATATTCCTCGTATTCTAATCTAAGCGGCGAAATTTTATTCTTTCTAAAGAACTTTTCCCAGCTTCTTTCCTGTCTTTTTAATTCAACCATAAACTTGCTGATATAATTAAGATCGAAAACGGGATCTCGGGAAGATTCTCTATTGGCGCCATTTTCCATTCTCCAAATTCCCGTTTGCTCGGCCTTCAGTAAAGATATAGCCTGCCTGACCTTATCTTTCCTGGTAAGATAAATATATTTTACCCGGGGAGGAAAACATGATGCGATATTCCACACCGACACATGCTCATGCCTCGTTGTATTATGAAGTACGCGAACAAGATGTTCCAGATGTTGCCAATGAATATTAAATCCCGACAGGCCATTAAACGTTGTGGTGGAGCTGAAAATCTCTTCCATGAATTCATTCAGATCTTTTTTATCCCAATCTATTTTTGCCTCATTGATCCGGACCTCCTTGAGCCTTTCACCAGAAACTATCCCCCTATTCCCCAATAAAGACAATAATAGCGTGCCTCCCACGCGTTTGGTGGAGCAAATAAGGTATCTGATATTTTTCATAGCAGCCGTCGGCTTGGGTTATGGCGCGTAAAAAACTGGGCATTCCCAAATGGGTTCACCAGTGCCCATGCGATACCTGCCCGCCAGGAAACCTCTGAAACAAAAATAAAAAAGAATTCGTTAAAAGGTCTTTTAAAAAACTGATGGATCAGCCAGAACGGAAAAAAAATAAAGTTTCTGAAGGATAGGCTCTCGACCATCGGATGATCCTGCGCAACACATTTATGCTTAATGAATATCTTGGCTACCCAATAGGCCCGATCATACTGAAGCGCGATCATTGGGAAGAGAGAACTTTTGTGATGGTGTTGAACTACGACCGTTGGAATAAATTTTATTTTTATGATGTCCCTCAATCGCAAGAAAAGATCAAAATCTTCCATGCTGCGCAGTCCGGGATCGAACAATATTTCTTTGATCAATGAAGCTTTAATGGCAAAATTCTTTGTATCCAAATTAAAGACATATCCTTTATTTAAATTTCGTCTTAAGAATTCGCCATTGGCCTTTTGAATATTTCTTGCCCAATAATTTTCCACTAAATCCTCCTCAGAACCCATAACCGCCATTTCATCCCCGGACACTATTGGTTTGATTAATTCCGAAAGCCAGTTCGCAGGCACAATACAATCAGAATCTGTCATGGCTATGATCTCTCCGTTGGCCATCTTTATTCCCGCGTTGCGCGCCGCTCCTCTGGATCTATATCCTTCGAAAGTATACTTAATTCTTTCCGACCTTGCCCGAAACTCTTTTATAATCGCCTCTGTATCATCGGCAGAATTGTTATTGACAACGATGATCTCATAATTATTGTATGTTTGGCTTAAAACAGATCCCAAGCACTGTTTAAGCGTTTTGGAACCGTTATAAACCGGAATTATGACGGAAACCTTGGGATCGTTCATATTAAGACTTGGTCAAAACTGCTTTTAAAATTCGTCGGATACAGCTGTCCACATCATTATGTTCTGTGTCGACAACGATAGCGGCGTGCGGTTCCTCAAAAGGCGCCGATATACCGGTGAATTCCTTGATTTCCCCTTTTTCTGCCTTCTGGTACATTCCCTTAACGTCCCTTTTTCTACATTCTGCCAAGCTACATTTAACATAAACCAACCACATTGGGCCAATGATTTTTTTAACCATGTCCCTTAACTCGTTAGTGGGAGATACAAAAGACGCTATGACCAAATTCCCGCCATGGCTCAGATCGCGCGCCATATGCGCTACTCTTCTTAAGTTTTCTCTTCGATCATTTTGCGAGAACCCCAAACCTTTATTGACCCCTGATCTTACGACATCACCATCGAGATGAACGGTCTTATAACCGCTCTTATCCAATTCCTTTTTCAGCGCGATGGCCAGTGTTGTTTTCCCGGAACATGGCAAGCCTGTAAACCAAACTATTTGCGGGACATCCATAACTATTTATTTATAAAGGCTATTTGTTCACTGATCTTTTCGATAAAAACTCTTGTATCAAATCTTTCAGCTTGTTTTAAACAGGCATCTTTATATTTTTCCGGATCACAGCCTATCTCTGCGATGGCCTGCGCCAGCCTTGCCGGATTAATATCATTGATCAACCTGCCGGTCACGCCATTGATAATCGTTTCCCTATACCCCCCATCATTGGGCGCGACCACCGGCTTACCTGAAGCCATAGCTTCGACTGGAACCATCCCGAGATCCTCATTTTGGCTTGTTGCTATAAACCCCTTGCAGTTTGCATACAGATCCGCTAATTCCATTCGATCAAAAATAGGACCAACAAATGTCACATTGTTTGGAGCTTTTGTTTGAAGACAGCGATAATATTGCCTGAATCCGCAGGACGCGCCACCGACAATGATCAATTTTTCATCTTTCATCCGGGAGAAGGCCTCTAATTGCAACTCTATATTCTTATAGGGATCTATCCTTTGCACAGACAGCCAATAATCTTTGGGGGTTAGGCATTTAAACTCAGTGGTCTCAATGGGAGAATATATCGTATCGCTATCCCGCCCATAGTACTTAACGATCCGCTCCCGGACATTACGGCTCGGGGCAATAATATTTTGTATCTCCCTGGCCGCTTTTTGGTCGAAATATATCTGGACTCCTCTTATCGCTTGTTTTACTGGATACAGCAAACCCCTTCTAAAATGTCTTAGATCGTATAGCCCCCTCTGGGGGCTGAAACAATACCATAAATTCGGCTTATGACCCCTCGAACCATAGATGGAGCAACATCCACCGAATATATATAAATCAAATCCTTGCAGTCTTAGGGATGAAAATCTTATTTGAGCAAATAACTGCTTTAAATATCTGATCTTGGGGACATTGCCTATGGAGGCAAGCTCGACATCATCAAATCCAAGCTTGTTAATCGTGTTTCGATCGATGTTAGTCGTAAAAATGGTGGCTTTTAATCCTCGCGCCATATGACAGATCGTAATTTCTGCGCCGCCGATCTCATCAAAATAATCATGGAGTATTGCTATTCTCGCCATCCGATTTGCTCTTTTATTCTATGGATGAATACCGCTGTATCAAATTGTCGCGCCTGTGCCAGACAGGCATCTTGATATTTCTGGGGATTTTTTCCGACTTCCCTAATGGCCGCTATAAGCTCGTCAATGGTAGTGCCGTTGGTCAGCTTTCCGGTAACACCATCCACCATTGTTTCCTTGTAACCACCCTCGTTAGGCGCGATCACCGGTTTGCCGGAAGCCATGGCTTCAACAACGGCCATCCCAAAATCTTCGTCCAGGCTCGTGGAAATAAAACCTTTGCAATCCGCGTAGAATTCCAACAGTTGCTTGCGATCAACCCAGCTTATAATCTCGACATTCTTGGGTTTTTTCTTCCTGATATGATCCGCATAGCGCTGAAAATGCCCAGACTGTTCATGGCTTCCAATGACGATCAATCGCTCATCCGGCAATCGAGAAAAAGCTTCCATTTGCATATCGACCCGCTTGTGTGTTATGAGCCTGTTGACCGAAAGCCAATAATCTCCATTTCCCCGATAAAAAAATTGCGTAGTTTTAATGGGAGGATGGATAACTGCCGCTTCTCTGCCGAGATACTTTTTAATCCGGTTCCGGGTGTTTAGTGAATTGCAGGCCAGTTTGTCCACATGCTGGATATATTTTCTATTAAAATATCGATTGCAACCCACCCAGCCATCAAACCCCCATCTTAAGTACCAGGGGACAGTATTCTGCCTGGTGTATTGGTATAGGTCCCATATCTCCCGTATAGGCGAATGCACATACCATAAATTCGGCTTATTATGAATGGCCCCCGATATTGCCCAATCGCCCCCAATAATAAAAAAGTCGTATTTGTTCCTTAAATCAAGAGCCCTGAATCGCATCAATGCTGCCTGTTGCCGAAATGGAGCATTGACGGGTATCTTGCCAATGGAAATGACTTTTGTATCCTTGAATCCCATTTTCCTTATCTTTTCTTCATCGATATTCGTTGAGTAAAAATCCGCCTTCAGCTCGTTGGCCAAGGTCAACCCGACCATCTCCGCCCCGCCGATATTGTCCATAAAATTGTGAAAAACAGCTACCTTCATATTCTCCTATCTTTCTTTGATCCCGAGCATGCTCAACATAAACGAAGAGAAAATAGTCTGAGTCCCGATCGCAATAAAAGTCAGCGCCACAATCGACATTTTCACTTCATGCAGCGCGCCAAACCCGCTTTTGATCCACTTCAAGAATATGAACGTGTAGATAATAATACCTGATAATAATATCAAAATTCCTGCCGTTCCCGCCTTTTCAATGGTCACATAACGATAAAGGGACTGGAGTCGAGGGCTGTCTTCGCCCAAATGCGTCACGGCGTAAGTTTTCGCGAATAAAGCAAAGATCACGATCTGATATCCGACGATCGCCGACACTGACGCGAAGAACATGGGATGATAAAACAATTTGATCCCTAAGATGGCAGGCGACCCTGCGTAAAGCCACCCCATAAGAATTATCCCGAATAAAAATAAAACCAGGCCGGGGACAAAAAACAAAAAAAACGGGCTATAAAGCAGCATAAACCGCAGATGCCGCCACCCGTCAGCGAACGACCGTAGTTTTGATTTTCCCCGCCGCTTGTAATAATTGATGGGCGATTCCTGAATCTTCAATTTCTTTTTCACGGCCTTGATCACCATTTCCGAGGCAAATTCCATTCCCAAAGTCTTCAAGTGAAGCTTGTCCAGCGCCTCCCTGCTTAAAGCCCGCATCCCGCAGTGGACATCGGATATTTTTGTCTTAAAAAATATTCTCAACAAGAAAGAAAATAATGGGTTACCTATATACCGGTGCAATAACGGCATGGCACCAGGGGCGATCCGGCCTTTGAATCTGTTGCCGATGACAAAATCATACCCTTCGCGTAAATAATTCAAGAAATTCGGTATCTCCGCGAAGTCATAAGAACCGTCCGGGTCGGCGCAAAAAATATATTTACCGGATGCAACTTTAAATCCCTCCAAATAAGCTTGCCCATACCCTTCCTTGTCATGTTTAACTAATACGACCCCCCGCTTCTTTGCAATCTCCGGAGAATGATCCGTAGAGGAATCGGAAACAATGATCTCACTATGAATACTGCAGCTATTGGTGATCGATCGGATCTGTAAAAGACATCCCTCTAGCGCCTGCTCTTCATTTCGGCAAGGAAGGATAATACTTAATTCGGGGCTATCTTTTGGGATTTTAAAAACCATTTGAAGGATAAGGAATAATGAGGACTGAGAATTTTAAAACACAAAATCATGAGATAAATTTATATCCGATCCTATGCACCGTAATGATATGTTTCGGATTTTTAGGGTCGTCTTCAAGCTTCTCGCGGATGTTCCAGATGTGGGTATCCACCGTGCGGGTGGTGACATCGTCGCTCCAGATATCTGCCAGGATCGTGTGGCGGCTGACCGGATCGCCTTCATTGGCGAACAAAAGCTTCAGGATCTTGTATTCCGCCGCCGTGAATTTGATCTCCTTGCCATTTTTAGCGACCTGGAATTTCTTAAAATCCGCTGTGATCGATCCGAATTTGTACGTCTCAGGGACGGCCTCTTTGCTCCCTTGTGCGCGCCGCAGGATCGTTTTCACGCGCACGACCAATTCTTTCGGGCTAAAGGGCTTGGTCACGTAATCATCGGCACCCAACTCCAGACCGGTCACCTTGTCGGCTTCCTCGCCAAGGGCGCTTAAAATGATAATGGGGACCTTACTGCCCTCTTCTTTGAGTTTGCGGCAAACGTCCAGTCCGCGCAATTTCGGCAACATCACATCGAGGATGATCAGATCCGGCTTCTCCGTTTTGATCTTTTCCAGGGCCTCCTGGCCGTCATGCGCCAGGACAGGATGAAACCCTTCCATTTTGAGGTTGTCTTCTATCCCCAGGGCGATGCTGCGGTCGTCTTCGACGATGAGAATCTTATTCATAAAGTTTCAGGGACCAGTGGCCAGGGACCAGTGGCCAGAAAAAACTGACCACTGAACACTGAACGCTGAGCACTATCCTGTTGGTAATACAATCGAAAATTTGCTTCCCTTTCCTTCCTCGCTCTCCACCAGCACTTTCCCCCCATGCGCCTCGGCGGTATATTGGACCAAAGTCAACCCCAAGCCGCTGCCTTCGATCTGGGAAACGTAGGGCTTGGACACACGGTAAAATCTCTGGAATATTTTTTTATGTTCAGAGGCTGGGACACCGTAACCGTGGTCGACCACATCGATAACGACTTCCCTTTTATGGTTACGCACATACACTTCGATGGGTGCCTCGGGTGGGGAGTATTTCGCCGCGTTCGTCAAAAGATTCATCACCGCCTGGGTCATGGTATGGACGTCCACCTTGACCGGCGGGCACGGGTCCATTTCTAACGCAACAGAGCGCTTGTCATCGAGCATATACGTCTTGAAACGGTCGACCGTGTCGCGGACGATCACCGCGACGTCCATCGGTTCGAAATGATAACGGATACGCCCGCGCTCAACACGAGAAAAATCCAGGACATTGTTGGCCAAGTGGGTCAGCTTGTCGCTTTCATTAGCGATGATATTGTAATATTCCTGTTTCTTTTCTTCGCTGGGGATGCGGCCTTCCTTGAGCATCTCGGAGAACATCTGGATGGAAGTCAGCGGACGGCGCAGGTCGTGGGAGAGATGCGCCACGAATTCGCTTTTAAGCTGGGCAAATCGCCATTCGCGCGCCAAAGCGCTTAAGGCATAAAAACTTCCGATTAAAATAGAAAATGCCGAGAACGCGATGAGGCCGATATATAGCACCAAGCCCTGGCGGCGCTGTTCTAATTGTTCCAGGATCAAAGGATAGCGCTCGTAGACCGCGATGATATAGGGAAGCCTGACCAGGGGGCGTGAAAATACCGCGTCGGAAAGCGATCGGGACATCGGTTTTAACGGCCGGCCATTCGGACTGAAGATAGCCACCTCATCTTTAAAGATCGCGGCCTGTGCCGCCAGAAGGGATTCCCAGTAAGAAGTATCGGCGAGATCTTCATCCCCAGCCTGGCCCAAAGCGTGTTTGATCTGTCCCTCAACGATATCGGCCATGGCCTTGTATTTCTGGACCATATTCCTTTCAACGATATCTTTCTCGCTGCGCACCGCCAGGATGCCGAAGTAAGCCAATAGCGAAGTAGGAATAAAAATGGCAAGAAAGAAGATGGAAACAATCTTGAGGTTCATAGGAAAGCATGGGTGATCCGGAAATTCGGCTATTGGGGGATCCGAATTCCCGAATATTCTTTTTTATAGCCTCTGCTGCTGCTCCGCGTGCATGATCCATTCCTTGACCTGTTCACTATCCTCGCCCAAGGGACGAAGCTGTAAGAATCTGCGGTAATGCTTAATGGCCTTGGCGTTATCATTTAATTTATCATCGTAAAGGATGCCCAGATTGTAGTGGACGTTAGCGTCCTTGGAGTCGATGCGCAGGCATTCAGCATATTCGCGTTCTTCCGCTTTATACATCTTGGTTTTATCGTATGCCACCGCCAGATTAAAATGCATGTCCAGCCTCTGTTGATTGATGGGTGAGAGGACGCCTTTTTGCCGCGCGGAGGCCGCGGCGACGGGTGGTGCCGGCGGGGCCGTAAGCTTGGCCAGTCTATCCTCAAGGGCGGATTTCTCTGAAGTCAATTTCCCGATCATGGCTTCATGCTCTTTCTGAAGTATCCGCAGCGCCCTGAGTTCTTCCTCTTGTTTCTGCGAACGCGTCTTCAAGGCCTTCATTTTGGCAAGTTTGTTTTCAAGCTTCTTGTTCTTTATTTCCATTTTGCGGGAGTCGGCGCGTGAATCGTCCAGATCGCGCCTGGCCTGCTCCCATTTCTGTTCTGCATCTTTTAAGGCCTCATTGATCTTGGTCAATTTTTGAACATCCGCTTTCAACCGATCAGACTCGGTCAACACGGCCTGATGCCGCTCCGTCAATTCAGCCTCCTTCGCGCGCGCGAAGGCCAGGTTAATGACCAAATCCTTTTGTGTCGACCGGTCCTTCCCTGATCGCTCATTAATTTCCCCGATCTGTTCATTCAATGCGTCCCTCTGTGACTCCAGCGCTTTAACGGCAGCCTGACTTGTTCCCAATATTTCTTTAAGATCGATCAGCTCTGCCTGCGATTGGTTTCTTTGCGCCATGATCGACCCGATTTCTCTATTAACTTCCTCGTTTTGCTTGCTTAATGCGTCCCTCTCCGATTTCAGCGCTTTAGCGGCCGCCTGACTTTCCCGCCGGTCGCTCACTGCCGCAGTCAACTCATCTTGCAACTGGTCTTTTTCTTTTATTACAACATCGATTTTTTTGTTAACTTCTTCAATTTTTTTGTTTAACGCCGCGTTTTCCGATTTCAGCGCTTTAGCGACCGCCTGATCCTGATCAAACGTTTTCTTAGCGGCGCTGAAATCTTTTTGCAGCTGATCTTTCCCCGCGGCCGCGACATCCATCTCTGCGCTCATTTTCTCAAGCCGCTTGTTTAAAACATTCTTTTCCGATTCCAGCGTTTTGATCGCCGATTGGCTGCTACCCTGCGCATTTTTCATTCCGCTTAATTCTTGCTGCAACTGCTCCTTATCCTTGGTCACAACATATATTTCTTCAGTTAATTTCGCGATCTGTTTGTCTAATATGGCCTTCTCGGACTCGAGCATCTTGCCCGTGGATCGGGCTTCTTCCCGTGCTTTCTTCATTTCAGTCAATTCATTTTGCAATTGGTCCCGCTCTTGGGTCATGAACCCTAATTTTTCGTTCGTTTGCTCAATGGCTTTCTGAAATTCCGAATAACGCTGCCGGCCGGCGTCAACTTCTTTCTGGGCTTGGGCGAGGTTCTCTCGCTCTTGTTGCAAGTTGCGCACATGACCGATCAAAACATTCCGTTCGTTCTCAAGCTGCGCGTATTTTTGCTCTGATGCTTCCAATTTACCTCTTAACTCGAGATTGCGTTCAACGAGCATCTCGTAATCGTTTTTGGCGGCGTGGGCGGAAAGGGGGAAACAGAAACATAAAAGAAAAACAAGAAGGAGCCAAGGGCTAGGGGCCAGGAGCCAGAATTTTTTCCTTGACCCTTGACCCTTGCGACTGAAAGGAGTCCCTGGAAAGGGAACTCTTGACCCTAAAACTTTTGATTTTAACGTCATTTCCGGATTCCCTTCATCTGTTTCTGCATATCTCTCTTCAACAAAAACGATTCATGTCCGCTAATGATACGCGGGGTCAGAAATACGACGGTTTCCGTTCTTGACACCGTATCGGTATTATTCTGGAACAATTTACCGACGACCGGGACATCTCCCAGCACCGGCACTTTATTGGCCGATTTTTGCTTATAGTCTTTGATCATGCCGGCGATAATGATGGTGGTCCCGTCTTTAATCAAAATTGTCGATTCGGCGTTGGATGTTTCAATGACCGGCACCCGCTGGTCAGCTGTCTCCGAAGGGAAAAAGCTGGTAATGGAACTGACCTCGGGTTTGATCACCATACTGATGTAGCCTTCTTTGTTAATGGTCGGCGTCACGTTAAGCTTGACGCCCACGTCCACAAAAGTAAAGTCGGTCGATTCGGTGGTGGCGGCGTCCGTCGTGGTCGTGGTCGTCTCCGAATAGGGTTGTTTGGTGAGGACGTTGATGGTCGCCTCTTTTCCTTCTTCGGTCGCGATATGCGGATTTGAGAGAATTTTAGTTTCCCCCACGGTCGAGAGCGCCTCCAGAACGAAATTAAGCGTGTTGGTCCCCGTGCGCGCGATGGTCAATTTGCCGAAAGTGTCATCGAGACCCAACGGCAATGATGATTCCGGGGTAATGGAAAGATCCGATATTCCGCCGGCCTGTCCCGCCGTGAACAAGCGATCCCAGTCGATGCCCCATTTGTACGTGTCCGAAAGCGTGACCTGGATGATCTTTGCCTCGATGAAAACTTCCCTGGTCTTGCGGTCAAATGCCTTGATAATAGTTCCGACCTCTGCGAGCTTATGCGGTAGATCCGTTATGACAAACGTGTTCGTGCGCACGTCGGTGCGGATACTGCCGACGTTGGGAGTGAGCGCCGCGGTCACCTCCGCCTGGATGGCGTCGACCTTGGCGTAACTTAATTCAAAAACTTTCGTTTGCGTCGGCAGCTGGCGGGAGATCGTCGCTATATCTGATCTTTTAACGATCGCGTCCATCTCCTCGATCTTCTGCGGCGTGTCCACAATGACCAGCAACCCCGTAGTATCATCAAAGATGATCTTCCCGATATCGCTTTTGACGTTGCCTAAAAGCGTGCCCACGTTCTGGGCTGAGGCGTACTTGAGCTGATAAATGACCGTCCGGCGCTGGTCGTTAAAATCCACTCCCTGGCGGATCTTATATTCGTTGCTGGAGATGATCTTGATGACGTTCCCCTGGATCTGATACGCCAGGTTATTGGTAGAAAGAAGGATCTTCAAAATATCGCTGATACTGACATCGTTGACCAGTAAATTGACCGACCCGGCGACGTCCTGGGCGATGGCGATATTCATATTCCCCTCAACGGCCAAAAATTTAAGAAAATCCACGATCGACATGCCCTTGATATCCACCGAGATCTTTTTTACCAAGCCGGGAAAATCCTCTGCGGGTAAAGCCTCCTGGCTGACGGTACTCAACGACTCGGCCATGGCGGAGTTCTCTGTTTTCTCCACCGCCGCGACCGCCGGCACCCCGCAGGCCGCTATGAATATCGCCAGCAGAAGATACATCTTATTTCTCACAATTCCATCTCCTCTTCACCATAGCTGATAACCACTTTGCTGCGCAGAATATCCTTCCCCTTGATCTCGGTCTTCCCGATCAGATCGTCTTTCTTCAAAAAATATATTTCCTGGGTCGCCGCATCCTGGATCATGACTTTGGGGGTTTCTCCCCACGCGATCCCCACGACACTCAAGCCATTGGCCATTTCCTTTAATTTCGGTTTGGGCGGGGCGGGCGGCGGCAACGCCTCCGGCATGACCTGCAGCTTGACCTCCCCTGCGGGGTTGAAGATATCCCGGCTATGCACCTGCCCCAGGTAATAATCCACCGGTTGATACGCTTCAATGGCCTGTGAAGTCGATTTCTCGAACCTGATATGCGAAATGCTCTGCATTAATTTATCGATACTGGATTTTCTGTTGACCACGACGGTTATGGCATAAACCATTAAAATGACCAAAATCCCGGTCAACACCTTGTTGACCGCGTCTAAGTCAATGCCGTTCGTCAAAAGCTGCTTGACGGAATCCATCCCCTGCAAGCGTATCGGGGAAGCGAATAAGGACTGGGGCCCCGAACCGCCCGGATTCTTCCCTGACAAAGGAAGCCCTTTTGCCAAAAATTGCCGGATATTTCCTAAAAAAAAACCTTTAAGGCCTTTCCCCGCCGGCGAATTTTGATTCTTTATCACATCCCCGGAAAGTTTTTTACTTTCCGGGCCATGGGTCTCCCTTTGCGGAGAAGGAATCTTAAAAACTCGCTCTGCCGGTGGAACCGGCGGGATCAGATCGTCGCTCATAATCCAGTCAATTTTTTGCGGATTAAACGCAGGGAATACCCCTCCCTGACCAACTGCGCGATTTTTTCCAAACGTCTACGGACTTCTCCGCGATCGTACATCCGCACGTTACCGGTTTTGGTCACCACATCCAATAATCCCAAATTCGTATAATGGTTCACCGCCTGGTAAGTGATATGGAATTTCTGTGTGATCTCCGCCGCGGATATCATATTAGAGTTGGACCTTCTATGCATGAGCATTCTTGATGAGACCTGATATAGTTATGGTAATCACAATAGGTATACTAAGCACTATATATACCATACGAAGAAAAGTTTGCAATAATTATTTAAGAAATTTTAACGAAACGTTAATAGGAGAGATGGCTTTTGTCTAAGACTTCCCCGGAACGCGAACAAAAGGTTACTGGTCAATGCCAATCCTGGAGTGAACTTGAGCCCCTCCCAGAGGGGAGGGGCGAACGTGAACGAAAGGGTTGGCATTGACAACGATGGCGAATTTTGGCACAAAAGGTTGATTCACCGGGATGGTTTACCCGCTCGAGGCAGGATTATTCAAACCGGATTTCGTCGAGATAGAACGTGCAGGTTTCGGGGTTGACGTCTTCGGACGTGGACCAGGCGATCCCGCCGCTGATATAGGAAAGGTCTTTACCTCTTAGATCGACCGTGTAACGCCGCCATTCGCCAGACAAGATCACGGGGCCAATGACCGCGGTATCGGTATCGGGATAATTGCCCATGATGCCACCAATAGTAAACTCCTGGATCTGCTCGCCGCCCTTATCGCCTTTGGCCCAGAATGTCAGTTGTTGGGCTCCGGTTAAGTTGAAGCCCCCCTTGCGCTGTCCCCAGTTATTGGCCGGATTCAACCAATAAATACCGGCCCAGCGCTGGTCTTTGCGCGAGCACATCACGTCATACTCCACGCGGATGCAGCTTTTCCCGGAATGACAATTTTCCGCCCAAGCCTCATCGAGGGCCAGACATTTACCGTTGGGCATGAAGCCTGAGGGGACATAATGGTTATCAGGGGAACCTTTGTCCGAATAGATATAAAAAGGTTTGAAGGAATCGACTTCTTCGGCGGGGACTTGGTCCGTTTGTGGAAGAAAGGCGTTATGAAGCACGGAGTCGCCGGATTTCTCCGGCGACTCTGCCGTCTTGCTTGAATTTCCGCAACCAACTACGAAAAACGCGCAAACAACAAAAGATAAAACTGAAAATAACCTCATTGGTCCTTAAAAACCTTAAGAGCTTCTAGATAATTAAATCTCCCCTAACTCATCAAGGGCCTGCTGGGCGGCTTCTGCCGGCTTCCAGAACCAGCCTTTGGGGTCCCAGCACTGGGCATAATAATACTGATCGACCAGCTTTTGGTAAGCCTGTTTGGCCTCGGCATTTTTGCCGGCCTTACGATAGGCCTCGCCCTGGATATAAAGGGACGTGCCTACGTCATTAAGCGCCCAAAATTCAAATATTTTATCTTTGGATTCCCAGGGATACTCCGAGAGGGAATTCTGCATATCTTTGGCCTTCGCTGCATACAGATCAATCACTTTATTGGCATAGGCAGAAACTTCATCTGGCTTATTGGCTTCCAGGGCATTCCATGCCTTTGTTGTCAAAAATGAAGAGGAATAATCTCCAAAGTCCAGACTTGATCCGGACTCAAGCATGGATATCTTTTCCTGGGCGGCTTCCGCCGGTTTCCAGAACCATCCTTGCGGATCCCAAGCCTGGCCATAAGAAAACTCATTGACCACCCTTTTATAGGCTGCCAGGGCTTCTTCCTTCTTGTTCACCTTGCGGTAAGCTTCCCCCTGGATAAAAAGGCTGGTCGCGATGTCGTTTAAGGCCCAATAGGAAAAGATCTGATCATTGCTGCCGGTCGGATAGGCGGTCAAACTGCTTTGCATTTTTTTGGCCTGATCGGCATACAGCTCGACACATTTGTTGGTATACGCCAAAACCGCTTCCAGATCACCGTCTTTTAAAGCACCCCAACTCTTGGTCGCGAGAGTTTCAGAACGATAATCGCCAAAATTGTAAGCCGCAGAAACTTGCGATGGTGTGCCCATGATCAATGTAGCCGCGAAAAACATTAACCCAAGAAAACCCCTTTTCATACATCCTCCTGTTGATTTTAATGGTTATTCTCTAAATTTATAGCCTGGCAAGCGCTTTCTTGAACAATCTTAAGTATACACTATTTTTTGAAAAAGCGCCAATCTCTCTTAACGACTCCACATCTCCTTATACGCGAAATAGCTCTTGCGCAACTGCCGCAGGAACGGGCTGTGTTGACCCTTGCCCTGGCCCGTTAACCCAAACCATTCCTCGAAATAATACCCACCCGGGAACGGTCCGATGGCATCCGACTTGCGGTCATGACGGTAGGGCTCATAATTCTTCCACCATTCATCCGCCCATTCGAAGGCAACCCCTCCCAGCGCGTTACCCGTACCACGCCGCCCGGCAAGATTTTCCGCGATATCCATCCAGTTGCCGCGGTGATATGCGGCCTGGGCTACTTCGCCTTCCTCCAGTGTCAGATGTGGCGCGAAGGCCGGACAACCGTACTCGGAGATGAACGCGGGCTTGGCCGCCGCGTCAAAAACCTGCTCCCAGAACGACCCGAATCCATAATTCCCGCGGTAAACGTTCGCCGCGAAAATATCAACGTCCGGCGCGTACTTGGCAAAAATATCCAGAAACAGCGTGTCGCCATTATTGACGGCGACCGGATGGTTCGGGTCAACGGATTTTATCCAGCGCGCGACCTCGTTGACGAATTCGAAATACGCCTGCGGTTTCTTGTCGGCATTAGAGGCGACCCCGTAATTATTTTCGTTACCCAAGACCCACAGCAGGACATAAGGTTCATCTTTAAATTCCATGACCATCTTTTGGACCGACTCCATCATTTTCTTCCGGTGCTCGGGATTTTCGTAATCGGTCCCCTCGGCCCAGGTCGCTCCGGAGTCGATGGCGTATTTACCCAAAAAATTTCCGATAATGACACGAAAACCGTATTCCTTGAACATCTTTTTCAAAAGCGCCTTGTCCGGCTTCTGGGGATGGGTGTAGATGCGCAGCGTATTGGCGCCCATTGCCTTCATCAACTCGAAATCACCGGTGACCGGTTCATCCAGGTCCTGGGTATTATTGCGATTTTTATCCACCCAGGAATCATACGGCCCGTCGATGCGGCCATTGCCATTGGTATCCTCTTCCATCCAATTGGCCAATGTTCCCTTATCCGGGCTTTGGCCGATCCTGGTGGGGGCATAAGTGATGCCTTTGATGACGTAAGGCCTCCCCTGGACCAAAAGCTGCCAGTGCCCGTTCGCGTATTGAACAAGTTGCACTTCCCCTCCCCCAACGCGCTTCTTGGGCGCGCCCAACTCGATCCTGTCTTCCAGATGCCATTTTTCCTTCAACTTGTCAACAAGGCTTTTTTGAACGATCTTCCCCGGATAAGTAGCGATCACGTCGTTGGCGACGTCATTATCGAACCCGTTATGGACGGTGATCTTCATATATTTGTCCGCGAGGTCCAGTTCCGGATGGATCCGCAAGATATAACGGATCTTGGCGATGGCCGCCTGCCCCGGATACCACGGCGTCTGCCAATACGT
>ORMF010099423.1_pt1 | contig 29056 bp, 22 predicted proteins | sample 1779871 | NCBI WGS metagenome assembly ORMF01 (sample SAMEA104232316, study PRJEB22302) | groundwater metagenome | biome: forest; feature: aquifer; material: groundwater | place: USA | collected 2011-08-07 | depth 5.4 m | reverse complement strand
GGGCGCTGGTCTTGAGGCGTGTGGTCAAATTTCCAATCGCCCGTATTAATGACAACCCCGTACGGAGTATGCACGGCAATACCAATACTATCGGGAATGTTATGATTCACCCGGAAAAATGTAAGTTTAAATACGCCGAGTTGAATAATATCATCGGGATGAATTTCGATAAGCCGAACATGGCGCTCAAGGCGAAATTCTTCCAACCGCTCTTTAATCATGCCATTCGTAAGGCGTGTTCCATATACGGGTGGAGAACCAAGTTCGCGAATAAAGTAAGGTATAGCTCCCGTATGATCAAGATGCCCGTGCGTAATAAATACCCCGCGAATTTTATCTTTGATTTTTCGCGCGTAAGAAATATCCGGCAAGACGTAATCAACGCCCGGCATATTTTCTAATGGAAACATCAAGCCCATATCAATGATGATGGCATCATTTCCATATTCAATAACCATCATGTTTCTTCCAAATTCCCCAACGCCACCAAGAGGAATGACGCGCAATAATTTTGCATCACTACCACCTCGTACCGGCAATGGCATTGGCCTCCGTTTAAAAGGAGTGTGCTGTCTACTACTTTGTGGTCGGGAAGGTGTTTGCTGATGCGGTGTGTGTGATTGAGTACTGGGAGTATGTTCTCTTCGTTGCGCAAAAGACCGCGGTTGAGCTTTCTTTAGGCTAGAGAGTTTTTCTATGCGTGGTACCATGTTAAATAAAATTAAGAGTTAAAAATTATGAATTACAAATTATGAATAGACATGAACTCGTAATTCGAAAATAAAAAGTTAAAATAAAATATGAAATACTTGCCTCACACAAGTGGTGGGCAGGGAGGGACTTGAACCCTCATGAGATTGCTCCCGCTAGCTTCTGAAGCTAGTGCGTCTGCCAATTTCGCCACCTGCCCCCGTACTACTTTAATGTACGTTTTGTCTTGATATACCACCCCGTACTATCACTAAAACGATCGGAAGGATAGATAATTTGTTTCTTATCTTCTATTCCCTTCACTCGTTTTGAAACTACATAATTATAGCTTGGATTGAATAAAAATAATGCGGGTAATTCTGCAATAAGCAATTCTTGTAGCTTTCGGTAGGCTTTTGCCCGACCCTCATCATCTAATGTTCTCCTACCTTCTTCAAGTAATTTATCAGCTTCTTGATTTGAAAATAATGAAAGGTTTAAACCCGGGGAAAGTGTTTGGGACGAGTGCCAAAACGGATACAAGTCAGGGTCAGACCCGATAATTTCACCATATAAAAATACTTCGTAATTTCTCGGGTCAATAATTTCTTGCTTCACGCGCGCGGGATCACTTAATACCAGTTCGACACGAATTCCTAAAGCTTCCCAATTCTTTTTTATTTCTTCCGCAAGCGCAAGTCCTTCAGGATTTTGTACCGTGGTAAGTTTTATCGTCAAACCTGTGTTTTGTGTGGTCTCTTTTTTAGTACTATTCTTACCTGTTGTTATTTTCTCATTTTCCCATAACCCTTCGCTATTTTTTTTCCAACCGCCCTTTTCTAATTCCTCAATTGCGCGCGCTGGATCATGGGGAAATGTTTGAATATCTTTATGATACCCAATGTAGCGTTCAAGAAGCGGTGCGTGAATAACAACTCCTTCGCCAGCTAATACATTTTTAACAAGCGATTCTTTATTGAGCCCGTACGCCAACGCTTTTCGAAGTGATAAATTACTTAATAATTGATTCTTTTGTTGATTAAAAAAAAGTGCCGTGTATTGAGGAAGATTGAATGTGTAATATGCCAAGTTTGATTGTTTTTTTAAACGATCACGCAATGTACGCGGCAAAAAACTTACCCCGTCAACTTGTCCATTTTTCAAACTTTGAATTGCCGAATCATTGTCAGGATAAAATTTAAAATTTAATTTATCCAAATACGATTCTTGGTAGTAATAGGTGGTATTGCGTGCAAGCGTATAGGAAAGAACTGCTCCATCCTTATCGCGCTTCAGCGAATGAAATTTCCACGGCCCCGTACCAATAGGTTTTAAATTATAAGCTGCCAAGTGAAAACTTTCACTTGATACCGTATTCCAAATATGTTCAGGCAAGATAGGAAGTGTCGCAAGATCAAGAAATGGTGCAAATGGCTTATCAATCGTCAGTCGAACTACCGAATCAGAAACCTGTTCCACTTTTACATCTTTAAAACTTACGAGTAACGGGCTTTTTACCTGCGGATCTTTTAATTTTTCGATAGTAAACACGACATCGCGAGCCCCAAAAGGTTTTCCATCATGCCATACAACATCTTTTCGTAAGGTGAATGTGTACTCCTTTCCGTCTGAAGATACTTCGAACTTCTCCGCCAAATCGGGAATAATTTTTCGCTCTTTTGAAAAACGAACCATTCCCGAATAAGTAAGTGCAACCAAGTCGCGATCAATATCATTATGCTGTAAGAAAAGCGGATTTATATATTGGGGCGACCCAATCAACCCTTCCGTATACGTTCCACCTTTTTGCGGAACTTCTCGCAATGCTTGAGAAAAAAGGCTCCATACCAAAAACAATCCTGAGCATAGAAATACAACCGATAGTCCACTGACGAAAATGCGTTCCTTAGCGGAAAGTATTCGCGGAAGATATCGTAGTTGTTTTCGATTTGGTAATTTTGGTGAAAATTGCGATGAAACAAGTTTGCGATCAAGAAGGGTAATGCTTTGTTGTTTTCGCGAACGTCCTAAAAAATCAAGAAAAGACATAATAATACAAAAACAAATTCTAATAGTTCAACAATAACAACTATTTCGTACAAAAAACTAACTAGTATATAAAGAGCTTAAAGGAGAGATAGATGCACTATCCTTTGATAAAAACCGCTCCAAGAGATGAAGCAAAAAAAAGAAATGCTAAAAGTATGGTAAAATAAAAGAGTATTTTTTCTACACCTCGTTTTGTTCGATAGATATTTCCTTCTCCGCCAAATGTCATTGAAAGGCCGGTTCCGCGCTGTTGTAACAATATTGCAATAATAAGGAAAAATCCCGATCCAGCCTGTAAAATAGTAATCAACGTTTTCATATCACTAGAGTAAGAGTATCATATATAAAGTATGAAAGCAATAGTATCATGTCTTCTTTAAGGGGTCAAGTACACATAACCTATGCCGCAAAAAAAGTTTTCTCATAAAGAACTTATTCTTATTCCATCCAGTATCGCCGTGTTGGGCGTTATACTTATTCTTCTTATTGGCCTACTGCAACATGAATTATCAAAAAAACCACTTCAAACAAAGCAAACCTCATCAAATGTGACCAAGGGCTTGCCCGAAAGCAAACAAAAAGAAAAAACCATTGTGAGCCGACCGGTCCGCGAAATTGCCTTTCATGACCAATCATTTTCCGTTGGCTCAAATCAGCCAGAAGTGATCGTTGTGGAATTCCTTGATTTCCAATGTCCTTTTTGTAAACAAATGGTTCCCGTTTTTCATCAGCTTATACGAGACTATGAAAACAAACCGGTTACCTTTGTGTTTCGGCATTTCCCTATTATAACCAAACACCCGTTTGCATTCAATTCTGCACTTGCCGCAGAATGTGCTCGAGACCAACAGGCATTTCTCCCCATGCATGACTTGTTATATGAAAACCAAGACAGATTTACCAACTCAACTATTAGCACGATTGCAAGTACGCTTAATTTGAATCTAACAGATTTTAACACCTGTCTTGCCGAACGGAAATATCAAACACGCATCACAAAGGATCTTTCGGATGGTTTTGATCTTGGAATAACCGGAACACCGGCGATTTATATTAATGATCGCATTATTATCGGAGCAACTCCTTACGAAGAATTAAAAAATATTATTGATCATGAACTACAAAAAGACAGTAGTAAGTAGACAGCGATAAGTAGTAAGTAAAATACATTTTATTAAAATGTATTTTTTGTTTTTTTGCCTATTACTGTCTACTGTCTACTTACTACTGGTGTTGGGTTGCTTTCTCTGGTAACCCATGATATACTGCGAGCTAATTGCCAGAAGAATTTAGTTCAATAGATAATCATAATCAACAAGCTCTTATGATCAAAAATATTATTGTTCGCGGAGCACGTGTTCACAATCTTAAAAATGTTGATGTTGATATTCCACATAATAAACTTGTGGTCTTTACCGGCCTTTCGGGGTCTGGGAAATCTTCTTTAGCATTTGATACTATTTATGCCGAGGGACAGCGACGTTTCATGGAAAGCCTTTCGAGTTTTACCAAACAATTCATGGAAAGCATGGATCGCCCTGATGTTGACCAACTTGAAGGCCTTCCTCCAACTATTGCCATCAACCAGCGAACGTCCTCTGCTTCTCCTCGCTCAACGGTTGGAACTGCGACTGAAATTTATGACTATCTTCGTTTGCTCTATAGCCGCATTGGAAAACCGCACTGCCCTTCATGCAAACAAGAAATTATTGCCAAATCACGCCAACATATTATTTCAGAAATTCAAGCACTTTTAAAAAAGAAACCATCAGAAACACTTATTCTTGTTCCTTTTTCCCGTATCTCTCAAGACGCGAGCCATGTGATTGACGAACTCCAGCGGCTTGGCTATCACTTTGTACGCAAAGATAAACAGCGCATTCATTTGCGTGAGCTCATGCAGTTCTCATCTGCCCAATTAGAGGAAAGCAGTATAGAAATTGTCGTTGACCGCATTGAAAAAGGCGAAATTGAAGCGGTTATGCATAACCGGCTTATCGACATGATTAAAAACGCGCTCGATTTGGGAGATGGCACCTTTTTAATTGCCGCGAGCGGAGAAAAAGATATTCTATTTACCGAACAGCTTTTGTGTCCTACCTGTTCACTTACTATAAAGCCTCTTGAACCTCAATATTTTTCATTTAATAATCCTGCGGGCGCATGTGAAGAATGCACTGGCCTTGGGTATTTACTCAAATTTGACCCCGAACTTTTAATACCGAATAAAAAGTTAACTATTGCTCAAGGAGCAATTCAGCCACTTAACAAGCTGTATGCAAATACTGCCGCCTTTCTTACGCTCGTAGAACAAATGGTTGCCAAGCACGGATTTAACGTGAACATACCCCTACAGGATTTAACTGAAAAACAACTTACTATTCTATTGCACGGCGACGCCTCAAAAAAAGCATCTAGTAAAAGCTCTGAGGATTCTAAAGAAAAAAAATTCTCAGGCATAATTCCTTATTTGGAAGAAAAATATCGTGACACGGATTCAGAATATCTTCAAAAAGAACTTGAAGATTATATGCGCATCTTTATCTGTCCTTCATGCAAAGGCAAGCGATTGCGGCCAGAAATGCTTTCAGTAACTGTCCTTGATTATACTATTGATACGTTTGTTTCATTTCCACTCGCAAAATTGCGCGAGGTACTATATTCATTAGATGTCACAAAGTCTAAAAAAAATCTCATCGCGGCACATGAGCAAAAAATAGCGCAACCGCTTCTCAAAGAAATGCTGCGCCGAACAGAAAGCCTTATTGAAGTTGGGCTCTCCTATCTTACGCTTGACCGCAGCATGACAACGCTTTCCGGTGGAGAAGCGCAACGGGTAAAACTTGCGAATCATATCAGTTCTTCCTTGGTGGGTGTCGTATATGTTCTTGATGAGCCTTCCATTGGGTTGCATCCAAAAGATACAGAACAACTCATAAAAACATTGCAAAAACTTCGAGACAATGGCAATACCGTCATTGTAGTAGAGCATGATAAGACAATTATTATGCAAGCGGATATGGTTGTTGATGTCGGGCCTGGCGCAGGAAAACAAGGAGGGCATATTATTGCGGTAGGAACGGCAGAACAAATCATGAAAAGCCCCAAATCAATCACCGGAAAATACTTGTCAGGTGAAGCTGAAATTTATGTCCAAAGAAAATTACGAGGAAGTGGAAAAAGCATTGAAATTAAAGATGCGTATGAGTTCAATCTTAAACATATTGATGTTTCCATTCCTTTAGGAAAAATGATTTTCATAACCGGCCTTTCAGGGTCTGGAAAATCAACATTAATTATTGAGATATTAAGCAAGGCATTGTTGAAAAAATTCAATCACACAAAAGAAGAGCCCGGCAAACACAAAGAAATACTTGGAATGGAACATATTGATAAGGTAGTGGTTATAGATCAAGCCCCCATTGGCAGAACTCCCCGCTCAAACCCGGTCACCTATACCAATATTTTTACACCAATCCGTGAATTGTTTACCGAATTACCAGAAAGCAGAATAAAAGGATTTAAACCGGGACATTTCAGTTTTAATGTAAAGGGTGGGCGGTGTGAGACTTGCCAGGGAGAGGGCATGATGCGCATTGATATGCGCTTCCTTTCCGATGTATATGTTGAGTGCCGAGATTGCCATGGAAAGCGATATAATGCAGAAGCACTTGAAGTACACTATGAAGGCATGTCTATCGCAGACGTTTTGGATATGACCGTTGATGAGGCAATTCATTTTTTCTTAAAACATTCAACGATAAAAGAAAAACTTCAGACGCTTTCAGATGTAGGGTTGGGATATATTCGCCTGGGGCAACCCGCAAACACGCTTTCAGGCGGAGAAGCACAGCGCATTAAATTAGCAGCGGAGCTTTCACGCCGTTCAACAGGAAAGACACTTTATATTCTTGATGAGCCCACAACCGGCCTTCACTTCCACGATATTAAACAGCTCCTTAATATTTTGAACCAGCTTGTTGATAAAGGAAACACGGTTGTAGTCATTGAACACAATATTGATGTTATTAAAAATGCTGATTGGGTTATTGATCTGGGACCCGGTGCAGGAGATGAGGGCGGTACCGTAGTAGCGCAAGGCCAACCCGCAGATATTATGAAGAATGCAAAAAGTATTACCGGAAAATATCTTAAAGAAGCATTTACCTAATTATGTTTGATCATAAAAAGATTGAAGAGAAATGGAAAAAGAAGTGGAGTGAAAGCGAACTCTATAAAACTTCTGAAAACCAGGACAAACCAAAGCAATATATTTTAGACATGTTCCCCTATCCATCTGGTGAAGGCCTTCATGTAGGACACCCAAAGGGGTATATTGCAACAGATATTGTAAGCCGTATGCGCATGATGCAAGGGTTTAATGTCTTACATCCTATGGGATGGGATGCGTTTGGACTACCTGCTGAAAATTATGCGCTCAAAACAAAAACTCATCCTAAAACAGCGGTTAAAAAAAATATCGAGCATTTCAAACAGCAGCTTGAAAAAATCGGATTTACCTATGACTGGTCGCGGGAAATAAACACCACCGATCCTAAGTATTACCGCTGGACGCAGTGGTGTTTTTTGCAAATGTTTAAAAAAGGATTGGCGTATGAATCATATGAACCAATCAATTGGTGCCCATCATGTAAAACCGGTCTGGCAAATGAAGACTTGGAAGGTGGCAGATGTGAACGTTGTGACTCAGAAATAGAGCGCAAACCCATGCGACAATGGGTCATAAAAATTACCGAATATGCCGAGCAGTTATTACAAGATATTAAGCAGTTAACCGAGTGGGAGGATTCTATTAAGGATATGCAGCGCGCATGGATTGGAAGAAGTGAAGGCACACTAGTCAAATTTCCAATTTCAAATTTCAAATTTTCAATTGAAGTATTCACGACACGTCTTGATACGATCTATGGATGTACGTATGTGGTTCTTGCGCCGGAACACGAACTGATATCTACACTGCTTCCAGAGATAAAAAACCAAAAAGAAGTACAGAAATACATCGAACATACAAAAAAGAAAACAGATCTCCTGCGAACAGGTATTCAAAAAGAAAAGACAGGAATACGACTTGAAGGAGTGAGTGCGCTAAATCCATTCACTCAAGAAGAAATACCTGTTTTTATTGCTGATTATGTTTTGGGTAGTTATGGTACTGGTGCCGTGATGGCAGTTCCTGCGCATGATGAGCGCGATTTCTCATTTGCAAAAAAATATAACCTTCCTATTCGAAAAACAATTACGCCACCAGCTCTCGCGGTTTTTCCCCGCAACGCAAATGATATCGCCGCCGGTGCCGCACATGAATTACGAGTCGAAAGTGAATGTTATACCCTTGAAGGAGACCTCGTTAATTCTGATCACTACTCAGGTGTGAGTTCTCAAAAAGCACGAGAGAAAATGACCGAGTGGCTTACTCAGCAAGGTATTGGAGAAAAAAAAGTTACCTACCGTCTTCGCGATTGGGTATTTTCTCGCCAACGCTACTGGGGTGAGCCGATTCCAATTATTCACTGCGAGACATGCGGTCCTGTTGGCGTTCCCGAAGATCAACTTCCTGTTCTTCTTCCTGAAATAGAACATTATGAACCAACAGGAACGGGAGAATCTCCTTTAGCAGCTATTACCGAATGGGTAACTATCCCCTGTCCATCATGCAAAGGTCCTGGAAAACGAGAAACGAATACCATGCCTCAATGGGCAGGATCATCGTGGTATTATCTTCGCTACTGCGATCCTGATAATATTAAAACTCTTATTGATCAAAAAAAAGAAACGTATTGGCTGCCGGTTGATTTATATGTTGGCGGTGCAGAACATGCGACCAGACATCTTATCTATGCGCGCTTCTGGCATAAATTCTTAAAAAGTATTGGTGTTGTATCAACTGATGAACCCTTTAAACGCCTCTATCACGTCGGCCTTATCATGGGTGAAGATAATCGAAAAATGAGCAAGCGGTGGGGCAATGTCATTAACCCGGATGAAATTATTGGACGCTTCGGCGCAGATACCTTGCGCATGTATGAGATGTTCATGGGTCCTTTTAGTAATTCAACCTCATGGAGTACCGATGGCTTAGTTGGCGTGCGAAGATTTTTAGAACGCGTAGACAACTGGTTTTCAGAACTTAAAAATATTAAATCGCAACCAAACCCGAGCCTACATAAAACCATTCAAAAAGTTACAGATGATATTGAGAATTTTCATTTTAATACTGCGGTAAGTACGCTCATGATTTTTGTAAATGAAACTCGCACCAAAGAACTCTCGAAAGAAGATGCGAGCTCATTTATAAAACTTCTTGCGCCATTCTGCCCATTTCTTGCTGAAGAACTCTATGAACGACTTGGAAACCAAGGAAGTATTTTTACTTCCACCTGGCCTGTAGCAGATAAAAACCTTTTGCAAGATGCTCACATAACACTTGTTATTCAAATAAATAGTAAGGTACGGGAAACACTTACTGTTGATGTGAATATTTCAAAAGAAGATGCGCTTGCCCTTGCCAAAAATTGCGAGATAGGTAAAAAGTGGCTTGACGGAAAAAATATCAAAAATGTTATTTTTGTTCCTAAAAAACTCCTGAATATTATCACTGATTAATTTGACCTGTTCGCCATAAAAAGCTACCATACTGGTAGCTTTTTTACGTATATGTCACAAAACAAAACCCCTACAATTAAACCAGAAACTCCGGTAGAATCTGCTGAAGAAGTTACTGAACCCATTGAATCTATTCGGATTACCCTTACGCCTGAAGCGCGAGATCTCATAAAAAGAACGACTCGCAAAGCGCTTACTATTTCACTGCGCCATGATTTTGAAGCTGCACAGGAGGTTGAAATTTCTCTTGCAAAAAATGGCATTACTCCAATCCCTGAATCCGTAAAAAAAATTAAAGAGAATTGTGAGAGGCAAATTGCGCAACTTGAAAAAAGTTTGGAAATCACCGAGCACCCTAACGATGAATTTACAGAACAGCGAAAGGAACTTGAGGGGCACTTACGAGTTGGTATGGTTATAGAAAAATTGCGGACAGGCCAAGAACTTGAGGAGTCCGAACGTCACTTGGCGGCGCACACATTAGAAGAACAGGGCTGGCAAAAACTTCTCACCGAATTAAAACCTGGTGATCAATTAGTATCCATATTAGTCCCTTCCGATAAGCATGTAAGTATCAAACAGCTTAATGATACTATTTTTGGACCCCAAAAAACAGACCTTATTATTGATGAACGCAAAAAAGCGCTTCAAGAAACTTTTTCTCATGCAGGGCTTATTTCTCTTAATCAAAGTTATAAAGATGGATATTTTAAAATTTCAGATCCATCTTTTTCCAGTGAGAATATCAACAATCTTATCGCACAGGTAAATGAACGGGTAACAAAAAAAATACATGCGATGCTAGTTGAAGAAAAGGAAGCGCAAAAAAATAATCCAGAAAAACTCAAAAAACTTGAAGAATTTAAACAAAATCTTAATCAAAAAGGCTACGAGATAACATTCGGCGTAAGTACTGTTGGAAGTACAGACACACCCAATGATCTTTCACCTATTGAACTAGCTGTATCGCAAAGCATGAAAGGTGCAATACTTGCACGTGAAGGAAGCTCACGTGATCAGGGACACTTAGGCGTTACGTATTCTGAAGAGAAAATGAAAGTTGCTTTAGAAAAAATACAACAAAAACGAGATATTTTACTTACATCTCATCAAAATGAAATACGTGACGCACAGGGGCATGAATTTGCAATTCTTAGCAAAGATGCGCAAGGAAATCTTACCCTAAACATTGATCTTATTCGAGATATCCGTAAAGGAAAATTCCAAAATGCGCCAGAACATGCCGGGCGTGTAGATGATATCAAAGACTACCTTCGAATGATTAATATATTGGATATTATCAAACCATTCACCCATGAAGAATTCTCGGGTTCAACACCTGTCGGAGGAACTGAAACGCCGCTCACACAACAAGTGGCACTCAAACAAGACCTTATTGAGTCGTTACGTTCAGGTAGTACCTATGATCAAAAAACCCTATTGAAATTTCTTTCCTCCGAAGGCAAGGATCAACACTGCACATCTGCTGCAGAATTTCATTCTCGAGCATTACAGGAACAAAACTGTACGTATATTAGTATTGATGTACTAGATGTGGGGCCTGGACTCCTGCAAGAATTTGATCGGTTACTCAACAGCGTTCTCCAAAAAAATAAAGAATTTAGTAGTATCAGTCTTGTAGCGGGAGATGCTACGACCCAAAAAATGAGGGCGTTCAGAAATAGTGTCTCGGAAATTGTGAATACCCATACGGGAAGTAGTGAGCGTCCACTCATGTCTGTAGGGGGTGATGAAGCAGTCCTTGCAATTCCTACGGGTTTAATTAGAAATAATGGAGAATTATTACTTGCATTGAGCAGCGGAACAAATAATTCACGTGTTATTGAAACAACGGTTGGCCAAAGCACCAGGAAGTCTCAGGAAGAAAACGGACTAGAAAACCGGAAAACAGAACATTTACAAGCATTGCGAGAAGCTGAAAAAGGAGCAGAAACCGCCAAACACATTGAGCGAGAAATTCATTCATTGCGCTTTGAACTCGAAACCTTGCCTCAAAATGATCCGTTACGAATTTCAGGTGAGCAAGAGCTCATCGGTCTTTCTCTTGAAACATTTGCAATTGACCAACAAGGAGAGCACACAGTTGTTATGCGGAAAGATGCAGAACCTGTTAAGGCAGCAGTACTACAAGAATCTTTTACTTCATTAACTACCCGCGTACAACAACGTTTTGAACAATTAACAACTGAGTATCAAAATAGATTTCCAAACGCTGGAATCGTAGGAGAAAACATTAGGCAAGTAACAAAACTAGAGAATTTATTAGGAAAAGATTCAGAGCTATTTAAGAAATTGATTAACCGAGAAACCTAAATACTATGAAGCCACGAAATTTTTTCAATGATGTATTCAAGGATCCGGGTTTTATGGAAGAAATGGATACGAGACTACAAGCACTTATTCCTAATGATATCAAACAACGACTCGATGAGGACCAATGGAAAATACTTCTTGGCGACTTTATGATTTTTTCAGTTACCGAACTAGAAGGTGATTTAGATGAAAAAATAATGAAACGCGCTCAGGAATTAAGTACTAATCTAGAAAACAACCAATGATATGATGAATGCTTATTTAAAAAATACTGATCCGGCATTAGCTACGCTACTTTCCGAAGAATTAAAACGCCAACAACAGGGCCTCGAGCTCATCCCTTCTGAAAATATTGTAAGTGAAGCAGTACTAGAGGCGCTTGGATCTGTTGCGACAAATAAATATTCGGAAGGCCAACCAGGTAGACGATATTATGGGGGAAATCATATTATCGACCAAATTGAAGAATTGGCAATTTTACGGGCAAAGGAACTTTTTGGAGCAGAACATGTGAACGTACAGCCACTTTCCGGTGCACCTGCAAATATGGCTGCCTATGCAGCGATTCTTGAACCTGGTGATACGGTACTTGGTATGGATCTTTCTCATGGCGGTCATCTTACGCACGGCCATCCTTTAACAGTCATGGCAAAAATATATAATTTCATTCGTTATAAAACTGCGGGCGACGGAATAATTGATCTTAATGAGCTTCAGAAACTTGCACACCAACATAAACCAAAACTTATCCTTGCAGGTTTTTCTTCATATACACGCTCAATAGATTATGAGGGATTCAAGCGAATTGCAGATGAAGTTGGCGCATTGACCATGATGGATATGGCGCATATCGCAGGGCTTATCGCGGGCAAGCAACTTACAAATCCAGTTCCACTTTTTGATATCGTAACAACCACAACTCATAAAACGCTTCGAGGCCCACGAGGAGGAATGATTTTATGCAAATCAGCCTTTGCGCAAAAAATAGATAAGGCTGTTTTTCCTGGACTCCAGGGCGGACCGCATGAAAATGTTATTGCCGCAAAAGCGGTCAGCTTTCAAGAAGCGCTTACACCAGAGTTCCGGGAATATGCCAAACAGGTAATTCTTAATGCTCACGTGTTATGCACACAGCTACAACAAAAAGGATATCAAATGCTTTTCGGCGGAACCGAAAATCACATGATGCTTATCGATACGTATGTGTCATGTGGGATAGGCGGTAAACAAGCGGAAATCACTCTTGATAAAGTTGGGTTAACGGTTAATAAAAATGTTATTCCTGATGATCCTCGTCCTCCACTTGATCCAAGCGGTATTCGTATTGGAACACCATCCATGACAACGCGAGGCATGAAAGAAAAAGAAATGGAGCTTATCGCAGAAATCATTGATGTAACACTTAAAAATCCATCTGAAGATAATCTTTTATTTCAGCGCTCCCGCATTCAAGAATTGTGCGCAAAATTTCCTATTTATCCAAATCTCTCGTATACGAGTTAGTTATGAATAACGTTTTTCTTTTTCACGGCCCGGAAACATTTTTGAGCAGAGAAAAAATAAATCTTTGGAAAAATATTTTTACTCAAAAACACGGGGTATCAGGTTTTTGCAGTATAGATTGTGAAGCCCATGATGAGCAATCATCAATATTAGGAACGCTTCGCCGCACCCTCCAGCAACCGCCTCTGTTTCAAAAAAATGCATTTACCGTCATTTCCAAACTTTCTTCACTAAAAAATCCCGAGGGAATTGATTCCATTCTTTCTCTCTGTTCTTCACTCCCACAAAGTCATGTCGTGGTTTTTTTTGAAGATGAACTATTAGATTCTCACTCGTTTTTTAAAAAATGTAGCGTATTAGCAAAAAAAGGAGCGCTCACCATGGAATGTTTTGAAACACTTCATGGCACACAACTACTTACATGGGCTAGTACACGGGCACATACTCACAAAAGTACGCTTCCCCAAAAGGAAGCACTTCATCTTATAAAACTCCTTACTCCTCAAAAACAACCCTTTTCAAAAGAACCTGTTTCCCCTTCACTTTGGCGTCTTGAACAAGAATTATTAAAACTATGTGCATACCGATTTGAAAACACCATATCAATACAAGATATTAACGAGTTAGTGGTTGGAGAAAATCAATCACACCTTTTTGATCTTACGGACGCATTATTAACTAATTCTCTCAACATAAGTCTTGGCATTTTACAAAATTTACTAGATGTTCCAAAAGCATCCCTTCGTAAAGAAGGAATTTCAATTACTGGATTCTTATGTTCTCAGATACGGTCATTTCTTGTTCTTAAAAATATGCAGGAAAGCAACATTTCAAATCAAGAAAGCGCAGAAAAACTTTCATGGAACCCAAAACGACTTTGGGTAGTTTCTCAAAAAATTCAAAATAACTCTTCACAGCAATTTCAAAAATGCTATTCACTCCTTCTTAGACTCGATAGCGATCTTAAAACAAAATTTTTAGATCCACTCCATTCACTCGAACGCACCCTCATAACCATCCATACCCTCTTACTAAAAAAATCCTCGTAAAAAGAGGATTTTTATTTGAACTCGTTTGTCATCCCGCACAACCCTCTGTCATCCCGCACTTGATGCGGGATCCAGAAATTATTATTTCTTGAGCAGCGAATTTATTTTTGCCATTACCCGAGATTTTTTCCTGCTTGCGGTATTTTTTTTCAAGATATTACTTTTTGAGGCTTTATCAACGGTCTTTTGAAGTTTTGTATACCACTCAGCTGCTTTTGAACCGTCTTTTTTTTCGACAGCTTTGAGTGCCTGTTTTTTTAGAAAAAGGATGGTTTTTTTAACGGAAGTGTTCTTTGTGGTTCTTTTTTTTGTTTGTCGAATTGATTTTAATGCTGCTTTTTTATGAGCCATAGTTTTAAAAATTATTCTTAATTACTGTCACCTTACTACTGATTTAACGGTGTCGAAGTGAAACAACAGTTTTTTTGCGGTTCTTTCCGTGCTTTTTCTTTGCAACTTTTCTCTTCTTATTCATAATACACTATTTTAATAAATTATTAATATCTACGATACATCAAAGCCATTATTGCGTTGGGGTTCGCAATTTGCTTGCTTTCGTTCCGCATGCATTTTGCTCTGCAAAATTCATGGCGGACCGAACGGGTCTCGAACCCGCAACCTCCCGCGTGACAGGCGGGTGCTCTAACCAATTGAGCTATCGGTCCAAAAATCAATGTTTCTAGTCTATCATATATAAAAGAGGTTGCAAGACCACCCACTACATTTCTTCAAAAAAATCAGCCCTGAAATATTTCAGGGCTGAAATAATGATTACTCTTAATAATCACTTACTTAACTTGGGCAACGCCATTCTTTACAATTTTTATATCATATTCAGCCCTGGCTAAATCACCGTTTTGATCGAGTGTAATACTGCCGTTTACTCCGCTGTAATTTTTTACCTTATACAGTTCATTTTTTATTTTTTCTCCTTCCGTACCAACTTTTTTCATAATTCCTGAAAGAATTTTTACATTGTCATACGCTGCTGGCGCGCACGTAGTTGTGTGCGCATTTTTTGCTTTCATTTTATTCGACCAATCAGTGTGATAATTCGCTTTTGGTAGTGTATACATTATGCCCTCTGCTGCCAACTCTTTATGGATTGTCGTATCATCCCACGCGTCACCACCAAGTATCGGAATAGTGAGACCAATATTTTTTACTTCTTTTAACGCAATGACGGTACTTTGGGTAAATCCAGGAAAATATAACATGTCAGGCTTTGATTCTTTGATTTTTGTAAGCTGGGTGCGGAAATCTTTTGAATCTGGTTGATACATTTCAAGGAAAACCACTTCTCCACCTAGTTCTTTAAATTTTTTACTGAAGGCATCTTGCAGCCCTACCCCCCAATCATTTTGTATTGCGAGTACTGCTGCTTTTTTTACACCTAGTGTCGTATATACATACTCCGCCGCAAAGGTTCCCTGGAATGCATCTGAGGGATAGGTGCGAAAAACATAGTCTCCACTTTCAGTGATTTTTGGAGCTGATGCGCAACTTGAAAGAAGTATGGTTCTTTTTTCATTTGCTTGTTGCGCGATAGAAAGAAGTTCAGGAGAGCACGTTGGCATAATAACTGAAACATTATCTATATTCATAAGTTTATTACCTGCATTCGCGCCATCTTTTGGATTACATTTTCCATCCTCAATAATAAGTTCTAACATCTTTCCGTTAATTCCACCTTGCTTATTTACTTCATCGGTAGCAATCTGTGCTGAAGCAAGTGCATCTTTTCCAATTTCGGCTACTTCGCCTGTTAGGGGCCCTATCCAACCTATTTTAATAGGACTTTTAGAATCTATGCTGCTTTTTTTGTTTTCTACTCCAAAGAAAATAAACCAAGTAATAAGAATAATTCCTATCACAATGACAATAAGAATTCCTTTGTTCTTCATATTTCTATAAAATTATTAATAAGTATTATGAGTTTACTTGAAAATGAACAAAAAGTCAATAATAGTGCACTAAAATTATAAGATATTGCATTTTTATTTATATATATAACGATATATTGTTGTCATTTATAATTGACATATAAATTACATTGTTCTATACTTAATTTTAGAAATAACAAAAAACATATGAAAAACATACTGTCCCCTCTTGAATTCTTTTCCTTTTCTCCACAAGAAATTGAAATTTATCAAGCCGTTCTTCGTCTTGGCAACCCAAGTGTAAGCGAATTATCCCGAAAAATACAAAAAAATCGAACAGCAATTTATTTTCATATAAAAAATCTCCTTGAAAAAGAAATTCTCAAGGAAACCAGGAAGGGAAAAGTATTACGTTTTGTTGCACTTCCCCCTTGCGAACTATCTGAAAAACTTCAACGGGCAGTTACTGATTTTAAAAGCATCGTCCCCCAGCTTGAAGCACTTCAAAAAATAGAGCAAGAAATGCCGCTTATAGAAATTACCGAGTCACGGAAAGGGTATTTTAAAGTGTATGATGAAATTTCCTCAATGCCGCGCGGCTCGTATTTCCGGGTTATTGAAGGAAAAGATGCACTTATCAAAGAATTTCAGCTTCTTACAAATGAAGAATGGAACACATTTTTCACGCGCGTAATTGAACGGGGTATCGAAACCCGCGGAATTTTTACTAAAGAATCTCTTCTGATTCCACGTGATACCCTCTCGAAAGAAAATTTTAATCTTATTGGGTCTCGTATATGGCATTTGCGTACACTACCCGAACAGATATTACCCTTTCGACAACTCTTATTTATCTATGGGGAAAAAATTGCGTTTTTGTTTCCCCATACCGCACTAGTTATGACTATTACACATAAAGATATTGCTACTTCGCTTGCAGCGCTTTTTGACGGGCTCTTTACTCTTGCAAAACCAATCAAAAAAAGTTGGCGTTCATCACGTGAAGAACTGCAATCATTATGATTTCTTTAATACAACAATCATTGCCTTACGAGAAGCAGTAATGGGTTTATGTTCACCGGTAGGATAATCACGAATTGCATTTATTAATCTTTTTTCCCCGTATCGATAATTCTCACCCCTGCGAGTACCCGGATCATTGGTAATAAATTCATGGGTATCAAAATCGTATCCCTTCACAACCAACATATGCTGTAAAGGACCCGGCTGCTTAAAATTTGGATTTTTAAGTTTTATTCCGTTAGCAGGGACTATAACAAGATTCCCTTTTTCTAACTCATTGATAATATCTTGTGCACGTATATCGAACCTTACAAAAATATTTTTTAATTTAAAATACTCTTTTGCAAATTCTGCTGTGTCATACGCAGAGCTGTCATAATAGGAGCCGTATTTTTTCTTCATTGCACGCGCAGTAGTTATAATCTTTTTCTCTGCTTGCTTTTTTGTATAACTTTTTGCTTCGTGGTACCACTGATACGCCATCAATAATGAAGCTTCTTCACACGCATTTTGAAAAATTGGATTTCCCCATTTAGTTGTTGGCGCCTGTGAAATAAATGATGTTCTTCCTTTCACACCAATTGTTTCTGCACGCACCGGGTTTAGTGATACAAACAACATCACAAAAAATACTATTGGAATAATTAATCTTTTTTTAGAAGTTCTCGTTAAAAAATACATGATTGATATAAGTAAAAATAATATACTAAGCCACGCCGGTGCTCGCAAACCAGCTATTAGGGGCACACTATCAACTCTCAAGATTTCAAGAAAAAAGCGAACAGTTGAATATAATGATAAGTAGATAAAAAATAGTGTGCCCGGCTTAACTATAAGAGTCTGTGAAGCATGATTTTGTTTCACGTATCTAAAAAGGATGATAAAAATAAGAAACGAAAGAATAGATTCATAGAAAAATGTCGGATGAAACAGGCTTGCTTCTTGAAATTGGGGAATTCTTCGTGCGGGCTCTATAAAAATACCAAACCACTTGTCCGTGGGAAGCCCATAATTTTCCTGATTAAAATAATTCCCCCATCTTCCAATACCCTGTGCTAATACCAATGAAGGTGCTAAAAAATCAGCAGTCAACGCGAGTGGAAATCTTTTAACAAGCCAAAAAAATACTGCGCCTAGTATCCCTCCAATAAATCCCCCGTGCCACACCCACCCACCATTCCATACGGCAAATATTTCCCAGACATGTTCTTGAAAATAAGCAGTATGATATATCACGAATAAAAGGCGTGCCCCAATGATACCGCTTACGATAATACAAATGAGAAGCAGCTCAAAAGATTTCGATTCAAAAAAAGTATGTTTGAGAAGTGAATGTTTTATATTCCAAAATAAAAAAGACGCTCCGCAAATGAGCGCTAGTGAAATACATACGCCATACCATGAAACATGAATAGTGCCGAATGAAAGTAAAAATTGTGGAGGAACAAATGTCTGCCAAAACATAAAATTCAACTGACTACCGCCACCTTTGGCGGGGCAAGCTTACTATCACCGCCACTGGCGGGACCCCGCTGTAGGCGGTGGCTGTCTACTTATTTTAGAGTTTTTTGATCGTAAGTCCTTCTTTTCGTACAAATAAAAATTCATCTCCTTTTTTACCAATTTTTTCAGAAATAAGAAACTTGTGCACATCGCGAGAATTCGGAAAAACCCATACTCCACGCGCAAGCGCTAGTCTATTCCTTAAAACACTATCTGAAACAAGTACGATAATCTTTGTTTCTGGGCGGTGAGCCGCAATTTCTTGCGCAAGGGAAGCATTTCCATCCTCAACCACAATTCCGTGTACTAATTTTGTAAGTGCAATAATTGAAGCGGCATGTCCAATTACTTGGAGTGGGTTTTTTTCTTTACCAATATTTTCACATACATAATTATCGAAAATTGAAATTTCCGTTCGGTGAATAGTTCGCGCCATCATTTGTACGGTTTCAAGTGGATATTTTCCCGCCGCACTTTCTCCTGAAAGCATAACCGCATCCGTATGATCCATAACGGCATGAGAAACATCTGAAACCTCTGCGCGTGTTGGTATACGATGGCTTGTCATTGATTCCATCATTTGCGTTGCAACAATAACTGGCTTGCCTGCATACATACATTTATGGATAAGCTGCTTTTGGATAATAGGGACATGCTCAGGCGGAATTTCAATACCTAAATCTCCACGTGCAATCATAATTGCATCAACACATGCTAAAATATCATCAAAATTCTCAACTGCTTCCGGACGTTCAATTTTTGCAATAATGCCAACTCGTTTTGCATGAGGATATTTTTTTTCTTTGCCCTTTAAAAATAAACGAAGGGCCTTGATATCATTTTTACTGCGCACAAAAGAGAGAGCAACAAAATCAACCCCGTGCTCAATTCCAAAACAAACATCCTTTTTATCTTTTTCAGTAATACTGGGGACTGAAAAGGATGCACCCGGCACATTAATTCCTTTATGGGATTTTACGATGCCACCCGCAACGACGGTGGTATGAATTTCTATGCCGCTCATACGCGTAACTTTCAAATCAAGTTCTCCATCGGCAATAAGAATATGATGTCCCGGTTTAACCGAACGGTACAGATCTTTAAAATGCGTTGGCAATACTGTATAATCTTTTCGCTCGTGATATTGCATTTGAGGTACTATTGAAACATGTTCTCCTTCTTTTAGCTCGATTCCATTTTCCTTCACTTCTCCAACACGAATGCGAGGCCCCTGAAGATCTTGAATAATTCCAATGGTTGCCTTTTGTTCTTTTGCGGCACGGCGGATGCGTGAAATAAGCTTTGCGTGATGTTCATAAGTGCCGTGAGAAAAATTCAAACGTGCAATATTCATTCCCGCATGAATTAATTTTTTAAGCATGAGTGGCGTATCACTCGCAGGCCCAATCGTACAAACAATTTTTGTGTATTTCATAGTAGCAAATCATGAAACTTAAAAGCTGTATCATGAAGCATTAATACTAATATGTATAAGATTACCACAATTGAACTAAAAAAGAAATTCCTTCGCTTATGAAGGAATTTCTTATGTTTCATGCTTTATGATATGTGTCTCATGATTTTAGTAATCATAATCCATGCCGCCCATACCACCTGGCATACCACCATGACCTGCCGGTTCTTTCTTTTCAGGAAGATCAGCAATCACTACTTCAGTTGTTAATAACATGGAAGAAATAGATGCTGCATTTTGTAGTGCAGAACGAGTTACTTTTGTTGGATCAATAATACCTGCAACTACCAGGTCTTCAAAAATATCTTTGGCGGCATTATATCCTTCAGCACCCGTGCGATGCTTTACCTCATCTGCAATAATACTACCTTCTTTACCGGCATTTACTGCAATTTGTCGTAATGGTTCTTCAAGGGCACGTCTTAAGATATTTACTCCGATCATTTCTTCGCCTTCAGCAACTACCGCATCAAGTGCACCGAGACAGCGAATAAGCGCGACTCCTCCACCAGGGACAATACCTTCTTCAATGGCTGCCTTCGTTGCCGCCAAAGCATCTTCAATGCGATACTTCTTTTCTTTCATTTCTGTTTCTGTTGCAGCCCCTACTTTAATGACTGCCACTCCTCCTGCAAGTTTTGCAAGACGTTCTTGAAATTTTTCCTTATCAAATTCTGACGTGGTCTGTTCAATTTGTTTTCTGATTGCAGCAATGCGGCTCTTAATCAACTCGGGATCGCCCTTTCCTTCAACAATGGTTGTTTTTTCTTTTGTCGCAATAACTTTTCTCGCACGACCCAAACTTTCAAGCGCTGTTTGGTCTAATTTCAAACCGATTTCATCAGAAATAACTTTTCCTCCGGTAAGTGCTGCAATATCTGCAAGCATTTCTTTACGGCGATCACCAAACCCAGGCGCTTTTACCGCTAAACAATTAAAGGTGCCCCGAAGCTTATTCACAACCAGTGTCGTGAGTGCGTCGCCGTCTAAATCTTCTGCAATAATTACTAATTCTTTTTTTCCTGTTGTAGCAACTTTTTCCAAGATGGGCAATAAATCATGGATGGAGCTGATCTTTTTATCGGTAATTAACAAATAAGGATCTTGGTATTCTGCCTGCATGCGTTCGGCATTCGTAATCATGTAAGGAGAAACATATCCCTTATCAAATTCCATTCCTTCAACAACTTCGTCTTCAACACCAAAACTTTGGGACTCTTCAACGGTAATCACCCCATCAGGCCCAACGCGTTTCATAACATCGGCTATCTTTTGTCCAATCTCTGGATCATTAGCAGAAATTGAAGCAACTTGCGCAATTTCTTCTTGTCCCGAAACTGGTTTTGAAATTTTTTCTTTTAATTCTTTTACCACTGCTTCAACGCCCTTTTCAATACCGCGGCGAAGCGCCATAGGATTTGCGCCGGCTGCGACATTTTTTATTCCTTGAGAAAAAATGATTTGCGCGAGAAGCGTTGCCGTAGTAGTACCATCTCCTGCAACATCATTTGTTTTTGTTGCAACCTCTTTTACAAGCTCTGCACCGATATTTTCAAATTTATCTTCAAGGGTAATTTCTTTTGCAATAGTCACTCCGTCATTGGTAATAACCGGGGAACCGTATCCTCGTTCAAAAACCACATTTCTCCCCTTTGGGCCAAGAGTAATTTTTACTGCATCGGAAAGTTTATCAACTCCCCGCTTTAAAGCAGCTCGTGCTTTTTCATCAAATACAAGTTGTTTTGCCATATTATTTTTCTTCTTATTCTTGAACAATTGCAAGAATATCAGATTCTGCAATTACTAATAAATCTTCGTCTCCGACCTTAATTTCATCTGGACTATATTTTTTGAACATAACAATATCACCTATGTTCACATTCATCGGTGCCCGTTGCCCATTTTCTAAAAGTTTACCGGGACCAACTGCAATCACCTTACCTTTTTCTGGTCGTTCCTTATCGACCGTCTCGGGTAAAATGATGCCAGCAATCGTGCGTTCTTCGACTGAAACTGCACTGACGATAACTCGATCACCAAGAGGTTTGAGAGATGCCATATCTTTTTACAATTAAGAATTATTAAAAAAATAAACAATAAAAAAACAATGAGTTCGAAGATCATTCTATCAAAAAATCAAAATGTGTCAAGGCAAAAGGATAGATTATTACAAGAAAGCAAACACCCCAGGAACCAATTCCAGGGGCGCAAAAATGTACAAAAGCTACGAATAGAGATGATACAACCACATAGTAACGTCTTGGGCAAACCGGTTAGCAAGTATATGTTGTTCTCGCGGTTCTCCATCTTGAAAAAATGAATGTTGGGCAACAAGTTCACCTGTGCTTGTTTTACACGCAACATCAAGGCGCAGCACGAGCGTATTATGCTCGGTATCTATAAAGGGTGATTTATAAAATCTTCCTTCATACTCTCTATAGATGCGTTCAAAGTCTTGGCTATACTCAAGCGGAAGAATATGCAATACACTTGTTTTCGCAGCCCCAATAGGAGTTGTATGTAATGGTGTGTTGGTCCTATTGGCATTTGCTGGTAGCTGAAAATTTCCATATTCATACCATCGCCTGAAATGAGCGGTGTGAAATTGTGTTCTGCTTTTAAAAACATGCATTTTCTGCACAATTCCCGTAAGCGAAAGAATAACGCGCCGAGAATCTCTTTCTATACGCTTACCACGTTTCGCATCATTTTTTTGAGCTGATGAAATCCAGCATACCGCTCGTTTCTTTTCAATACAACACTGAAATAACATTTCTAGCTGCTTTACATCAATATCTTCTTCTCCGGACACAAACAATGCCGTGAGATACATATGTGAAAAAGACCGTCTACGCAGCGTTTTTTGCACAATCTGCTTAAAAAGAATATACCTTGTTATGCAAAAATGTGGTGTGGCTTTTAAAATTCGTTTAAAAAGAAAGCATAATGCGCCGAAAAAAAGCTGTATTTGTTCAACTTCGAAATGTTTACGCATTTGTTATGCTCCTTTTTTTGTTAAAGAACATGAAAAATCAAACATACCTTAGCACTCATTCCCAAACGCTGTCAATTTACATATAAATCCCAAACCAAAGCCCAACAAGATAATGCCGGATGCATGGCTTACAAAAAAATGATCAAGCGTCATGTTCCATAAAAGAAATATAGCAAGTCCACTTGCATACAATAATAATTCTTTTGAAATAGCTGAATTGCTTTTAACCATACCCCTTCCTATCCGCACACAAAGAATACCTACGAGCACCATAAATAATATAAACCCGCCAATTCCAAGTTCAACAGCCATCAAAAGGTACGATGAATGAACCGGCTGATAGGAAAATACATACTGCGGCGCACCCTTTTGTTTGTCTTTCTCAAAAAAAGCAACGGTAGTATTTCCTAACCCAACCCCAAGAGGGAATTGCTTTACTAATTCAATCCCATCATAGAAAGACGTGCGCCGTTCTTGCAAAGACCGCTGTTCAAGCTTTTGCCAACCTCCAATACCAAGCCGAGTCGTAACGATCTCAAAAAACATAAAACTAAGTGCCGCCCATACGCATACCACCACAAGGGTATATAACATCCATGGATGAATCTGTTTTTTCTGATTATTTTTGTGTATATTTTTTTTCTCTTTTTTAACGAGTAAAAAGACAACCCATACGATAATCATGCCCAACAACCCAATCCATGCATTACGGGAAAAGGTAAGAAAAAATCCGCTACTTATACTTATTGTGCAAAAAAGTACTATCCATAACTGCCATTTTTTTTGAACTGTTCGTATAAGATGCCAGGTACCTGCAAACGAGAGTACTAGAAAACTTGCTAAAAAATTTGGATGAGGAAAACTTCCATAGGCTCGTAGCCACCGATACTGTCCATAGGCAACAACAGAATCTCCGAGTTCTTGAGGAGAATGATAAGCAATTCCTAATAATGAATTTGCCGAAATATGTTGCGCAAAAAATTGCCACGTAGCTAAGATACCCTGGAGCGCACCGGCGCTCACGAAAATCCATGCGCATTTTTTGAGTGAGAGCGTGCTTGTTCGTATGACCTGAAAAAGAAAAAGTGCTTCAAAAAAACGAACGCCATACACCAGTGCTACTACTTTTTGAGATGCAATTACAATTGAACTGAGTGTTACTATACCAAGTAAAAAAATAACGATTGAAATGGCGTCAAAATGTAACTTATTAAACGAAAATTTTTTTTGGAAAACTCGTATACAAAAAGAGAGACAAGAAATACCAATGAGAAGCGCAATAAGAACATCAAAAAAATAAATACCAACAACCCCATACTGCCAGATAAATCCAAGGTCTTCCCCCCCGGCCCCTAGTTTTTCACGCCAAAGAATGTAAACCGTATGAAATGGTAGAAGAAATAATATCAAGTACAGGTTAAAATTTTTCCATGTGTTCAAGGAACGTGATATTACTAGTTGCATAGTACTTTCAATAACGTTTTAAATTTATCTCGAACTTCTTGTCTTCGATCATTTGAATGAAATTTTAATACACTATCATTCATCACAACCCGCGTATCTTTATTTACCATTTTTTTAATATCTAAAGCAACAAATTTCATCTGATACCACCTAGTTGCTACTTCCGTATATATTCCACCGATACTAAAAAAATATTCAACCGTCTTTTTTATAAATTTTTGTATGCCCGATAGCCGTACCGTTCTTCGCTCATGGGTCGTATAGGTAATGCGGTTGGGAACTAACTTTTCAACCCAACCATTTGTATCAACCAATCGTTTATAGACGCCATCCTCGTCATAGAGCGGAACAAACTGAGTAAGCCAGAGCGCAAAATGAATATCTGGCATTCCTTCATAATCACTGTCGAGCTGTAATGATTCCAAGGAAAGATTTTTATCACTTATAAAAAAACTTAAGCAAAGCGCATTGGAAACACTATGTTGGCCTGGACGCTTTCCCAAGACATGCATAAGAGTCGTACATAAAAAACGAACGAGCCACACATGTGTATCGCGGGCAACAATAAATAAATCAATATCGCCTTCTGGTCTAGAATTACTATAGGAAAGCCTATTCACCACGCATACAAGCCTCACAAAAGGAATACCCGCAAGCAGTCGAATTGCCTTGCGTGCAATAATATATTTTTTTTCTGCATCACGATACCGATCAAAGCGTACACTCACATCATTTCCCCGCCCTGTTAAAAAAATGAGTCCGTCCTTTTGTTGGGTTACCGAATGAATACGCGCAGAAGTTGAAATAATATCATCTATAGCATGAATTTCGCCCCCCTGTGGGGCACACAAAAGGTACTGCCAAACTTCAAAAATCGTAAGCGGATATTCAAATAATGCAAAATAAGCGATAGTCGCAATAATTGCATCTTCTTGTGAGGTAAAATGATATGATGTATCCATATTACTTGCATTGTAAAGAATATACCCAAGGTTGACAACATGCCACCTATTCTGGCATACTCATAGAAACTTCATGTGAAACGTTTTTTTATAACCTCAGCGATTCTCGGAATACGGGTGATACTTGGCGCAACAAAAAGAATACGTGTGTTCTTCATACGCGGTGGATCATTAATCTATCGCGTATTACGTTTGCTCGGAAAATGGCCACTTATTGGCTCCTATACGCTTTATCTTAAATTTCGATTTCGTCTCTCTCACCTTGGCATAGAATTTAAAAACCCAGTTCTTCACATCTTTTCAAGCAAGAGCCTTTCTCTTATTCTTGTTATTGTCGTTGCGGTGTTCACTGCTTGGGTACATGTATCAAGCCGTGAACTGGAACATGATATCCTGCAACCTAAAAATCTTGTTGCTCGTTTTATAGATCCTGATGGTTCAGAAATTGTTACTGAAAATACCACTGCACCCCAAGTACTTGAGGCATATAATCCGCTCACGGGCTTAAAAACAACCCCCAGTGCGCTCGAAGAAGAAGACACAAGCGCGCTTCTTGCTGAGCTTTATCCTGGAGCAATTTCTGAAAAACCAGGCGCTCTTTTGAAACCAACTATTCCCACAACCGAAACAGGGCTCCCTGACCGATCAAAAATACAAAACTACATCGTACAGCAAAATGACACACTCTCGAGTATTGCTGCAAAATTTAATTTAAAACTCATCACCCTGCTTTCTGCGAATAATCTTTCCTTAACAACGCCCATTCAAATTGGCCAAAAACTCGAAATACTTCCTGTTGATGGCATCAGATATCGTGTACAAAAGGGTGATACGTTAAGCCGCATTGCGCAACGGTTTTCAATTAATGAACAGGATATTCTTTCGCTTAACAATCTCACGCAAGACGGCATCCTTGCTATTGGTACCTCACTCATGCTCCCCGGCGCAGTTGCTCCTCGACAATCTCCGCAAGCACCGCGCGAACAACCCAAAACACTTCTTGCACGCCTCCGTAATTTGTTTACACCGGAAAAGAGTAAAAAAGCATCTGGTGCGCAAAACATCGTAGGCGGCGCATTAGGAAAATTGTTATGGCCAACATCCGCCCGCCGCATTACTCAGTATTTTAGCTGGCGCCACCCGGCTGTTGATATTGCAGGGCCAGTTTCAAATAAAATCTATGCAGCCGATGATGGTGTGGTGGTTCTTTCAGGCTGGCAACGCGGGTATGGACTCACGCTACTCATTGACCATGAAAATGGAAAACGAACACGCTATGGTCATGCGAGTAAACTTTTAGCAAGTGCGGGGCAACGCGTTGAAAAGGGAGAAGTAATTGCAATGGTAGGAAGCACGGGAAGATCAACGGGTCCGCATCTTCACTTTGAAGTTTTTGTTGGAGGCCGCCGCGTAAACCCATTAAGTGTCATTCGATAAAATTATTTTGAATTCAAAGCACTAGTTATTTAACGGACTTTGTGGCCGATATTGGAGACTTTCTGAAATGTGAGCAGTGGAAATTAATTCGGATCCTGAAATATCTGCAATCGTTCGAGATAACTTTAATACTCTAAAATACGAGCGCGCAGAAAGCCGCAAACGCGAAAGCGTTGAAATTAAAAAATCTTTTACGCCTTTCTCAAGCATACAATACCGTTCAACATCTTTTGAAAGCATATGGGAATTTGTTTTTATTTCAGTTCCTTCAAAACGTTTTTGCTGAACTAGGCGTGCACTGCCCACACGTTCTCGAATACTCTGTGAGGATTCCGCCAATTCACCCGTGGTAAGATCTGGTGTTTCCACGCGAGGAACTGAAACGTGTAAATCAATGCGATCTAAAAGCGGGCCAGAAATCTTTTTTTGATAATTCATAATACGAGAAGGAACACAACTACATATCAATGTGGCATCCCCATAATTTCCACATGGGCACGGATTTTGTGCGGCTATCAACATAAATTGAGCAGGAAAACGCACACGTCCAGACGCACGACTAATTGAAATAAACCCATCCTCAAGCGGCTGACGCAATCCTTCTAAGCATGCTCTTCCGAATTCAGGAAACTCATCTAGAAAAAGAACTCCGCGGTGCGCAAGACTCACTTCACCTGGCCGAGGATTACTCCCGCCACCAATAAGCGCAATGGAAGAAGAAGTATGATGCGGGCTTCGAAAGGGGCGCCGAGTCATAAGTTGCTGACTATCAGCTATCATGCCAGCACAACTCCAGATACGAGTAACTTCGATCATTTCTTCTTCGGACAAAAGCGGCAAGATCGAAGGAAATGATCTTGCGAGTAATGTTTTTCCAGAACCGGGGGGCCCGGAAAGAAGTACATTATGTCCGCCTGCTGCCGCAAGCTCCATTGCACGACGCGCAAAGCCTTGGCCACGCAGAAAAGCCATATCATACTCGTATTCTCCATGCGTGTATGATTCATAGGTTAATGGTTTAGTGGGTGTGATATATTCCTGTTCGAGAATATGTGAAAACGCTTGTGCCAAAGTTTTTACTGGGTAACAATCAATACCTTTTACAAGCGAACTTTCAGCAATATTTTTTTCTGGAACAAACACCGAGGTAAACCCTTTTTCTCGAGCTAAACTTACCATGGAAAGAACTCCCGGGACCGGCCGCACATGTCCCTCCAGTGAAAGCTCACCGATCCAAAGACTTTTTTTTATTACATCATCAGATACGTGTGCTTCTGTTAATAGTACACTCAGAGCAATAGGAAGGTCATATCCTGAACCTTCTTTACGAATATCAGCAGGTGCAAGGTTTACCGTAACGCGGCCGCGAGGAAAATCAAAGCCACTATTTTTTATTGCAGCACGCACCCGTTCACGAGATTCTTGCACGGCAGTATCTGCAAGTCCCACCAACAAAAACATAAACTGGCCAGTTCCAGAATCACACTCAACTTCTATCAAATCACTTTCCATACCCGAAAGAGTTGCAGTGTATACTTTAGAAATCATATACTATTAGTGTACGGTACTTTTTTCCAAAGAAAAAGAAAAAGACCTAAAGCTGCGCTTATAATAAATATATCTGCAAAATTAAATGAACCGAGCCCATGGGTTAAAAATACATTTTTTACTGATCCGTATATAATGCGATCAATAACGTTACTTATCATTCCACCACTCAAGATCCCCCAAAAAAAGTGGCTCCAAAATGATGAAATATTATATTTTGAAAATACTCGAAACAACATGTATTCAATAAAACAAATGAAGAGTATTAATATTCCAAGAATAATAAGTGATGGGAGTCGTAAAAAATCAAATGGTTCATGGAATGTCACCTGCAGTTCAAGTGAGAATGAAAAAATAAAAAAACTCCAACCTAAATAAAGTGAAGTAAGTACCAGTTTGAACAATTGATCAATACCAAGACTAAGAAGCAGAAAAAGAAAAAAACGTATAAATCCCATAAATGACAAGAGCGCCCATCGGCGCCAAACAAAAAATGTTATGGTAAAATAAATTCGCCG
>ORMF011547377.1_pt1 | contig 29061 bp, 27 predicted proteins | sample 1779871 | NCBI WGS metagenome assembly ORMF01 (sample SAMEA104232316, study PRJEB22302) | groundwater metagenome | biome: forest; feature: aquifer; material: groundwater | place: USA | collected 2011-08-07 | depth 5.4 m | reverse complement strand
GCGGATAGCCGATTTCGGATTGGCCGCCCCGGAGAATCCACAATCGGCCATCCGCAATCCGCAACAATCCGCAGTCCCAAATCCGAGATCCGAAATGCCGCCGAGTCCATGTGGCAACGCCGTGCCGTGGAGCCCCGCCAACCGCTAGAATACGCCTTGACGGGACACTAGTCGCTGTCGCGCTCCTCACGGATGGTGTCGCCAATGGGACGGCCTCGCAGCTTCAGAGGACGAAAGGGAGGCAGTGGCCCCTTGCGGGTCGCAGGGATCAGGATCCCCGCGGCGATCAGGCGATCGCGGACCTCGTCGTCACCCTCCGAAGGCGCGATGGGCTGAATGAGGGCGATGGGCTTCCCTCGGTCGGTCAGCACAATGCTCCTCCCGGCCCTGACCGAGCGGATCGCCTCGCTGAATCGCTGGTTGGCCTCCCTAAGGCCCATCCTGAGCGGTGCGGCGGACATGGATCCTCCTGCAGTCGGCATCGGAATGTAGTAACGATACTACATGGGCGCCATCAGGGAGTCAAGCCGTGGTTCCCGCCGCACTCGACGGCGCGCACGCGACTTGCGCCGCGCAGGAGCACGGGAGGGAGCAGGACCGTCGCGGCCGCGCAGACCAGGAACCCGGCGAAGGAGACCCAGGCGCCGAGGAGGAATGGGCCCGCCTGGGCAAACATCAGGAGCGCCCCGAGCCAGAGGACGAGCGCGGGGATGCACGGGATGAGCGAGAGGACCCACGCGCCGAAGACGCGGGCGCGGAGGAGGCGGATAGCGACCGGCCAGCGGGCCCGGCGGACCTCCCACCAGCTCACGCAGAGCATCACGAGCACGCCGGAGAGCAGGAGCCACGCGAACACGGTTGCTGCCTGTGTGCCCTTCCCCGCGAGGAGCTGCCAGCCCGCCAGCGGGCCCGTGGCCGGCGTGGCGACGGGCTCGGTTTGGGGCCCGAGGAGCGGGAGGACCTCCGCATACAACCACGGGAGGGCGATCGCGGCGAGGCCCAGGAGGGCCCCGAGTAGCCTCCACAGGGCCACTCGTCCGAGCGCGATGCGGATGGGGTCGGAGGCCGGCGCACCGTAGATCGCCTCGGGCTCGGTGGGCTTCCAGCCTTCGAGGGCGCGGAAGAGCCTTCGCGGGAGGAGAAGGAGGTGCACGGCCACGCACCCGGCGAGGCCAGTGACAACGGTGATCGCCCAGAGGGGCGGCTTCGCGCCGAACCGGTGGAAGCTGGCGCAGGCGAGAACGCCCCACGGAAGGAGGCCGATGGCGTCGCCCCCTGCCGCCCTCCCCCACAGCCGGTGCGCGGCCATCGCGGTCAGGGCGACCTCGCCGTCGCGGGCCTCGGCGAGGCAGCGGAGGGACCACAGGAAGACGATGGCGATGGAGACGCCGAGCACGACGGACTGGCCGCAGACGGCTGCAGGGGGTGCGCCCTCCTGGTAGCCCAGGTAGGTGTCCTGGAAAAAGCCGACGGCGAGGCCGACTCCGGCGACGATCGCGCCGCCCATCTTCCACCTCGCCGCGCTGACGAGGGCGCTCCGGAACCGATCGACCTCTTCGGACATGCGCCACATCATCGGCATCCAGGTGCACCGCGTCAAACGTGACGGTGATCGTCGTACGGCCGTTTGCGAGTCCGGTGACGATCCACGGATGAACACGGATGCACACGGATAGGTGCCGATTCGCCCAAGATCCGCGCCAGTGTCGTAGAGAGGGGGGAGAGCCTGGACTCTCGGGCGAGGGGAATCCCCGGGCCGCACCGCGAGGCCGGGTTGCCAGCCGACGGAGAAGTCCGTACAGTGCGGCAATGGGGGGGAGTCCGGTGTTCGGGACTCCCGCCTGGAGGACGACCCGATGGACGAAGAGGTCGTTGCGACCGCCAAGTCGACCTGGCCCTTCGGCGTGGACGCCGACGCGGATGAGGCGATGTCCTTCGCCCTGACCCACGCCCGGTACATCCAGGCCGCCGCCATCGAGCCCCTCCACATCCTGCTCGGGTTGCTGCGGGAGTCGTGCCTTCCGGTCCGCGTGGCCCTCCAAAACCTCGGGATCGACGCCGGGGCGTGGCGCGCCCGATTCGATGCCTACCGCAAGGGAAGGGAGAGCCTCTGCTCCCCCGCCGTGCCGCTCTCCCCTCCCGCGATGCGCATGCTGGAGCACGCCTTCGGCCACGCGCGGAGGCGCGAGCCCAACCGCTTCGGCGCGTGCGAGCTCTTGCTGGGCTTGATCGACTGGAGTCCGCAGCTCTTCTCCTGGCTCCTCGATCGGAGCGGCGTGCAGGTCGACGGCCTGCGGCACGAGGTCCTGGATCTCGCCGGGGCCGACGCCTCGCAGGTGGCGTCCGACCTCGTCCATGCCCCGTTCGCAATCGACAGCGCGCTGGAGGCACTCTCCCCGCAGGCGCGCGAGGCCCTCGACATCGCCGCACAGGAGGCACGGACCCACGGCGCGTCCGCCGTGGGCCCAGAGCATCTCCTCCTCGCCCTCGCGCGGCCATCGGCGGGAGGCGCCGCCGCCATCCTCGAGATGATGGGCGCCTTTCCGCAGGACGTCCGCGCAAGGGTCGAGGCGCGGATTGGGTCGCCAGGGACCCCGTCGCCCACGGCGCCAGGGATGTCGCCCGAGGTGGAGTGGGTCCTCGGCGTCGCCCACAACGAGTCGCAGCGGCTGGGCCAGGTCCAGGTCGGCACGGAGGCGCTCTTGATGGGCGTCCTCAGGCTCCGCCGGTCCGCCGCCGCGGACGCGCTCTCGGAGCTGGAGATCACGCTCCACCGGACTCGGATCGCGCTCTCCAGCATCCGCGACACGAAGCGGATCAGCGTCCCGCCCGAGCGGAGGCTGGCGTGCACCGCGCGCCTGCAGTCGATCCTGGCCCGTGGACAGCGACTGCTCCGCGAGTCCCCCTCGCTGGAGTCCGGCTCGTGGCACCTCGTCGTCGCCCTCGCCGAGGGGGCAGGTGGGCTCGGGCCGCGCGTCCTCGGACGAGCGGGAATCACGACCCCCGACGTCCTGGCGGCCGCGCGGGCCTTTTCGCCCGCACCCGGCGCGAACGCCGCCGAGGGGACGCGCCGGCTCCTCGGCTTGACGCGCGAGATCGCGGCGCGGCAGGGGCATGCGCACCCGGGCAGCGACTCGCTCCTCCTCGCGCTCGTGGAGTCGGAGCTGGCCGCGGCGGGCGCGTGGCTGCGCGAGCGGAGCCTGACGCCCGAAGCGGTCCGGTCCGCCCTGGCGCCGCTCACGGAGTGACGCGAGCGCGGGGATCAGGGCGTACCTGTGCCCCTGTCGCGGACCTCGGCCTCTCGCTCGGCCTGCGTCCGGCGGTCGTCGGGGAGAGCGCTGGGCGTACGACGCGTCGAAGAGCCGCATCTTGATCCGCCGGGATGGAGGTGCGAGAATCCGGATGTTGGTGGAGACATCTTGATGGCCGTCCGCGGAAGTGAACCCTCTGACAACGGGGATGGGCCCCGCTGGCTCAAGAAGTGGATCGAAGCCCAGGAGAAGAGGTCGCGCGAGCACGAAGAGCGCATGCGCGAGAACGAAGAGCGCAGGCGCGAGCACGAAGTGCGCATGCGGGCGATTGAGGGGTCGCAGGAGGAGCTGAAGCAGATCTCGCTCGACTTGCGCGACATGATCCGGGCCAGCAACGCCCGCCTATCCCGCCTCGAGGACTCGGTCGAGCTCCAAAAGGAGGAGGTCGCCCTGAGTCGTCGCCAGACCCGGCAACTCGTCGCCGAGGTCTCCCGGCGAGATGCGAAGCGGGGCCGTGATCGAGTGAAGTACGCCCGCTTCTACAAGGGCATGCTCACCACCATCCGCCGCATCGGCCGGTAGGTCACTGTCCTACCGAGCGATCGAGGGCGGGCAAACCGTGGGAGCTGCAGCGGAGGCGCTGAGGGGGCGTCCGGCGTGTTCGACAGGTTCACCGATCGTGCTCGCAGGGTGTTGAGCCTCGCCCGACGGGAGGCGGAGCGGCTCGGCCAGGACCACATAGGGACGGAACACATCCTCCTGGGACTCGCGCGTATCGGCGGCGGCGTTGCCGACCGGGCCCTCCGGAAGCTCGACGTCGATCTGCAAACGATCCGCACCAAGGTGCAGGAGCTGATCTCCTTCGGACCGCCTGCCGTCACATCAGAGCTGATCCCCTTCACCCCCCGCGCCAGGCACGCCCTCGAGTTCGCGCAGGACGAGGCGAACCACCTCGGACACGACTACATCGGCACCGAGCACCTCCTCCTCGGCCTGCTCCGGGAGAGTGGAGGGGTTGCCGCGCAGGTCCTCATGAACCTCGGCCTCAACATCGAGGACTTCCGCGAGAAGATCCTCGAACTTCTGAGACCGCCCGAGCCTGGCGCGCAGCCCGATGCCCCTCCGGGATAGCACGAGTTCGGGCGTAGCACCATGGGGATCGCCGCGCTCGAACAGGCGCTGGCGTCTGAACCGTAAGACGCCCCCCGTCTGCGCGCGCCCCCACCTATCCGTGTGCATCCGTGCAGTCCGTGGATCGTCCCTGCCCCGCCGCCGGCCTGCCAAGACGGCAGGCGATGGACCTCACGGACACGGATGGCAGCGCACCTCCGCCCCCCCACCTCGCGCTACCCGCACACTGGCAGCGACATGGGTCATCCATCCGCTCCGCCAAACCTGGCATGAATCTCGCAGAAATGCACTCGGTTCGGCGGTGATCCGGATTTCAAACACCCGGTTTGATTGTCCGCCCGCCCAACCCTACATATAATGGTGCAAGCGACGCGGGCCGGCGCCGCGATCGGAGAGTGGTATGTTCGACAAGTTCACCGACCGGGCGCGCAAGGTGATGAGCCTCGCCCGCCAGGAAGCCCAGCGCTTCAACCACGAGTACATCGGGACCGAACACATCCTGTTGGGACTCGTGCAAGAGGGCAGCGGCATCGCCGCCCGCGTCCTCAAGAACCTCGACGTGGATCTCCGCAAGATCCGCACCGAAGTCGAGAAGCTCATTCCCCACGGACCGCCCACCGTCCAGATGGGGCAGCTCCCCTTCACCCCCCGCGCCAAGCGCGTCCTCGAGCTGGCGCAGGAGGAGGCCAACAACCTCGGCCACGACTACATCGGCACCGAGCACCTGCTCCTCGGCCTCCTCCGCGAGAACGAAGGGGTCGCCGCGCAGGTCCTCATGAACCTCGGCCTCAAGCTCGAGGACGTCCGCGAGGAGGTCCTCGAGGTCCTCGGCGCCGACGTCCCCGCCGACAACGAGGAGGCGAAGACCGCCTCCCGCACGAAATCCAAGACGCCCGCGCTCGACGCCTTCGGACGCGATCTGACCGAGCTGGCGAGCGAGCACAAGCTCGACCCCGTCATCGGCCGCCGCGCCGAGATGGAGCGCGTCATCCAGATCCTCTGCCGCCGCACGAAGAACAACCCCGTCCTCCTCGGCGAGGCGGGCGTCGGCAAGACCGCCATCGTCGAAGGCCTCGCCCAGGCGATCGTCGAGGGAGGCGTGCCGGAGATCCTCAAGGAGCGGCGCATCGTCGTCCTCGACCTCGCCCTCATGGTCGCAGGCACGAAGTACCGCGGCCAGTTCGAGGAGCGCATCAAGGGGGTGATGAACGAGGTCCGCAGGGCCAAGAACATCATCCTCTTCATCGACGAGCTCCACACGCTGGTCGGCGCCGGCGGCGCGGAGGGGGCGATCGACGCCTCCAATGTCCTCAAGCCCGCCCTGGCCCGCGGCGAGATCCAGTGCATCGGCGCGACGACGCTCGACGAGTTCAGGAAATACATCGAGAAGGACGGCGCGCTCGAGCGGCGCTTCCAGACGATCATGGTCGAGCCCCCCAACAAGGAGGAGGCGCTCGAGATCCTCAAGGGGCTCCGCGACAAGTACGAGGCGCACCATCGCGTCCAGTACACCGACGCCGCCCTCGAGGGGTGCGTCGAGCTGTCGGCCCGCTACATCACGGGGCGCTTCCTGCCCGACAAGGCGATCGACGTGATGGATGAGGCCGGCGCGCGGATCCGCCTCCAGGCGATGACGAAGCCGCCCGATCTCCGCGAGATCGACGGCGAGATCAAGAAGATGGACAAGGAAAAGGACGAGTGCATCGCGGTGCAGGACTTCGAGCGCGCCGCCCTCCTCCGCGACAGCGTGACGCAGCTCCGCCGCAAGAAGGAGCAGCTCCAGCGGGGCTGGAAGGAGACGAACAAGGAGGTCGACGGCGTCGTCGACGAGGAGGTGATCGCCGAGACCGTCAGCCGCATGACGGGGATCCCGCTCTCCCGCCTCGAGAAGAAGGAGGCCGAGAGGCTCCTCAAGCTCGAGGAGGAGCTCCACAAGCACGTGGTCAGCCAGCACGACGCGATCACCGCCGTCTCGAAGGCGATCCGCCGCAGCCGCGCGGGCCTGAAGGACCCGAAGCGCCCGATCGGGAGCTTCATCTTCGTCGGGCCGACGGGGTGCGGGAAGACGCTCCTCGCGAAGGCCCTCGCGAAGTTCATGTTCGGCGAGGAGGAGGCGCTCATCTCCATCGACATGTCGGAGTACATGGAGAAGCACAACGTCTCCCGCCTGATCGGCGCGCCGCCGGGGTACGTCGGGTACGAGGAGGGCGGGCAGCTCACGGAGAAGATCCGCCGCCGCTCCTACGCCGTGGTGCTCCTCGACGAGATCGAGAAGGCCCACGTCGACGTGTTCAACATGCTCCTCCAGATCATGGAGGAGGGGCGCCTGACCGACAGCTTCGGCCGGCACATCGACTTCAAGAACACGATCCTGATCATGACCTCGAACATCGGGGCGGACGTGATCAAGAACCAGTCGGTCCTCGGCTTCCGTAAGGCGACGGCCGACGCGTCGTACGAGTCCATGAAGACCCAGCTCAACCAGGAAGTCGAAAAGCACTTCCGTCCCGAGTTCCTGAACCGCGTGGACGACGTGATCGTCTTCCGCGGCCTGACGCGCGACGACCTGAAGCTGATCGTCGAGATCGAGATGAAGGGCGTGCTCGCTCGGATCAAGGACAAGGAGGTGACGCTGACGCTGAACGAGGAGGCGACGGCGTTCCTGATCGAGAAGGGGTTCAACCCCGACTTCGGCGCGAGACCGCTCCGGCGCGCGATCGAGCGATACGTGGAAGACCCGCTGTCCGAGTCGCTCCTGCGCGGGGAGTACAAGGGCGTCCAGAAGCTCCTCGGGAAGAAGAAGGACGATCGGCTGGTGTTCGAGGTGGTCGAGCAGGAGCCCGCGGCCGCCACGACCGGCGGCGGGACCGTCGAGAAGACGACTCCGTAGCGAGGGGGCGAATGCCGCGGTACGGAGCGGAATGGATGGCGCGGCCACGGGCGACCCGCCGAGTCGCCCGGACATGCCTCTTCGTGGCCGCCTTGCTGCTTGCGGCCGCATCGCTTCCGGCCCAGGACGCGGTGCCCCCCCCGCCCCCCGAGGGGGCTGTGGTCCGCGTCATCGTCAAGGAGGCGGACGCCGAGAGGCTCACGCTGAAGATCCTGCAGGTCGACCGGACGAACGACCGCGGGCAGTTCGAGCGCGTCTCAGGCCAGCTCATTCCCAAGGTGTCCCCCAGCTCGCTCCTATGGAACAAGCCGGAGGAGATCGTGAAGGACGCCATCCTGAAGATCCGCATGATCGGTGCGGAACAGGGCGGCGACGTCCTGGAGGTCAAGGCGCCGGGCTCCTACTCCGCGGAGGAGGCCCTCCCCGTCGCAGAGAGGTTCGCCAAGGCCCGGGTGCGCGTGAAGGACGAGATCCGCGACCCGCAGCACTTCTTCGTCACCGACATCCTCACCATGGAGACCGGCGATTTCCAGTTGCGCTGGGGGCAGAACCCGGCGGGCAGCGTGTTCCCGATCGACCCCGAGACCCTGGAGCGGGACGTGCGCGCCGCCGTCGGGATCGGGACGGAGCTGGAGCTCGAACTCGGGCCCAAGGGGATCGTCAAGGCCACGGTCCTGTCCGGGGGCGTGGCCGAGACGAAGGCCAAGGGCGTCTGGCTCGGCGTCGGCGCGGTCCTGTCCATCGTCGTCCTGATCATCGCCTGGATTGTCCTCCGCAAGAAGCTCCTCGGGACGTAACGATGCGCGTTCTCCTCGCGCTGGCAGGGCCAGCTTGCTGGCTCCTCCTCGTCGCCTCCCTCGCACACTCCGAGGCGGCCTCCGACCGGATGGTCGTGGTCGGCGGGCCGAAGATGGGGGCGGTCGACCTCTCCACGGGTCAGTGGGTCTGGAAGCGGAACGGCTGGGGAGAGGCGTGGGTCGGCGCGCCGGGGCCCGGCGCCGTGGCATGGCTCGCCCCGGCCCAGGGGGGCTTGGAGTGCGTCGAGCTGGAGACGGGCGCGTCGAAGTGGCGACTGGAGGGCGCCCCGCTGGGCCTGGTCGCGGGGCCGACGAGGTGGATCGCGCACGAACAGCAAGCTGGCTCTGCCAAGGGGAGGACGGTCTACGCGGTCTCCCTCCAGACGGGGGAGACGGTCTGGAAGGCGACGCTCGACGCGGACATCGACGACATCCGTCCCCCGGCGATCGCGGCGGACGAGGACGCGGTGTTCGTCCACGTGCGCAACGGCCTGGTGGCGCTTGAGGCGAAGGACGGGTCGGTCCGCTGGAAGCGCGAGGGGCAGGGATTCGAGAGGCTGCGGCTCGTCCATGGCGGGCTGTACGCGTGCGCGAAGTACGGGGGGACGCCGGCGTACGTGAGGCGCATCGACCGCTCGACGGGGAAGGAGTTCTGGCGCTGCGAGATCCCGACCGACCTGGAGCCCGCGCCGGTCTTCGCGTGGGGCGCCCCGACGCTCGCGCTGGTCTCGAGCGCCCGCTGGGGGGAGGCGGGGTGGACCTATGCGCTCGACGCAGGGACGGGGAAGGTCTGCTGGTCGGCGGACAGGACGACCGTGGGCGTCTGGGCGGACGCGGGCGGGGCGAGGGCGTGGATTGCTGCGCCGCCCGACCTTCGCGTGGTGGACACGGCCACGGGGGAGGGCTCGTCGATCGACTCGTTCGAGCGAGACGGGGCGTCGTTCCTCTTGGACCAGAACCGGATGCTCGTCGCCGACTGGGAGACGGGCTCGTGCGGGGTGGGACTGCGGGCCTATGACGCGTCGACGTGCGAGAAGCTCTGGACGGCGGTCGTCCAGGGGATCGAGGTCCGGCACAGCGAGTACTGGCATCGGGTGCGCGTGGAGCGCATCGGGACGCGCCTCGTGCTGATCGGCGAGAGCGCGGGGGGGTCCTACGTGAACGTCATCGACCCCGCGACGGGCACGGTCACGCTCTCGAACGCGTTGAAGTAGCCCATGGACGAATCCCCCAAGGTCGAGTTCGGCGTGGCGCAGGTGGCGTTCGAGGTCGCGATCGCGGCGCCCCAGGCCCGCGTGTGGCGTGCCCTCGTCGAGGAGACGATGGCGTGGTGGGACCGCGTGTTCCTCATGAACCCGAACGCCCGCGGCTTCGTCGTCGAGCCGCGGCTCGGCGGGCGGGTCTTCGAGGACTGGGGCGACGGGGCGGGGGTGCAGTGGTACCACGTCATCGGCGTCGACCCGCCGAACGCCCTCATGCTCACGGGACAGCTCACGCCGACGTATGGCGGACCCGCGACGACCACGGTGCAGTTGGTGCTCTCGCAGAGGGGCGAGGCGACCATTCTCAGCCTCTCCGAGACCGCCTTCGGCCGCGTCGACGTCAAGGTGGAGTCGTTCATCCGCGCGGCGTGGGAGGTGCTCTTCGAGACGGGGCTGAAGTCCTACGTCGAGGCTGCCTGCGCGCGGGAGCGCTCGTGAGGGCGATCGGGCTCCTCCTCCTCGCCGCGGCCCTGGCGCGGGCGGAGGCGGCCCGCCCAGATGGCGCGACGCGCCTCGAGATCCGCGAGAAGGGCTCTCTCCAGAACCCCGTCTGGTCCCCCGACGGAGGCTCGATCCTCTTCACGCGCTTCCGCAACGGCTACAACGCCGGCCCGGCCGACCTGCTCGTCTTCGACCTGGCGACGAAGGGCACTCGCGTCGTGGTCTCCGACGGCAGCGACAATGTCTGCCTTCCGGGATCGTCGTGGAATCCGGTGCGCCGAGCGATCGCGTTCTCGTCGTCGAGGGAGCCTCACGACGAGGTCTACGTCATCGCCGAGGAAGGGCGGCTCGGATCGGAGAGGAGGCTGACGGATCGCGAGGACGAGGTCGCCTACGAGCCGACGTGGTCCCCCGACGGCTCGTGGATCCTGTTCGAGTCGCATCCCCTCGACGTGGAGGGCCGCGGGGTGATCTGCAAGGCTCCGTTCGAGCGCCCCCGCGAGGTGACAACGCTCACGGAAGAGGGGGAAGACGCCCGCCAGCCGAACTGGGCCCCGGCGGGGGACCGGATCCTCTACCAGCGCCATGACGGGAGGTGCTGGGAGCTGTGGACGATGAAGCCCGACGGCAGCGACAAGAGGCAGGTGACCACGGGCGAGGGGGACAAGACGGACGCCTCGTTCTCGCCCGATGGCGCGCGCATCGTCTTCAGCATGGACCCCGAGGACGACGCGGACCTGTACGCGATTCCCGTGGGCGGCGGCGAGCCCGTGCGCATCACGCGGGCCCCTTCGTACGACGGTGCGCCGTCCTGGTCCCCGGACGGGAAGCACATCGCGTTCGAGTCCTGCACCGAGCCCGACCCCGACGAGTCGACCGGCACTCGCCTCTGGATCATCGGCGCGCCCCGGTAGGCGACCGTCGTCCAACGGGGTGGGTCGCGATCAGTCCAGGGCTTCCCATTCATCCACGCTCAGACTGCGCCCCATGAGCACGGCAACTTCCCGCAAGAGCAGGCGGAGCTGGCCGACTGAGTACTCGACATTGGACGGAATCGCGAGTCGGTGTTGGCCCAGGACGAGGAACTCGTGCCGAGTCCCGGAATAGGGGCCCTGGAAGCCAGGTCGTCGGAGTCGGCGGACGAACAATCGCCGCCTACACGGTCGCCACGCGGCCACCGCGACGCTCCAGATTCAGATCGACTCGGCCTAAGCTCGACTTGGAGTCGCGCGCGTAAGCGCGCGGTGGATCACGCCCGTAAGGGCGTGCGACCGCAGGATCACGCCCTTACGGGCATGATCCACCGCGCCCTCCGGGCGCGACTCCAGCGATCGTGCATTCCGGTATCCCGTGGAACTTAGTGCGTCCTACTTAGCCCCACATCGCCCTCGGTTTCGTGCCGGTCATCGTCCACGGGGCGTCGCCGAAGCGCATCGACACCTTCCCCTTCACGCCGGGGTCGACGACCATCGTGGAGCCGCGTCCGCGACGGGCCGCTACCCCTGGTCGGGCAGTTTCTGGGGCGGAAACGCGCCCTGGTTGGAGCGGGACTCCTGGAGGCGCTCGTTCAGTTCTTCCACAACCCTGATGATTCGTTCCTCGGAGTGGTCGACCCAGGCGCCGAGGAGGTGACACCTCTCCCCGGTGGCGAGGATCGCGGAAACGGAGTAGACGCCGGGGGCCCACGCCTGGAGCGAAAAGGACTGCACGCCAACGGCCTCGATCGGCGCGTCCAGGCCCGGGTACCACCATCGAATGGGTCCACCGCGGATGGGGACCTCGACCCACCCGCGTCGCTTCAGGTGGGGGATGACCACCCATACGACTCCCACCGCGACGCAACCCAGAAGCGAGACCGAGCATGCGAGGGAATCAGTCCCACCCCCGTGCACCATCGGGCCGAGGCGGGGGACCTGGGTCACGAGGAGGGAGGCGGCGACGCCAATCGCACACAGGATCGCTCCGGCCACGACCTCCCTCTTGGAGACGTCGAGACGATAGGCGTCGTGCTGTTCCGACCAGCGGATCATCGAGACTGGGCCCCGCGGAGCCCCGGGATGATACTCGCCCTCGATTGGCCGGTAAACAGCGCCCGCAGCCCATGCCCGCGTCGGCAAGGCCTAGATGTGACGGACGGCGAAGAGCGACCCCGGCTCCGCGACGCCCTTCAGCCTCGCGGGGCCGATGGCGTCGAGCAGGATGCTCTCGTCCAGGCGCGCCGCGGTGTCCCCCGAGAGCAGGATCGGCGGGTGGCGGCGTCATGCCCGCACAGTCCTCGACTGCTACCCGTTCCGGCCGGGCGTCCGGGCCGCGGGAGGCCTCCAGTTCGACCCTGGGCGCGGCAGGTGGGAGCGGGGATCCGATGAGCCGGGCCCCTTCACGTCGCCGCGGGGTGCGGCGGGGTCCGCCGGCGGCGGTGCTTCGGGCTTCGCGTCCTTGCGGTCGTTCTTCATGCAGCAGAACTTGTACTTCTTCCCGCTGCCGCAGTGGCAGGGCGCATACGGATCCAGGTTGGGTGTATTGGCCATGGCGTCGGAGTGTACACCGGCGCCTGCGCCTCGGCAACTCTCAGCGACGAGGCCGCGGGCCTACTTGATCGGAAGCCAGATCACGCGGGAAACGAGCCTCTCGCGCGCCTCCGCGGCCCCCTCCACGACGCGCATCGTCACGCGGATCGCGCGGGGCGGCCGAACCCCGTTCGACGGGTTCCGGGGGCTGCCGATCGGATAGAGCGGATGCAACGTCGTCGACAGAACCGGGTCGGCCGGCGTGAGCGGCGGGATGCTCCCCGTCGACCTCCCGCTCCCGTCGTGGTACCGACCCCACCAGTCGAGGGCCGCGGAGCCGTACGGGTTCCCAGGCGGCGCGAACGCCGGACCGCTTCGGAGCGGACCCTCGCCGAGCTGCATGAACCGCGGGCTCGCGGGGCCGCCGTCGTCCGGGTCGACGAGCGCCTCGAGGTTGAACGAGAGGAGGTACTCGCAGAGGTCCGCCTCGTCCGTCTCCCACGCGTTCCCCACCTGCCGGCGCACGATCCGCTTCAGGGACATGAGGCGCCTCCCCGTGCGCATCCCGCGGGGGGAGCCCCCGTCGAGCATGACCTCGGGGTCCGTCGAGAGGTCGACGCAGTACGTCACGTGGACCGAGCAGACCGCCCCGCGGAAACTCGTCGTCGAGACGAACTGGATCGCGTCCGCCGCGCCGTCGGGGCGTGGGCTCGACGGGTCGGCGACGACCGTCTCGCCGTCGTCCCCTGCCCGGCCGAGGACGTCCCACAGCGTGAACCGCTGCTCCCCGCTCTCGACAGGCACGCACCCCGCGAGGTCGCGCGCGAGGAGGTCGAGCGCGGCCCGCTGGTTCGCGGCGATCTGGGTCTCCCCCGCGTTGTTGCGGAAGAACTCCGACGACCGGATGAAGATGACGGCCACCGTGCTCATCAGGAGCGTCATCAGCCCGATGGCGACGATGAGCTCGATCAGCGTGAATGCGGACGCACTGTCCCTGCGCTTCATGGTTCCTCCGTGACCCGAGGCTTACTCGAAGTACGCGATCTTGCGCACCTGACCGCTCGGGAGGGCGACGTCGAGGAAGACGCGGCCCGGGGCGCCGTTCGACGCCTCGATGACGAGGTCCGCCGAGGCCCCCATCGTCCCCGACGCGAAGGCCGCGTCGTACGCGGAGCCGGACACGTCGCCGGAGGCGAACACGCCGCTGGATGGGATCGAGCCGTCCGGCAGGAACGCGATCCAGGCGCCCTGCGGATTCGCGTTGGGGGGCTGGAAGCGGAACACGAGACCCTTGAGGAGCGTGATCGCCTCGCCGTCGATCGGGTCGGAGGCGGATTGGTACGCGCGGTCCCCGTTTCTGTCCCGGTGGACCTCGATGCGGCCCGTCGCGAGCCCCGAGGCGGGGTCGGTCGCGTTGGTGAAGACGAGGAAGTGCGTCTCGCGACGCGACGAGGCGAGCTGGCGGGCCTTCGTGAACGCGCTCTTCGTGACGCGGCCGCCCTCCTTCACCCGCGCGCCGGTCGCGGCCCCCGAGAGCGCCACCAGCGACACGGTTGCGATGATGATGATGATCGCGATGACGACGAGCAGCTCGATGAGCGTGAATCCGCCCCGGCGACGTGAGTCGTTCTTCATGTCCGAAGACCTCCCAGACGAGCCGCAGGACATCATGAGCAAGCCGGACGCCAGTCGGCATCGGCATCCCCCGGGGGCCGGGCTCGCGAACGCAAAGGCTTGAATCGCAGGGGGGTGCGGCGAGGGCACGCCAACGCCATCGTCGCGGACGCTGCGGGTCTGCGTCTGTTACCCGTCTGGAAGGATGTTACCCGCGCGTGCGGCGGCCCCCGGCAGCGAGATCGTGACGGCCGAGGCCGACGAGTGGCGACCTGGCCGCTTATTCGTCCGCTTCCAGCACCTCGCGGGCCACCTGGAGGCGTTTGCGGGCCAGTTGGTCGAGGAGCTTCTTCCGCATCCGGACGCTCTTCGGCGTCACCTCGACCAGCTCGTCCTCGTTGATGTACTCCAGGGCCTGCTCGAGCGAGAACTCGCGCGGCGCCGCGAGCGAGACCATGAAGTCGGCCGTCGACGTCCGCATGTTCGAGAGGCGCTTCTTCTTCGCCACGTTGACCACGAGGTCGAAGTCCTTGGCGTGCTCGCCGACGATCATCCCGGCGTAGACCTTTACCCCCGGCCGCAGGAAGAACTGCCCTCGACTCTGCAGATTATCGATCGCATACGAGGCCGACTCCCCCTCCTCCTGGGCGATGATCACGCCGCAGACCCGCTCGGGGATCTCGCCCCTCCACTCCTCGTACCCCTCGAACGAGGTGTTCAGGATCGCCTCGCCGCGCGTCGCGGAGAGGAGCTTCGACTCGAGGCCGACGAGCCCGCGCGCGGGGATCCGCAAGAGCAGGTGCGTGCGCGACTGGCGCTGCTCGACCTTCTCGACGATGCCTCGCCGCTGGCCGAACATCTCGATCGTACGGCCGACGTACTCGTTCGGCACGTCGACGTAGGCCAGCTCGATCGGCTCGCAGAGCTGCCCGTCGATGGTCTTCGTGATGAGCTCCGGCTTCGAGACCGACAGCTCGAACCCCTCGCGGCGCATGTTCTCGATGAGGATCCCGAGGTGGAGCAGGCCGCGCCCGGCGACCTTGAAGCGGTCCGGCGAGTCGGTCAGCTCGACCCTGAGGGCGACGTCGGAGAGGGTCTCGCGCAGCAGCCGCTCGCGCAGGTGCCGAGAGGTGATGAACTTCCCCTCGCGTCCGCCGAACGGCGAGTCGTTCACGAGGAACATCATGGACATCGTGGGCTCTTCGATCTTCACGTGGGGGAGGGGCGTGTTGTCCTCCACGCATGAGATCGTATCGCCGATGTCGACTCCGGGGAGGCCGCTGACGACGACGATCTCGCCCGCGGGGGCCTCCAAGGTCCTTTCGCGCTTGAGGGCGACGAAGGTGGAGAGCTCGGTGATCTGTCCGACGATGCGGGTCCCGTCGCGCTTGAGGAGGGCGGCGGGCATGCCGCTGCGCGCGACGCCGGAGACGACGCGGCCGATGGCCATGCGTCCGACGTAGTCGTCGTAGTCGATGTTGCAGGCGCTGATCTTGAGGGGGGCCGACTCGTCGCCGGTCGCGGGGGGGACGGAGGCGAGGATGGTGTCGAAGAGGGGGGCGAGGGTGGACCACTCGTCGGCAAGGCCGAGCTTGGACTGGCCGCGGCGGCCGATGGTGTAGACGACGGGGAAGTCCTGCTGCAGGTCGGAGGCCTCGAGCTCCATGAAGAGGTAATAGATCTCCTCGAGGACCTGGTCGGGGCGGGCGTCGGCCTTGTCGAGCTTGTTGACGACGACGACGACGCGGTGGCCGTTCTGGATGGCCTTGCGGAGGACGAAGCGGGTCTGGGGCATGGGGCCGTCGGCGGCATCGACGAGGAGGATGGCGCCGTCGGCCATGCGGAGGACGCGTTCGACCTCGCCGCCGAAGTCGTGGTGGCCGGGGGTATCGATGATGTTGACCTTGGTGCCCTTGTAGATCACCGAGGTATTCTTGGCGAGGATGGTGATCCCGCGCTCCCGCTCGAGAGCGTTGGAGTCCATGACGCAGTCCTGGAGCTCCTGATTGGAGCGGAATGCCCCGGTCTGGCGGAGCATGAAGTCGACCAGGGTGGTCTTCCCGTGATCGACGTGTGCGATGATGGCGACGTTTCTGAGGTCCATGGGGGGCATCACTATAGCGGATCGTGCCCCGCATGACAAGGGGGTGCCCTAATCCATCACGAGCACGTTGCCCGTCAGCTCATCCACGACGTAGCAGGTCGTCCCGTCGGGGGAGAAGCACCCCAGCATGGACCAGGTCTCCAGCACCCGGTTGCACTCGAGCGTCTCGCTGTCCCGGATGGCCATCCGGGTGAGCAGCCTCTTCCCATCCCGACTCAGGGCGAGGGCGCACTCCTCCGGCACGATCATACGAGACGGGTCGCCGAGGGCGACCCCGTTGTAGGCCGCGATTTGCGCGAACAGATCCCTCGGCCACTTCGTCTCCGGCCATGTCCGGAGGCACTCGAATCCCTTCTGGGTGCGCTTGCACACAGCGGCCCCCGCGAACAGTCGGCCCGTCCGAATGTCGAGGAATGGCTGCCACGGGAGCTGCTCGGTCCCCTCCGCGACGGGAGAGACTGCGACCTGCCGCAGTTCCTCCGGCGACACGCCGTCCCCTGGGATGATGAAGTACCCGATGAGGATCCTGGAGTCCTGGTGCCAGACGATGGCCATACCGTTGGCTTCGCTGAGGACCGGCCACCCAGCGATCGCGTCGATCGTGTGATCGAGCAGGTAGCCGTCTGTCTGGGCGGACAGCGAAAGGGCCCGCGTCGACCCCGTCACCAGGTCCGTCAGGAAGCAGCGAACTCCGTCCACCGTGCGGCCGAGCGAGATGGCGAGATGGCCGTCCCACGAGAGACTGAAGCGGCTGATCGGACCGGGGAGCGCGAACTCCCGGATCTTCAGCTCCCGGTCGACTCGGAGGATCTTCGTAGGGAGGTCGTCGCCCTGGGGGGTCATGCCGACATACGCGGCGGTGCCGTCCTGCGCGACGTAGCATCCGTGGAGGGTCCCGATCCCCAGCGGATTCGTGAACGAGGGCTTCTTCGACCCTGGGGGATAGAGGACCAGCTCGCAAGGGCCTATCTCGCACCCGCCTCGCGGCGCCCTGACGACGAGGAGATCCCCGCTGCCGAAGCACCCGATCGCGGCAACCGGCATCTTCACGGGAATGGCCGCGGACAGGTCGTAGGGGACCTCCGGCCCGCGGGGGGCGCCGGGCGCCTTCGGAAGAGCATACGCTCCGGCGCCACTGGCGACGAGGTCGCGAACCTGGTCGGAACCCACAAGCACCCAGAGCGCCTTGGGTTGTTCGTCCGGCGACTTCCCCTCTTGATACGGCTGGAGGACGGGGTAGGTGAAACCGACCAGGTTCCCGTTCACGGCGAACACGGGCATCGTCCCCATCGCAACCGCGGAGAGCCGGTTCGGCGCGTCGTCGAGGAAGTCGATGAGCAGGTGTCCATCCACACCCATCCGCACGGAGGCCGCCCCGCAGCCGTGCGGGACGCCTGGCTCGGTTCCGGGGGAGCAGAGCCCCGTGATGAGGAGACGGGTGTCCGCCACCGGGACCGCGGACTCCATTCCGGCGGGATGGAGCTTGCCCTCGGGGTGGATCCTCAGGATCCCGGCGCCGCAGGTGTGCCAGGCCACCCACTCTGGACGCGCGTCTTCCCGCTCTTCGAGTCCGCCCGGTCCCTCCACGAGGTACCGCACCCGTAGGACGGGCTGGTTCTCCGGGCGGGGAACGGCGGTGACAAGCAGGAGCCCCGAGGCATCGAGGACGACTGCGGGGCAGGAAAGGGCCTTGCCCGAAGGATCCGTCGCACCCTCGACGTCGACGCGTGCGGTGGAGGGCTCGGCCGCCTGCAGGCACCTACGAATCTCCCAGTCGATCCCCCTGCTCAGCGACGGGTCGATCCACCGGATGCCGCACGCGAACTCCTTCTTCGTGCCGGCGACGAGGAGGACATCCCTCTGGCGGTCCAGGTCCAGATTGAGGGTCCTCTCGCGCTCGAGGAGGCCCTCGTACTCGCGGATCGTCGAGGAAGAGGGGGCTTGCGGCGGACTCGCCGCAGGCTCCGCCGCGGTCATGGAGGGAGGGGGGGGCGCGGCGGGGCCGCGGGGCCGCTGCAGGCGAATCGCCACCCCGACGATCACGAGGAGGACCCCCAACGCGCCCGCGCCGATCCCGAGCAGCGGCACGCCCTGGGGCATCGGCCCCGGCGTCCCGCAATGGGGGCAGGACCATCCCGCGGACGGGATCGGACGGGGAGGGGTAATCGTCTTGCCGCAGCGGCACCGCATGCGCGCGAGGGCTCACTTCATCGGGCAGAGCGCAATCTTCCGGCTCACCGGGTCGAACAGGCAGAGGAGGTCCTTGCGGATGGCGGCGACGGCGCAAGGGAAGGGAAGTTGGGTCTTGACCATGTACGTCTTTGCGTCATACACGTTCGTGGCGCTCATCACCAGGCTGCCGTCGTCCGAGGCGGCCATCAGGTTGTCCATCATGCGCAGGATCTTCACATATTCGGCGTAGCGCGGGTCCCTCAGGCCAGGGTACTCCGCCGGCTTGAAGTACCCCTTCTGGACGGGCTCCCCCGTGTCGAGCGAGTATCTGCGCTTCGCGGTGAGGAACCCCTTGCTGTTGCCGGCATCCAGGAGGACGCCGGAGCCCTCCAGGTTCGCCTCGTCCAGGCTCACCTGCCACATCTCCCATCCCTCGCGGTGCTGCTTCTCCATGTAGGCCTGGAGCTGGCGTCCGTCCCTGGGCCTCGGGCGATCCGGGTGGGCGAAGAATATGAATGAACCGTAGGAGGTCGGGAGCATCCAGACGAGCGTGTCCACACCGGGCACCCATGCCATCGGCGAGGACGACATCGCATCCAATTGCCCCCCGTTCCAGATCTGGACGTCCTTCTTCGCCGAGACGTCGCGCCAGCAGAGCACGGCAGCCCCCTGGAGGCTCCGTCCCGTGGCGGCAATGTAGAAGAACCGGTTCCTATCCTCGGTCGGCGTCACGCAGACGGGCGCCTCCGCTGTGGCGATCCGGGAGGTGACCTTGGCCGAGGACACGTCCACGACTGCGACGTCGTGCGCGCCGAAGCACGGCACGAGCAGGACCCGCTTGTCGTGGGACGGAGACATGGACGTCGGCTCCGATCCGACGAAGACCTTCGTCGACACCTCCCCTTTCGCCACATCAATCACGAGCAGGCTGTTCTCGTCGTAGTCGATGGCGAAGAGCCTCTTGCCGCTCGGTTCGAGCCACATGGAGAGGACCCTGTGCCCCACGTCGATGACCTGCGAGCCTTCGGGCAGCTCGATCACCTCGGCGGTCTCCGACCCGGCCCCTCCCGATGGGGGAGGCGTCCCGGGGTCAGGCGCCGCCGCCGCCAGTTCGCCGACCAGCTTGAATTCCGCGTCGCGCCCCTCGATGAGTTCCTGGACGTGCACGGACGAGACCGCGAACCCCAGCCCTTCCGCCCCCTGGACCTTCAGCGTCACGACTCCGAGGACGTCCCCTCTCATGTCGAGGAGCGGCCCGCCGCTGTTTCCGGGATTGATGGGGGCGCTCGTCTGGACGTAGCGAATCCCGTTGGCCTCACGGCAGGCATTGCTGACGATCCCCTCCGTGACGGTCATCTGCAGGACCTGTCCGCCGACGCCTGGGTTGCCCAGGGCGAACACCTTGTCGCCCGCCCGCAGGCCCTGGGATGGCGATAGCGCCAACGTCGGCAGCCTGGCGTTCCTTGGAAGCTGGAGGAGGACGAGGTCGGCCTTTCGGTGCACCGCGATGACGTGGACCCCGTCGATCCTCCAGGCCTTCCCCGCGCGCTCCTCGTTGGCGACGAGCCAGAGCTGCCTTGCTCCTGCGACCACATGCAGGTTCGTGACCACCAGGCCCCCCTCCACGGCCCACCCGGTCCCGACGGATTGGTCCGTCTGGACCAGCACGACGCTCTTCTGGCACCGCTCCACCAGGTCGGCAAGCGACTTTTCCCCCGTCCCCTCGGCCGACGGAGAGGGGGGCGGCTCCTCGGCCTGGGGTGGCACGGCCGGCGGTTGCCATCCCTCGGCCTGCGCGGGCGCCGGCGCCGAGGCGAGGAACTCGAGTGCCTCGTCCCTCTGTGCCTTCTCCCTCTCCTTGGAGGCGACCTCGTCGCGAAGCCGTTGCAGGTCCTCGGGGGCGGGACCGGAGACGCCCTCAGGCTCCCGCGGCGGGGCCTGCTCGGCCACCGGTGACGGCGTGTCCGAAGGCGCGGTCTCGGTGGGGGCGGATTTCCGCCCCACGAGGCCCCACGTCAGGACAGTGGCCCCGACGATGAGAAGAACCAGCCCCCACTTGGTCCCGGTCTCTCTCGGAGCAGGCGGCGTCGCCGAGCGGAGAGGCTTCGTGTCGGCTCCGGTGCCCGTTGGGGCGGTGCGGGCGGGGGGGGCGCCCGCGCGCGGTCTCGCCGTTCCCCCTGGGCCGGGCGCAGGCGGCGGGGTCGCCTTCGGGGGTCGGGAGGGGCTCCGCGAGGCGACTGGCTTGGGTCCGGCCAGCGGGCTCGACCGCGACAGCCGGGAGGCAGGGCGTCCCGTTGTGGGCGGAGGCGGCTGAATCAACGCCGCGGGCCGACCCGGGATGGAGAGGGTCTTGCCGCAGTCAGGGCAGGGGATGTCCTTGCCGGCCAGACCTGGATCGACGTTGAGGACCTTTCCGCACGCGCAGATGACGGTGAGCAACCAGCCTCCCCCTACATTGGGGAGCGCTGCGGCGGAGTGAACGGACCCTACCACGCGGCGATCGCGCGCGTCAAGCTCACGGTTGTGCGGGGTGGCAAGACGCTTGTTTCGGGCCCTTCGTGCTCTTCCGAGGCCGAGTCTTCGGGGCAATTCCCGCTCGCGTTCTCACCTGGAGTCTGCAAGGTGAGTTGGACCGATTGACGGGGCGGCCCCGGCGGGCGTACAACCGTCGGTGCGGGAGGCGAGATGATCGAGTTTGCGTGCCCATGCGGCCAGGTGATGAAGGTCGCGGACGGAATGTCGGGGCGGAAGGGGAAGTGCCCTAAGTGCGGGGCGATGCTCCTCGTCCCAGCGGCGCCCGCCGAAGAGGTGCCGGTCCTCGACGCCGCGGTCCCGGAGGGCCCGTCGACCGAGGACCTCAAGCAGATGGCGGGGGCGATCAGCGCCATCAAGCAGACGGTCCACGTGCCGATCACGGGGGCCTTCGGTCTCCTCCTGTTGATCGCCTTCTTCCTCCCGTTCATGAGGATCCGCTGCGCCGGGACCGTGATTGCCGAGCCGAGCGGATACCACCTCGCGCTGGACAAGATGGACTCGACGCTCGGCGATCTCGGGTCGGCCGGGAACTCGAGCTCCAGCAGCGGCGGGATGACGGTGAAGTCGAAGGACGCGCCGTGGGGAGGGACGACGCCGGAGCTGTTCTTCTTCCCGATCCTCGGCCTTGCGATGGCGGGCTGGGCCTACATGAGGCTGAAGTTCCCGGGAGACGGGCTGCCACGCGAGACCCGCTCGATGCTCATCGTCTGCGCGCTGGGCGTCGTGATGCTGGTCGTGGAGAAGGTGCGCGACTACCGCAAGCCGGCGATCACGGACATGCGGCAGCAGATGGCCGACCAGGCGAAGAGCGCCCCCACGCCCCCGGCCTCGGGGAACCCCTTTGGTTCGTCGACATCGAACCCATTCTCCTCGGCGATGGGCGACGCGCTGGTGATCGAGGCGGGCTCGGGCTTCTACCTGACGCTGGTCTCGCTGATTGCGGCGATCCTCGCCCAGGGCTGGTGGCTCGGCTCCACGGTGTCCCCTCCCAGGCGCCTGCGCGCCCCGCCGCGGTGAGCGGCCGCCGAAGAGGGACGGGATCGACGAGCACTCCTGGAAGCCGCCCACTGAGCATCGGGACGAAGGCGGTCCCCATGGGCCCATCCACGCCCCCGATTCGTTGCATTCCTCAGGGGATCCTCTAAGATGGGCCGCCTTCCACGGAGGAGCCAAGCATGACGCGCCGAGTGGCCATCGTCGGGGTCGGTTACACCACCCCACGCCCCGTCACCCCCGACGTCTCCTACCGAGAGCTGATCTACGACGCGGCCGTCCGCGCGTACGACGACGCGGGGATCTCCCCCAAGGACGTCGATGCCTTCACGACGTGCGCCGAAGACCTCACCGAGGGGACCTCCATCTTCGACGAGTACACCCCCGACCAGCTCGGCGCCGTCCAGAAGCCCGTCCATACCATCACCGGGGACGGGATTCACGGCCTCCTCGCCGCATGGATGCAAGTCCGGACCGGCCTCCTCGATGTCGTCGTCCTCGAGGCCCATAGCAAGGCCTCCAATCTGCTGACGAAGGACCACGTCCTCCACTACGCCATGGACCCCGTCTACAACAGGCCGCTCGGCTACTCCCCCCAGGCCATCGCCGGGATGGAGATGCAACGCTGGCTTCATGAGAGCGGAACCACCCCCGAGGAGTGCGCCCACGTCGTCGTCAAGAACCGCGCCAACGCGCTCTCGAACCCCAACGGCGCCCACGCGGCGCAGCTCACCGTCGAGGACGTCCTGAGGAGCGAGAAGACCTTCGACCCGCTCACCCACCTCCAGACCGCCCCGTTCAGCGACGGGTCCGTCGTGCTGGTGCTGGCGAGCGAGGAGCGCGCGCGCCGGATGAAGGGGCAGCCGATCTGGGTCGCCGGCGGCGGATGGTGCAACGACACCCCCTGGATCGAGAACCGCGAGTGGGGCCGCGCCGTCTATGCCGAGAAGTCCGCGAAGATGGCCTACAAGCAGGCCGGCGTGAAGAACCCCGCGCGCGAGATCGACGTCTTCGAGATCGACGACTCCTATGCCTTCAAGGAGCTCCAGCACATGGAGGCCCTCGACCTCTGCCGCCCCGGAGAGGCCGGGAGGCTCGCACGCCTCGGGGAGACCGACCGCGGGAGCGAGATGCCCGTGAACGTCAGCGGAGGCAGCCTCGGGATGGGGTCCCTCCTCGACGCCGCAGGGGCCTACCGCGTGGTCGAGGTCGCCCTGCAACTTCGCGGGGAGGCCGGGAGGCGGCAGGTCGAAGGCGCACGGAGGGGCCTCGCGATGGCGTGGAGGGGCGTGCCCTCGGCCAGCGGGGCCGTGGTGGTGCTGGAGAACTAAGCGGGGGACCTTCGAGCACGAGCACGAGTACGAGTACGAGCACGAGCACGTAACGAGTGAGGAAGAGATGGGATTGAGAAGGGTGGCCGTGGTCGGGGCCGGGATGACCAAGTTCATGCGCCGCGCGCAGGACACCGCGCAGGAACTGTCGTTCCAGGCGACCAAGATGTGTCTCGACCAGGCCGGAGTGAAGATCGACCAGGTCGATGCCGTCGTCCACGGGACCGCCCCCGACGCCTTCGACGGCGTCCACATGAAGGGCGACCACCTGTCCGGCGGCAGCGGCGGCCATCGGAAGCCCTACATGCGCGGCTACGTCGGCGGCGGCACCGGCGTGTTCGCGCCCATCCAGGGGTGGTACCACATCGCCAGCGGCCTCTTCGACACCTGCCTCGTCGTCTGCGAGGAGAAGATGTCGAGCTGCCAGCCCCACCCGCAGGGCGCCTTCCTCACCATCTTCGACCACACCACCGAGCGCCCCCTCGGCCCCAACCTCCTCTGGATCTTCGCGCTGGAGATGAACCGATACATGTCGACCTACGGTATCGACATCAGGGACATCGCCCGCGTCAGCGTGAAGAACAAGGGGAACGCCCTCGATCACCCGTGCGCCCAGCTCGGCGAGAAGCTCACCGTCGACGACGTCATGGCCAGCGAGGTCCTCGCCTGGCCCGTCCACCGCAGCATGGTCAGCCCCACGAGCGACGGCGCCTGCGCCGTCCTCCTCGCCGCCGAGGAGGTCGCCAACCGGATCTGCGACAAGCCCGTCTGGATCGAGGGCGTCGGCTGGAACCTCGATACGTCCTACTGGACCAACCGCGACCTCGCCTATCCGAAGTACGTCGAGAACGCCGCGCGGATGGCCTACCGCATGGCCGGGATCAAGGAGCCGCGGAAAGAGATCAACATCGTCGAACCGTATGACCCGTTCGCGTACAAGGAGCTCCACCACCTCGAGGGGCTCCAGTTCTGCAAGCGCGGCGAGGCCCCGCGAATGACCGCCGACGGCGTGACCGCGCGCAACGGCGACCTCCCCGTCTGCCCGAGCGGAGGACTCCTCGGCGTCGGGAACCCGATCGCCGCCGCGGGCGCGATGAAGATCGCCGAGCTCTTCTGGCAGCTCCGCGGCGAGGCCGGGAAGCGCCAGGTCCCGGGCACGCCGCGCCGCGGGCTCGCACAGGCCTGGGGAGACCTCATGCAGGTCGGCACTGTCGTCGTCATGGGAGTCTAGCCATGCGCCCCGCCCTGGCCGCCACACTGCTACTGATCCTCGCGCAGGCGATGCGCGCCGAGGAGGCGTCGCAGGACCCGTACCCGCTCGAGGTCGGCACGGAGTGGACCTTCGAGGTCGGCAACGAGAAGCTATTCCCGATCAAGGGCGCCGAGTTCCGCTTCGTCGTGGCCGAGAGGAAGGCCGGCGACAAGAACTTCACGAAGTGCTCCTGCGGGACCATGTACGACGTCACCCAGTGGACCGCGGGGCAGGAGCTCGAGTGCACCGTGTGCAAGAAGACCTTCTCCGTGGGGACGCCCTCGGAGTGGACGAGGATCGACACCTACGCGATGGGAAAGAGCGCCGCCGCGCAGCGGGAGTACTACGCCGTCGACGGCGACTTCACCTACCTCGTCCGCCGCGCCGCCGTCGGCGCCTCCGTCGACCTGAATCCCCCGCAGCCGTACCTCCCGCGCACCCTCGCCGAGGGGAAGAGTTGGAGCTGGCACGGCGACTTCGGAGATGAGGAGACCGTGGGGAAGTTCACCGTCGAGGCCTTCGAGGAGGTCGAGGTCGCCGCCGGGAAGTTCTCCGCGTGGCGGGTGAAGTACGAGTGGGAGATGAAGAGCGGGATCAAGGTCATCTCCCTCAGGTGGTTCGCCCCAGGGGTCGGGATGATCATCCAGGACGACACGACGATCCAAGGAACCGGATCGAGCCGGCGGATTGGGAAGCTCAAGAGCTGGAAGGCTGCGGAGAGGAAGTAGCATGACCGCGCGCATCAAGGAGTTCCCGGGGACGCCCCTCACGAACGACGAGTTCAAGAAGGGGAAGGTCCTGACGGTGAAGGGCGGGCCGAAGGCCGAGTACGCCTGGGACACAGGCATCGCCATCGGCCACTACCTCACTCAGCTCAAGGAAGGGAAGATCGTGGGGCGCCTCTGCGAGGGCTGCCACCGCGTCCTCGTGCCGCCGCGGTGGGTCTGCGAGTGGTGCTTCCGCCCGACCGACGCCTGGGTCCAGGTGAAGGACACGGGGCGCGTGAACACCTTCTCCATCTGCTACATCACCTGGAACATGATCCACCTCGAGACGCCGCAAATCCCGGCCGTGATTGAGATCGACGGCGCCGCCCCCGGCGCGGGGATCCTCCACCTCCTCGGCGAGGTCGACCCCAAGAAGGTGAAGATCGGGATGAAGGTGAAGGCCGTCTGGAAGAAGCCCGAGGAGCGGACCGGCAGCATCACGGATATCGCCTACTTCAAGCCCGCGTAGGAGGAACACCATGATCGACCCGAAGACCAGCAACCAGGAGCTTTCGTCCTGGCGCGGGAACATCCCCGTCGAGAACCTCTACACCGTCGGGATCGCGGGAGACGTGTTCTTCCGCACGCTGCGGGACAAGGGGAGGCTCGTCGGGACGAAGTGCCCCTCCTGCGGAAAGACCTACGTACCGGCCCGCATGTATTGCGAGGCGTGCTTCGAGAAGTGCGGCCCCCCGGTGCCCGTCCCGCTCACCGGCACGGTGACGACATTCACCGTCTGCCGCCAGGACCTCGACGGCAAGCCGCTCGCGGAGCCGCAGGTGATCGCGCACGTCGCGATCGACGGCGCGGAAGGGGGGCTCGTCCACCGGATCGGCGAGGCCGACCAGGTCACGATCGGGATGCGCGTCGAGGCCGTCCTCGCGAAGAAGCGGACCGGCAGCATGAACGACATTACCCACTTCCGGCCGGCGAAGAAGCAGTAGAAGGAGACCCCGCCAATGGCCGACATGCCCGCCCCGCCCGCACCCCTGGCCGCTCCGTTCCCTCCGCCCCCTCCCGCCCCTGCGCCCTACCCGGTCTACGTCCCCATGCCCCAGCCTGCGCAGCCCGCCTCCCGCGCAGGGTGCGGCATCGCCGTCCTCCTCGCCTTCCTGCTCGCCGTGAGCGTCTTCTTCAACTTCATGCTCGCGATGACGAGCATGGCGAGGTTCGCCGAGAGCATGGGCGCCGCCGACGGCTATCGCGAGAAGCTCGTCACCGGCAAGGCCGACAGCGCGAACAAGATCGTCGTGATCCCGGTCGAGGGGATCATCTCCTCGCGCGAGTCGTTCTCCTTCCTGGGCCCGATGGAGAACGTCGTCCAGAAGCTGAAGGGGGACCTCGACCGCGCCTCCAAGGACGCGGCCGTCAAGGCGATCATCCTCTCGATCGACAGCCCCGGCGGCGAGATGACCGCCTGCGACGTGCTCTACAACGAGATCGGACGCTTCCGCAAGGAGCACCCCGCGATCCCGGTCGTCGCCATGATGGGCGACGTCGCGGCCTCCGGCGGGTACTACCTCGCCGTGACGGCCGACGAGATCTGGGCGCACCCGACGACGCTCACGGGGAGCATCGGGGTCATCATGGAGACCTACAACATCCAGGAGGGGATGGAAAAGCTCGGCGTGAAATCAGTGGTGATCAAGAGCGCCGACAAGAAGGACATCCTCTCCATGTCGCGCGAGATGACACCCGAGGAGAGGGCGATCCTGCAGGGGATCGTCAAGGAGCTCTACGAGACCTTCCTCGGCGTCGTGCTCGCGGGAAGGAAGGGCCTGACGAGGGACTCGCTCCTGCCGCTCGCCGATGGGCGGGTCTTCACGGGGGCGCAGGCGAAGGCGAACGGGCTGATCGACTCCGTCGGATACCTCGAGGACGTCGTCGCGGCGACGCTGACGAGGGCGAAAATCGCGGACGCCCGGGTCATCCGCTACAAGCGTCCCGAGGGGCTGGCGGATCTCTTCAACCCGGAGGCGGCGGGCGCGCGCCGCTCGGGCGATCTCGCGTCCCTCGCGGAGCAGGCCCTCGTCGAGCGCTCCCCCCGCGCGATGGCGATCTGGCGTCCTTGACACGCCGGATCCGCGCCGATATCGTTTGATGCAGCCTCTGCCCTGTTCGTACTTCGCCGATTGCAAGCCGCAACCGACAAGTATATTCATGGGGGCCGTTTTCGTGGATGGTGACGTCAGCCCTCCGGGGCTCGACCGATCCTCCTCGTAGGACCCCACCTGAACCATACGGTTCGGCCTTGATCGGCATACGGCAATGGTGGAGGCCACCAACACCCCGCGCCGCGCGCGTCCGGCCGCGGCCACCTGGCAAAGCCAGCTTGCTGGGCCCTGGCAAAGCCAGCTTGCTGGTTCGCCACGCCTGGAGGGAGAGATGCGCGACCTCGCAATCATCGGCGCCGGTACCGTCGGAAAGGCCCTGGGGCGCCGGCTCGCAGACGCCGGGTGGCACATCCGCGCCCTCTCGTGCCGTACGATGGAGTCCGCCCGCGCCGCCGCCGCGTTCGTCGGCCAGGGGGAGCCGCTCGACGACGCACCCAAGGCGGCGATGAGGGGCGACGTCGTCCTCCTCGCCGTGCCCGACGACCGGATCCAGGAGGTCGCGGAGTCGCTCGCGCGCTGGGGGAGCCTTCGGAAGGGCGCCGTCCTGATCCACGTGAGCGGGGGGCGGGCGGCCTCCGCGATGTCCTCGGCCCGCGAGGTGGGCGCGCACGTCGCCTCGATGCACCCCCTGCAGACCTTCGCAAGCGCGGACCAGCAAGCTGGCCATGCCAGGGCTGCCGTCGACCTCCTCTCCGGCGCCCTCTTTGCCTGCGAGGGGGACGAGGAGGCCCTCCTCGTCGTCCGCGAGATCGTGGAGGTCCTCGGGGGGAGGTTCGTGGCGATCGACGGGGAGAAGAAGGCGCTCTACCACGCCGGCGCCGTGATGGCGTGCAACTACCTGGTCACGCTCGTGGCCGCCGCGGCGGAGCTGTTCGAGGAGGCGGGGATCCCGCGCGACGAGGCGGTCCGCGCGCTCGCGCCGCTCCTGAAGGGGACGGTGGCGAACCTGGAAATGCTGGGGCTCCCACGCGCGCTCACGGGCCCGATCGCTCGCGGGGACGCGGACACGGTCGAGATCCACGCGGCGGAGCTCGCGCGGGCGCGGCCGGACCTGCTGCCGCTCTACCAGGCGCTGGGTCTCTGGACGATCCCGATTGCGGCGGAGAAGGGGGCGATGCCCGAGGGGTCGGCGCAGCGGGTCGAGCGGGCGCTCTCGAAGGAGCGCGGAAGGCGGCACGGAGGGGGCCGGCGGCGGAGGGGAGGGGCGTGAACCTCGTCCTGATCGGATTCCGCTGCACGGGGAAGACCGCGGTGGGACGTCTCCTCGCGGAGCGGCTCGGAATGGAGTTCGTCGACTCGGACGAGCGGGTGGCCGAGGCGGCGGGGATGACGATCCAGGAGATCTTCGCGGCCGAGGGGGAGCGGGCCTTCCGCCGCCGCGAGGCCGACACGATCGCCGAGGCGCTGCGAGGCGGGCGGCGCGTGGTGGCCACGGGCGGGGGGGCGGTGCTCCGGTACCAGACCGTGGCGCGGCTGAGGCGGGAGGGGGTCGTCGTGCTCCTCGAGGGGAGCGTGCGGACCATCGCGCGGCGCATGAAGGCCGATCCGAAGACGGCGGGGCAGAGGCCGAGGCTGGCGGCGGGAACCTTGGAGGAGGAGATCGAGACGCTGCTGAGCCGGCGCGAGCCGCTGTATCGGCGCGCGGCGGACCTGACCGTATCGACGGAGCGGCGAAGCGTGGAGCAGGTCGTCGAGGCGGTGGTGCGGGAGCTGAGACGGGCGGGGTTCCACGGAGCCTGGTGTCGAGTCGGGCGAATTCCGTGGGTTGGCGGATCTGCGTGAATCTGGCATCGCAGCTCGGATTGCGCGCCATTTCGGATCTCGGATCTTGGATAGCGGATTGATGCGGATTGCGGATGGCCGATTGCGGATTCTCCCGGGCGGCCAATCCGAAATCGGC
>ORMF010354071.1_pt1 | contig 29088 bp, 21 predicted proteins | sample 1779871 | NCBI WGS metagenome assembly ORMF01 (sample SAMEA104232316, study PRJEB22302) | groundwater metagenome | biome: forest; feature: aquifer; material: groundwater | place: USA | collected 2011-08-07 | depth 5.4 m | reverse complement strand
CCCGCCGGCGCCGGCGCGGGTGGCGCCGCCGCGGGCCGCCACGCCGGCGCCGCCTCGCGAGGCACCTCGTCCGCGCGCGCCGCGCGCGAAGCCGGCCGCTCCGGCGGCAACCGACACCGGGGCCGCGGTGCCGACGAAGGGCACCCTGAATGTGACGTCGGACGTCGCGGGCGCCTCGGTGTTCCTCGATCGGAACTATGTGGGGACCACCCCGCTCACGCTCGACGGCGTCGAGCCGGGGGCGCGCCGGCTCAACGTCACGGCTGAAGGCTACGATGGGTACGCCGACACGGTGACGATCGCGCCTGGCGCCAACGACGTCACCGTGCGCTTCAAGGAAGTGCGGCTGAGCGCATCGGTGGCGGTCGTGCACAAGCACGCGATGGGTGCGTGCGAAGGGCGGCTCGTCGCCGACACCCATGGAATCCGCTACGACACCTCGCGCAAAGACGACGCGTTCGCGCTGGCCTTCAACGAGGTGGACGCCTTCGAGATTGACTACCTGAAACACACGCTGCGGGTGAAGAAGCGCGGCGGCCGGACGTGGAACTTCACCGACCGCCAGCCGACGGCCGACGCGCTGTTCGTCTTCCATCGCGACGTCGAGAAGGCCCGCCAGAAGCTCGCCGGCGCGCGATAGGCATTCCGGTTCCGTCACGCGGCCGGCATGGGCAGGCCGGCCGAGCGCAGGATCGCCCGCGCCGACAGGTCGATGTCGCGCTCGGTCGTCTGCCAGTTGCAGATCGAGATCCGCAGCGCGTAGCGCCCCTTCCAGACCGTTCCCCCCACCCAGCACGTGCCGTCCTGCTGCACGCGCCGGACGATCTCGCGGTTCCACTCGTCGGCGTCCCGGCCGTCGGGCGGCTCGAAGGCGACGAGGATCTGGTTCAGCACGATGTGGTTGAGCACCTCGGCCCCGGGCGCTTCGCGGAAGTAGTCGGCCATCTCCAGCGCCAGGTCGCAGCAGCGGTCCACGATCTTCGCGACACCCTCCCGCCCGAGCGCGTGAATCGTCGCGTAGAGCGAGACGACGCGCGCGCGGCGCGACGACTCCGGCACCCAGTCCATGCCGTTGCGCTCCTCGCGCGCGGAGCGCTCCAGGTACGCGGCGTTCAGGCTCATCGCGGCGCGATGGGCCGCCGAGTCGCCAATGGCGACGATGCCGCAGTCGTACGGGACGTTGAGCCACTTGTGGGCATCGGTGGCCCAGGAGCTGGCGAGCGGCACGCCGCGCACCGCCCGCGACCGCGTCGACGAGGTCATCGCCCACAGCCCGAAGGCCCCGTCGACGTGCAGCCACGACTTGGTGTTCAGCGCGTGCATCGCGATCCGCTCGAGATCGTCGACGCACCCGGTGTTCACGTTGCCGGCCTGCGCGACGATGAGCGCCGGGCCGATGTTCTCCTTCATACGCGCGATGAGCGCGTCCACGTCCATGCGCCCCTGGTAGTCACACGGGATGCGCATGACGCGCTCGTCGCCCATCCCCAGAATCCTGAGCGCCCCGATGATCGACACGTGCACGTCCTCGGGGACGTAGACGCAGATGCGCGCCGCCGCCTGCCAGCCGTACTGCTCGAAGTTCCAGCCGATCTGCTTGAAGAGCGCGTTGGGGGGGGCGGCGAGCGCCACCATGTTCGCCATGTGGCAGCCGGTGGTGAAGCCGATCGACGCGTTCTGCGGAAGCCCGAGCAGCTCGCGCACCCACTGCGCGACCACGTCCTCCATGACGGCCATCGCGGGGCTCTGCGCGTAGAGGCCCACGTTCTGGTCCCACGCGGTCGCCATCCAGTCGGCGGCGATCCCGATCGGCTGCGCGCCGCCGGTGACGAAGCCGAAGTAGCGCGGCCCCGCGCTCGCCATGAGCCCGGGATCGACCGCCTGGACCAGATGCTCGAGGACCGTGCCATCGTCGGTCGGCTCCTCCGGCAGCGGAAAGTAGAGGCGCTCCCACAACTCGTCGCGCGAGAGGCGCACGGTCGTCTGGCGGCGCGTGAGGCCGTTGAGGTACATCGTGGCGAGCGCGCGTGCGCGGCCCAGGAGGAATTCGTAGCGGCTCGGCTTCATGCTGACTGAATACTCCAAAACCGCCGCCGCGCCTAGCTGGCTAGATTTGCGACCTCAGTTCCGCCCCGGCACGCTTCCGCGACTTGCGCCGAATTGGGGACAGGCCTAATTAGCCGCGCGGAAATTGAGCCTGTCCCCAATTTGTGTGTCCTCAAGTCGCGCGCGGAGTGACGCCGCCGGCGGTTCGGCCACAGAACTCTAAGAGCGAACGCGGTTTGTCTTCTCCGTGGTCTCTGCGTACTCTGTGACCATGTTTTCGACGCTGATTGCCACCGACGACCTTGCCGCCCACCTCGACGACCCGTCCTGGGTTGTCATCGACTGCCGCTTCGATCTCGCGCAGTCGGCGTGGGGCGAGAGCGAGTACCGGACGGCGCACGTGCCCGGGGCAGCGTACGCGCACCTCGATCGCGATCTGTCCGGCGAGAAGACCGGGACGAACGGTCGTCACCCGATGCCGGACTGGACGTCATTCGCGGCACGCGCCGGCACGTGGGGAATCGGTCCCGGCGTGCAGGTCGTGACCTACGATCAGCAGAACGGGATGTACGCGTCGCGGCTGTGGTGGATGCTGCGCTATCTGGGGCACGACGCGGTCGCCGTGCTCGACGGCAGCTTCCGCAAGTGGCTGGCCGAGGCGCGCGAGACCAGCAGCGGGGAAGAGACGCACGCACCGCGCGCCTTCACGGCGGCGCCGCGCCGCGAGTGGCTGGTCACCGTCGAAGACATTGCGCGCCGCCTGGGCGCGCCGGACCAGGTGCTGCTCGACGCGCGCGCCCCCGAGCGCTTCGCCGGCCAATCGGAGACCCTCGACAAGGTGGCCGGACACATCCCCGGCGCGAGAAACTACTTCTTCCAGCGGAACCTCGCGCCGGACGCCACCTTCCTCTCTCGCGCCGAACTCGCCGAGCAGCTCGGCACCGTCGTCGGCGACTGCGACCCGTCACAGATCGTGTGCTATTGCGGCTCTGGCGTGACCGCCTGCCACAACCTGCTCGCGCTCGAGCACGCCGGCCTGCATGGCGCGAAACTCTACGCCGGCTCGTGGAGCGAGTGGTCGGCCGACTCGGCGCGGCCGGTGGAACGGGGCTGAGCGGGTTCTGGGTCTCTGGTTTCTGGTTTCTGGTTTTGCGTGCGAGTACCTGCAGCATGCCCGTGTGCCGGTTCCGTCCGTTCGAAGCTGACGTCGAGGCGTGGAAGGTGCGCCGCGACGGCGAGCCGCGGTCGGGGGACGAGCCGGCATTCATCGAGATGCTGCCCGGAGCGTGGCTACAAATTCATCGCCCCGATCTCAGGAACTACGACAATTGGGGACAGGTTCAATTGCGAGGATGCAAATGGGGACAGGCCTGATTTCGTCGGAGACAATTCGGCCTGTCCCCAAATCGATCAAATCGACCATCGCCCCGATCGCAGGAACCGAAATTGGTGGCATCCGCAATTTCCCGGCGGCGCGCGCCGGAAGTTCGACACTCGAATTACTCCACGAGCGCCCGCATTACCAGCAACTACTCGCACAGGTGCGGAGCGCGGCCCGATGACGACCATGCACCCGGACATCGAGATCAGCACGGACCCGGCTCGACTCGACGTCGATCTCATCCACGGTTTCCTGTCGCGGTCGTCGTACTGGGCCGCGGGGATTCCGCGCGCGACGGTCGCGCGGTCGCTTGCCGGGTCGCTGTGCTTCGGCGCCCATGCCGAGGGCGCGCAGATCGGGTTCGCGCGGGTCATCACCGACCGGGCCACCTTCGCCTACCTCGCCGACGTGTTCGTCGTCGAGGCGTGGCGCGGCCGCGGCGTGTCGAAGTCGCTCGTCGCGGCGGTCCTCGCGCACCCAGACCTGCAGGGACTCCGCCGCTTCATGTTGGCCACCGAGGACGCGCACGGCCTCTACGAGCAGTTCGGTTTCACGCCGCTCGCATCGCCGGAACGCTGGATGGAGATCGCGCGCCCCCGCATCTACGAGCGCGATGGCACGGGATAGCGGTTCGTTCCGCGGATACGTCACGCTCCCGGCCCCGACCACGACAGCCGGGCGTCCTCATCGAGGTGGCGTCGAGGCCGGAGCCGGGAGTGCGACCGGCTAGAACTGTAGCCGGAAGGCGAACTGCGCCTGCCGCGGCTGGTACGTGTCGCCCGTTGACCACAGCGCCTGCTTGTACGTGGTCGCCGTGATGTTGGTGCCGATGCTGCCGGTGTTGCTGCGGTTCGTCAGGTTGTAGAGCGATGCGATGCCGGTGATCGCCACCCGCGCGGTCAGCCGCACCGTCTTCGCGAGGCTGAAATCGAGCTTCGCGTCCCATTTCGGATAGCGCAGCGAGTTGCGCGGCACGGTCTGGCTGCTGAGCGGCGCGGCCAGAATCGCGGCGGCCGAGGACAGGGCCCACCGGCCGTTGCCGCTGCCGGTGCGGAACGGATCGAAGCTGCTGGTCGGACTGGCCACGCGCGGCGAGCCGGCGAACGCGATGACGCTCGCCCGCACGTCCTTGGGCAGCATCACGATCCAGTTGGTGACGAACCGGTGCCGCTGGTCCGAGAGCGCCGGCGCCCACTCGCCGGCGAGGTCGAACGGGTTGTTCACCGCGGCGAACCGGTTACCCTCGTGGTCGTTCTTCGTCCACGACAGCGTGTAGGTCCCCTGGAACTGATACCGGTGGCTCATGCGCTTGCTGAGGCCCATCTGCAGGCCGTCGTACTGCGAGCGGGCGGTCGTCTCGTACTGCGTGATGTTCACCCATGCCGGGTTCGGCCGGCCGTACGTGTTCGGATCGGCCGGCAGCGGCACCGGCAGGTTCAGTGCCCTGAGCGCCGGAATGTCGCTCGTGCTGAACAGGTTGATGTCGCGGGCCCGCGGCTCGTTCCGCCCGGTGATGTGGACGTAGTCGGCCTGCACGCCGACGTTGGCGCCGATCTGCTGCGCGATCCCGATCGAGACCTGCCGCTCCTGCGGTGTCTTGTAGTCGTAGGCGATCACCGTCCCGCTGGTGGCCGACTTCTGGAAATCGGCCAGGGTCCGGCCGGCGATCGGGTCGGTCAGGCTCGGGTTCGAGAGGCTGACGTTCACCGACTTCTTGCCGGCGATGCGCAGCTCGTTACCGGTGATGTTCCCCATCACCTTGTCGAAGTACACGCCCCAGCCGCCCCGCACGACCGTGCGGCCGTCGCCACGGACGTCGTAGGCGAAGCCGAGGCGCGGTGCGACGTTGTTGGCGTCGATCGAACGCGTGCGCGGATCGATCGGGTTGTTGAGGTTCTTGTTCTTGACGCCCAGCTCGATGTCATACCGCACGCCGAGGTTCAGCGTGAGCCGCTTGTCGACCGTGTAGTCGTCCTGGAAGAACCCGCCGATGACCGGGTTGTTCACCATGTAGTTGAAGTCGCCGAGCTGCGTGGTGTACCGCGTCGGCTGCGGGAAGTTGGTCGTGCAGATCACGCGGCCGTCCGGGTCGATGCAGTCCCAGTTGGGCGGGTCGGCGGCGAACGAGAAGGCGCCGAGCGCCCGGTCTGGCAGCGACCCGTAGTAGTGGACGCGCAGGAACTGGAACCCGGTCTTGAACGCGTGCTGCCCGTGCCAGTCCGGGATGAAGTACGAGAGCGAGTTCTTGATCTCCAGGTTGAACTCACCCCAGTGCTGCGGCGAGTTGGTCGGCGACCCGACGGTCAGCGACGGGAAGGTATAGCGCGGCATCTCGAGGTTCGACAGGATGCGGTCGATGTCGCGCATGAAGCCGACCCGGAACTCGTGCACCGCGCGGTCGCTGATGACCCACGTCTCCCCCACCGACATGTCGTTGTTGCGGGACGGCCAGTTGTCGCCCGCGGACCAGAGGACCGTGTTGCCGAAGTCGATGTTCTTGCGTGTGTAGTCGTTCTTCGAGGTGCGCATGAACAGCCGCTGGTCGCGCGCGAGCTGCCAGTCGAGGCGCAGCGTCCAGAGCCGGCGCGTCGCGTCGTTCGGGTACCGGCCGGCGTCGAACTTCGGGATCTTGGTGACGATCACCTGATCCTGGGCCAGCAGGTGCTGCTCGAACGTCCCGAAGAAGTGCATCTTGTCCTTCACCACCGGCCCGCCGAACGTGATCCCGAGCTGCCGCTGGTTGAAGTGCCGCTTGGTGACGTTGAGGTCCTTCATCAACTGGTTCGCCGCGTCGAACCGGTCGTTGCGGAAGTAGCCGAACGCCGAGCCCTTGAACGTGTTGGTGCCGCTCTTGGTGACAGCGTTGATCACCGTGCCGCCGACGCGGCCGTACTCCGCGTCGAAACGGTTGGTCAGCACCTGGAACTCGGCGAGGTTCTCCTGGCTGTAGCTCATGTAGGTGCCGCCGCAGCACTGGTTGGTCACGTCCACACCGTCCACCTGGTACTTCGCCATGTCGCTGCCCGACGCGCCCGAGATGACCGACCCGACGTTGCCGCGCGCGCCCGGCACCAGCGCGACCAGCGCCAGCCAGTCGCGGTTGACCGTGGGCAGCGCCTCGATCTGCTTCGTGTCGATGCGGCCGCTGATATCCGACTTCTTCGTCTCGACGAGCGCCGCCTCGCCGACCACGGTCACCGTCTCGGCCATGGTCGCGAGCTTCAGCCGGAACTCCACGTCAGCGGTCTGGCCCACACCGAGCGTCAGCCCCTCGCGCACCGCCTTGGCGAACCCCGCGAGTTCCACGTCGATGGTGTAGAGGCCGACCGGCAGCGCCGGCATCCGGAACGTCCCGTTCGCGGAGGCGACCACGGTGCGCAGGGTGCCGGTCTCGACATGACGCGCCGTCACGGTCGCGCCCGGCAGCACCCCGCCCTGCGCGTCGAGCACGGTGCCCCGCAGCTCGGCCTGCGCCGTCTGGGCGACCGAGGAACGCGCACCACCCGCCACCACGACAACGGACAAGACGGCGAGCAGCCGCAGCAGACTTCGTGTCATCGGACCTTCCTCCTCGGCCGGGGAACCCGCGGGCCGATCGCGGGTGACCGACGGCCCGTCAATGCCACCATTCAATCGCAGGCGGCCCTTCATACTCCGTGCGGCGGGCCGAGTCAACGACGCCGTGCACACATGACACACAGGCGGTTTCAAAACCTCTAGAGACCTCTAGAGACCGGCTTGACAACCCCCTCATGGCCCGGTAGCGTGCACCCCCGGCTCCGCCCGCCAACGACCTCGGCATCATCAACGCCTCGCGCGCGGGCCCCCAGATCGAGGAGCGAACGCATGCATCGCCACACGCAGCTGTCCGTCATCGTCTCGTGCGCCCTGCTGGCCGGATCGTGGAGCGCTGACGCGCAGGTGACGCGGGCCGACTACGAACGCGCGCAGGGGCTCCGTGACAAGTATGAGTACCTGACCGCTGACGTGCCCGATGCGGCGACGTGGGTGAACACGAGCCACCGCTTCTACTACCGCACGACGGTGAAGGGCGGACACCAGTTCGTGATGGTGGACGCCGACACCGAGCAGAAGCAGCCGGCGTTCGACCACGAGCGGCTGGCCGCCGCCCTCTCGAAGGCCACAGGTCAGTCGTACACGGCCCTCCGGCTGCCATTCAGCAACGTCACCTTCACGCCGGACGACCGCGCCATCCGATTCTCGCTCGCGCAGACCGAGCGGTGGCGCTGCACGCTGGCCGACTACGCCTGCACGCGGGAGGATCCGCCGCCGGTGCGCCCGGGCTTCCTGCGCGGGGTGAGCGGCCCGGTGCGCGATCCGGACCCGTCACGATCCGAACGCCCCCGCCTCTCGCCCGACGGGAAATGGGAGGCCCTCGTCGACAACTTCAACCTCGCCGTCCGTCCCGTCGGGTCCCGGAAGCCGACACGCCTCAGCACGGACGGCTCCGAAGGGAACTACTACGACGTGGCATCGGTCGTCTGGTCACCCGATTCCACGCGGATCGCGGTCTATCGCATCCGGCCCGGCTACCGCCGCTACGTGCACTACGTGGAGTCGTCGCCCGAGGATCAGCTCCAGCCCAAGTCGTGGAGCCTGCTGTATGCCAAGCCGGGCGACGCGCTCGACCTCCAGCAGCCGGTGATCTTCCACATCGATCCGGCCAGGCGGCTCGACGTCGCAAGCGATCTCTTCCCCAACCCGTACGATCTCGGCGAGCTGGTGTGGCGCACGGACGGCCGCGCGGTCACCTTCGAGTACAACCAGCGTGGGCACCAGGTGTACCGGATCATCGAAGCCGACGCGTCAACCGGCCGCGCGCGCGCCGTCGTCTCGGAAGAGCCGAAGACGTTCTTCTATTACAGCCAGGCGACCAGCAGCCGCACGTCGGGCAAGAAGTTCCGCTACGACGTGGCCGACGGCCGTGAAGTCGTCTGGATGTCGGAGCGCGACGGCTGGAACCACCTGTATCTCATCGACGGCGCGACCGGCGCCGTCAAGACGCAGATCACCAAGGGCGCGTGGGCCGTCCGCGGCGTCGAGAAGGTGGACGAGAAGACGCGGCAGATCTGGTTCAGCGCCACGGGCGTGTACCCAGGCAAGGATCCGTACTTCCTCCACTACTTCCGCATCGGCTTCGACGGCGCCGGGCTCACGCCGCTGACGACGGCCGACGCGGACCACGAGGTGAAGTTCTCCTCCGACATGCAGTTCTACGTGGACACGTACTCGCGCGTGGATCTGCCCGCGGTGGCCGAGCTGCACCGGGCGGCCGACGCCTCGCTCGTCACCCGGCTCCAGCAGGGCGACATCACCGAACTCACGAAGGCCGGGTGGAAGCCGCCCGAGGTGTTCGTCGCCAAGGGGCGCGACGGCACGACCGACATCTGGGGCGTCATCTACCGGCCGACCCGTTTCGACCCGGCGAAAGAGTACCCGGTCATCGAGAACATCTACGCCGGGCCGCACGGCTCCTTCGTGCCCAAGTCGTTCTCCGCCTACTCGCCCATGCAGGCCCAGGCCGAACTCGGCTTCATCGTCGTGCAGATCGACGGGATGGGCACGTCCAATCGATCGAAGGCGTTCCACGACGTCGCGTGGCAGAACATCGGTGACGCCGGCTTCCCCGACCGGATCCTCTGGCACAAGGCGGCGGCGGCGAAGTACCCCTGGTACGACATCACGCGCGTCGGCATCTATGGCGGCTCGGCCGGCGGCCAGAACGCGCTCGGGGCGCTCCTGTTCCACCCCGACTTCTACAAGGTGGCCGTCGCGTACGCCGGGTGCCACGACAACCGGATGGACAAGATCTGGTGGAACGAGCAGTGGATGGGATGGCCGCTCGGCCCGCAGTACTCGGCATCGTCCAACGTCGACAACGCCTGGCGGCTGCAGGGGCGCGTGCTGCTCGTCGTCGGCGAACTCGACACCAACGTCGATCCGTCCTCGACGATGCAGGTGGTGAACGCCTTGCTGCACGCGAACAAGATGTTCGACCTGCTCGTGGTCCCGGGCGCGAACCACCCGGCGGGACGGTCCGACGAGCACGCCGCCTACGGGGATCGAAAGCGCTTCGACTTCTTCGTGCAGCACCTGCTCGGCCACGCGCCACCCGACTGGAATCGGGACGCCGCGCCGTCACCGGTCCGGACGGCACAGAGCCCGCGCTGAGGGTCGACCGCAGCCCAGGCGGGGCGGATTTTCGGCGTCCACCGCACCCGCCTGGCGTGATACACATATGGGGCTGTCAGCAGGGCTGCTCCCCAGGCCGCCTGGCGCATCAGGCCATCCATCCCACTCATCTCACAAGAGGTCTCGCATGGACTCGTTGCGCGTCGTCTCCCGAAGACTCCTCGTCGCCGCATTGTGCGCGCTGTCGCTCGGCGCGGTTGTCGCGGCGCAACAGCCGCCAGCGGCGCGCGTGCCGCCGCAACCCGAGCCATTGCGCTTCCGCTACATGGGGCCGCCGAGCGCCGGGCGCATCGCGGCCGTGGCCGGTGTGCCCGGCGATCCGTCGACCTACTACGCCGGCGCCGCGTCGGGCGGCATCTGGAAGTCGGTCGACAACGGCCGCACCTTCGCGCCGATCTTCGACGATCAGGCGGCGCAGGCGATTGGCGCGCTGGCCGTCGCGCCGTCCGATCCGCGGATCATCTGGGCCGGCACCGGCGAGGCCTGGGCCATCCGCGACAGCGACGTGATGGGTGACGGCATCTACAAGTCGGCCGACGCCGGCGCCTCCTGGAAGCACATGGGCCTGCCCGAGACCGGCCGCATCGGCCGGATCATCGTCCACCCCACCGATCCCGACATCGTCTACGTCTGCGCGCTGGGCCGCGTCACCGGGCCGCAGCCCGAGCGCGGCGTCTTCAAGACCACCGACGGCGGCAAGACGTGGCAGCGATCGCTCTTCGTCGATCCGAACACCGGCTGCTCGGGGTTGACGATGGACGCGCGCGATCCCAGCGTGCTGTTCGCCGCGACCTGGCAGGTCGAGATGCACACGTGGGCCATGTTCAGCGGTGGCGCCGGCAGCGGCGTCCACGTCACGCGGGACGGCGGCGCCACCTGGACGCGGCTCGAGAACGGCCTGCCGAAGTCGCCCGTGGGCAAGGTGGACGTCGCCGTCGCGCCGTCGGATTCGAAGCGCGTCTACGCGCTCATCCAGACGCCGAACCAGGGATCGCTGTGGCGGTCGGACGATGGCGGGACGAAGTGGCAGGTGGTGAGCTGGGATCGCCGGCTGATCGGGCGCGCCGGCTACTACATCCGCCTCGCCGTCAACCCGGCCAACCCCGACGAGGTGATGGTCGCCAGCAGCTCGTTCCACCGCTCGACCGACGGCGGCAAGACGTTTCCCGTCGGCGTCAGCGGCGGGTTCGGCGGCTGCGGCGATTGCCACGACATCTGGATCGACCCGAAGAACGCCGACCACTGGGTGCAGACCGGCGACAGCGGGATGGGCATCACGACGAACCACGGCACGAGCTTCACCAACGTGCTGCTCCCGATCGGGCAGATGTACCACGTCGCGGTGGACACGCGCGTGCCGTACTGGATCTACAGCAACCGGCAGGACGACGGGACGATGCGCGGGCGGAACGATGCGCCGGTGTCGCTGCCGAACGTGCCGGCGTACGCCGGCGTCACCGGCGTCGCCTCGGGGCTCGGCACGCCGCAGCCGGGCGGGCGTGGCGGCTACGGCTCGCAGGTGGCGACGCCCGAACCCTGGGACGAAGGGCTGGGCGGCTGCGAGTCGGGCTTCACGCTGCCCGACCCGACCGACGCCGACATCGTCTGGGCGAGCTGCTACGGCAACGAGGTGAGCCGCTACGACGCTCGGCTCAAGCGCGCGCGGTCGGTGAGCCCGTGGATCCACACGCTCGATTCACCGCCCACCGACGCGAAGTATCGCTGCCACTGGACGCCGCCGCTGGCGATCGACCCGTTCGATCACAACACCGTCTATTACGGCTGTCAGGTGATCTTCAAGACGTCGAACGCGGGCCAGAGCTGGAGCGTGATCAGCCCCGACCTGTCCACCCAGGACCCGACCCGCATCGTCTCGTCGGGCGGCGTCGTCGGCGACAACCTCGGGCAGTTCTACGGCGAGGTCGTGTTCGCGATCGCGCCCTCGTCGATCCAGCAGGGGCTCGTCTGGGCCGGCACGAACGACGGGAAGGTCTGGTACACGAAGGACGGCGGCGCGCACTGGACCGACGTGACGAAGAACATCACGGGGCTGCCGGCGTGGGGCACCGTCCGCCGGATCGAGCCGTCGACGTTCGACGCCGGGACGGCGTACGTGGCCGTCGACTTCCACCTGATGGACAACCGCCAGCCGTTCATCTACAAGACGACCGATTTCGGCCAGACGTGGAAGAAGATCAGCGACACGCTGCCGTCGGGCCATCCGCTCGACTACGCGATGTCGATCGCCGAGAACCCGAACCGCAAGGGGATGCTCTTCGCGGGCACGGGCCACGGCTTCTTCTACTCGTTCGACGACGGCGCGCGCTGGACCGCGTTCAAGGACGGGCTGCCGGCCGCGCCGGTCACCTGGATCGTGGTCGAGAAGCGGTTCCACGACGTCGTTGTCTCGACGTACGGGCGCGGGCTCTTCATCCTGCGCGACATCACGCGGCTCGAGCAGTCGGACAAGGTGCCGGCCGACGCGCCGGCGTATCTGTACGAGCCGCGACCGGCCTTCCGGATGGCGCGCGCGGGCAGCACCGACTTCCTCTACACGGTGAAGGCGACGCCGCAGGGCCGGGCGAAGGTCGAGATCCTCGACGACAGCGGCGCCGTCATCCGCACGATGCAGGCCAGCCCCCGCGTCGGGCTGAACCGCGTGACGTGGGATCTGCGCTACGACGCGCCGCGCCGGATCGAGTTCCGGACGCTGCCGCCCGACAACCCGCACATCTGGGAAGAGGCGCGGTTCAAGGGGCGGGAGACGCGGCCGATCGTGCACTGGGGGATCGAGCAGGCCTCGGTCGTCGGGCCGCTGGCGGCGCCCGGGAAGTACTCGGTGCGGATGACCATCGGCGCCGAGACGTACACGCGCCCGTTCGAGGTCGTCAAGGATCCGTCGATCGCGGCGCCGGATGCCGACATCGCCCTGTCCACCAAGGCGCAGATCCGCATTCGCGAGAACATGAACGCGGTCGTGGACATGGTCAACCGGCTCGAAGCGATGCGGAAGCAGATCGAGGATCACGTGAAGACCGGCAAGGCCAACCCCGCAACGAAGAAGCTGCTGACGGACATGGATCAGAAGCTCCTCGCCACCGAGCTGCGGCTCGTGTCGCGCAGCGACCTGCACAGCGACGACAAGTGGTACGTCGAGGCCTACAAGGTCTACATGAACCTCGTGTGGCTGAACGGCGTGGTGGGCACCGGCGCGGGCGACGTGTCGGGCGGCGCGGACAGCCGGCCGACTTATGCGTCGATGCAGGTGCTGGAGATGATCGAGAAGGACCTCGCGACGGCGAAGGCCGAGTTCGCGCCGCTCGTCGAGAAGGACGTGCCGGCGTTCAACCGCCAGATTCGCGGCCGCGGCCTGGCGCCGCTCGACCCGAGCGGGCCGAAGGCGGCCGAGCGGGAAGGATCGCAGCGCTGAGGCCGTCGGACGCGGCCACGTAGTCGGCGCGAGGCCGGGGCGGCGGCGATCGCCGTCCCGGCCGAGACCGCTCGTCACCCCAGGAACGCCTGGTGGACGGCGCGGACCGCCTCTTCGCCCCTGGCCAGATCGATCACCACCGAAATCTTGATCTCGCTCGTCGAGATCATCCCGATGTTGATGTCGTGGCGCGCGAGCGTCTCGAACATCTTCGCCGCGACGCCCGAGTGGCTCCGCATCCCGACGCCGACAATCGACAGCTTCGCGATCCGCTCGTCGCTCGTGACGGCGCGGAAGCCGACTTCCGGTGCGAGAGCGTCGATGACGGCGCGGGCCTTCACGAGGTCCGGCGTGTCGACCGTGAACGACAGGTCGGTCATCGGCGTGCCGGTCCCCTGGCTGACGTTCTGCACGATCATGTCCACGCTGATGGCCGCATCACTGAGCGCCCGGAACACGCGGGCGGCGATGCCAGGCTGGTCGGGCACGCCGACGAGCGTGAGCTTCGCCTGATTCCGATCCAGCGCGACGCCGCGCACCAGGATGTTCTCCATGTCGTCCGTCTCTTCCTTCACGATCGTGCCCGGGCGGTCGCTCAGGCTGGAGCGGACCTCGAACACCACGCCGAACTTCTTCGCGATCTCGACCGAGCGCAACTGCATCACCTTCGCGCCCGATCCGGCCAGCTCCAGCATCTCGTCGTAGGCGATCTCGTCCAGCTTCCGCGCGCCCGGCTCGATGCGCGGGTCGGCGGTGTAGACCCCCTCGACGTCGGTGTAGATCTCGCACAGGTCGGCCTCGAGCGCCGCCGCCATCGCGATCGCCGTCAGGTCGGACCCGCCGCGGCCGAGCGTCGTGATCTGCCCCTCCGACGTCTGCCCCTGGAACCCGGCGACGATGACCACCTGGCCGGCATCGAGCAGCCGGTGCGTCGCCCGCGGCGTGATGTTCTGGATCTTCGCCTTCGTGTGCACGCCGTCGGTGACGATGCCCGCCTGGGCGCCGGTGAGCGACACCGCGGGGACCCCGGCGGCGTGGAGCGCCATGGCCATTAGCGCGATCGTGGTCTGCTCGCCGGTCGCCAGCAGCATGTCCATCTCGCGCGCGGAGGGGATCGGCATGATCTGCCGGGCGAGCGCCATCAGGCCGTCGGTGACGCCGCTCATGGCCGACACCACGACGACCACCTGGTCACCGCCGGCGTGGCGCGCCGCCACGCGCCGGGCGACGCCGGTGATGCGGTCGGCGTCGCCGACCGAGGTGCCGCCGTATTTCTGGACGATGAGGGACATGGGGACGCGGGCGGCGAGCGTCGCGCCCGCCGGCACATGATTTCACGTCGGTTCACTCCCGGTCCAGCCGGCTCGGCCGTATTTTCCATTTGACAGCGCGCGGGCGGCGGATGCAGACTGAATGAACCATCATTCAGTCATGGCCCCCAGCCTCGCGCGCCGCCGTCCGACCCCCGCCGCCACCCGCCGCGCGCCCGCCAGCCGGGGCGACATCCCCCGCGCCGCCCGGCGGCCCGAGGCGGCGCCCGTCGACAAGCGCGACGCGATCCTCCGCGCCGCCACCCAGGTCTTCGCGCGCCGCGGCTTCTTCGGCGCCCAGGTGGCCGACATCGCCCGGGAAGCCGGCGTCGCGGCCGGCACGGTCTACCTCTACTTCCACGGCAAGGACGACCTGCTCGTGTCGCTCTTCGAGCGCGCGATGACGGATGCCATCGCGGAGGCGCGCGGCGTCGTCGAGGGCGCCGCCACCCCGGCCGAGCGGCTGCAGCACATCGCGCGGCTGCACCTCGAGCGCATCGGCCGCGACCGCGACCTCGCCATCGTCTTCCAGGTCGAACTCAGGCAGACGACGAAGTTCATGGAGCGGTTCTCGTCGACGCAGTTGCGCGAGTACCTCGGGATCATCCGCGACGTCATCGCCGACGGCCAGCACGCCGGCGGGTTCCGCCGGGATGTCAACCCCACCGTCGCCGCCAAGATCCTCTTCGGCGCGCTCGACGAGATGGCCACCAACTGGATCCTCAGCCGGCGCCGCTACTCGCTCGCGGCCCAGGCCGACATCGTCGTCGACCTCTTTCTGAACGGAGTGCGATCGACATGAGCATCAACGCCGTGGCCGTGCTCGGCGCCGGCACCATGGGCGCCCAGATTGCCGCGCACTTCGCCAACGCCGGCGTGCCGGCGCTGCTCCTCGACCTGGACGCGAATATCGCGCGCGAGGGGCTGGACCGCATCACGCGGCTCAAGCCGGACCCGTTCTTCACGCCAGACGCGAGCCGGCTCGTCACGACCGGCGGTTTCGACACGGACCTCGCGAAGATCAAGGACTGCGACTGGATCATCGAGGCCATCGTCGAACGGCTCGACATCAAGCAGCAGCTCCTCGCGCGGGTGGACGCGGCGCGGCGCGCCGCTTCGATCGTCAGCTCGAATACGTCGGGTATTCCCATCGCCGCGCTGGCCGAGGGGCGCTCCGACGACTTCCGCCGGCACTGGCTGGGCACGCACTTCTTCAATCCGCCGCGCTACCTGCGGCTCCTCGAACTCATCCCCTCCGCCGAGACCGACCCCGCCGTCCTGGCTCGCGTGTCCGAGTTCGCCGATCATCACCTGGGCAAGGGTGTGGTCGTCGCGAAGGACACGCCCAACTTCATCGGTAACCACGTGGCGCTCTACGGCGTCGTGCAGACGCTGCAGGCGCTCGCCACGGGCGAGTACACGATCGAGGAGATCGACGCCATCACGGGCCCGGCGCTGGGCCGTCCGGGCAGCGCGACGTTCCGCACGATGGACATCGCCGGCGTGGACATCCTCGTGCACGTCATCCGCAACCTGCACGAACGGCTCGCGGATCCGGCCGACCGCGACGTGTTCGTGCTGCCGCCGTTCGTCGAGGAGATGCTGAAGCGAGGCCTCGTCGGCGAGAAGGCCGGCAAGGGCTTCTACCAGCGGGTCAAGAAGGCGGACGGCGAGTCCGAGATCCTCACGCTCGATCCGGCGACGCTCGAGTACCGCGCGCGCAAGTCGCCGAAGCTCCCCTCGATCGAGATGGGCAAGACCGTCGAGGACCTCGGCGAGCGCGTGCGCATGCTCTTCGCCGCCCAGGACAAGGTCGGCCAGTTCCTGCGCCAGACGCTTGCGCCGACGCTGGTCTACACGGCGCGCATCACGCCGACCATCGCGCACTCGATCGACGACGTGGACCGCGTCATGCGGTGGGGCTTCGGCTGGGAGGTCGGCCCGTTCGAGGTGTTCGACATCATCGGCGTCCGCGAGGTCATGGCCGCGGCCGAAACGGTCGGCGGCCACGCGATGCACGGCGGCGTACCTCCGCTCGTCCGGCAGGTGCTCGACGCCGGCCGCAACGCGTTCCGCGACGGCCCCGTCGCGCCGGCGGCATCCGACCTGCAGATCCTGCGCTCGGCGAAGGAGCGCTCGAAGGTCGTGAAGCGGAACGCCGGCGCCAGCCTCGTCGATCTCGGCGACGGCGTGCTCGCGGTCGAGTTCCACTCGAAGATGAACGCGATCGGGGCCGACACGGTGCAGATGCTCCTCGCCGGCGTCAAGGAGGCCGAGAGGAACTTCGCCGGGCTCGTCGTCGGCAACGACGGCGCGCACTTCTCCGCCGGCGCGAACCTGATGCTCGTGCTGCTCGAGGCGCAGGAGGGCAACTGGGACGAGATCGACCTGATGGTCCGCGCGTTCCAGCAGGCCACGATGGCGCTCAAGTACGCGGGTGTGCCGGTGGTCGTCGCGCCCGCGGGGCTCGCGCTCGGCGGCGGGTGCGAGATCTCGCTGCACGGCGACCGGGTGCAGGCGGCGGGCGAAACCTACATGGGACTCGTCGAGGTCGGCGTCGGCCTGATCCCGGCCGGCGGCGGTACGAAGGAGATGCTGCTGCGCGCCGTCGGCCGGATGCCGGCCGGCACCTCCGACATGCTGCCCGTCGTCCAGCAGGCGTTCGAGACCGTCGCCTTCGCCAAGGTGTCGGCCAGCGGGCCCGACGCCGCGCGCATCGGCTACCTCGCCTCGACCGACGCGTTCACGATGAACCGCGAGCGCCTGCTCCACGACGCGAAGATGAAGGCGCTCGAGCGCACGCGCGAAGGCTATCAGCGCCCCGTGCCGCGCACGGCCGTGCCGGTGGGCGGCGACGCGGTGCTCTCGGCGCTCAAGCTCGGCGTGCACCTGGCGTGGCGCGCCGGCCGCGCCAGCGATCACGACGCGCTCATCGGCCGCACGCTCGCCGCGATCTTCGCCGGGGGCGAGGGGGTGCCGCACCCGACGACGGTCACCGAGCAGTACCTGCTGGACCTCGAGCGCGAGGCGTTCCTGAAGCTGTGCGGCCAGGCGAAGACCCTGCAGCGGATCCAGCACACGCTCAAGACGGGAAAGCCGCTCAGGAACTGAGGATGGCTTATGGCTCACGGCTTACGGGCTGCCGCCCATCATGTCGCCGGTACCGAGCAGTCGCTGTGTCGTGAGCCGTGAGCCGTCAGCCGTGAGCCGTGAGCCGTTCGACAAGGGCACCGGGCCAGCGATCGTCGTTGTCCCGGGACTCCAGGGGCGGTGGGAGTGGATGACGCCGGGGCTCGACGCGCTCGCGCGGCCCGGACGCACGCTGTGCGCGTCGCTCGCCGACGAGCCGTCGAGCGGCGCGGCGTGGTCACGCGGCGACGGCTTCGATCGGTACGTGACGCAGGTGATCGAGGTGATGGACCGTGCCGGCGTGGCCAACGCGACGATCTGCGGGATGTCGTACGGGGGGCTCGTCGCCCTGGCCGTGGCGGCGCGCTACCCCGACCGTGTGAAGGGGCTGGTGCTCGCCTCGGCGCTGGCGCCGTCGTGGACGCCGGATGAGCGGGTGCGCCGGTACCTGGCGGCGCCGACGCTGCTGTTTCCGCTGTTCGTGGCCTCGTCGCCGTTCCGCATGGCGCCCGAGGTCCGGGCGGCGCTGCCGGAGTGGGGCGCGCGGCTGCGGTTCCTCGCGGCGCAGACGTGGCGCATTGCGCGGGCTCCGCTCGTGCCATGGCGGGGCGCCCCGCGGCTCCGAGAACTCGCGAGGCTGCACCTCGAGGCCGACGCCGCACGGGTCCGCCCGCCGGTGCTCGTCGTCACCGGAGAGGAGGCGCTCGACCGGGTGGTGCCGGTCGCGATCTCGCGCCAGTACCTGGCGCTGTGCCCCGGCGCGCGAGCGGTGACGCTCGCGCGGACGGGCCACATCGGCATCGTCACCGCGCCGGAACGGTTCGCCGAGATCGTCGGTACGTTCGCACGGGATGCGCAAGGTTGGACCGCGCGTACGGATCGGTCGTAGGGGCGGGGCTTCAGCCCCGCCCGAACAAGGAGAGTCGTTGAAACACGTGCTCGCTCGGGAGATCCCCGGGGCGGTCGGACCGCTCGAAGCCTTGCTCGAAGGCCCCGAAGGCACGCCGCGCGTGGCGGTCGTGCTCGCCCACCCGCACCCGCTGCTGGGCGGCGGCGGGACGATGCACACGAAGGCTGTCTATCAGGCCGCGAAGGGATTGCTGAAGACGTACGCCGCGGTGCTGCGCTTCAACTTTCGTGGCGTCGGCCACAGCGTGGGGACATGGGACGAAGGCGCCGGCGAGCAGGACGACATGCGCGCCGCGCTCGACTACATGGCCGCGCGCTACCCGGGCGTCGAACTCTGGGCGGGTGGGATGTCGTTCGGCGCGTGGGTCGCGCTCACGGTCGGCGCCGCCGATCTTCGTGTCGAGGCGCTCATCGGCATCGCACCGCCCGTGGGGCTGGTGGATCGCTACGACTTCTCGTGCCTGCACGACTGCACGAAGCCGAAGTTCTTCGTGCAGGGCAACATGGACGAGGTCTGCCCGATCCAGTTCCTGCGCGCCGCCTACGCGACGTGGCCCGAGCCGAAGGAGCTGGTCGAGATCGACGGCGCCAACCACCTCTTCGAAGGACAGGCCGGTGAGGTGGCCGAGGCGATGGAAAGCCTGCTCGGGGACTACAGTGCGCGAACCGTCAGCCGTGAGCCGTAAGCCGTAAGCCGAAGGGAACGTCATGACCGACGCCGTCATCGTCTCCGCCGTCCGCACCGCCGTCGGCAAGGCGCCGAAGGGCACGCTCAGCACCGTGCGCCCCGACGAAATGGCCGCCGCCGCGATCGCCGAGGCGCTGAAGCGCGCACCGGGTGTCGATCCCGGCGAGGTGGACGATGTGATCCTCGGGTGCGCGATGCCGGAAGCGGAACAGGGCCTCAACGTCGCACGCATCGCGAGCCTGCGCGCGGGCGTGCCGGTGGAGGCCAGCGCGGTCACCGTGAACCGCTTCTGCTCGTCCGGCCTCCAGGCGATTGCCTACGGCTCGGAGCGGATCATGACCGGCTTCACCGGTGTCGTCGTGGCGGGCGGCACCGAGTCGATGAGCCTCGTGCCGATGGGCGGCAACAAGATCTCGCCGAACCCGGCGCTCGTCGACGCCTACCCGGACGTGTACCTCGGCACGGGGCTCGTCGCCGAGAACCACGCCCGCGAGAGCCATGTCTCGCGCGAGGCGCAGGACGCGTTCGCGCTCCGCAGCCACCAGCGGGCGGTCGCGGCGATCGATGCCGGCAGGTTCGCCGATGAGATCGTGCCGCTCACCTTCCGCGTGGTGGAGCCGGCCAACGGGGGACGGCCGAAGACGCGCGAGGTCACGTTCGGCGTGGACGAGGGGCCGCGCCGCGACACGTCGCCCGAGGCGCTCGGCAAGCTGCGCCCGGCGTTCCACGCGACCGGCACCGTCACCGCGGGCAACTCCTCGCAGATGAGCGACGGCGCCGCCGCGGTCGTGTTGATGTCGGCAAAGCTCGCGCAGGAAAGAGGCCTCACGCCCCTCGCCCGCTTCGTCGGCTTCGCCACGGCGGGCGTCAAGCCCGAGATGTTCGGCATCGGCCCGGTGCCCGCGATCCGGAAGGTGCTGAAGCTGACCGGGCTCACGCTCGACCAGATCGACGTCGTCGAATTGAACGAGGCGGTCGCCGTGCAGGCGTTGGTGTGTCTCGCGGAGCTGGGGCTCGACCCCGAGCGGGTGAACGTGAACGGCGGCGCCATCGCGCTCGGCCACCCGCTCGGCTGCACGGGCGCCAAGCTCACGACGTCGATCGTCCACGAGATGCGGCGCCGGAAAGCGCGGTACGGGATGGTGACCATGTGCGTCGGCGGCGGCATGGGGGCGGCGGGGATCTTCGAACGGATGTAGTGTCGAGTTGAATCGGGCGTAGGGGCCGGCTTCAGCCGGCCCGAGGGAGCACAGTATGAGCACGATCACAGCGACGCCGGTGAGCAAGGGTGGAGCATGGCTCCTCGAGGAGACGGATTCCGCGTCGGTCTTCACGCCCGAGAAGTTGTCGGAGGAGCACCGACTGATCGCGCAGACGGCGAGCGACTTCGTGCTGCAGGAGGTGGCGCCCAACCTGGAGCGCCTCGAGCAGAAGGACTGGGCGCTCAACCGAGAGCTGGTGAAGAAGTGCGGCGAGCTGGGGCTCTTCGGCATCTACGTGCCCGAGGAGTACGGCGGCGTGTACCTCGACAAGGTCGCGGCGCTCGTCGTCTCGGAGAACATCGCGAAGTCGGCGTCGTTCGGCGCCACCTACGGCGCGCAGGCGAACCTGTGCATCCTGCCGATCTTCCTGTTCGGCACCGAGGCGCAGCGGCAGCAGTACCTACCGAAGCTCCTCACCGGGGAGTTCGTCGGCGCGTACGCGCTCAGCGAATCGGGCGCCGGCAGCGACGCGCTCAGCGCGAAGGCGCGGGCGACCAAGCAGCCGGACGGGAGCTGGGTCCTCACCGGCGAGAAGATGTGGATCACCAACGGCGGCTTCGCCGACGTGATTGTCGTCTTCGCCAAGGTGGACGGCGAGCACTTCACGGCTTTCATCGTCGAGAAGTCCTTCCCCGGCGTGAGCCACGGAAAGGAAGAGCACAAGACGGGGCTGCACGGCTCGTCGACGACGTCGATCATCCTGCAGGACGCGAAGGTGCCGGCCGGGAACCTGCTCGGCGAGATCGGCAAGGGGCACAAGGTCGCGCTGAACACGCTCAACTACGGGCGCTTCAAGCTGGGCGCGATGTGCAGCGGCGGCGCGAAGGCGGCGATCGGCGAGGCGGCGAAGTACGCCGCCGAGCGCAAGCAGTTCGGCCAGCCGATCGCGAACTTCGGCGCGATCAAGCACAAGCTCGGCGAGATGACGGCGCGCGCCTACGCGATCGACAGCCTGATGTACCGGACCGCGGGGCTCATCGACGAGCTGATCGCCGCGCGCCCGCATGACCCGAAGGACGCCTCGGTGTCGCTCGGGGCGCTCGAGGAATACGTCGTCGAAGCGTCGATCGCGAAGGTGTTCGGCAGTGAGGTGGCCGACTACGTGCTCGACGAGAACGTGCAGATCCACGGCGGCAACGGGTTCGTGAAGGACTACCCGGCCGAGGGGCACTACCGCGACGCCCGCGTGAACCGCATCTTCGAGGGGACGAACGAGATCAACCGGCTGCTGATCCCCGGGATGCTGGTGCGCAAGGCGCTCAAGGGCGAGCTGCCGCTCATCCAGGCGGCGAAGGCGTTGCAGGACGAGCTGCTCAACCCGGCGCCGCCCTCGCTCACGATGGACGACGGCCCGCTGGCCGAGGAACGGAAGGTCGTCGCCGCCTTCAAGAAGGTGACGCTGATGATCCTCGGCACGGCGATGCAGAAGTACGGGCAGAAGCTGACCGACGAGCAGGAGGTCCTGAGCTACGCGGCCGACATCATGATCGACACCTACGCGGCCGAGAGCGCCGTACTGCGGGCGGTCGATGCGACAAGCCGCGGCCTGTCGAACGCGGACCTGCAGCGCGACGCCGCCACCGCGTTCGTCCACGAGGCGGCGGCGCGCGTCGAAGCGGCCGCGCGCACGGGGCTCGCGGCGATGATCGAGGGCGATATGCTCCGCACGCTGCTCGCCGCCCTGCGCCGCACGCTCAAGTGGACCCCGGCCAACACCGTCGCCATCCGCCGCCGCCTGGCGGACGCGACGGTCCGGAAGGGCGCGTACATCTTCGGGTAGCGACCTGCGCCGCCGCGACCGGGAGCTACGGAGGATCCGCGGAGAACCATCCGCATCCTCCGTGCTCCCGCGGCTGTGCCTCCGCAGTCCGCGGATCACCCCGACGGACCTCGGACCGCCGGCTGAGGTGCGTGCTATTCTGGATCTCGCACCCGGCACCTCACCGAATGACTCACCTCCTCCGCGCTACCCGGTTGGCCGCGATCGCGTTCGTCCTCGTCCCGCTCGTCGCCGCTTCGTGCACGCAGACGCCCGAGCAGGAGGCGGAGGAGTACGTGGCGAAGATCCAGGCGAGCCGCGCCGAGAAGGATCGGATGTTCGCCGGCGCGTCCGACTCCCCGATTCCGCCCGCGAAGCGCGCGATGCTCCTGCCGCTCCAGTACTTCCCGGTGGATCCGGACTACCGCGTGCCCGCATCGCTGGCGCTCGCGAGCGAGCGCCCGACGTTCCCGATGCCGACCTCCACGGGACAGATCCGCGAGATGCAGCGGGTCGGCATGCTGGCGTTCACGCTGAAGGGAAGACCCTTGCAGCTCGGCGCGTTCGTCGAGGCCGGCCAGCCGCTCACGCATCTGTTCGTCCCGTTCACCGACCTGACGACGGGCACCGAGACCTACGCGGCCGGGCGCTACCTGGATCTGGATGCCACGCCGACGGGCCTCTACGTCGTCGACTTCAACCGCGCGTATCACCCGTACTGCTACTACAACGAGTCGTACGACTGCCCGTATCCGCCGGCGTCGAACCGGCTGCAGGTACCGATCCACGCCGGTGAGCGGCTGGCGCGCGGCTCGGCTACGGCAGGACTCCCCTCCGCGCCAGCGAAGAACCCGTGACGATGTCCACGCTCTTGCGCGCGATCGTCTTCGACTTCGACGGCGTCATCGCCAACAGCGAACCGCTCCACTTCCGCGCCTGGCGCGACACGCTCGCCACGGTTGGCGTGCCACTCACCACGGAGGAGTACTACGAGACGTACCTCGGCTACGACGACGTGGAGATGATCGAGAGGCTCGCGGGCGATCGGTCGCTCGGCTACGACCGCCGGCGGCAGGCGACGCTCATCGCCGAGAAAGGGGAGCGGTTCCTGGAGCTGCAGCACGGGGACGGCGTGCTGTTCCCCGGCGCGGCGGATTTCATCCGGAGCGCGGCCGCAGAGATGCCGATCGCGATCGCGTCTGGTGCGCTGCGTCACGAGATCGAGGAGATCCTCGCGCACAGCCGCCTGCTGCCGCACTTCCGCGCGATCGTCGCCTCGGGCGAGACGCCGCGGAGCAAGCCGGCGCCCGACCCGTACACGCGCGCATTCGAGCTGTTGCGGCCGTTCGCCGATGGGATCCAGCCGTCGCAGTGCGTCGCGATCGAGGATTCCCACTGGGGACTGCAGTCCGCGCGCGGTGCGGGGCTCCGGACCGTCGCGATCGCCTCGTCCTATCCGGCCGGGCAGCTCGCCGGCGCCGCCGATCTGGTGGTATCGAGCCTCGCCGCGCTGCGCATGGAGGACCTTCGCCAGGTGTGTTCCGCATGAACACCCGCGATCTGCCGGAAGCGATCCGCACGGCGGTGGACGATCCGGGCGTTGGCCTCTCGGAGGCCGCGCTCATCATCGCCCGGGTCGAGTACCCGCGACTCGACCCGACCCTGACGCTCGCGGCCCTCGATCGATTCGGCGTCGAGGCGCGCGACCGCATGGCGGGCGCGATGCGGCCCGGTGACGAGATCGGCGCACTGGCGGCCGTCACCGCGCTCAACCGTTACCTGTTCGACGAGCTGCGGTTCGTGGGCAACCGCGAGCAGTACGAGGACCCGCGGAACAGTTGCCTCAACCAGGTCGTCGAACGCCGCACCGGCATCCCGATCACGCTGTCGCTGATCTACATCGAGGTGGCGCGGCGGGCGGGGCTGGCCATCGACGGAATCAACTTCCCCGGGCACTTCCTCGTGCGATGTCCCGACGACCAGCGGCCAGGCGACGGCTTCATCGTCGACCCGTTCCACGGCGGCGCGCTGCTGTCGGAGGGCGACTGCCGCGCGTTGCTCCAGAAGCACGTCGGGCCGGAGGCGGCCTTCGACCGGTCCCTGCTCGCCCCGGCGACAAAGGCCCAGATTGTGACGCGGATGTTGCTCAACCTGAAGCGGCTCTACGTGCACATGCGGTCGTTCCCGCAGGCGCGGCTCGCCACCGACATGCTGCTCGCCGTGGATCCGTCCAGCCTCTCGGAACTCCGCGACCGCGGGCTGCTCGCCTACCACGTGAACCACTTCTCGGCCGCGCTCGCCGACCTCGAGCGCTATCTGACGCTGCAGCGCCTCGCCGGCGATCCCGAGAACGACGAGGCGCGCCAGGAGCATGAGCAGATCTGGGAGCACGTCAAGACGCTCAGACGACGCGTGGCGTCGCTGAACTAGGGCACACGGCTTACGGCTTACGGCTTACGGAGCCTAGAACGACACACCCAGCCCCAGCGAGAACAGGCCGAGCATGTGGGTGTGGCCGTTGCCGATCACGACCAGCGCGCGCGTCGGGCCGCACGAAGAAGCGGTCCGTCACGCTCACCCGCACGCCACCGCCCAGCGTCACGGCAGGGTTGGTGAACGAGCGCGAGCCGCAGCGCCCATCCGCCGGCACGCGCATCGCGCCCATCCGCGCCGCGTAGAAGTCCGGCAGGTTGGCCTGCGTGAACGTCCCGAAATAGGAGCCAGTGCCGGGGCCGAACCCGGCACTCATGCCCATACCGCCGCCGAAGTAGCCCGACCCCATCGTCCCGAACCCGCCCTGATTGCCGCCGAGCGGCTGCAGCATCGTGCCGGCGTCCACGCGCCCCGCCAGGCCGGCCATCATCATGTCCATGTCGAACCGCGCGTAGACCAGCCCCGCGCCGGCGACGGCGTACGGCGTCAATCGCTCGTCGCTCGGATTGAGCACGATCCGCAGGTTGGCGCTCGCCGCAACGGTGGTGGTCGCGCGTCCGCGGTCGAGCCACGCGCTCGTGGCCTCGACAGCAAACCGGTCGCCGGGCCCTATGACACCCGCGCCACCGACTGTTGCGCCCGCCCGTCCCTCACGGGCCGACAGCCCTGCGGTCACTTCAACCGACGGCGGGCCGCCGCTGATCTTGACCACTTCCATCGGCGCCGGCGTTTGAGCCCAGACGGTTGTTGCCGTGCACAGGGGCGCGGCGGCCGTTCTAAGAATCGCCCGAGTCAGAGTCTTCCGCGCATGACGAATGGGCTGCCACGGATTACGCCCGTCTCGTGCCAGGGATGCCGCGCACCAGCCATTGGTGACGATGGTGGGCGGCGAAAGCGGGAGCGCAGAGGAGGCGGGCGTCCGAGGCGTACGGCCGGGCCGTGAAGATCCTGTTGACAGAGATGAAGCGAGGGTTTATCGTTATTTTAATAGTGAGACTCAGTCTCATTTAAACAGCCCCCCTCACCATCCGGTCCGCCGACGCATCCCGAGTCTCCTGGCTTCGGCGGATGGCAAGGAGCCCGTCATGCGCAGTCATATCTGCCTTGTCGTCGCGATCATCCTTTCCGCCCTGACACCCTCCCTAATCGCCGCGCCGGGTGCGCTCCCCCTCACCTCTCGCGTCGAGACCGAAGCCAGTGTGATCACGGGGCTCGTCGTGGACGCAACCGGCGGAGCCGTCCCGGGCGCGGTTGTCATCCTCCGTCACGGGGCCATCGACCGTCAGGCCGTTACAGACGGTACGGGCCGGTTCGCTTTTCCCGACGCGCCGGCAGGCCACGTCACGCTCACGATCACGCTGGATCAGTTCGCCCCGGTCACGCTCGACCTCGACACCGTGCGCCGCGATGTGCGCGTCACGCTCGAGCCCCAGGGCGTGGCCGAACGGGTGATCGTGCGGGCCACGGCGCCACAGGCCGAGCGTCACGTATCTGCGCTCAAGACGCTCACGCCTCTGCGCGACGTACCTCAGGCAATTACGGTGGTCACGCAGGCCGCCATCGCCGAGCAGGCCATGTCGGGGCTCGCTGATGTGGTCCGATACGTGCCTGGCATCGGTGCCGGCCAGGGCGAGGGCAACCGCGACCAGCTCTACTTCCGCGGCAACTCATCGACGTCCGACTTCTACGTCGATGGCGTGCGCGACGACGTGCAGTACTTCCGCGATCTGTACAACGTCGAACACGTGGAAGCGCTGAAAGGCCCCAACGCGATGCTGTTCGGCCGCGGCGGGGTTGGCGGCGTGATCAACCGCGCCACGCGGCAGGCCGACTGGACGCGCGTGCGCGAAGCGACGTTGCAGGCGGGATCGTTCGACGCGCGGCGCGCGACGATCGACCTTGGCGAAGGGTTGGCGGATGCGGCGGCCCTGCGGTTGACCGGCGTGTACGAGGATTCTGGCAGCTACCGCGCGGGCGTCGGCACGACGCGCTACGGCCTAAACCCCACGGCCGCGTTCGCGCTGCCAGGTCACACGGTTGTGAAGCTCGGCTACGAGTTCTTCCACGACGAGCGCACCGCGGATCGCGGCGTGCCGTCCTCCAGTGGGCGCCCGCTCGAGACGAATCGGTCGACGTTCTTCGGCGACCCGCGGACCAGCACGAGCGAGGCGTCGGTCCACGCCGTCGGCGCGCTCGTCGAGCGCGCGTTCGACAACGCGGTGGTCGTACGCAACCGCACGCGGTTCGCCGACTACGAGAAGTTCTACCAGAACGTCTACCCGGGCGCCGTGAGCGCAGCCACGGCCACGGTCGCCATCTCCGCGTACAACAACCGGACCTCGCGCCAGAACCTGTTCAACCAGACCGATGTGCTGCTGGCGTGGCATCTGGGTCGTGTGCGGCACAACCTGGTAGCCGGAGCCGAGTTCGGGCGCCAGGACACGGGCAACTTCCGCGAGACGGGCTACTTCACCAGCGTAGGCCTCAACGCCACGTCCTTCTCTGCGCCGTTGACCGCGCCGACGGTTTCCGTGCCGGTCACCTACCGCCAGAGCGCGACGGATGCCGATAACGACGGCGTGGCGACGATGGCCGCGGCCTACGCGCAGGACGAGTTGGTGTTGACGCCGCACGTGCAGGCGATCGTCGGACTCCGCTATGACCGGTTCGTGGTGCGCTTCCGCAACAACCGCACATCGAGCGCGGTCAACAGCGCGGACGGCCTCTGGTCACCGCGCGTCGGCATCGTCGTCAAGCCGGTGGCGCCGGTGTCGCTGTATGCGAGCTACACGCTCGCGCACCAGCCGCGTGCGGGCGAGCAGCTCTCGTCGCTGACGTTGACGACGCGGGCGCTCGCGCCAGAGGAGTTCCGGAACTACGAGGTCGGGGCGAAGTGGGACGTGCGACCCACGCTGACGGTCACGTCGGCGGTCTACCGGCTGAACCGCACGAACGTGTTCGTTCCGGATCCGGTCGACCCGTCACGCTCGCAACTCGTCGACGGGCAGCGCACCGAGGGCGTGGAGATCGGCGTTGACGGCAACCTCAGCGCGCGTTGGGCCATGCTGGGCGCGTACGCGTGGCAGCAGGGCGAAATCACGCGGACACTGTCGGCCACGGCGAAGGCCGGCGCCAGGCTTGCGCAGGTGCCGACACACACCCTTTCGCTGTGGAACAAGTACACCCTGGCGCGGGCCTGGGGCGTCGGCCTCGGCATCATCCATCGCGGCGACATGTTCACCTCGACCGACAACATCGTCGTGCTGCCGGCGTTCACGCGCGTGGACGGCGCGGTGTTTCTCGGGGTGTCGAGGACGCTGCGCGCGCAACTGAACGTCGAGAACCTGTTCGACGCGCGCTACTACGCGTCGGCGAACAACAATAACAACATCACGCCTGGCTCGCCTCGCGCGATGCGGCTGACGCTGACGACGAGGTTCTAGGAGGCTTCAGGCTTCAGGCGGCTTGGGGCTTGGGGCCTGGGGCTTGGGGTTTCTCGACGGGCACTGCTCGTGCACGGGGCATACCGTGCAGTGCGGCGCGACGGTGATACAGGTCGACCGCCCGTGATGTGACAGGTAGAGCGCCGCGCGCACGAGCGCCGCACGGTCGCGCCCAGCCGCGGCACGGATCGCGCGCCGCGCAGCCCGTACCGGCTGCGCGGCCGGCCGCCCAACCGGGTCCAGGCGGGCGAGAACGCGGCTGGCGGCTTCGTCGGCGGCGGGAATCGGGTGATGGCCGCCGAAGAGCAGCAGGCGGTGCGCCGCGGCCGTGCCGATGCGCGGAAGCCGCCCCACCGCCCGCGCCGCGCGCCGCAGCGGACCGCGGAGCATGACGGCCAGTTCCGGATCCCGCCGGAACAGCTCCACGCCCGTTCGCAGCGCGTGGTGCCGCTCCTCCCGGAGCGGCCCGGCGAGCGCCAGCACCGCCTCCAGCTTGGCCTGCGGCAGCCGCCCGAGCGCGTCGGGCGTCAGCGCTGGCACCCGGCGCAACGCCGCCATCGCCGCGTCGCGCCGCGCCGGCGTGTTCTGGACCCCGAGGACCTCCCACACGAAGACGCCGAACGGATCGTCGGGCGGCTGCGGCAGCGGCCCGTAGAACCGCTCCAGCGCGTCGATAACGGACTCGAGGGGGACAGGAGACACTCGGTGCTCAGTGCTGGGTGCTCAGTGCTGGGTGCTGGGTGCTGGGTGCTGGGTGCTACGGTGCTCCGTGCATCGTGCTCCGTGCGGCACCTGCGCGCTACGCCCGCGGTAGTCGGGCGATCTCGTCGTAGAGCACGGCCGACGCGATGACGCCGTTGTGGAAGTTGCCGAGATCGAGCTTTTCGTTCGGCGCGTGCGCGTTCTCGTCGGGCAGGCCCACACCGAACAGCACGCACGGGATGCCGAGTTCCTGCTGGAATGTCGACACGACCGGGATCGATCCGCCCTCCCGGTTGAACACCGGCGCCCGGCCGAAGCCCTGCTCGATGGCGCGGCCCGCGGCCTGGACGAACGGGTTGTCGAACTCGGTCATCCACGGCTTG
>ORMF010951314.1_pt1 | contig 29109 bp, 27 predicted proteins | sample 1779871 | NCBI WGS metagenome assembly ORMF01 (sample SAMEA104232316, study PRJEB22302) | groundwater metagenome | biome: forest; feature: aquifer; material: groundwater | place: USA | collected 2011-08-07 | depth 5.4 m | reverse complement strand
CACAGAGCCACAGAGAAAATAAAAACCTTCGTATTTTAAAATCCCTTCATGATGTTGCTTCTCTGTGCCTCTGTGGTAAAAATTTGTCGCTATACTTTCCCAAAATGAACGCCCTTCGCCTCCGGCCCGAGCGCGATCACCACGGCGCCGATCAGAAAAACCGCACCCGCGAAAACACCCATCGACATCGCAAAGCTCATGTGCTCGTTCATTACGGCTTCGATATAAATGCTGGTCGAGGCGATCAGCACACCAAGCTGGTAGGCGAAGCCGGGGAAGAATCCGCGCAGCTCGTTGGGCGAAAGTTCGTTGATATGCGCCGGGATCACTCCCCAGGCCCCCTGCACCATGAACTGCATCAAGAATGCTCCGGCCATAATCAGCGGCGTAGTGGGAGCGAACATCCATAGTGGGATCATCAGGACCGCCAGCAGCACCGCGATCACCATCGAGCGCCGCCGTCCGATGCGGTCGGAGAAAAGCCCAAACGTGAGCCCGCCGGCGATGGCGCCCAGCATGGAGACGATCGTGGTGATCGCCTTGCTGTGGGGATCGAAATGCCGCGCCTTTTCAAGGAACGTGGGATAAAAATCCTGCGTGCCGTGCGAGATGAAGTTCATCATGGCCATCAGCAGTACCAGGTATGCAAAGAGCTTCCAGTGCGAGAGGACGGATTTCCAGTATCCGCTCCAGTCCCGGCTGCGAGTCTCCTTCCACGACTCCGGTTCCTTGACTTTGGCCCGGATAAACAGTGTCAACAGCGCCGGAAGTCCGCCGATAAAGAACAAGGGCCGCCATCCCCAGCGCAGGAATACCACGTAATACGCCACGCCCGCCAGCAGGTTCCCCAACGCGTAGCCTTCCTGCAATAACCCGGAGAGCAGCCCTCTCCACTTGGCCGGCACCGACTCCATCACCAGCGACGCCCCCACGCCCCACTCGCCGCCCATCCCGATGCCATAGAGCAACCGCAATATCAGGAAAATCGTGTAGTTGGGCGCGAACCCCGACAACACCTCGACCAAAGAGTAAAAGATCACGTCGATCATCAGCGGAACCCGCCGCCCGTAGCGGTCCGCCATCAACCCAAAGATCAACGCTCCGACGGGCCGCATGGCCAGACTGGCCGTGATCGTCAGCGTCATTTCCTTCATGGAGACGTTGAAGTCCTTCGCGACGTCGGCCAGCACGTAGGTAAGCAGAAAAAAATCGAAGGCGTCGAGCGTCCAGCCGAGGAACCCGGCGATCAAGGCGTTGCGGGAGTTCGCTCGCTGGGCGGCGGCGGCGGCAGCATCGGTCATGCGTTCTTCCTCTCTTTCGATCCGGACCTAAGTCTTAACTTCAATACCAGATGTCGGGCGTGAAATTCAACTTTCGGACCAGTCTCCGCGAAGCGCGCGCTCTTTCATCTGCCGCTGGCCTTTCCAAAGCAAGCTCGCAGAATGATAGGCTTGCCCGGCTTGGCGTGCAACAAAAATATTCTTTCCGCTGGGGCGGGACTCGATGGGCCGAATGCCGACCGTCTTTTGGCGATCAACGAACCAAAGACGTAACCCTCCTCCAATCCAAATCGATAAGCAAAATCCCGGATATGAAATAGGAAGAAAACAAAGACACTGAGAATTCGCACACTGTGGCATACCGGGCCGTTGAGCTATGTCCGCTGAAACCCGATGATGCGGTGATGGTTCAGTTTAAAACGAAGCCGGAACCGAGGGTGAAGATGCCGTAATTTCGAGAGCGCTCAATCGGACTGCTCTGGCGGTTCAGAATGCTTCCGTATCCGTATGGGGACAGTTCCCCGTCCCCCACACCTTTCGCACGGCATATGCGTTGGTTCTAATCGAGAATGGCTCCATTGCCGTTGGTCACCGTGGCAATCTGAGCATATTATTTCTACGAACTCTCGCTCCTCTTCCACATTAAAAGTTTGTCAAGAAATTGCTATGGAAGCAACTCAGTTCTTCACCCTAGGGGCATTTGCTCATTTTGCTTTGATCCGATCGGAATTCCCCAACTCTGGAGCATTTCCCCAATGGGTGAATAACGCCGCTTGGGTCGGCAACTCCGGTCCAGCGGGATGATTCCATCCGAATCCCCGAAGGGGATCACCGTGAACAGCCCCGCCCTGCGGGGTGAAACCTACGGAAACGGATTCATAAATGTGGTAACGGCCCTGGAGGGGCCGGACAATCATAGGATGGCGGTCAACCCCTTGCGGGGTTGAATTTTCTATGTTGGCGCTATTTTCCGTAGGTTAAAACCTACGGCTATTCACGGTGTTGCCCTTCGGGCAACGGGGAACGAACCCGCTTCCTTTACGGCGCGTCCCTTATTGCGCGGTGATCGCGATGGTTACGGGATTGGACGCTACCCCGCCGATGGTCAGCACCACCGGAACAGCATTGCCAGTTGGAGCGCCTGCGGGGATCTGCACGTTTACTTGGTAGAGTCCGAAAAAGCCAGAAGCCAATCCCGAAAAGCTGACCAAAGCCGGTACCCCGCCCACAGCGACGGTCGGAGTCGTTGTAGTGACAGATAGCGGATTCGCTGAAGCTATCACTCCCGTGCCAGGCTGGTTCGAAACGGCACCGAGGCCAGTACAGTAAATTGAGATGAACCCGCCGCGCTGGACGGGCGCGGAACCGGAAAATGCTCCTACTGGTGCCGCCAAGGACGCTGTATTTGCGATCAGAATGGCTCCCTGACCTGTTCCGCTAGAGTTGGTGGAAAACAGACCGGGGCCAAGTGGGGTCAAGTTGACGGTTACCGCGTTGCTGATTACTCCACCCACGGTCGCCGTCAAGCTTGCTTGAGGCAATCCAGCCAATTCCCAGGGTACCTGAAAGTTGATCTGCTGTTGCGTATACGCAAAAACAGGGGCAGAAACTCCATTCACTTGAATCGTAACGCTACTCCCAGACGATAAGTTATTGCCAAAAACCGACGCAATGCTGCCTGGAACGAGCGCGCCTCCAGGAGTAAAACTCGCTCCGTTGACAACACCGCCCTGGGTCAACTGCGGCGGAGGTAGAGCGCCCGTAGTGACCGAAGGAAATTTCGTCACAAACGCGTCAGCACTTCCATTCAGTGCTGGCTGGAAAGCGTTCGCCGTGGGGAAATTGTTAGATTGGGTGAACCCCGTCACGTAGGCATTGCCCGAGGAGTCCACCGCAATTCCGTAACTGTAGTCGGCGCCGCTGCCCCCGAGATACGTGGAGTACGCCAGCGACGAGCCTGCGGGATCGAGCTTTATTAGGAAAACATCGCCATTACCACCGTACGTCGCCTGGAAGGCATTCACCGTGGGAAAATTACTGTAAAAGGTGATCCCCGTCACATAGGCATTTCCGGAGGAGTCCACCGCAATTCCGGCACCCTGGTCTAGGATGCCGCTACCGCCAAGGTGGGTGGAATATACCAGCGCCGAGCCAGCGGCATTCAGCTTCGTCACGAATGCACTACCACCGCCCAGTTGGAGAGCATTGGCGGTGGGAAAATTGTTGGACAGCGTAAGCCCCGTCACGTAGGCATTGCCGGAGGAGTCCACCGCAATTCCGTTAGGACCATCGACATCGCTGCCACCTAGATAAGTAGAATATACCAGAGCGGAACCTGCGGCATTAATCTTTGCCAGAAACGCATCCCCTCCGTTAGCCGGCGCGCCGCCGCCAAATACTGCCTGGAAAGCATTCGCCGTGGGGAAATTGGTGGAAGTGGTACTCCCTGTCACATAGGCGTTGCCGGAGGAGTCCACCGCAATCCCGACACCCGCGTCACCACCGCTGCCACCGAGGTAGGTGGAAAACACCAGCGCCGAGCCGGTGGCATTGAGTTTCGTCACGAACGCATCACCAAAACAACAGCCGCCTCCGACACCGCCATACGACGACTGGAAGGCATTCACTTTGGGGAAATTGGTGGAAGTCGTGCCCCCCGTCACGTAAGCGTTGCCGGACGAGTCCACCGCAATTCCTGAACCGGAGTCAATGTCGCTGCCACCGAGGTAGGTGGAGTAGCCCAGCGCCGAGCCGGTAGCGTTAAGCTTCGTCACGAACGCATCGCTGTTTCCGCCGTATCTCGCCTGGATAGCATTTGCTGTCGGGAAGTTGGTAGAAATGGTGCTCCCTGTCACGTAGGCGTTCCCAGACGAGTCCACCGCAATTCCCCGACCCATGTCTTGGTCGCTGCCACCTAGGTAGGTGGAGTATACAAGCGCCGAACCGGTGGCATTGAGCTTCGTCACGAATGCTTCAGAGTTGACGCCGCCGTAAGCAGGCTGGAAAGCGTTCGCTGTGGGGAAATTGGTGGAATAGGTTTCTCCTGTCACGTAGGCGTTCCCGGAAGAATCCACAGCGATTCCGTAGCCTTGCTCACTGCTGCTGCCTCCGAGGTAAGTGGAGTAGCTTAATACCGGATCAATGATGAGAGGTTTGCTCGCATCGTATCGGGCTACCTCAAAGCCAACCTCATTCAAATTATTGGTCACGAAGTTGCCGGCGATACGCTGCCTGGCTCCGTTGATTTCCTGATAGATAACCGGTCGATGCAGGCGGAGGTCGGTGGCGTTGGGGTCGAGAAGTAGGTCGCCTTGGGGGTCGATTCGCAACGCAACCCCTCCCTTGCGGTCGGGGCTCTGATTCGCGCGCGGGGGGACCGCTCCATCACTGTCGCGGCTCGGATTGGAGTCGCGGGTCGGATTTGAAACGGGAAAGGCTAGGCGGATGGTGCTCGGGTCCGCGCCGGGAGCCACCACGAAGTCGTATTCCAACTGCCGCTGATTGCCGTAATAGACCAGGTCTATGCCGGGATAGACGTTCTCATAACGAACTTTGGCGTAGGTGGGAACGTTCGTACGCCATTTTGTTGCGTCGTTGCCAATAAAGTAATTGCTCTTCCCCGGCAGTTCCTCCACTCCCGACACTTGCGGCGAGGGATTTGCTCCGGCGAGCTTCATGCGCAGGACGGCGGGTTCCTTTGTTGTCCGATCCGAGCCGCGCGCGGGAGCAAGCGGCCCCGTTTCATTTGGCAAGCGAGGTTGGGTGACCGCTCCCTCTCGGTCGCGGCTCGGTTTCGTCGGTTTCAGGCTCAGCACTGCTTCGTTCGACGTCAGAAACAGACTGTAGCCGCTGCCTCGGGACAAGAACTTTACATCGGAATCAATTTGTCCCTGGTTGGCCTCAAAGCTGAGGGGCAGCTTGCCATAGGACTCGATCACGCGAGCATTGGCCGAACCGGGAACGCCCGTGCCTCGCGTGCGACCGATTTTCAGCCCTTCGATAGGCCCCTCGACTCCGCTCGGGACGGGGTGGTGAGCTTGCCGAACCCGCTCAGGGCGGTGAGCGAAGTCGAACCGCGGGTATTCGATCTGAAGAAGTATGGTGGCAACAACAACGAGACAAAGCAATGGGAGCAAAAACCGTCTTTTCCGCATATCACGTTCCACGCGGCATAATCAAAGCATTGGGGCTCTCCCCGTGGGAAATCATTGTACTCGGTATCGATGTGCTCCGAAAGAAAGAAAAATTCATCGCTTCCAACCAGAATCCGCTTGACAGATAGCGAATAAAAAGCGAAACTATCCCTATGTCCATTCTCCTCTTCCCCGAAAAGGCCTCTGCCGCGGCAGCCTCGCCGCCCCTGGTGGGCATCGCGCGCCTTGCCGCGGAGAGTCCTTCGCTCGCCGCCAAACGCAAAGTCGAATATTTTGGTTTGCGCTCGAAATCCATTCTGAACCGCTGCAACAGCCGCCGCGTGCCCTTCGCCTGGACCATCAACCCGTATCGCGGCTGCGAGCTGGGGTGCAAGTATTGTTACGCGCGCTACACCCATGAGTACATGGGGATGGAAGACCCCTGGCAGTTTGAGGAAAAAATCTATGGAAAAGAGCGCGCGGGCGAGATTTTGCGAGCGGAGCTGAAAAAGGACCCGCGCGGGGCCATTGCCATCGGCACGGCCACCGACCCTTACCAGCCCGCCGAGCGGCAGTTCGAAGTGACGCGGAGCATCCTCGATACCCTCTCGCAATTCCGCGGATTAACCGTTTCGGTCACGACTAAATCCGACCTGATTCGGCGCGACCTTCCCTTGCTGGTGGAAATCGGAAGGCGAAACGAGTTGCAGGTCAACATCACGGTGACGACCATGAACGAGGGATTAGCGCGGCTGCTCGAGCCGCGAGCGCCGCGTCCCGAGCTTCGCATGGCGGCAGCGGCGGAAGTCGCGGCAGCCGGTATCGCCGTGGGAGTATTCGCGATGCCGGTGCTTCCGGAGCTGACCGACGACGCCAAGAATCTGGAGGCGGTGGCGCAGGCCGCCTCCCGCGCCGGAGCATGTTATTTCGCCGTCCAAGCGCTTTTTCTCATGCCCTCGGCTAAGAAAGCGTACTTCCCGTTCATCGAGGAACGGTTTCCGTCGCTCGCCGAAACGTACCGCCGCCTCTATGCCAACGGGGCCTATTTGCCGGCGCAGTATCGCATCCGAATCGAGGAGCTGGCCAGGCAGTTGCGAAGGAAATACGGCCTGACCAGCCGCCCGCGCGAGTATCCCGCCCCAGCCTTTGCCGTCTCGCCGCAATTACCCCTGTTCCGTGAGTAACGCTTCGGGGAGTAACTCAGTTTCCCGAGTCTTATACCTTGTCAGGAGGTTGTCATCCCGAGGAGTCTTCGACGAGGGATCTGCACTGCGTTTCTGTTCCTCTACAAGAAATCTTGCGATTTCTCCATGCAACCATGCCGTATAAGTGATATAAGAAGGCAAGCGGCGGCGTGAGACACCCACCGAAACCGGCAACGGGAGGATCGGAACGTAATGCTGGGGAAAGACTTTCACGGACGGAATCGGACCCATTCCCGGGGCCTTCTTGTGCAGTTCTATCAATGGCTGCGCGGGACCGAACAGATCCTGGTGCGTCCGGCCTCCGATCTCCCGCTGGTATTGATTTCCTACGAAGGCAGGGACCATGAAGGCGTCGAACGCCTGCGGGGCTCGCTCGAAGAGACCTGGCTGACTTTGCCCGATTCCTTCCGCCGGCGGTATTCTTCGATCCTGGAGAAAACTCCGCCGCTGGTCGTGGTTCTGTTGCGCCGGAGAAACGTCTGCACCTGTCTGGGACACCACCATCCGCCCGGAACCGAAAGCCGCTTCACGCGGCGGTTGCGGAACGTCAGCGGCGTCCGCACGGCAGAGCTGGACCTGGCCTTTGAAGCGATTCGGGAATGGGAGCCTCTGCCGCTCTCGCACCTGGCGCTACCCGCCGAGGCTGATAGCGACGAGATGATCTCCTTCCAGTGGCAGTTGGCGCTCCTGTCGGTTTTTCTGCACGAGCTTCACCACCTGGTTTGGCCAGCCGATGCAGAGCATCAGGTCCGGGAGCAGAGCCAGAAGTTCTACGTGGACGCGCTTTCGCATTTCGTCGCCGAGCGTTTCGGCGTGGAGTACGGCCTGCGCGGCGAAGCCGTATCAGAGCCGCGACAGTAATGGAGCGGGAGCAATTGAGCGGAAACTGTAATCCGCAGATTTCGTAGATTCCTCAGATTTGTTCTTTCTGCAATCCGCGAAATCTGCGGATGATATATCTTCAAGCCATGCGGCCCCCGCTAGCTCGGGAGCGGCTTGATGTGCCTGTAACCGCTGCGGAAATAGAGCAACGGCTCGCCGCTTCGGGCGTGCGCTTCCAGAACCTCTCCGATCAGGATGGCATGGTCGCCGTGATTGTGCGTGGCCACCTTCTTGCATTCCACATATCCCAGGCAGCCGTCGATCAAGGGAGAGCCGTGGACTCCCTCCGAATACGCGAGATTCTTGAACCGGTCGGCGGCCTTCGACGCAAACAGCCGGGAGATCTCCTGCTGTTCTTCCGTGAGGAAGTTCACCGCGAAATGCGCCGCCCCGGCCATGGCGCGGGCGCTTTCCGAATCGTGGCCAACGCAGACCAGAATCAGCGGAGGATTGAGGCTCACTGAAGTAAAGGAATTAACCGTGAACCCCCAGGGTTCGCCCGAAGAGTGAATTCGCGTCGTTACTACCGTAACGCCGGTGGCAAAATGCCCCATAACTTTGCGAAACTGATCATTGGAAACGGTCATGACAAAAACACCTTCTTCTTCGCCGAACGGGTAGAATAGCGAAGCGGCGGGACAAATGCAAAAGCCACGAATCAGAGCCCCGACCGCAAGGGAGGGGTCCGGGCAGCGGCAACCGGAGAACGATATCATGAGAGCACGAACATGAGAGCCGTAGTCCAGCGAGTTTCCCGCGCCGCCGTGCGCGTCGAATCGAAAACTGTCGGCGAGATCGGCCAAGGCTTGCTGATTCTTTTGGGCATCCGTGTCGGAGATGATCAAAAAGCCGCCGATTATATCGTGGAAAAGATCTCAACGCTACGCATCTTCCCGGACGTGATCGGCAAAATGAACCTCTCTGTAGAGGATATTCGCGGCGGCGTTCTGGTCGTTTCGCAGTTCACGCTGTATGGTGATGTGAGGAAGGGCCGCCGTCCCAGCTTCATCGACGCGGCTAGACCGGAAGAAGCCATTCCGCTCTACGAATATATCTTGCAGTCGCTCCGCGCCCGCGGCCTCACGGTCCAGAGCGGCGTCTTCGGTGCCATGATGGACGTGGAACTGGTAAACGACGGCCCCGTGACAATCCTGCTCGACAGCGAGCGGGTGTAGTTACCGAGCCGCGACCGAGAGGGAGCGGTCCTCAACCGGCGACTGCCAGCCCGCTTGGGGATTTGAAACAGGCAGAGGTAGTAAGAGAGATTAAATGGAGGAGGGGATAAAGGACATGATAAAAGGAAGCGAGATCCGGAAGGCCGACCACCCCATCGACAAACTTTTTCTCGACCGCTGGTCGCCGCGCGCGATGTCCGGCGAGGAAATAGCTGAAGAGGATTTGATGATTCTCTTCGAAGCGGCCCGGTGGGCCCCCTCCTCATTCAATAATCAGCCGTGGCGAATTCTCTACGCGCGCCGCAGCTCCCCGCACTGGCCGCTCTTCTTCGGCCTGCTCACGGACTCGAACAAGGTCTGGACGAAAAACGCCGCGGCGCTGCTGCTCTTCATCTCGAAGACGACCTTCGACCACAACGGCAAGCCATCCATTACGCACTCGTTCGATACGGGCGCGGCGTGGGTCAGCCTGGCGCTGCAAGGGACACTCAAGGGTTACGTGGTTCACGGCATGCAAGGGTTCGACTACGAGCGGGCGAGAATCGAGTTGAAGATTCCGGAAGGGTTCAGCGTCGAGGCGATGGTTGCGGTCGGCCTTCCGGGAGATAAAGAAGCTCTGCCCGATAAGATAAAGCAGAGCGAATCGCCCAACAGCCGTCGCAAAATCGCGGAGACAATTTGTGAAGGCCCGTTTTGCTTTTGATTTCGTGACTGCCGTTTGGATTCAAGTCTAGCTTTACAAGGATATAACCAAATGGTTATAATGCGACCGTGAAAGTGAATTTCGCGGCTGCGGCCTCCGGTCGAAGTTACTTCGAAAGGTTTATTCAGGATCTTTCAATCGAAGATCGTGCTGTCATTTTGGCGGTCTTTCAGGATATCCAGGATTTCGGCCTTCAGGCGAAGGGCTGCGAGTTCAGACAAATCGAAGGCAAGCTTTGGGAGATCAAAATTCGAGCGCCGACTGGCGGGTTCCGGTTCTTCTACGTGATGCTTGCAGCAGATCGCATGCACGTTCTGCATTGGTACAGGAAGCGGGGACAGAAGGCCCCAATAAGAGAACTTGAAGTTGCCAGAAAGCGGCTAAGAGGGATTTTGAGCCATGAATAACAAGAGTGTAACTCTGAATGAGGTTCTCGCAAGAGAGCGTAAAAACGACGAATTCCGGCTCGCATTCGATGAGCGCCGGTTTTATCTTCAGATTGCGCGCTTGGTATCCGATCTGAGGGCAAGAACGGGACTCTCGCAGGCCGAATTAGCAAGGAAGGCTCGCGTCAGCCAGCCAATGATCGCGAGGCTGGAAAAGGGCGACAGCCGGCGGACTCCCAAGTTCGACACGGTCTTCCGGCTGATTAAAGCGCTGGGTTATTCCCTATCGATCCAGATACAGAGGGAAAAGAGAAAAAGTGCCGCATAATTCAGGATCAACGCTCTTCCCACCCTTTTCCAGAACTCATTTTAACGCTATTATTTTGATCTACCCCATTATCGGATTGGAGATAAACGCCCCGTGCCCGTAATCACACTTCCCGACGGCTCCACACGGAGCTACGACCAGCCTGTCCCGGCGAAGCAGGTGGCCGCGGACATTGGGCCGGGGCTTGCGAAGCAGAGCTTGGGTGTCCGCATCGACGGCGTGCTGCGCGACCTTGCGACTGTTATCGAAAAGGACAGCAAGGTTGATTTCGTTCTGGAACGGCCTAAGGGCGGAGCGCCGGGACCGGACGCGCTCTTTCTGTTGCGGCATTCCGCGGCGCACGTGATGGCGGAAGCGATCCAGCAACTCTGGCCTAAGGTCGAACTGGTATACGGTCCGCCCACCGACGACGGTTTTTTTTACGACATCCGCATCCCGGAAGGCGTCAGCATCTCCTCGAAGGATTTCGAGAAAATCGAACAGCGCATGGCCGCGATCGTTGCCGCTAATAAGCCGATGACGCGCTATGAGATGCCCGACGAGGCGGCGCTCGCCAAGCTCCACAAAGAAGGAAACAAATACAAAGTGGATAACGCCGTACGCGCGCTGCAAGGCGGTGCGGATTCGGTGAAGCTATCTTTTTATTCCACGGGCGACCCCGGTAAGGATTGGGAAGACCTGTGCAGCGGCCCGCATCTGCCCTCGACGGGACGGATCAAGGCGTTCAAAGTCATGTCGCTTGCGTCGAGCTATTGGCACGGCGACGAAAACTCCGACCGGCTCACGCGAGTCTACGGCACAGCTTTCTTCGACAAAGCCGAGCTGGAGCAATACCTCAAACGGCTGGAGGATGCCCGCGAACGCGACCATCGCGCGATCGGGAAAAAACTCCAGTTGTTCGTGCTCGACGAAATGGTGGGGCCGGGTCTGATCCTGTGGACTCCGGCGGGCGCCGTCCTTCGCCAGGAGCTGCAAAATTTCATTTCGGCCGAATTGAGAAAGCAGGGCTACCAGCAGGTTTTTACTCCGCACATAGGGAAGCTTGAACTCTATCGCACCAGCGGCCATTACCCCTATTATGCGGAGTCGCAGTATCCGCCGTTCGTCGAGCGAGAGACCTTGGCGGCATTGGCGAAAGAGGGAGCGAGCTGCGCCGAGCTGGTGAACCGCCTGGAGGCTGGAAATATCGACGGCTACCTGCTCAAGCCGATGAACTGCCCGCACCACATTCGCATTTTCGCGAGCCAGCGATATTCGTACCGCGATCTCCCCATACGGCTCGCGGAGTTCGGGACGGTCTATCGCTGGGAACAATCGGGAGAGCTGAACGGAATGGTTCGCGTTCGCGGTTTTACGCAAGACGATGCGCACCTGTTTTGCACCGAAGAGCAGGTCGCGCAGGAGCTCAGCGGCTGCCTGTCGCTGGTGAAGACGATCTTCGGCACGCTCGATATGAAGGAATACCGAGTCCGCGTCGGGCTGCGCGATCCGAACTCGGCCAAGTATGCCGGGAGACCGGAATTTTGGGAAAAGGCGGAGCAGGCCTGCCGGCAGGCTGCGGCGACCCTCGGCGTTCCATTCACGGACGAGCCGGGCGAGGCCGCGTTCTATGGTCCCAAGCTCGACTTTGTCGTCAAGGACGTTCTCGGTCGCGAGTGGCAACTGGGCACCGTGCAGGTCGATTACAATTTACCGGAGCGTTTCAATCTAGGGTACGTTGGCGCCGACAATCAACTGCATCGCCCCGTGATGATCCACCGCGCGCCGTTCGGCTCGATGGAGCGGTTCTGCGGCGTTCTCATCGAGCATTTCGCCGGAGCGTTTCCCGTGTGGCTCTCGCCGGTGCAGGTGATTGTGCTGCCGATCGCCGAGCGGCATCAAACATACGCGCAGAAGATGGTTTCGCTGCTCCGTGGCGAGGGTGTCCGCGCGGAATCGGACTTGCGCAACGAAAAAGTTGGATTGAAAATTCGCGAGGCGCAGATGCAAAAAGTTCCCTATATGCTGGTGGTGGGAGACAAAGAAATCGACGCGGGCGCCGTCGGCCTGAGGACGCGCAAGCAGGGCGATCAAGGCAGCGTATCGAAGGAAGAATGTATCAAGCGCATCCGCGAGGCGATTGATTCGCGCCAACTGGAGTCTTAGCGTTCCTATGAAATCCATCCGGCGATTTCCGCTGCTCCCAGCGTGCACGGCTGCCGTCGTGTTGATTGCCATCCATCTCCTGGCCCAGACGGCCGGAAAGAAAACCGTGGATTTGCCCGAGGAGCTTACCGATCAAGTCAAAAAGGATTTCGAGTCGCCGGATTGCCTGGAAAACAGCGGCCGCTCGCTCGAGGGGCAAATCCGTACGGAAGAAGTCGATCTGACGAAGACGGTTGGTGCGGCGCTGCTCGTAACGGGGCTTGGCCCCTGCATGACTACTGCCGCGGGCAACAGTCCGTTTCTGATCTATGCTCGCTTTGGAAATAACTGGCGCAAGGTTTTGGGAGCAGACGGCGACAGCGTCCTGCCGCTCGCTAACATGTACACCGGATGGCATGACCTGGAAGTTACGTATCGAAATTCCGAAACAGAAACCGCGCATTACATCTACCGCTTCACCAAGACGGAATATCGTGCGCAAAGTTGCGAACTGGTCGTATCCGATTCCCGTTCGGAGAAGTCCGAGCGCAAACCGTGTCCCGGCTGGAAATCGAAGTGATTTTTCGTCCTGGAGGCGAAGCTGTACACAGCTCGATGCCGTCTGTGATATAATCTGGCTTCCCAGCTAAGAGTTTGGTTGGGTGGGAGCCTACGTATTCGAAGAAGCCTGTGCGGAAATAGGAACGGCGGATGGACTCCGCCGGGGAGGAGCATATAGCCGCAACATCCAGCGTCAGGGTGAACGATCGCATTCGTGCGCGAGAAATCCGGGTCATCGACGACAGCGGAGCCCAGTTGGGAATCATGGCGCCGTATCAGGCCATGAAGATCGCCCGGGAGCAGAGTCTCGATCTGGTAGAGATATCGCCCACCGCCGTACCGCCCGTGTGCAAAATCATGGACTACGGCAAGTACATTTACCAGACCAACAAGCGGGCGCACGAGGCCAAGAAAAACCAACGGAATATCATACTGAAAGAAGTGAAATTCCGTCCCAATACGGACGACCACGACTACGAGTTCAAGAAAAACAACGTCGTCCGGTTTTTGAAGGAGGGTGACAAAGTAAAAGCGATTGTTGCCTTTCGTGGGCGGGAAATATCTCACTCGGAGATCGGGAGAAAGTTATTGGATAGGCTGATCGAGGACGTGGGAGAGGCAGGCCTTGTGGAGTTCCGGCCCCGCATGGAAGGATTTGCGTTGCTCGCCATCTTTGCTCCCAAGAAATAATTTCAGAGCCGCGGCCCCGCACGGCGGGGGAGCGGTTGCGACCCGGGGCCTAAGTCAAACCGGCTGGCCCGGCCTGGAGGAATAGTGCCCAAGATTAAAACACATCGCGGCGCAGCGAAGCGGTTCAAGGCAACCGCGAAAGGGAAATTTGTCCGCGGACATGCCTACGCGCGCCATATTCTGACATCCAAAACCAGCAAGCGCAAACGCAATCTGGACCAGAGCGACCTGGTCGCTCACGCCGACCAGGAGCGTTTGCGGATCATGCTGCCATACGCTTGAGAGGCTGAAACGTGCCTAGAGTAAAACGCGGTACCAAACGACATGCCAAGCGCCTGAAGATTCTGAAGCGCGCCAAGGGATTTGTACTCACCAAGAGCAAGCTGTACCGCTCCGCCAAGGAAAGCGTGGAGCGGGCGCAGAAATTCGCCTACCGGGATCGCCGTACGCGCAAGCGCGATTTTCGCAGCTTGTGGATCGTTCGCATCGGCGCGGCGGCTCGCAAACACGATCTCTCCTACAACCAGTTTATTCACGGACTAAAGCTGGCTGGCGTGGAGTTGGATCGCAAGATTCTGGCCGACATCGCCGCGCGCGACGCGGCCGGCTTTACAAGCCTCGCCGCCCAGGCCAAGCAGGCGCTGGCGGCGTAAGTAGGTTTTTCAGAGCCGCGGCCGTCAGGGAGCGGGGGCGCGAATTGTGGGTCTCGCGATGACGCCACCGCTCCCTCACGGTCGCGGCTCTGATTGATTTCCCGATCTTCAATGGAATGGACCTCTCTGATCCTCGCCTAGCCGATATCGCCGAAGCCGTCCGGCATTCGCTCGGCGATTTAGGCATCCGCGAAACTGCGGCCCTCCAAGACCTGTTTGTTCAAGTCCAAAACCAGTTGAGCAAGGATCTAACGGCAATCGCGCCGGGCGACCCGGCCGGCGTCGAAGCCCTGCGTGTGCGCTGGCTCGGCCGGAAACAGGGCATCATTCGCTCCATCACGGACAACTGGCTCGCCAAGGCCCCTTCGGAACTCAAGCGGGAAATAGGACAACAGTTGAACGCGCTGCGCCAGGAGGCCGAAGATCGTATTTCAAAAATACCGCCGGCTCTGAAAGTTCCGGCGGGGGAAAAGATTCCGGTGGCCGATCAAATTGCTGGCGCTGAAGTCCATGCCTCCGGTGAACGAGCCCTCGACATCACCCTCCCCGGCAACCGGCGCTCTTCCGGCTCGCCGCATCCGCTGCGGATCGTGATGGACGATGTTGCCGAGATTTTTTTCTCGCTGGGCTACTCGGTAGAAGAAGGGCCGGAGATCGAGAGCGTCTACTACAACTTTGAAGCGCTAAACATTCCCGAGGACCATCCTGCGCGGGACGATCAGGACACGTTCTACATCGACTCGAAGACGGTCTTGCGGACGCATACCTCGCCGGTGCAGGTTCGCACCATGGAGCGCCAGCAGCCGCCGGTGCGGATCATCGTTCCCGGTAAGGCATACCGCCACGACGCGCCCGACGCCACGCACTCGCCGGTCTTCCATCAGGTGGAAGGTCTCGCGGTCGATACGCACATCAGTTTCGCCGATCTCAAGGGAACGCTGGACTATTTCATGAAGTCGTTTTTCGGGCCGGAGGTTCGCACCCGGCTGCGTCCAAGCTTTTTTCCGTTCACGGAGCCGAGCGCCGAAGTGGATATTTCCTGCCTGTTCTGCGGCGGAGACGCTTCGGGATGCCGCATCTGCAAGCAGAGCGGATGGATCGAGCTGGGAGGATGCGGAATGGTCGATCCCGTGCTTTATTCTTACGTCAATTACGATGCGGCGCGCTGCAGCGGTTTTGCCTTCGGCATGGGACTCGAACGGCTGGCCATGCTGAAGTACGGGATTCCGGACATCCAGCTTTTCTATCAGGGCGATATCCGGTTCCTGCGGCAGTTCCGGTAGCAGAACGGGTTGAATGGAATTTGAGATTCTTGGCGACATCACGGGCATCGAGCTGATTCGCGCCGGACACGGAATTCGAGACCGGCTGCGGCTGCAACGCAGATACGGTAAAGGACGCTGGAGAAAACTAAAAGGTGTCGCGAGAGTGCGTACATTGGATGGTAATATACATACAGCGGAAGTCCATTGGTACGAGGCTCATGGCATTGGACGCAAAGAATTGAGAATCAAATTTCTTATTGACTGACATGACCATCAGACGAACAGCGGCAACACAGTTCGCTGTGTGTATTGATAACACGGATTACCCGGTCTCATTGGAGACTGGTAAGGTCTATCAAGTTCTGCGCGATGTGAAGACCGCCAAGCTCGGCTACATGCGTGTGATTGACGAAAGCGGGGAGGACTACCTCTACTCTGCTCAGCGATTTCTTGTGCTCGAGCTGCCCGATACCACCGCGAGAAGGCTGCGCAGGCAACTGAGCACCATGCCCCGAAGCACTCCAAAACCAGTTCGGGCCTTGCGGCGCCGACGCGCCTGACGGCCGTGAAGAAAAAGATCATCGCATTGAAAGATGATGTCCGTTACCCGCGGCAGTTCCGATGATATCCGAGCCGCGACCGGAAGGGAGCGGTTCCCGATAGCAAGATGAACCATGCCGGCAACCGCTCCCTTTCGGTCGCGGCTCGGTGTTGAGATTCACTGCGCATTATGAAAATTCTTCTCTCCTGGCTCCAAGAGTTCGTGCCGCTCCCGCCGGACGTGCGTCGGCTTGCGAATGACCTGACGATGCTTGGTCTCGCCGTCGACATGGTGACGGCGGAAGAAGGCGAGACCGTCTTCGATCTCGATATCACCACCAACCGTCCCGACTGCCTGAGCCACTACGGCGTGGCGCGCGAGCTGTCCGCTCTATACGGGAAACCACTCGCCCCCTTAGCAGAAGCGCGGGATGGCTCCTCGGCGAATCCGTCTCAGCCGGATACCAAGCCGCGACCGCGCCGCAAGGATTCGATTGTAGAGATCGTAGCCACCGATCTGTGCCGCCGCTATTCGGCGCGGATCATTCGCGGCGTGCGCGTGGGGCCTTCGCCCGGCTGGATGGCCCGGCGCCTGGAGCTCGTGGGCGTTCGCTCCATCAATAATGTGGCCGACGCCACGAACTATATACTGATGGCCTATGGCCACCCGCTGCACGCTTTCGATCTGGACCGTCTGGAGCGGGGAAGAATTGTGGTGCGCCGCGCCGCGCCGGGCGAGCCGCTGGTGACACTCGATGGAGTGGAACGGCGGCTGACGCCGGAAGACCTGGTCATTGCGGACGCCCGGCGTCCTGTCGCGCTGGCCGGGATCATGGGCGGCCAGGAGTCCGAGATCTCGGACGGCACCGTAAACGTGCTGCTGGAAAGCGCCTGGTTCGAGCCGGTTGCCGTGCGACGAACATCGAAACGCCAGGGATTGCACACGGAGGCCTCGCATCGGTTCGAGCGCGGAGCCGATCTCGGCGCGACGCGCGACGCTTGCGACCGATGCATCGACCTGATTCAGAAACTCGCCGGAGGAAGCGTCGATCCGCGCGAGATCGACGCCTTGGCGCGTCCGAAAGCGCCGCACTCCGTCGTATTGCGCCGCGAAGAGCTGGGGCGGCATCTCGGCCTGGAGCCTCCAAACGATAACGTGACTGCGATTCTTTCTCGCCTGGGCTTCTCGCCGAAGCCGATGGGTTTGAAGAGTTGGAAGTGCACGGTTCCGACGCATCGCGCCGATGTCACGCGCGAAATCGACCTAGTCGAGGAGATCGCGCGGCACTATGGATACGACCGCTTTCCGTCGCGACTGCCGGGGATCGCCGAGGGACGGCCGGCACGCCGGGCGCCTCATGCTGAAATGGAAGCGCGAGTGCGCGCGCTGTGCCTGGCGCTGGGCTATGATGAGACGATCTCTCTGACGCTGGTCAGTCGGGCGACAGAGTCGTTTGGAGAGGCAGACGCCGTGGCGCTCGGGAATCCGTTGAGCGAAGAGGCCGACGTCCTGAGGACCAGCCTGGTCCCAGGATTGCTTTCCGCCGTCGAGTGGAATGTGAACCGCGGCTCCGGCGCCGTCCGGCTCTTTGAGATTGGCAACATCTACCGGCGCGAGGGAGACGGCTATCGCGAGCCGGCTCGCCTGGCGCTGGCCGCCACCGGCGACCGCGTGGAGCCGGGCCTGGGAAAGCCGCGCAAGACCTTCGATTTTCTCGATCTCAAGGGAGATCTCGAACAGCTCGCGGAGTTGTTTGAAATCGGTTCGTGCGAGTTTGATTCCGAGCACCTGCCGGATTACTATCGTGCCGGACATGCGGCGCGAATGGCGATCGATGGAGAGACGGTGGCGCGGCTGGGCGAGTGGAATCCACACGAGGCGGGGCGGTGGAAGTTCCGGCGGCCGGTTTTTCTGGCCGAGGTCTCGCTCGACGCGCTCTATGCCAAAGGCCTCCGATTCCCCCGCGTGCAGGCCCTCTCGCGTTTTCCGGCCGTCGAGCGGGATTTCTCCGTTGTCTTGCCCGAGGGAAGGCGCTTTGAGGAAGTCCGCGAAGCCGTTCGCTCGCTGGGCATCCCGGAAGTGGTTTCCATCGCTCCGGTGGAGATATTTCGCGGAGCGTCCGTGGCGCCGGGAAAATATAGTCTGTTGCTGAGGATCACGCTGCAAAGCCGGCAGGCGACGCTGACGGAGGCGGAACTGGGGAGCTGCAGCGCTCGCATCATCGAGAGCCTGGAACGCAAGCTCGGTGCGCGAATTCGAATGTGACTATGAAACTATGAAGGTACTTGCAATATTGATTTTGACGTGTTGGAAGGGCACGGTTTCAACCGTGCCGAAAGCGTGATGCGAAGCGGCTTTAGCCGCTGAGGGCCAAGGACGCACCTCAGGGGCTAAAGCCCTCTCCTTACTACGCTGCGATCGGCACGACTAAAGTCGTGCCCTTACGGGGTTCTAAAAAAGATTTTGCAACAGCTTTTATAAAAGTTTTCCGGTCTGCCGGAGGCTTCTCGCGGCGACACCGGGGAGCGAAAGCGCAGCCGAAAGAATAATGAAGGATGGGAATATGAGCGAACCGAACGGCACCGTGGATGGCCTGGAACAACTCCTGGCCCTGGAAGACAAAATCATTCAGACGATCGGACTGCTGCGCACGACGCGGGCCGAAAAGGAAGAGTTGCAGCGGGAAAACACGCGGCTCCAGGGAGAGTGCGAACGGCAAGGCGACGTCATTCAGAAGCTGGAAGATCGTTTGGGGCGCCTCGAGAAGGAGCGCGACTCGGTGCGAGGCCGGCTTCAGAGGCTGCTCGAACAAGTGGATTCATTGACCGGGGAGAAATCGCCGGCATAAGCAGCCGGCGCTTCCCGAGGCCAGGGGAGCGACCAATTGTGACGGACATCAACAATCAGGGGCAGACCATTCGCGTTGAAATATACGATCGCCAGTATCACATCCATTCCACGGCGGACGAAAAGTACACCCGGCAACTGGCCAAATCCGTGGATGCGGCGATGCGGTCCGTCGCGGAAAAAACCCATACCGTCGAGTCGCTCCGGGTCGCCGTTCTCACCGCCCTGCATTTCGCCGACCGCTACGAGCGGCTGAATGAGCGCTTCGAAAAGCTGAGCGGCATGGTCTCGGAGAAAAGCTCCAAGATCCGCGAAGCGCTCGATGCCGCCGATAAAACAACTGACGATATAACTTCTGTTGGGTAGCGCGCCGAAATCCTATATAATCTCCGTGAGCGGAACTGCGAAGCAGGTGATCGTTAAGTTGTTTTTTGACCTAAGATCATAACCAAGGGGGTCCGAACGCATTCCGGTGTGCATGCTCCCCGGACGCGGTGGAGAAGCCTAAAGGGATGGATTGGACCTCCGCCCGTGTTTCACGGGTTCAAAAAATGGCTTTGCACACGGCCGAGTGGTCCGCTCAACTTTCTTTCCTGTTCCCTCCACAGAGACGATTCCTTTGATTGGTTCGGGTAATTCGTGAATATTCTTTTTATCGGCGACATCTATGGCAAAGCGGGGCGCAACGTCGTGGAGGCGCATCTCGACGATGTGGTGCGCTCGCGCGCGGTGGAACTGGTCATCGCCAACTGCGAGAACGCGGCGAGCGGATTTGGAATCACCCCCAGACTGGTGCAGGAGTTGCTGGGCCGGGGTGTTGACGTGCTCACCGGAGGAAACCACATCTGGGACAAGAAAGAGATCCTGGAGTATTTCCCCTCCGAGCCGCGCCTGCTGCGGCCGGCAAACTACCCCGGCGGCCCCGGAAGCGGTCTCTATCAGGCAATAACGAAGTCGGGAGTCCCGTACGCGGTGCTGAACCTCCAGGGCCGCGTCTTCATGGCGACGACCGACTGTCCCTTCCGCGCCGCCGACCGCGAAATGGAGAAAGTTCTTGAGACCACCAAGATACGGATTGTGGATATGCACGCCGAGGCGACTTCGGAAAAGGTCGCTATGGGATGGTATCTCGACGGCCGCGTCACCGCGGTGGTCGGCACGCACACCCACGTTCCCACGGCCGACGAACGAGTCCTGCCCAACGGCACCGCCTACATCACCGACGTGGGCATGACCGGCCCCTACGATTCCGTCATCGGAGTTACGAAAGAGACGATCCTCAACCGCTTCCTGACCCAGATGCCGGCCAAATTCGATGCGGCCGAAAAAGACCCGCGCTTTACGGCTGTGGTCATCGAAGCCGACCCCGAAACGGGCCGGGCCGTTCGCATAGAGCGCCTGCAGTTGTGCGGGTAGGGACATGCCTTCTGGCCTGTCCGTAAAGGCCGGAGGACTGTACCTACATGAGCAAACCTCCTTACGAGATTCTGGAACATACCGCCGACATCGGCCTGAAAGCCTTCGGCTCGTCCCTCCCGGAGCTTTTCGTGAATGCGGCATCAGGACTCGTGGCCCTCGCTAAGCCGCAAGACGCGCCGCAAGAGGAGATGCCGATGGCGGAGAAAAGCGAGCGGCTGGAGCTTCGCGCTCGGGGCGCCGATCTGGAAGAAGCCATGGTCGCGTGGCTGAGCGAGATTTTGTATTTCATGGACGCCGAGGGCTGGGTGTTTTCGGAGTTTCGCGTGGATCGGGTTGCCGAACGTCCTGGGGAGAGCGCGGTCAACGGCGAGGCGATGGGGGAACGTTGCGATCCGCTCGCGCGTTCGCGCGCGGTTCCCGTGAAAGCCGTCACCTACCACCAGATCTCCGTGCGAGAGATCGGCGGCGGATGGGAGGCGGTGGTTTATTTTGATATTTGACCGCACGGGTAGAACCGCGACTCATCCAAGTTTACAATATGAATGCGCCCTCTTCCGGGCGCTGAGCATTCACGGAACATGAACTTACTCGACCAACTCAATCCGCAGCAGCGGGAAGCGGTGGAAACGACCGATGGGCCGGTGCTGATCCTCGCCGGGGCGGGTAGCGGCAAGACGCGCGTGATCACTTACCGCATCGCCTACCTGATCGAATACTGCGGAGTGAAACCGGGAAACGTGTTGGCCGTCACGTTCACCAACAAGGCCGCCGCGGAGATGCGCGAACGCGTCGAAAGCCTCTTGCAGACTCCGCTGTTGGGATGGTCGGGGGGAAGGAGCGGGGAGCGGTCGTGGCTCTCCACCTTCCATTCTTTCTGCGTGCGAATCCTGCGCGAGAACGGCACGCGGATCGGTCTGAAGCGCGATTTCTCGATCTACGACGAAGACGATCAGATCGCGCTCGTGAAGGCTTGCCTGCGCCATCTCGGGCTAACGGAAAAAGAGATGCGGAGCCGCGCCGTGCTCTCGCAAATCAGCCACGCCAAGAATCACGGGCGCACGCCGGAATCGTTATACGAAGGAGCCACGGACCCGCTGGCCGAGAAGGTCGCCGTCGTTTTTGGCATGTACAACAAGGCGCTGAAAGAAGCGAACGCCGTCGATTTCGACGACCTTTTGCTTGAAGGCGTGCGGCTGCTCTCGCAGGATGCGGAGTCGGCGCTGCATTACAACGAGCGCTTTCCGTACATCCTCGTCGACGAATACCAGGACACCAACCGCGCGCAGTACGAGCTGGTGCGGCTGCTGACGCAGAAGCATCAAAACCTGTGCGTGGTGGGCGACGAAGACCAGTCGATCTATTCCTGGCGCGGCGCCGATCTGCGGAACATCGTGGAGTTCGAGAAGGACTACCCCAGCGCCCGCATTATTCGCCTAGAGGAAAACTACCGCTCGACGCAGATCATCCTGGACGCCGCGACCGCCGTCGTATCGAACAATGTCTACCGCAAGGGAAAACAACTTTGGACCGAGCGGAAGGGTGGAGAAAAAGTCCTCTTCTACGAGGCGCCGGACGGCGAGAACGAAGCGCTCTTTACCGCCGACTGGATCGCCAAACGCCAGAGGGAACGTCCCGAGGACCGGATCGCCGTTCTCTACCGGACGAATTCGCAATCGCGCCTCTATGAAGAAGCCCTGCGCCGCTATGGATTGAAGTACACGCTGGTGGGAGGCTTCAGTTTCTACGAGCGCCGCGAGGTGAAAGACCTGCTCGCCTATCTGAAGGCCGCCGCGAATCCGCGGGACTCGATCAGCCTTCTGCGCATCATCAATGAGCCGCCGCGCGGTATCGGAGCGGCGACGACGAAGCGGCTTGAAGAGATTGCGCTGGCCGAAAATATTTCCGTTTGGGAGGCGCTCGGACGTTCGCTCGAACGGAGAGAGTTCGCTCAACGCACGGCTGCATCGCTCGGAGCGTTCCGCGCCTTGATGCAGGAGTTGCAGGCAATGGTGGCGGATGAAAGCGTGCCGGACTTGCTGCGAAAGATTCTGGACGGCACCGGATACGAAGAGCGGTTGAAGGAAGATGCCACCCCCGATTCGTTAGACCGCATGGAGAACATCGAGGAGTTGCTGAACGCCGCCGCCGATAGCCGGGAGCGCGGTGAAACTCTGCCGGAGTTTCTCGACCATGCGGCTCTGGTGAGCGACGCCGACAGTTACGACGAGCGGGCCTCGATCACGTTGATGACGCTGCACAGCGCCAAGGGTCTGGAGTTTCCGGCCGTGTTTCTGGGCGGAATGGAAGAAGGATTGCTTCCGCACAGCCGGTCACTTTTGAATGAGAGCGCGCTGGAAGAGGAACGCCGCCTTTGCTACGTGGGGATGACGCGCGCGCGGGACGTCCTCATTCTGACCAGGGCCGAATGGCGAAGATCTTACGGCGATCAGATGCAGAAAAGGAGCCGGCCTTCGCGTTTCTGGGAGGAGATCCCGGAGCACCTGATGCAGGACGTTTCGGGAAGGACCGCGCCCCGGAAAGCGATCGAGCGCAGCACGGCGCCCGGAGAACGCTTCTACGAATACGAGTCTTCCGAACCGGAGGATGCGGATTCGCGGACGAGTTCGATGCGAAACGTGCGGCGGTATTTCAATGTCTCGGGCGGGCCGAGCGACGGCTCCGGCGAATTGTCCGGCGACGCGGAAGTCGCGCCCAAGTCCGTATCCGGCCGCCAGGGGGCGCGATGGCCGCTGGGATGCCGCGTGCGCCATGCGAAATACGGCTATGGCACAGTGCTGCACCGCGAAGGCGAGGGAGACGAGGTAAAATTGACCGTCAGTTTTTCCGGCACCGGCGTCAAGAAACTGATCGAAAAATTCGCGGGTCTTGAGCGGGTGTGATATGGCGAACGAACCGGATGCAATGCTATCCTCGGGCGGGGACGAAAAAAAGAACAAACGCCTTGTGTTCGCCGCAATCGGCGGGTTGGCGCTAGTTGCCGCCGTGGTGACGGGAATCGTGATGTTGGGCTCACGGCAATCGCAACCGGAGGAATCCGTTCTGCCGCAACAGACGGACGGAGAGGCGCTGCGGTACGCTCCGCAAACCACCTTCTTCGATCTTCGCCTGAGCGCCGAGGAAAACTTCCTCGGACAGCAGGTGGTTTACCTGGACGGAAAACTGACTAATTCCGGAGAGAAGCCCGTGCGGCAGTTGAAAGTCCGCTTATTCTTTCGCAATCTCATGAACCAGGTGATCCTGCGCGAAGATCACGAGATATTCGGCGGGCAGCAGGTCGTCGGGCCGGGCCAGACGAAAGAGTTTCAAATCCGATTCGACAAGGTTCCCGACTCTTGGAATCAAGTGGTCCCTCAGATTCAGATCGTCTCGCTGCGCGCCGGTGCGCCATAGAGCGGCAGCGCGCTTTTGCTCCAATGGTTTGTTTATGGAAAATATCAGGCGGGGAGGAAGTATGCGGATTCGTAAGATGGCGAGGCCGTGGATTGGGATGCTGGGCGTGCTGATGACGCTCGCGATGGCCGTTGCCGGGCCTGTTCCACAGCAAAAACCGAGCGGCGCGTCGGATAACGCGCAGCCCGCCGGCCGATTCGAGTACATGAGCCGCGAGTTGAAGCTGACCGCCGATCAAAAGCCCAAAGTGCGCGCCATCGTCGATGCGCAGATGGCGGAGTGGGAGACACTAGGGAAAAACAAGACTCTCAACGGCAAGCAGAAAATTGAGAGGATGAAGGAAATCAATCAGTCGGCGCAGGGAAGGATCGAGAAACTTCTAACGGCGGAACAAAAAAAGAAGTTGGATGCGATTATGGCCGAATCGAAACCACAACCCGGAAAGCCGGTGAAGAATCCGCAGAGGAAGCCGCGAAACGTTCCACCCGAACCGTGACGCTCGAAGAACCGGCCCCAGAAGCCTTACTGTTTTGGAGGAGTTGCCGAATTTCGCAACCGCTTTTGATCCAGTGATCGAGCCAGGTTGTCCCGAGCCAGCGGCAAATCGGGGTTGAGCTGCAACGCCTGTTTCGCCGCTGCGATGGCTTCATCCCACATCTCGAGGGCAACGTAAGAAGCGGTGAGCCGGTTGTAGGCTTCGGCGTAGTCCGGCCGGAGCTGCAAGGCCCTACGGCACGCTGCGATGGAATCCAGGTATCTCCAATTTTGATCATACAGGCGACAGAGGTTCAGATAATTCTCCGCCGTGGGCGAGCGCTTCACGTGCTTCTCGGCGGCGGCCATGTCGGCGCGATCGAGGATCAGCTTGATCGATAAGTCACCCACTCCGTTCCGCACGAACATCCGGTCAAACGTCCGATAGTCGCCGCCGGCGGCGATGGCTAGGCACAGGATGATGAGGATTGCGAAGGCAATGCGTGGGACCGCTCCCTTTCGGTCGCGGCTCGGATAAAAACTTTCCATTCGGTTCCAGCAGAGCTGGGCGGTGTACCAGAAGCCCACGCCGGCTAATAAATAAAAAGGTCCGAAGAGCACGCTTACATAACGCAGATTGAGCCAGTGCGGAAGGATCATGGCCAGGGCCAGGTAGCTGAGAAAAAAGAGAGCAATCCAGCCGATTACTTGCCAGTTGGCATTGCCGGCCGGGAGGCGCAGAAAAACTGGCCTGAGACGCGAGAGGAGCATGACGGCCAAGCCGATCAAGCAAAATATCGCGGCAACTGGACTGATAATTTGGAACGCTCTTAATAAAAAGTAGCCGGGTCCGGATTGAAACTCGATCGCATAGTCGTTGCCTACGTGGGCAGCGCGCCAGTTGATTACGGTCTGAACCAAAACAGAAAAGCCGCCGATCGAATTCGCAATCCAGGCGACGCTTGCCGCTGTCCCAATAAGCCCGCCCGCCATAATCAGCAGCCCGCTCCTGAACTCCTTGCGCTGGATCAGCATCACCCATAGCACCCACACCGCGCAAAGCGCGAAGAAGACCGGCCCGAATTCCTTGACGAGTATCCCCACGCAGCCCAGCAGCACGAAAATCCAATGCCAGATGCGTTGCTTCGAATCGCGAGTAATCTCGCCGGCCACGTAAACAAGCGATAGGCCGAGGAATCCGACCAGGGCGTCGGTCCAAGCCCTTCGCGCCAGTTCCAGTTCGGCCGGAGAAACGGCAAGAAATAGAAGAGCGAAAGGCGTGGCCCACGGAGGGAAGAAGCGGATGCCGATCAGGGTGAGGATGAAAAGCGAACCGATGCTGGCGGCACAGGAAAGAACAGATCCCGCGCTTTCGTCGTTCTTGCCCGTGAGGTGCATGGTGGCGGCGAGCATCCATAGATAGCCAGCGCGCGTCGGAGGCCCGGCCAGCCGCGCAGCGGGATCGCGCTGGTATTCCGCGGCCATAGCTCTCAGTCCAGCCGTCCCATTTTGCAACAGAGTGTTTGCCTGGCGCGTGTAGTTGATCTCGTCGGGACTCCGTCCGATTTCAATGCTCAGGTTCGCCAAACGGAGTCCGATTCCCAGGCAGAGCAGCACAGCAACCGCAGTGCATCCCAGCCGCGTTTGCAATAAAGGAGCTTCGGCGATCATCGTAGGAACGACCAGGTTCTCAATGAATTATGAGGGGACTTCCATTTTGACCTCATGGCCCAGAGGATTATACTCCCGCGAACCTCCTGGAGTCTTTCCCCTTGACGTCCATCAGTCTTGGTTACGTTGCCCGAAGGGCAATCCTGTGAATAGCCGTAGGTTTCAACCTACGGAGCACATGTTTACAGAGAGGATCGGCCCCGAAAGGGCGGACAGAAGGACAACCCCTGCGGGGTTGGTCATCCTGCTCTAATCCTTTTTCCGTAGGTTGAAACCTACGGCTATTCACGGTCGGCCCCTCCGGGGCCAAGAGTTGGCTGCGAGCGTTTTTCAAGACTGGGGGAGGCAAGGAGTCTTTCCCCTTGACGTGATTTGTGGAATGGTTCTATCCTCGATTCGTTGTCCCCCGCGCCACGGGCGGCGAGCTACTTCCAGGGCGCCCGAAGGGTTGTTTTTTGCCGGTCGTTGACGATGAGGCCGGCGCCGAATCGCAAGATCCACGCCGCGGGAATCGCGGACCGCCCCTATCTGCTTACCGCGAGTGAGTTGTTTTTCCAGGACCTCCGATGTTCGAATCCGCTGAAGTCGGCCACAGCATCCCCGACAACGAGTATGACCGCGCGGAGCCAAAGCTGCGCGAATCCCTGCTCCAGGTGCAGTACGAGCTGCTGGAGAAGAAGAACTTTTCCGTCATCATTATCATCGGCGGCGTGGACGGCGCGGGGAAGGGTGAAACCGTCAACATCCTGAACGAATGGATGGACCCCCGCCACATCATCACGCATGCCTTCGGCGAGATGTCGGACGAGGAGCGTGAGCGGCCGCGCATGTGGCGCTACTGGCGCGCGCTGCCGCCGAAAGGCCGCATCGGCATCCTCTTCGGAGGCTGGCACACCGAGCCGATCATCCGGCGCGTGATGGGCCATACCGACGACGCGCAATTGAAACTGGCGATGGATGAGATCGTGCGCTTCGAGCAGATGCTGGCCGACGAAGGCGCCTTGATCCTGAAATTCTGGTTTCACCTCTCCAAAAAAGCGCAGAAGAAACGCCTCAAAGCGCTCGAAGAGGACCCCAAGACCCGGTGGCGGGTCGCCGATACGGACTGGAAACGCTTCAAGCTCTACGACCAGTTCCGAACCGTGTCGGAAAGCGCGCTGCGGCAAACCAGCACGGGCTATGCGCCGTGGAACGTGGTGGAAGGAACGGACCCCAACTACCGCTATCTGACGGTGGGACGCACGCTTTTGGACGCGATCCGGGAGCGGCTGGGTGGAGGCAAGCCCGCCAAAACGCGGGCAGCGGCATTGCCGGAGCCTTCGATGGACGGCCGCACCGTGCTCTCCCAAATCGACTTCGGACAGACGCTGACGAAAAAGGACTACAACCGCAAACTCGAGAAATACCAGGGCGAACTCAATCTGCTCTCCCGCCACAAGAAGTTTCGGCAGAAATCGCTGATCATAGTCTGCGAGGGTCTCGACGCAGCGGGCAAGGGAGGCAGCATACGGCGGGTCACCGGGGCGCTCGACGCCCGGCATTACCAGGTGATCCCGATCGCCGCGCCTAGCGAGGAGGAACGCGCGCAACCCTATCTCTGGCGCTTCTGGAGGCATCTGCCTCGCACGGGCCGGGTGACCATCTTCGACCGCTCCTGGTACGGCCGCGTGCTGGTCGAACGGGTCGAAAAATTCTGCTCCGAACAGGACTGGATGCGCGCCTATCACGAGATCAACGATTTCGAGGAGCAACTCGTCGAAGCGGGCGGGATCGTGACGAAATTCTGGGTCACTATCACCCAGGAAGAGCAATTGAAGCGTTTCCGCGAGCGCGAGAAGACGCCGTTCAAGAGCTTCAAGATCACTCCCGAGGACTGGCGTAACCGCAAGAAATGGGGCCTTTACGAGCAAGCTGTGTGCGACATGATCGAGCGCACCAGCACCCAGGCGGCGCCGTGGTTCTTGATTCCCGCCAACAATAAATACTTCGCGCGGATTGAAATCCTAAAAACCTTGTGCCAGCGACTTGCCGCAGCGCTTTGAGCGTTCCTTGAAAGACGGCGTGATGCGATAAAACGGCTAAGATTGCAATCCACAGCAGGGATGAAAACCCATTTGCAGCGCTCTTCCATCGTCCTGATCTTTTTCGCGGCTTCGCTGCTCTCGTTTGCCGGCGAAGCGCCTCCGCCTCTATTCCAACAAGGACTCGAACAGGTTCGCGACGGAAAATTTCGGCAGGCGATGGAAACAGCCGCCACGCTGGAAAAATCTTTTCCCAAACAGCCCTTCGCCGCTGTGATCGCCTTCGAAAGCGATTGGGGATTGATCTATTGCCAGACCGGACACATCAATTCCCGGGAAATCTGGAACCTGGCGGACAAGAAAACCAGCAGCTACGACAAGCGGTTCTTCGATGCCATCCAGTTGGCGCTGGATTTGAGCCGTGAGACGCGCCGGAATCCCGCGTCGGCGGGCGCGGGAGCGCTCTATGAGGGGCTGGCTCACGGCGCGCGCAGCCGCCTTTACGCGCTGCGCGAACAGGGATTGTCATCGGCATCGGAGGCCAAGCAGATGCGCGCCGACATGATGGAGACCGTAGCCAAGGACCCGCAACTCGAGCCCGAGGCCAGCCTGGGCCTGGGTTCCTATAACTATTATGCCGACGCGCTGTCGCCGATCCTGAAGCTGTTTCGTGTTTTTCTCGGATTTCCGGGCGGGAACCGTAATAAGGGTCTGGAACAATTGCGGAGTTCGTCGGCGAAGTCCGCGCTGTTGGGCGATCAGGCGAAATTCGAACTGGCACGCATCCTGGGAGTCCGCGAAGGCCGCCATTCCGAAGCGTTTATTTTATTCCAGGAACTAACGGCCCGTTATCCGGAGAATCCCCTCTTCGCGCTCTCGGCGGCGTACCAGGCCGAGGGGGACGGACAGCAATCGGCCGCCGTCGAATACGCCAGGAAAGCACAGGAGGCGGCGGCGAAATCGGAGGCCGATTGCCGCGAGCGATTCATCGAAGCTTCCAAAGGCGCGCTCGACCGGATGCAAGCAACGAAGCCTGCCGGCAAGTAGAGCGGTTTTACAAGTGCTGTATCCCAATGCGAGAGGAAGAGAACGATGCGAGCGGAAGAGAACGCAGTGCAAGAGAACGCAGTGCAGATCCCTCACTTCGTTCGGGATGACAGCGTCAGGGTTCGGGATGACGACATTAGGGGTTGGGCTTTTCTCACCGTGGGTTCTTGCTTTCACCATCAGTAGAAATGTTTTAGGGCATTTTTAGTAATGGTACATCCCGTAAGGGCACGCCTTCAGGCGTGCCGTAAAGCTAGGAACGGAGAATTTGCGCTTTATCGCCTGAGGGCCAT
>ORMF011461352.1_pt1 | contig 29136 bp, 26 predicted proteins | sample 1779871 | NCBI WGS metagenome assembly ORMF01 (sample SAMEA104232316, study PRJEB22302) | groundwater metagenome | biome: forest; feature: aquifer; material: groundwater | place: USA | collected 2011-08-07 | depth 5.4 m | reverse complement strand
CAGTCGAGTAAAGGCAGGAGCTTCATATTAAACTCCTGACCCTCCTCCTCAAACCGTGCATGCAGTTTTCCCGCACACGGCTTACCTTTAGTTTTCGTCTCAAGCTTTCACAGCAAACCTGTTGGACTTGTATTTGGTTACATCGATTAAACCATATCGTTTAATCAAATAATCAAGTGCTCCTTTGGAATAGAGTTTACATTTCCTTTGGCTTTTTCTCTTATAAAATCTGGTTATTTTTGTATGCAGATAGTACCTTAAATTTCTCTTAGCTTTTGCAGGATAACTTACTTTATCTATTGAAAAGTAGTTTATCCAGCCTCTAAGCATGGCATTAAAATCCTGTACTATTACTTCTGGAGATTTATGCCCATTGCGATTAAGATAATCTTTAATTTTATCGCATACCTTCTTTTGTGATTTAGAACTTGGTTCAATATTCCAGTATTTTGTATCTCTACCGTGAAGGTCTACACTGTATCTGAACGTAAATCCTAAAAAGTCAAATGCTTCTTCATATCCATTTAACATATGGGTTTTTTCTTCATTTATCTTTAATTTCATTCTATCAAGCATTGCCTTTAGATAGTTTATCACTTCTTTTGGTATCTTTTTACCCATTAGAACGAAATCATCTGCATAACGAATAATCTCTACTCCATATTTATGAAATATGCCATTAACTTTATTCACTGCCTTATCTATCAAATGCAGATAGATATTTGCAAGAAGTGGAGAAATTACTCCTCCCTGCGGTGTTCCTACCTTGTTCTTCTTTCCACCAGTATAAGTATTATTTTCATACACTGGAGATTTTAACCACATTTTTATAAGATTTAGTATATGCTTATCACTTATCCTCTTTTTGAGCAGTATCATCAATTCATTATGCGGAATTGTGTCAAAATATGCCTTTAAATCCGCATCATAAACTTCCGCCTTTCCTTCTGAAAGGTTCTTCTTTATAGCTTTTACGGCATCATGCGCGGAACGTTCTGGACGAAAACCGTATGAGCTGTCTTCAAAATCTGCTTCAAATATAGGCTCTATGACAAGTTTAACTGACATTTGAACTATTCTATCTTTTATTGTAGGTATTCCCAAAGGTCTGGTTTTTCCATTTGCTTTTGGAATATTTACTCTTAAAACAGCTTGAGACTTGTATGTGTGTTCTTCAAGCTCTTTTGCAATCGCTTTTAGATACTCCTCAACGCCTGAGTGTTCTATATCAGTAAATTTTATACCGTCAACTCCTGCTCTACCTTTATTCTCTTTACAAAGCTTATAGGCATGTCTCAGAAAGTGAGGTTTACTTACTTTGTCATATAAAATGTAAAAGCTGTACTCTTTCTCCTGTTTGGCTTTTTGATATATCTTGCTCTGAAATTCAAGGACTTTCTCGAAATCACTTTTCAGTTTTCTTGGTATTGATTCTAGATTACTCAATTCAAACTCCTCTCTTTTTCTTCGCAAACATTAACTAAAGCAATGTCCCTTCACTCCTACAAAGTTATGTTGTCTTTGTTATCATCATTACTATGGACATCTCCGACTTCTTGGCATTTGGCAGTTAATTTCGGCTTTGCCTTATATATCTGCCTTACGGTCTCCACCCTAAATGCCAAGACCTCTCAAGTTCATTCATATACCGTTCGTAGACATACCATCACTCATAACTCCGACAGCCCAATATACCTATGACCGTTTAAGAGCTCTTAAAAAGAGTGTCTTTTCTCGTATATCGTTTCAGGTTTCGCCATCTTTGGAAGGCTCACCGACTGTATAAGTGTAACGAAGCCAGCCGTGTTCACGCTTACGCATTACGGTCTGCCTGCTCGATTCAAAGAGCTTCACATAATTACGTCACCGCAATATGTGTCTTTTTCACTACCGTTTGAACGGGAAATAAACGGGTTGGATTTTAACCAACTGATATATAAACGCTTCTTGACGCACCAAAGCTCGCAAAGAGAAATTTAATATTTTACTAATTTAAATCTTGAAATTCTTTGTGTTCTCAGTGCCTTTGTGTGAAAATAAAATTTGGTTTCGCCTCTGCTTCTCTATGGGAGCTAAATATATGAATGTTAGATTTTAAATATTAGCTTAGAATGAAAAATATAAAAATCTCTGAGTTCTCTGAGAGCTCGGTGGTTAATAAAACAATAACTGCGTAAGTTCAGTTACTTATGTTACGCAGAAAGTTTTTATACTGGATGGAGGGTAGGCTCTGTTCGAGTCTTTTACGTTAATAGGTTATGACGGAGCGTAACCATCCAAAATGCATAGCATCAATTAGTTACAGGCATATGATTCGATTTTTTGGCAATTTCTCTAATTAAGTCAGGAAATTCATTATCAAAGTCATTTAAAAATGTCTTATCAATAATCTTTATGTTGAATAAAAGTTTTTTTGGAAACTCTTGTAATCGAACGAGCAAATCTTCATTAGTAAATACGGCTTTTTGATGGGCTGAGCTGAGTATGTCAGACCAGCTAAACGAATAATATTTGGAAATCAAATATATGTCAAAAATGTCCTTTGAATTATCTCTTCCTATAACAGCTGTAAGCTTATTACTTAAAATATTTTCCACATTATCAATAAGGTAGTTTTCTTTTGTGAGGATAATATCTTTAAATCTTGATGCTGTATCATTAACAAAGTCAATTTGAAGCTGATTATTAATCATAAACCTTGCAAAATTTTTAGATTCAACTTGAGGTTCAAGAATAAATCGTTCTTGTAATGCGAGCTTTATTTTTTTTACAGCAAAGCTATATCGTGGAGAACTGTTAGTAAAAAAATCCAAATCATCAGAGTATCTTTTTGACTGGTAGAATCTACTTAAGCATGTACCTCCAGTAAGATAAAATTCACTTTCTGTGGAAAAAATAACAGATAAAACTTCATCCTGAAGCTGATATAAATTTTTGTAATCTATGCTATCCATTTAAGTTCTTCAATTTTGAGTGGCTTTTTTAAGAAATATACCTCAACAAGGTTTTTTCTACGTAATACAAATTCCTTGTTAAATTCTGAAACACGGTAGTGTTCAATAAAATATTTTATTTCTTCTACACTAAACATACTCAAATCATCGAATAATTGCGTACTATTTAGTAATATTTTTTCAAATAAAAAAGACTTATCTTTTGTAGAACCATGAAGAATAATTTTTTTAACATCTTCTTCGGTAAAAGATAGATCCCAAAAACACTCTTTTTTTATTCTAGTAAAATATGTCATATCCTTATATACCATAACTAATTGATTTTATGCCCATAATGAAATGGTTTTTAAAAACCTGCACCAAATCCAAGACTATTTTATAGCAAAACAACCAATTTTGAAATACCTTCATTATAATTTAACTCAAATTTGAGTTTTACCATGTAGGTCATTAAGAACACCTAAAATACTCTTATAAAATCAATATTAATTTATAAGCACATGATATGCATCATGGCAGGTGTTACATCAGACTTCGCAATCAGCTACGTCCGACAAGCAAAAAATAAATCAAACCAAAGCAGTTCCGCAACTCTCTGAATTTATCTTTTTCAAACATATTTACGACTTTTGTCTCTATTTTTTATAAAAACGTCAATTATAACGATAAATGTCTCTTATTTTTAATAATATTTTTACATTTTAAATTAGTAAATATTGTAAATCATTTGTAATATAATTGTGTGCAAGTTAATAACTTAACAATAAAGGAAAAACAAAATGAAAAAGATAATTATTCTAATTTCTATGATTGGAAGTCTTTTGGCTTTCTCATCTATAGGCTATGCAGTCACGTATCATACAACTGATGCCCCCATTCACTTATATGTGCAGAATGAAACTAACGCTACAATTACAGTTAACATCACTAATTTTTTACAAGGGTTTAATACAGCTGGAACAATTTATGGAAATTCTCAATTTACGCTTTCCCCTAACGAGATGAATGGTGCATACATTAGTAATGAGCTGCCTAACGATTTCTGTGGCCCTTCGCTTTACACTCAGGTTGATTCTTATTATGAATGCGGCAATACTTCTCTTATTAATTGCTCAATCATAATTGATGGTACTTCAATAGATATGAATATGGGGGGTGACTCTGATAATTCTCAATATATTAATTTTTATCCAACATTTAACGCTTCTTCAGGCGATCAGTGGAATTGTGTAGAAAACACAGAATATGACCAAATAGTTGAAGCCCAAAATTATAATAATTTTCCATACGAGCTTAGGCTTGACGGCGGTGGAGTTTCTGGTCCCAGCTGGCAGGATATATACCTGCATATCCTCCCATATAATTCATAAGTTAAATAATTAATCAAAAACATATTAAAGATTACAGTAAATCGCAGTTGCTCAGCTCTGTTTTCAGCTTTAAAGTCATTTTGAGCTGTTAACTGACGTTGTGCGGAAAAAATAAGATTCACGCATTTTGGTTGGCTGTCCTATGCAGCAGCCGATCAAAACGGCTCAAAACAACATTTCACCCTCCATTTTAACTCTCAAAAACCGTTTGCCGTAAGATCATTAAGCAAGAAGGTCGACTGCAATCAAGCAAGTGAGCTTAGCAAAGTTAACCAACTCTTCTAGCTCAATATATTCATTGGCCACATGAAATGTCTCTTCATTTCCAATGCCCCACCCAACAGCATTACATCCATTTAAACATAAAGCTTTGGCAAAAGTTCCACCGCCAACTCCGACAGGTTTAGGCTTAAAACCTAAAACTTCTTTTCCGTGTTTTTGAATGAGCTCAACCAGACTAATTTCTGGAGATATACTATGCGGAGTGCTGGCAGATACAACCTCAAACTTAAGATTAGCATTTTTGACTTTACTGAAAAGCGTTGTTATTTTCTTTTCAATTTGATCAATTGTTACTCCAGGAACGGTTCGCATATCAATCATCACGCTGCAGGAACCAGGAACAATATTAGATGCTGCACCTCCATTTATGACACCGACATTTACTGTAGGATGCCCGAGAAGAGGATGAGGAGTATAATCAAATTTAAATTCCTTGTTAAAAAAATAAAGAAAATCAACAAGCATATTAATAGCATTGATGCCCTTTTCAGGAGTTGAGGCATGAGCCTGTTTTCCTGTTGCCGTAACTTTTACCTTAAGCCCTCCTTTTTCGGCTACATCTATAACCTTCATATATCCACCTATATCAGGTATTATCGAATATGTAGGTTTTATTAATTTTTCTTCTAAAAGATAGTGTACTCCATACTCTATTCCGTCTTGGTCAGTACATTCTTCATCTGACAAAGCAGCTATTTGAAGTTCACCTTTTAAATCCTTATCAATTCCGAGTTCTTTAATGATGAAAGAAGCCATTAAAATTGAAGCTATCTGCCCTTTATTATCGGAAGTACCTCTTCCGTAAAGTTTATTCCCTTTTCTAACAAGCTTGAAAGGATCTGTTTCCCAACCTTCACCAGGCGGCACAACGTCCATATGTCCTGCAAGCATAAGAGATACGCCATTTTCACACCTTCCAAGACTTCCTATAAGGTTTGGTCTTTCAGGTATTTTTGAGTATTCCTCATAAAATATGTTATTTTTATTAAATTCATCTTTTATAAGTTCAGCTAGTTTAAACTCATCGCCCCTTCCCTTTAAATATGGAAATTTAGGAAGTTCATATGATAAGACATTCACTGTTTTTTTTTCAATAAAGCGTTCAAGCATTGAAATTATTTTAGATTCAATCTTGGAATTATTTTCATCAAAATAACGGTTTATTTTCTCTTTATTATTCATTTGTGCCTGCCCCCTTTTCATTAGTTTATAAAACTTCAACATTGAAACTAAAATATGGACTGTTAACTTAAATATTCCACATTCATTAAAAAAATATGCAATGTATACCAAAGGTATTTCAAAAATCGGTTAATTTACGATAAAACAGATTCAACTTTTATATAAGTTTTTCTAAAAGCAATTAGTTATGGGTATATAACAATATGAAAACTATTTATATAGTACGACATGGCGAAACAATTTGGAACTTAGAAGGACGCATACAGGGATACTCTGATTCGCCACTCACAGAAACTGGCAAAGAGCAGGCTCGAGTAACAGGACTTTTTCTTAAATCATTCGGAATTGAGGAAATTCACACAAGTGATCTTGGACGAGCTGTTCATACGGCGACAATTATTAACAATAGCTTAAACGTTAATATTATTAAAAATGACACACTCCGTGAAGGCAATTATGGAATTCTTGAGGGTGAAAAATTTAAAGATATTCCTGTAAAATTCCCTAAAGTGTATTCAAAAATGAAAGATAAAGATCTGTTTTTTGTCATACCTGGAGGGGAAAGTATTTCAGGATATACGCAAAGAGTTGTGTCAGCTATTCTATCAATTGCAAAAAAAACAGAAAAAGATAAAATTCTAATAGTAATTCATGGTGGTCTTTTAGGCAAAATTCTCTATCACGTACTTGGAATTGACTTCAAAGAAGAAAGAAAATTCTCTATTGATAATTGTGCAATAAACATATTCACATGGTCAGGGGAAAAGCTTTTCTTGAAAACATGGGGGTTTGCAGAACATCTTGACTCTATCAAAATTACAAAGCCAATTGATATATAATTATTATGGGCAATCTCAAAAGTTAATGGTACCGACGGTGAGACTCGAACTCACACTCCCTTGCGGGAACTGCGACCTGAACGCAGCGCGCCTGCCAATTCCGCCACGTCGGCATAGTTAAAATAGTTTTGTAAATTAACTGTTTCTAATTATATTGCAAGTTTCCTTTGTCTAATTATGCCTAAAACAAAATATTCCAATTAAACGCAAAGTGCAAAATTTAAACATTAAAAATAAATTGCCATTTATTTAGTTTGAATTAAGAATTTTTCAATAAAGAGTATTATTGTATAATTAAAATTAATAATAAGGCTTTATTGAAAATGGCGGAGAATAAATGGGTAAAAAAGGAATATCCTGTATCTGAACTTAACTCCTTAATGAATGAATATAACTACTCACGCCCGATAGCTTTATCGTTATTGGCACGCGGAGTAGATACAAGTACCGTTGAAAATTATTTTTGCTCAACACTTAAGAATTTAAGTTCACCGTACAGGTTGCCTGACACAGAAAATGCCGTAAAGCGCATTTGGAAAGCAATAAAAAGCGATGAACATATATTAATTCATGGCGATTTTGACGTAGACGGAATAACAGGTTCCGCAATGTTGCTTTGGGTTTTAAAGGAAAACGGAGCAAATGCTTCAGTTTTTATTCCACAAAGACTTGATTCAGGATATGGTTTTACGGCTGATTCGCTTGATTCTGCACTTCTTACCTACAAATGCAATCTACTACTGACAGTCGATTGTGGAATAACAAGTATCGAAGCAGTAGATCGAGCAAATGAACTCGGAATAGACGTAATAATAACAGATCATCACGAGCAAGGTACTTCTCTTCCAAAAGCCAAATACATAATTAATCCCAAAATTCATACTGATTTAAAAGATCTACAATGCCTTGCTGGAGTTGGAGTGGCTTTCAAACTGGCACATGCGATCATTAATTACGGACATGAACATGGGCTTTTATACAAAAAAATTGATTTAACTGAAATACTTGACCTTGTATGCCTTGGAACAGTAGCAGACATAGTTCCACTTTTAGGCGAAAATAGAATTTTAACAAGATATGGACTAAAAGTATTATCAAAACAACTTCGTCCTGGAGTTAGAGCTCTTTGTGAGATAGTTGGCCTCACATCAAAGATGAAGTCCTCAGACATCGCCTTCAAGCTCGCTCCATTAATTAATGCAGCAGGTAGGCTTGGTGACCCAAAAACTGCATTTCAGCTATTAACGACTACAAGCATGGTGGAAGCTATGTCTCTTGCGAAAAAGTTGAAAGAATATAATATTCAACGAAGGACTCAAGAGTATGAAATCGTTTCTGAGGCACAAATGCAAATTAAAGCCACACTTGACACAGATTTAATCAGCTCAATTTTAGTTTATGGTGAAGGATGGCATCAAGGAGTCATAGGAAATGTAGCTTCCAGAATTGCAAGAGAATACAACAGACCATCCATTGTACTAACTATCATAGATGGTCAAGCATATGGCTCTGGAAGATCATGTGCTAATATTAACCTAGTCGAAGTATTAACAGAAAGTGCTGAACTTCTTTCTAGATTCGGTGGACACCCTATGGCCGTAGGCCTTTCATTAAGCGCTGAATTTATTAAGGATTTAGGGAAAAAATTTGAGCATACAGTAAGTCAAAAAGTAACTTCTGAAGAATTAATACCACAATTTGAATATGAAGGTGAAGTCTTTATCTCGGAACTTGATGACGTATTTTTTCAAGAGTTAGAGTCCCTTGAACCTTTTGGTCATGGAAATCCACATCCTGTATATAAGTTGACAAGCTTAACTGTTCCATATTCTACAACAGCAGGAAAATCTCACTTAAAAGGGTACTTGAGAGATAGAAACTACAACTCTATATCATTTATCTACTTCAATGCTTGCGAAATCGCATTACCGGAACAACCATGGGATATACTAGCTATACCTCAAACAAATTTTTATAATGGAGCCAAAATTCCTCAGTTAAAAATTGTAGATATAAAGCCAAGCCTGTAAAATAAGCATAAATTCTATATTCCTGTAAAAGGAAATTCAAAATGAGAGCCGATCTAATAACACTTGAAAAAAAAATCAATTACAGTTTCAACAATAAAATGCTATTGCAAGAAGCTGTGACGCACAGGTCATATGCTGCTGAAAGAAAGCTGAATTTTGATAATCAAAGGCTGGAATTTTTAGGTGATGCAGTCATCCAAATAATCATCACAACTTACCTTTATAACCATTTCCCTATTCAAAAAGAGGGAGAATTAACAAAATTAAGAGCCTCTATAGTTCAAAGATCCACGCTTGCTTTATTTGCCAACACAATATCATTAAATGATTTTTTATTCATGGGAAAGGGAGAACTTGATTCAAAGGGAAATGAGCGGGAATCTACTCTCTGCGATGTCTTTGAAGCATTGATTGGTGCAATTTACCTTGACTCAAATCTCACTGAAGCAGAAAAAGTTTTTATGAATATTTTCAATCCTATATATGACAATATATCTACTTTAATTGAAGACGACAATCCAAAAGGGACATTACAAGAACATACTCAAAAGAAATTAAACTCGAAACCGGATTATTCTATAACAAATATGGAGGGACCTCAACACAATCCTACATATATAGTAGATGTCAAAATTAATGGAAACATCGTAGGGACAGGAAAAGGAGCAAATAAAAAAATAGCTGAAGCTGAAGCTGCAAAATCTGCACTAAAAAATTTAAAAATAACAGATTAGTTTTCATATATACCCATAACTAATTGGTTTTAGAAAAACTCCAATTAAATCTGAAGCTATTTTATCGTAAATTAACCATTTTTTGGAATACCTTCGGTATACCCAATCACTCTTTGATAGGTGGCAAGATGAGTTCAGATAACAAAAATAAAAATTCAATCTCTCATAAAAACAGTTGGAATGTGATCGGTGAGCTTGAAGAGAAAATAATTTTTTCAATTTCAGAAAAATACAAGACGTTTTTAAATGCTTCTAAAACTGAAAGAGAAGCATTTTCAGAAATAAAAAAAGAGGCTGTTTTAAATGGATTTGCCAGTTTTGAAGAACTACTTAAAAAAGGCGATAAGCTCACAGCAGAGAGTAAAATTTATTTTACTAACAGAAACAAAAGCATAATCCTCTGTAAACTTGGAAATGATTTATTGGAAACTGGCTTTTCACTAATAGCTTCTCACATAGATTCACCTCGCCTTGATTTAAAACCTAATCCTTTGTATGAAGAAAATGATTTGGCTTTTTTGAAAACACATTATTACGGTGGGATCAAAAAATATCAATGGACTGCTATTCCGCTCGCCATTCACGGGGTAATCACAAACGGCAATGGCGAAAAAATTACAATTACTGTTGGTGAAGATGAAGGCGATCCAATTTTTTACATAACAGATATGCTCCCGCATCTTTCAAAAGACCAAAATGAGAAAAAATTAGGAGAAGCAATAACTGGTGAAGGTCTCAACATACTTATAGGAAGCAGGCCGAGAAATTCTTCAGAAGATTGCAAAAAAGTAAAAAATAACATATTAGATATTTTAAACAGCAAATACCAAATAAAGGAAAGTGATTTTTCATCAGCTGAACTTGAAATTGTCCCTTCATTTAAAGCAAGAGATATTGGCTTTGATAGAAGTTTAATTGCAGGGTACGGGCATGATGACAGGGCATGCGCATTTGCATCTCTTGAGGGATTTTTTTCATCAGTTATCAACAAGAAAACTCAAATGCTATACTTTTCTGATAAAGAAGAAACAGGCAGCAGTGGAAATACAGGCGCATCTTCGGCATTTTTTTCTAATTCAATTGCTGAACTAATAGCTATGCAAACTGATTATAATGAAATAAAACTTCGTCGTTCATTAAGTAAATCTAAAGTTATATCAGCTGATGTTGGCGTGCCGATAGATCCTAATTATCCTGAAATAACAGATAAATTAAACGCAGCCACAATAGGGCACGGAACTCATTTAGTGAAATATTCAGGCGTGAGGGGGAAGTCAGGATCCAGTGATGCCAACTCTGAATATCTCTCTGAAATAATTTCAATTTTTAACAAAAACAATGTTAATTGGCAAATTGGTGAAATGGGAAAAATAGATCAGGGAGGCGGAGGCACTATCGCCTATATTCTCGCAAATTTAAATGCAGATGTAATAGATTGCGGAGTGCCTGTTTTAAGTATGCACGCACCATATGAAGCCATAAGCAAAGCAGACTTATACATGACATACCGTGCCTATAAAGCATTCCTTGAAAATTATTAATAATTTATTTACTGATTTTATGCAAAGAAAATATTATTCACGCATTTTGGAAGGGTTTGCCTCATCAAAACTGAACTTATAAATGGAAACGAGAGAACGGTTCCCTCCATTAAATGTCAAAGACTATTTTGCGTAACATAAGTTACTTATTTTTAGGTGTAATGCTTATATTCACATTCTGAAGTTTAGAAAGCAACGGCACAGAATCTGTTCCTGATATTTTATCTATATATTCAACATAAGCTTTGGGCGTCTGCTTATTGTGAGGATCGAAAATGGCATTCAGCATACCAGCCAGCCTTATTCCAGCGATATAAACCTGTTTTTCTGAAACTTCCTTAACCGTATCCACATATTTCAAAGATGGAGTATTGATATAAACTCTACGCTTATACATTTTCATATTTTTGAAAATTGAGTCAGGCAAAGCATAATCAATAGCTGTATCATAGGACTCAACAGCCCATTGGGTTTCAATGTCAGGGCACTGATAAATTTCCTTATTCAAATATGAATATTTTTTAATCAACTCTGCTGAAACATTATTTAAATAATCTTGGTTTCCTTTAGATATGTTAACCGAATCTTTCTCTAAAATTTGGTCATATCCGCCACCCATGGCATCCCAAAGCTCGTGAAGATTTTTAATTTCTTCATCTGTTCCATCTATATTTTTCACATATAGAGATTTTCTAAAACATATACCATTTGCGCCATACGTGTTTATCTCGTTATTTCCATTTTGAATTATAGGATCAGTGGCATGAAGAGGCTGAGTAATATCACCTGTTAAGTGCACCAAATACCTTAAAGAAAAATTTTCCCAATTAGCATTTTTGGACGTTTTAAGAGTTTTCAAACAACTATTGATAACTGAAACTATGTTATCATTTTTTGATTTTTCTATAGTTTTGGCAATTACAGATTCTGCATCATTTTTCGAGGAAGTCACGTCTCCATTTTTAGAAATATCAACACTGTTGTCTATGAAGTGTGCATTTGCATAAAATTTCTTAACTTGTTTTGATTCCCATTCTCTAGTTTTTATAACATCTGGCCAACTTGATACAGATACAATATCATATCCTTTAATAGCATCACTGCATTCAGAATTCCCTGGTGAATAAATTTGTTTACCAAGAATTAAATTCACTGCTTCTTTCGTTTTTGGTGTAAGATTATCATATGCTATTGTAGCTGCAAGGGCATGCCCTGTGTTCCACCAGCCATACACTAAAATAGGCGATAATAAAAAGAAAATTGAAACAAAAACTACAACGCCTCTTTTAAACATAAAATTTCCCTTTAAAACATTTTTATTTTTTCGGATTTACATCGAATAGCTTAAGATTAGGTTCATATGTATCTACTTTATCTACATCATCATACTTAAAGGCTTTTAAAAGTGCTGCCCGTTCAGAATAATATGCTGAAACTATTTTTTCTACACCAAGGGTTATAGCTCTACTTGTAATGGTAGCTCCTGTTATGTATTTGAAATCACCACCATCTTTTTCAACTTTCCACTTGGAGGCAGGTATAATATTTTTCATCATCCCAGAATGATATTTATCATTTGTAATATATTCTTTTTCTTGAAAAAAATCTAAAAACTCGTTTGGAGGCAGGGCGTTTTTAGAATCATTATGTTCTCCATTTAAAATTCCCCAAATCGTCTTTTGCACTTTTCTGCTAAATACAGCTGTTCCAAGTCCTGGAGTCTCATTGTTGTCTGTAACTACCACATTTTGAAGTGCTCCATTTGGACGCATAGCCACAAGGATAGTAATATTTCCTCCGTAACCTTGATTATTAACAGTTTTTGCTAAAACAGAAATTAATTCCCCCTTATCCATCGCAGGGTAAAATGTAATTACAGAACTTCCATATTTTGATAAATCAGTGCCTTTGGGCAGTATAATTAATTTACCTTCGCTTTCGCCAATATTGATTTCTTCGTCTACAGGTTCATTTGTAAAATCTGGCTGTAACTCTTTAAATGCAGCAACAGTCGCCTTTAAAGATGCCTTAATCCTAGGCTCGCGAGTAACCGAATCAACGACTGCTAAAATTCCCGCTGATATTCCTGCAATTACAACCAAAACAACAACCAATACGAGAATATTATCTTTAGTACTCTTCTTAGGGCTATTTTCATTCATAGTTAAATTCCCTCCTCAAGCTTTTTTTTAGCTTTAAAACCGAACGGTTTTCCTGCAGTAATTCGATCTATCAATGGAGTAAATGCATTCATAAGTATTATTGCGAACATCACACCTTCAGGGTATCCACCCCAATCTCTGATTACACATGTAATAATTCCGCATCCAAAAGCAAAAATCGCTCCACCTTTCCAATTCATCGGCGTTGTAACCATGTCAGTAGCCATAAAAAAGGCTCCAATTAAAAGACCACCAGTCGTTACTTGAAAAAGAACTCCAGGAAGCGCAGGTGAAGGTTGGAAAACATGAACAATTAATCCAAAGACAGCGACTGTGCCGATATAAACAACTGGAATTTGCCATCTGATAATTTTCATGCATATTAGAAAAATGCCGCCTGCAATCAGTGCTATAGCTGATGTTTCACCAATACATCCGCCAACATTGCCTATAAAATAATTCCATATGCTTTCCCAACTAGACATTGAGCTCATATAAGCATTAGTTGCTGTCCCAAGAGCCCTAGATGTTTTTACCATATTTAAAGGAGTAGCTGATGTAACACCATCAATAACACTTCCAAAAAAAGGAAGATGTGGCAGTGATTTTATTTGTTCAATTCTCTCCTGAGACAAAATTGAATTATTAAAAATAAATTGAGTTGAATCCATAAATCTTGAAGGTACCCAAGTCGTCATAAGCTTTGGAAAACCTATTAGAAGAGCAATACGAGCCATACATGCGGGGTTAAAAGGATTATTTCCAATCCCTCCAAAAAGCTGCTTGCCAAAAACAATTGCTAAAAATGAGCCAATAATGCATACCCACCATGGAATGCCTGCAGACAGCAACATTCCAAGAAGCAAGCCTGTAATTATAGCACTTCCATCTTTCCAATCATTCGGCCTATGCATAAGCTTACAAAATACAAATTCAAAAAAAAGAGCTGAAAATACAGAGACTAAAAGCACTATCAATGCAGAAAAACCAAAAAAATAAACTCCCATGCCGGCACTTGGCAGCAATGCAATTATAACCATCAACATAATCTTATTTATACTGCTTCCATCATGGAGGTGAGGTGAAGAGCTTACTATTAATTTAGATGTATCGGGAAGAACAATACCATTATTCTTTTCCATTATTTTACATGCTCCTTCATTCTTAATTTCCTGGCTGAAACAACTTCCATTTTACCGCGTTTCATATGCTGAACAAGTGGTCTTACAGCTGGACAAACATAAGCACAGGAGCCGCATTCAATGCAATCCATGACATTTTCATACTCAGCCATTTCAAATTTCTCGCTTTCTATCATCACACTCAAGGTTCCAGGCAAAAGATTCATTGGACAAATATCAACACACCTTCCGCATCTTATACAAGGATGAGATGAGAACTGTGCAACTTCTTTATAACTCAAAAGTAAAATACCTGAAGTGCTTTTCATTATAGGAATATCCAAAGAATAAACCGCCTGCCCCATCATCGGTCCTCCAAACAGTATCTTTGCAGGTTGTTTTTTTATTCCACCTGCAAATTCTAGTACTTTTGATAACGGCGTACCTATCCTAAATTTCCAATTGCCAGGATTGCATAAACAGCTGCCGGTAACTGTAGTGATACGCTCTATCAAAGGTCTATTCATGCAAACAGCATCATAAACTGCTGCAGCAGTGCCTACATTCTGCACTACACACCCTGCATCCATTGGCAATCCGCCGCATGGTACCTCCCGCCCTGTCAATGCGTAAATGAGCTGTTTTTCAGCACCTTGGGGATATTTTACATGAAGTCCAAAAATTTCAATATAGTGTTGAGATGAACTTTCTTTTAACCTTAAAATTGCATCTTTTTTATTTTCCTCAATTCCAATGGCAACGTTTTTAACATTTAGAATTTTGGCTAATATCCTTGCTCCTATAAGCACCTTTTCAGGGGATTCAAGCATGAGTCTGTGATCGGCAGTCAAAAAAGGTTCACACTCTGCTCCATTCAAAATAAGTGTGTCTATATTTTTACCATCTGGAGGCGATAATTTTACATGTGTAGGGAAAGCTGCTCCACCCATCCCCACAATTCCAGACTTTACAATAATATCTTTTAATTCTTCAAGAGATAAGGACTCCCAACTTCTTGGAAGGTTAAGACCATCTTCCCAAACATCATCTCCATCCGACGTAACTTCAACGCAAACAAAATTTTTGCCACCTACCCCTGGAACTTCTCCTATTTTTATAGTCCCGCTTGTAGGCGAATGTACAGATGCAGAAATAAAACCAGACTTATCAGCTAACATTTGCCCCTTCTTAACTTTATCGCCATTTTTGACAATTAAACTTGGGAGCACGCCAATATGCTGCTGGGTAATAACATAATATTTTTCTAGCAATGGAACTTCAAGAATCGCCTTAGAGGCAGTCAAACTCTTTCCATCAGTAGGATGAATTCCACCTCTAAAGCGTTTAACATTTAACGACATTTATAAAAATCTCCTTCAACGTTGCAAAACTATTTCAAAAATTAAACATTAATACTTATCAGTTAAACAGCCAGTTGGACATTTAGATTGTTCAACAATCTCTTTTAACGGCGGATTTTCATAATTAATTTTTGCTAAAAACCCTGACATTTCAATTTCCCCATTTTTTACATTATTAAAACATTTCCTGCATCCAATACAGGAAACAGAACAATATTTTTTCTTTGCTACACCTTTTTCAGTTGAGCTGCATAATATGTGAACTTGTACAGAAGAAGGAACCATTTTTATTATTTTTTTAGGGCATGATCTGATACATTTTTCACATCCGACACATAATTCAGGATGCACAACAGCCAACCCTTTTGCCGTTAATTCTATTGCGTTAAAGGGACATGCTCTCACACAGCTTCCAAACCCCAAACATCCCATCTGACATCCTTTAACCCCACCAGAAACTATCGAAGCTGATACACAATCTAAAATACCATTATAGTTAGCCGCAAATTCTGCCTTTTCTCTATCTCCGCCACATAAAACAAATGCTACTTTCTTTACTGTTTTAGGAATAGAAGATGTGCCTAAAATTGATGATATTTTAGTTAATTCCACATCACTGCATACAGGGCAATGTTCTGCCCTTTTCCCATTTTCTAAAACTGCTTTGGCAAAATCTGCACAACCAGCAAAACCGCATCCGCCGCAATTAGCACCAGGCAAAGCCTCCTGAATCAATTCAAGCTTAGGATCTTGATGTACCTTGAAAAACTTTGCAGCCAAACCTATAGCTACACCAAGAATAATCCCTATGCATATCAAAAGTCCAACAGAAATAATAATCAAATCAAACATAAATCTCCAACTATTTTTAAATTACATCTTAATCAAAGCAGAGAATCCCATAAACCCCATAGCCAAAATTCCTGCTGTAACAAGAGCTATTGCAGTACCTTCCATAACTTTCGGCAATTTAGCTAAATCTATTCTTTCCCTCAAACTTGAAAATAAAATAAGTGCCAAAGCAAAACCTACACCAGAGCAGAATCCAAAAACAGTCGATTTCAACACAGTACGCCCCGTACCTGCATTGAGAAGAACTACTCCCATAACGGCACAATTAGTAGTAATTAAAGGAAGATAAATCCCCAATGATTTATAAAGTGAAGGGCTAGATTTCTGTAATATTATTTCTACAACTTGAACCAAAGCAGCTACAACTGCTATAAATACAAGTGTTTGTAAAAAAGCCAGATTGCCACCAAAATAATGTCCCAATACAGTAAATCCTATATCAGTATTCAAAATAAAATTATATATTACCGCAGATATAAAAGAAGAAATAGTCATTACAAAAATTACCGCACCTGACATCCCTAAAGCAGGTTCTAATTTTCTAGAAACTCCTAAAAACGGACAAATCCCCAAAAATCTTGAGAGGACAAAGTTATTTACTAGTATTGTACCAATTGTTAACGCAAGCCACTCCTGACCCATTGTATAAAACACTCCTCTTATATTACAGTTATGTGTGAATTTATAATTGTAGAATTCTGATGCTCTTTTTGGAGTATAAAGTATTTTTAAAATTATTAAAGTCTTAATTTTTCTCAATTTTGAATTTTTTTGAACTCAAAATCAACAAATCAAAAGCATTTTTAATGCAACCCACTAAACTAATATATTATCAACTAAGACGTTACAAAAAATCAAACTATATAAACACAAAAAAACTGCATAAAGGTGAAAACCTTAAATGCAGTTTCTCTAGCTCGCTAAATTCAAATTATTTTACTACAGCGTCAGGAGCTTCCTGCTCATTACCAACACCGTCATTCATGCCTTTGTCTATACCTTTAGCCCCTTCATCTACAAGCTTAATATTTGTAGTACCAGCTGTCGAATTTGCAGCATCTTGTATCCCTTTTGAAGTGGCACCTGCAGCTGTATCTATCCCTTTAGCGCCACTAGAAGCTCCATCATCAATAAAATCCGCAGTAGCGTTGGACGCATCTTGAATCCCTTTATTGCTCGATTGTGCAGCCTTATCTATTCCTTTAGCAGCACCGTTAACACCACCATCTAAAAATTTATCCGTTGCATTCGAAGCATCTTGAACTCCGTCACTGGCAGAATTTACAGCTTTATCCACGGCTTTTGAAGCATCAGTTATTCCTGTTTCAATTCCAGATTTTGTATCATTGCTTGCATTTTCTACTGCACCTTTTTTGCCGCAACCGACCAAAACAAGCGTACTTACAGTAGCTATTCCTGCCAAATAAATGATTTTTTTCACTTAAAATCTCCTTAAATTGGGTTAACACTTTAGAGTGAGTTAATACTGAATTATAGAATATATTATTTTATATTCCATAATCATTTTTTATATTTACTCTTTTTTACTGCTTGATTTACTAGATTATTAAAGCTAGTTTCCCCCTTAAATTTCAAAAAAGGGGGAATTGAAATGGAAAAAAAGTACACTAGTTTTGTCAGCAGTAATTTTTACACTAATCACGTTCACCACTGCAATTTTTGCAGCTAACTCACATCAGCTACAAATTTATAGCCTCAAAAAGCTATGGTAGGATACGTTGATTTAACAGCACCAACTTCTACGGCATATATTAATGCAAATGAGTTGAAAGATTTTAACGTAATATTTTTTGGATTCATTAATTCCACAGGCAATTTACCTGTATTAATTAATGGCCAAGGTCAACCTGCAACAGTTCAGTCTGCTGATGAAATTAAGACAATATTGCAGGAATAATCACCCGGAACAATTAATTTGATATCAATTGGCGGTGCAGCCTATTCAATTTATCGAAATTGTAAAATAAAACAATTTAAACATCTTATAACTTTATGTTGATAAAGTGAATTGACAAAGTACCTTAATCAGCTTCATCTGTTTTATGCGGTATCTTTCTTAAAGATTTACGTTCAACCTAATTTATTTACCAATCTGGGGGACATTTATGAGCAAACATAAAAAAATAGGGCTGTTTTCTGTAATATCCATAACCATAAGCGGCATTATAGGGAGCGGTTGGCTTTTTAGTGCATATCTTGGGGCAAAAGAGGCTGGTTCAGGCGTCTACATTTCGTGGACAATAACACTTATCTTCTTTTTGTTAATGGCTTTAGTTGTATCTGAAATAGTTTCAATGTTCCCAGTCCGTGGCCTGGTAGGTAGAATGGGGGTAATTTCGCATAATAAATATTTTGGAGCAATTTTTGCTTTTGCAATATGGCTTGAGCTTGTTGGGAGTATGCCTGGTGAAGCTCAAGCAAGCGTTCAATATCTTTCTGCTATTTCTCCAGGAATATCAAAACATCTAATGATAAATGGTTCATTAACATATGAAGGACTTTTCTTTACTGTTTTTTTTCTTCTGATTTACTGGATTATAAATATATTCGGGATAAAACTTTTTTCCAAAGTCAACAATGTCATAGCTGTATATAAGTTAATAATCCCTATATTTGTAGCGATTTTAATTATTTCTCTTTCATTTCACCTCAGTGATTTTACAGCGTATCATAATTCGTTTGTACCATATGGGGCAAATTCAATTTTCTTGGCTATAACTGGCGCAGGTATGATATATGCATTTAACGGTTTTCAGCTTGGCACATCGTTTGCAAGTGAAATAAAAAACCCTGAAAAAACATTGCCTTTGGGAATGATTTTATCCATCATAATATGCTTCATTATATACATCTTGCTGCAAACTTCATTTATCGGAGCGATGAACCCGGTAGAGCTTGCTCATGCTGGATGGAGGTCACTTAATTTTAACTCGCCGTTTGTAGATCTTACAACGATGCTTGGATTAAACTTTTTTACTCTTCTTTTGTATGTTGATGCATGTGCATCGCCAAGTGGGACAGGCATTACGTTTGTTGGAAGTGCTTCAAGAGTTCTTTGTGGAATGTCAAGAGAACAGCAAATGCCCTCTGTGTTTGCAAAAGTTAGCGAAAAATATAATTTTTCTGTAAATGCAATGTGGTTTAATTTTATTGTCGCCTTAGTCTTTTTATTTCTTTTCCACAGTTGGGCAGTCCTTATTTTGTTTATAACGGCTTTAATTGTACTTATGTATATGGTAATACCTATTTCTTTGGTAGGGCTAAGAAAGGCTCAGCCTGATTTAATGAGAAGATTTAAGCTTAAATGTGCTTGGTTTATATGTGTGATTCTATTTATCGTTCAATCGTTTTTCTTTGTGTTTGTAGGAGCACACGACATGATTTATCTTTCTGTAGCCATAAGCGTGTTTATGATTTCATTCATGCTGATTAACAGACCGTCTCACAGTGATTATAACTTTAAAGATGTAATGCATGTTAGTATACCGTTTTTAGTTTATCTATGGGTAGAAACTCTTCTTATCATAGTAGGCCCGATGTCATATGGAGGATACGGTTATATAAACACAGCAACTATCTTTATTGCAATTGCATGTTTAGCTGTTGCAGGGTTCTCTTTCTTTACTGCAAAAAACTTCGTAGTAAAATGCCAAACAATGAGAGCAGCTGATAACGCGTATCTATTCAAAACTAGACAATTTGAAGAAAAATAGTATTGTCAAGCCCGCTGAAATCAAATTCAGCTTGTATTATTTTCCTGTTCTTTTTACTTGGTATATTATTGCTACTATTGCGGGTATAGTAAAAATAAAAAAACCTATAAAAAGTAAAATAATAAACGTCGAATAGTGAGTGATTCCAACTGCAGCAGTTGGATTAAAGCTAGCTAAAATGGTTACCCCTGAACTGAATGTTCCCAATATAAAAACAAACCACATACCAAATACACCAAATGGAACTTTAAATGGTCTGTTGATTTTTGTATCCAATATACGTGATGCTAAAAAGCTTATAAAAATAAAAATATACATTACCATATATAAAACAGCCATAAGTATATTAAGCAGCCACATACCCTCATTAACAGATGGAATAAACAAAAACAGAAGAGAAAGTAATGTGACAATAAAGCCTTGGATTATTAGCAGTGCAACAGGTGCAGAATATTTGTTTTCTCTTGCTAACATTTTAGGCAGGTAGCCATCTTGAGCTGCTACATGCAATCCTTTTATTGGAGCAATAATCCAATTATTAAGTCCAGCTAACCCACCACAAACAATACATATAGCAATTATTGGGATAAACCATGGAATTTTAATCATTTCAAAAAAGTGAGTAAAAAATACCATAATTCCTTCGTTAAGAGTAGAATTAGCAGGACCCACTACTGTCGCTATGGCAAGTGAACCTAATATAAGTGTCAGTAAAATAAAACATGTTGCTATCATTAGAGCTTTTGGATAGCTTTTTTGAGGGTTTTTTACTTCCTTTGCGTAAACTGTTGCAATTTCCATGCCTGTTAGTGAAAGGACTACTGTTGTAAAAGTTACACTTATATTTAATTGATCAAAACTTGGAAAAATTGATTTCAGCGTGATATGAATCTGATTTACTTCTACAGGAGAGTTGTACCAGTAAATACCAACAGCACAAATTAAAACCATCGGCAATACCGTGCCTATTGTCGCAAAAATTTCAGTAAAAATGGCTGATACCTTTAATCCAAAAATATTAATGAATGTTACAATCCAAAATATTACATTTATTAAAATAAACATAAGCATATTGTTGGAGGAGAGATTTTCAGAGATGGGAAAAACTCCTGTCGCAATAATAAAAACCAATAAAGGAGGATAATAAACCAAATTTTCAGCAAACTGAAACCAAAGAGATAAAAACCCAAAATGTTTGCCTAATGTTTTCTTTCCCCAAAGATAAATACCACCGTTGTCTGGATACGTTGTACTAAGCTCGGCACACACTAATGCTATTGGGATAAAATAGCATATTGCTACAGCTATAAAATAAAATATTGCTTGACTGCCTAGTTGTGCACTTCCTGGAAGGTTTCTTATGCTGTCTACAGAGCTAATTGTAATTAACCCCACAGCTAATACAGATAATTTTGCAACTGTTGCTTTTTTCTTGCTTTTCAATTAATAACTCCAAAATTTTGTTTATAAAAACTGCTTTAATACATTTAACTACATTAATAGAATATGTGATGAAAGAGATTATATTCATAAAAATAACGGCGATAAAATAGCATAAAGATTAATAAGAGAAAATGGATATTGCATAATAAATTAAAATATGGCAATGAGGAAGATTTAGTTTATGAAAAAAATCGTAATATTAGGCTCAACAGGATCTATTGGGAAAAACGCTATTGAGGTTATCAAAAATTTTCAAGATAAATTTTCGGTGTATGGAATAGCTGCAGCAAACAGTGTTGATTTATTGGCAGCACAGGTAATGGAGCTTAACTGCAAGCACGTTGTATGTTCAAAAGATTCAGCAGCAAAGTTAAAGAACAAAGTCTCTGATAGCGTTGAAATAGAATCAGGCATCGGTGGAATGGTAAAGCTGGTAACAGCAAAAGAGGTAGACATTGTTCTTTGTGCTGTCGTGGGTACCTCTGCCTTATTGCCTATTCTTGAAGCTATAAAAGCCAAAAAAGATATAGCCATAGCAAGTAAGGAAATACTTGTAATGGCTGGTGAATTAGTAATGAAAGAGGCTAAAAGAAACAATGTAAAGCTCATCCCTGTGGACAGCGAACATTGTGCCATATTTCAATGTCTCGAAGGAAAAAGCCACGCAGATTTGTCAAAAGTTATCCTTACTGCAAGCGGAGGACCATTTAGGACGTGGAAGAGCAGCGAAATAGAGAAAGCGACATATGAGCAAGCCTTAAACCACCCTACATGGAGTATGGGGCCTAAAATAACGCTTGATTCAGCTTCATTAATGAATAAAGCACTTGAAATCATTGAAGCAAAATGGTTGTTTAATTTAAGACCAGAACAAATTGATGTAATAATCCATCCACAGTCAATTATACATTCGATGGTTGAATTTAAAGACGGAACTATTTTAGCTCAAATGAGCATCACAGACATGAAATTTCCTATACAATATGCACTTTCGTATCCTGAAAAGCTTGTTGGACTTAAATCACTATGCTTATCAGATTTAAAGGAAATTACATTTGAAAAACCAGATAAATTAAAATTCCCAAGTTTAGATTTTGCTTATTATGCATTGAATGAATTAGGGACAATGCCGGCAGTTATGAATGCTGCCAATGAATCAGCAGTCATTTTATTTCAAAACAAAAAAATAAGATTTTCTCAGATATGGAAAATAATAGAAAGTACCATGTCTGCTCATAAAAATATAAAAACACCATCTCTTGATGAAATAATTAGTGCAGATGCATGGGCGAAAGAATATGCACTTAACCTAAAATTATAAGGAATACATTAAAATTTAAGTCATTGTAAAAAATTAAGTTGCAAAAGATAAAAATTTAAAGTATATGAATAGCTTCAGTTTTAACTAACTTATCTTAAAAGAGCACAAGTAAACAAAAGAGATTAAAATAAATGATAGTACTTCCTAAAATCAATCCTCTAATGCTTAAAATTGGACCTTTAAAAATTCACTGGTACGGAGTGATGTATCTGATTGGCTTTATCGCTGCATGGTTATTAGCAACATATCGTGCAAAAAAAACTAACGGTCTTTGGAATAGCGAACAGATATCTGACCTTATTTTTTATGGTATTATAGGCGTTCTTGTAGGAGGCAGGCTTGGATACGTTTTGTTTTACAATTTTTCATTATACATGGCACATCCGCTTCAAATTTTTGCGGTATGGGATGGCGGCATGTCATTTCATGGTGGCTTAGCAGGAGTTATAATAGCTTTTTTTATTTTTGGCAAAAAAAACAGTAAAAACCTATTTCAAGTTGGCGACTTCATTGCCCCAATGGTACCAATAGGATTGGGGGCCGGTAGAATTGGTAATTTTATTAATGGAGAATTATGGGGCAAAGTGAGTTCGTTGCCATGGGCAATGGTATTTCCTGATGACCCAACTCATCTGCCTAGACATCCTACCGAACTATATGAATTCCTGCTTGAAGGAGTTCTCCTTTTTATAATTCTTTGGATTTATTCATTAAAACCACGTCCACGAATGGCCGTATCTGGATATTTTTTGCTCTTGTACGGTATTTTTAGATTTCTTGTTGAATTTCTTCGTCTTCCAGATCCTCAGCTTGGGTATATAGCTTGGGGATGGCTGACAATGGGGCAGATACTTTCTATACCTATGATAGGATTCGGAATATTTTTCCTTTATCGAGCCTATACCAAGCACAAACTAGTCAACGGCATGAATAAAGATGACATTAAACTTTTAAAAAAGATTCATAGCAATCTTTAAAGCTGCGATGTTATCTTATTTTGGTTAACATCTCAAGCCAATCAGTCTTTTATAAGCTTTATAACTCCCCATGAAAATAAGTATAGTGCAGATTATTCCATTTATCAAAAATGCTGAAGCACTTCCAAAATAAGATGCCAGAATCATTGTGATAACTGATCCTAAAAAATAAGCAAGAGAATTAACGCAGGTAATAAGCCCCCACCATAGACCTATACCTTCAATTTTTCCTATAATTATTGATAGAGAAGTAACTGTTGGAAATATAATGCTGAGTCCTATTCCTGTAATTATAGCAAGGCAGAGAAGGGAGATAAACGTTTGGCATTCTGCGAAGAAATAAAATGGTAATACTGATATTATTCCACCAATGATAATAAAATGTAATGATTTAAAATTAGGCTTAGTGTATTTATTTATAAATGAACCAAACGGAATTAATGTAACAGCAATTAAAATACATAAAGAGAAAATTATTATAGCAATTTGTGATGTACTAACGGCTAATTGATTTTCTTTTACATAGGTAGCTGTTAATGTCATTATTACGGATAGCATGTAAATTCCTGTAAATTGAAAAATAGCAGCTACAAATGGTACGTTGAATTTTAATACAAATCTCTTTTCTCTAGGGCATTTTATATTCATTTCTTTGAAAATTGAAATGTCATTTTTGTTTATCTTGATAGTATGTGGTACTACTAAAAATGAAAGTATCGCAGCTATGATTCCTATGCCTCCCATCACATAAAATACAGCATTATAACTAACTAAATCATAAATAATACCACCGATAAATGGACCTATTGCTATTCCGAATTGAACGCCCGTTACTGTAACATTAGTAGGTATAGGATTCCCATATTCTTCTGAGAGAAAGCCTGCATAAGCCAAAATTAACGGCAGTGATATCCCCACAGATATTCCTTGGATAATTCTTGTTATAAGAAGAAGTGTTGCAGTATCAGAAAAAACGTACATAATTGATGAAATGGTGTATAGAATAAATCCAGTTATCATCATTTTCTTTATTGAAAATTTATGCATCATTTTCCCAGCTATTGGTGATATGGCTCCCCTTGCAATGGCAAAAATTCCAAAAATAATTCCCGTCACTATTATGGATGTATTTAGATTAGATTTAATTATTTCCATGAGGGGAGCAATAATGCTGAGGCCAAGGTTGACTGTCATAGCCAGGACAGATATCGCTAAACTAATTTTAATTATTGATTTCATTTTTTTATCTTTAATATAAGCTATTATTCATTAATTATAAGAATGTTAAAAAAATATTTACCGTATGAATTGTGAGGTAGTCGCCTATTTTAAAGATGACATTGAAGTAGAGAAGTACAATAATGAATATACCTACCATTATTCCGTTTCTTAATTCTTGGTTGATCATATGTATTTTGGGATGAAGAATTGAGATTATTGTCCAGCCGTCTAGGGGTGGTACAGGTATAAGGTTAAATACAAACAAAACGGCATTAAGTACAGATCCTACCATGAAAAACTGTAGGAGAGGGCCTGCTTGATTATTCCCATTTTTTGAAAATACTAAAGCAGCCACGAACGCGAAAATAAAAAAAAGTATAATGTTCATAAGTGGTCCTGCAAATGCGACAACTGACGGACTGTATTTATGCCGCATGTTTTTATTATTTACAGGCACCATTCCCCAGCCTATACCAACCAGTAGAAGTGAGATTAATGATGTTATTCCCATCTGTTTAAAAGGGTTTAGTGTTAAATGTCCATTAATTGCAGCAGTATTGTCACCGTTCCATTTTGCTGCCAGTGCGTGTGCATATTCATGGCAGCAGATTGAAAAAACAACAAGAACCACCCAAATAAGGTAAAATGCAGGGTCGCTTAGTAAAAGCTGAATAAAAATCATGATTAATTTATCCTTTAATCAATTTCGGTTAACAATATTTCTGTTATGTAGTACGCAGGTGTTTCATATGGATGTGATTTTTTGATTGCATTGATTACTTTTTTTAGGTCTTTTTTATTAAAAAGTGTCACAAGCAGAGTTTCGTTTACAATTTCGAGTTGATTTAATTGCCCTATAAATGGATTACTGCCATATACAGGCATAAAGTGCCCTTTGCCATCTGTTTCCCATGAACATTGCTCGTAATTCCCAAATTTGCCACAACCTGCAGTAAAAAGTTCTGTTTTTAAAGATTGTAAGTGAGACTTAGGTACAAATATTTCAATTTTGAAATATTTGTTAAGCTTTTGTGATTTTCCTGTCATGTTCAGATATTTTATCTACTTTTGATAAGATGCTTTTTATGAACTGTTTATTTCTTAAAAGGTTGCTGTTTGCGTATGTTTTCCAGAAATAAAATATATCTCTTTTTGAGACGAACGGTTTTGCTGAATAATAAAGTTGAGCTAAATCTTTAATTCTCCACCTGCTTGAAAGCTCACTTTGTATAATCAATCGTTGTAAATCTATGAGGTAGATTGAATCGTTTTCATCAGGTTTTATAAATAAGTGAACAAGGTAAAAATCTTGATGTGCATATCCTAAATTGTGCATAACTCTAGCAAGTTCTGCTATTTTTTTAATTAAACTTTTTTTTCTAGCGTTTATGTATTTACCTTTTTGAGTTGCTAATTCGGCAAATATCTCTGACGCTCGCATATAATGTGTTATTCCTAGTGTAAGATTACATGAACCATCTGCGGTTTTAGTTCCAGCCAGTGGTATCATTGTAGGGAGGTTGCTTTCATGAAAAGCTATAAGTGCATCCCATTCATGCTTGGCGCCGTCTTTTACTATTCCGTGAAATGAGGTAATAGCCTTTATCTTTTCTTTAATGGATGTGGGATGATAACGTTTCACGTACGCTTCAATTGGTGGAGGGCCACCTTCTTTTTGTTTAAAAAAAATGCGTTCAGTACGTCTTTCTGGGCGAATATTTTTAACGGATTCGCCAGAATAATTCCAAAGGTCAGAGGCTGTTTGTATACCATTATGCTCAAGTAATTCTGAAAATTCAGAGTTTATGATGAGTTTTCCATTATCTTTCTGAATTAGTTCGAATTTCATAAGCGTAATTTATCCATTAAATGTTTTTATTGAAAAGTCATTTATGAGCTAAAGTTAATTAAAAATTTTTTAAAATTATCTAGTTTTTATGATATAACAGTATAACGTGTTTCAGCTTATACTCAAAGGTTGAATTTAAAAAAACGCTTATTTTGAATATTTGAAAATTGAACCAATCGTCAATTAAAGTCGAACATTAGGTTATTTGAAAGTAAATTTATATCCATTAATAAGCTTAATAATTAGTTGAATTTACAAGAAGTTTTCTGCATAAGTTTTTCAAGTTCGTCGACGTGCAACTCCCATGAATATGATTTTGATGCTTCTACGGCTTTATTTGAAAAACTTTCTTTTAATTCTTTAGATAGTTGAATAAATGACGCAAGCTTTTCGCTCATTTTCATCAAAGATTTTGCCGAATCTATAACGTACCCATTAACTCCTTCTGTAATAATTTCGCATGAACCGTTTTGCTCTGTAGTTATAACTGGAGTTCCGCAGGCGAATGATTCTAAACATACGTTTCCAAAAGGTTCGCCTAACGATGGAAATAACAGCATGTCAGATGCTGCGTAATAATCTCTCATATTTCTTTTCTCGCCTAAAAATATAATTTTAGAAGCAATTCCTAATTTCTCAGCCTGTTTTATATATGGTTCGGAATTATCTCCACCTGCAACATACAGCAAACTGTTATTTATAAATTCTGAAGGAAGTTGTGCAAATGAAGCTATAGCCTCTTTTAAGCCTTTGATTTCAAAATTTGATCCTGCAAATAAAAAAATAGTTTTTTTTGCGTAAAAATTGCTAAATAGTTTTTCTCTTAAAGTTTGTTTATCCGTTGAACTGGAGACAGGAAAGAATATTTTGTTTTCTATTCCATTTCGTAAGACGTGAATATCATCAGCATTAAAATTATAATATTTAAGAATGAGATTTTTTACTAAATTGGAGTTTGTGACAACCGCTTTTGTGTTCTCTTTTTTGTAAATATTTTTTTCGATATTTAAAATACCCCTGTGGCGTGGATTGAATTTAACTAGTTTGCTTTTATTTAACATCAACCATTCGATATGAACTTGATCAGTTGCTCTGTAGATATCGGATGGGTATATTTTAGAGAGAGAGTAGAGTATATCAAAATTATTTCTAATTTTATTTAGAGTTGATTTTACCTCCGATTGGAATTTTGTAGTACCGCTTGAATATATTCTTTTGGGTGAATTAGGTTTGATATGAGTTAATTTCGTAGTTTGTTCAGATTCAAATTTTTCAGAAATAACAGTTATCGTGTGTCCTCTTTTTATAAGCCCTTCAACGATATTGCGGACATACTTTTCGGCACCGCCTCCACCTTCTTTTAAAAAGGTTCTTTTGACTATTGCTATTTTCATAGTTATACCGATTAATAATTTCATTTAATGTGGAATTATACTCTATCACTTTGCCAGTGATTGTACAGTTATATTTTAAAGATTCAGCATAAGAGTCGCTTTTCTAAAAATGAATCTTGCAAAACATTCATAAGACTTAATATTAAGTTTATGATGCGTAATTTTTAAAAACGCCTTAAAATTCAAGGGAGAAAACAATGTCAAATTCAATACAGATACCACCGATTCCAAAGAACGAATCTATAAAAAATTATCAGCCTGGAAGTATCGAACGCAAGATGCTTGAAAAGGCAATTTTAGATTTGACTTCTAAAAAATTTGATATTCCTATAATTATTGGAGGCAGAGAATACAGAACACAAAACAGAGAAAAATTATGTTCACCAAGCGATAATTCAAGAGATTTAGGTGTTTATCATAAAGCATCTCATGAACATATTGATCTTGCCATTGAAGCTTCATTAAAAGCTTCTGAAAAGTGGGCTAACTTTCCATGGGAGGAAAGAGCTTCAATATTCCTGAAAGCCGCAGAGATGATTTCAGGAAGTAAGCGTTATCTGCTTAATGCTGCCACAATGATAGGGCAGGGAAAAACATGTTATCAGGCAGAGATTGATTCTGCATGTGAACTTACTGATTTTTTAAGATTTAATGTTTATTACATCTATCAGATTTACTCTGAACAGCCAAACAGTTCAGACGGAATATGGAATAGGTTGGAATATCAGCCATTGGAAGGTTTTGTATTTGCAATAACTCCTTTTAATTT
>ORMF010190596.1_pt1 | contig 29203 bp, 38 predicted proteins | sample 1779871 | NCBI WGS metagenome assembly ORMF01 (sample SAMEA104232316, study PRJEB22302) | groundwater metagenome | biome: forest; feature: aquifer; material: groundwater | place: USA | collected 2011-08-07 | depth 5.4 m | reverse complement strand
GCCCTTGCCCGGCGCGCTTTGCACGACCACGTCGCCGCCCATCATTTGGCAGAAACGGCGAGTTAGTGCCAGTCCCAGGCCGGTCCCGCCGAACTTCCGCGTGGTGGACGCGTCCGCCTGGGTAAACGCCTGGAAGAGCTTCAGGATCTGGTCGGAGTTCAGGCCGATGCCCGTGTCCGACACTCGAAATAGGATCCACTCGGTTCCATCCATCGCCTCGCGGCGCGTGTCCAGTGTGACCCTGCCCTCGCGGGTGAACTTTACCGCGTTCGAGAGGAGGTTGAACAGGGCCTGGCGGACCTTGATCTGGTCGGCGTGCATTACTCCTAGGTCCGGCGCCCGCTCGATTTGAAGCGTATTCGCGTTCTTCTCGACCAGGGGCAGTACGGTGGAAGCTACCTCGTCGATCATGGTTCCCACGTCGAAGGTCTCCAGGAACAGCTCCATCTTGCCGGCCTCGATCTTGGATAGGTCCAGAATGTCGTTGATGAGGGCCAGAAGGTGCTTGCCGGAAGCGTTTATCTTCTCCAGGTCCGCACAGAACTCGTCGAGCTGCCGATCGGCGGCTTCCTCCTGCAGCATCTCGGAATAACCCAGGATGGCATTCAGCGGGGTGCGCAGCTCGTGGCTCATGTTGGCCAGGAAGAGACTCTTCGTGCGGTTTGAAGCTTCGGCGGCTTCCTTTGCCCTTTCCACTTCTTCCTCAGCGCGGCGGCGCTCCGTCACATCTTCCATCGCCAGGACCAGCAGCTCCGCATGGCTTCCCGCAAGGAGCTGCCGAGCATTGAGCAGCATCACCCGGCGCCCGATGGCGGGGAAGTCGTGCTCCAGCTCGAAGTCGCTGAAAACGGAGCTTTTCGGGACGATATCCTCCAGCAGAGTCCGCAGGTCTGGGATGTCCCACTGACCGTTCCCCAGCTCGTAGATGAGGTGATGCTCGGTCTCTTCGGGGGAGACGTGGAAGGTTTGATAGAAGGCGCGGTTGGCTGACTGGACGCGCAGGGTGGTATCGAGCATCAGCAGGGGCTCGCGCACGGTGTCCACGATGTCCTGCGCATAGGTCCCGATCGCCTTCAGGTCCGCCTCTGCCCGCCTCCGCTCCGTGACGTCTTCCATAGCCAGGACCAGCAGCTCAGCGTGGCTGCCCGCTTCAAGCTTGCGGGCGTTGAGCAGCATGACCCGGCGCCCGATGACCGGAAATGTGTGCTCGAGCTCAAAATCGTTGAAGACCGAGCTCTTTGGAACAACATCTTCGAGCAGCGTCCGGAGTGCGGGAATATCCCACTGACCGTTACCCAATTCATATATGAGTCGTCCTTCGGTCTCTTTGGCCGAAACATGGAAGGTCTGATAGAACGCGCGGTTGGCGGAGTGCACTCGCAGGGTACTGTCGAGGGTCAGCAGGGGTTCGCGGACTGTGTCCACGATGTTCTCGGAGAATGTTTCGATGGCCTTTAGATCCGCTGCGGCCTTCAACACCTCTTCCTCGGCGTGGCGGCGCTCGGTGACGTCCTCCATAGCCAACACCAGTAGTTCCCCGTGGTTGCCCGCCTCGAGCTTGCGGGCGTTGAGCAGCATAACCCTGCGCCCGATGACCGGGAAAGTGTGCTCGAGTTCGAAGTCATTGAAGACTGAGCTCTTGGGAACAACATCTTCGAGCAGCGTCCGAAGCGCGGGAATATCCCATTGCCCATTTCCCAATTCGTAAATAAGGCGGCCTTCGGTCTCTTCGGCGGATACATGAAATGTCTGATAGAACGCGCGGTTGGCTGAGTGAACACGCAAGGTGCTGTCGAGGGTCAGCAGGGGTTCGCGGACTGTGTCCACGATGTTCTCGGAGAACGTTTCGATGGCCTTTAGATCCGCGGCGGCCTTCAACACCTCTTCCTCAGCGCGACGTCGGTCGGTGACATCTTCCATCGCCAGGACCAGCAGCTCGCCGTGGTTCCCGGCAAGCAATTTGCGCGCATTGAGCAGCATCACCCGCCGACCGATCACCGGGAACGTGTGCTCAAGCTCGAAATCGTTAAATACAGAGCTCTTGGGCACCACGTCTTCAAGCAATGTCCTCAGGTCGGGGATGTCCCACTGTCCATTTCCCAGCTCATAGATGAGGTGGTTCTCAGTTTCCTCGGGAGTGACGTGGAAGGTCTGGTAAAAGGCGCGGTTTGCGGACTGTACGCGCAGCGTGGTATCGAGCATTAGCAGCGGCTCGCGTACCGTGTCCACGATGTTCTGAGCGAAGTCCTGGATATCCTCGACGGCTGGTTTTTGTTTTGGCATGATGGCCTAGATCCCTCAAAACTTGCTTCTGATCCGGTTGCGAAGGTGCGACCGGCCGCTCTGCGACGCAGCAGAGCGGCCGGTCATCGGCACCCGGCGGACCAAGATCGGGTTAGATTGCAGCCCGACGTCCGCTCAGCAAATTGAAGATAAACACAATGGCGGCGACAACCAGTAAAACATGAATCAGGCCCCCGCCGATATGTCCGAGCAAGCCCACCAGCCAGAGAACGACCAGGATCGCGATGATAGTGTAAAGCATTGTAATCTTCCTTCCTATGTTCGGGGCCGAAATGGTCGACCCCGTTACTGTTAGAACTATCGACCAGATGCTCCGGTCGGGCCGGAGGCTCCCGCCGCTCCAGAAGCTCCAGTCGCACCCGGAGCGCCTGCAGCGCCGCTCGGCCCAGCGGCGCCGGCCGGACCTTGTGAGGAGCCCGGGGTGACGACGGTTGTATTCGATGACGGTGTTGGATTGTTCACCGTCACGTCGGCGGGACGGTCATAGCAGCCGCCTAGCAGCAGTCCCGTCAAGACGGCGAGAGCGATTGCGATTGGAATACGGGTAAGGGATTTGTGTGTGTTCATTCGGGTTCTTTTCCTTATTGCAATGGATGCGTAGGTCTCCGATGCTGCATGGACTTGTCATAACAGACCCGTCAATCAACGTTTACCTTCGCGAGCTGCCTCCTTGGACCGTTACGGGCGTAGGCGAGTTTACAGTGACGGTCGAATTACGCGACGCGGCGTTAACCGCGTCCTGCCGCTGGAAATAGTAGAAAATGCCGATAACCACCATAACGCCAACGAGCAGCGCCGTCATCAGATAGAAGCCGAATGCGTTGTTTGCCGATACGTGGCGCTCGGCAGCCAGGTCGTTGTGCAGCAGGTTGCGCTCGGTGGCCATTTCCTGAGCCGCAGCCGCGCTCTGATTGGCATCCATCCGCGCGTCGACCGCCCTCGATTCCGCTACCTGCCTATTGGCCGCTTCGTCCACCGCAACATTGGCCATTACATCCCGCTGAATCTCCGCCGTTTTTTGCTGATCGCTTGCGTCAATCGCCTTCGATTCCGCGACCTGACGGTTGGCCGCTTCGCCCACGGCAACATTGGCCATAACGTCCCGCTGTATCTCCGCTGCTTTTTGCTGGTCGCGGGCACGAATCGCATCAAGCTCCACTAACCGTTCTTGTTCACTCAATTCGTTTTCCCCTTTCGAAACAAAGGCCGGCCACAGGCCAGCCTTTGACGATATTTCAAAACGTGCCTGGCGCACTATGGAGCGATTACGGTGTTACAGGTCGACCCTGGCGCTTCGCGATCAGGCTCTGCGAAAATTGCCCTTCGGCCCTGAGAGGTCCCCCCCTCTGAACCGAACCCTGCGGACTGAGGCGAAACGCTCAGGAGTCAACCTAGTGATCACCATATACAGAATAGCGGTAGTGCGGGTTTTTGTCGCCCGTCGCAGGGTCAGTCTTGGGCATACAATTCGGTTGGGATGCGGGCGCGCACCAGGTCACGCCCGAACCAGCAGGTGTTCCCGCTTCCTCCTCCAAGAGCTAGTGCCTGGACCGATAGGCATAGGAACACTTCGCGAGGAATATACGTCCTGAATCAGCGTAGGGGGCAAAGGGTGGGGGAACCCTTTCCCGCTTTGCTGGACAACAGGGTTGAAGGGGCGCTGCCCGATTGCAGCGCCCCTTCTTCATGGTCGGATGGTGCTCCCGGCTACTTCTTCTTCTTGCCCTGTATATTGGGATTGGAATTGTTGGTCCCCTGATTCGTGCGGCGATCCCACATAGGGCCTACGGAACCTGTGTTCGTCCGCGCGTTGACGTTGTTGGTGCGCTGCTGCTTCGTGCGGCGATCCCACATTGTGGCATTGGGGTCTCTGAGCCCTGTGTTCGTCCGCCGTTTCGCCTTTGTGGAAAGCCAGCCGCTCTTATCCAGCACACTGCTATGCCGTGTGATGTGACGATGCCGTCGAAAGTGGCGCCTCCTATACTGAGTCGTCGTGGTGCGTTTGGACGGGCTTTGTGCCAGCGCAGGCGCGGCGAGCGCCGTGATGACGGAAAGCGCCAACATCATCGTAATCAGTCGTTTTATCATCTCAAGTCTCCTTTGTGTTTTAGTGAAACTCCAAGCATCATCGGTCCAACGGTTCGAGTGATCATCTCTATCCGTCGCTTTTTCCGTGGCCCTTCCCGTTCCCATGTCCCTCGCCCTTATCGTGGCCTTTGCCGTACCCCTGTCCGTGGTTCCCACGATCGTCCTTGTCGTCCTTCTGACCGCGGCCTTTGTCGTGGTCCTTGCCGTGAACGGTATTGCGGTCAGGATGGTTGCCCTGTTCCTTGCGGTGGGCATTCCACTGACCTCGCTGGCGCCGCTGGTCACGTCCCACTTTGACCGGAGTGGCCCGATTCGGCAGGGCGCTATGGCCGGCATAATTGGCGTGGTTCCGCCAATCGACTTTATATGAACTCGCCGTACGGTCCCAATCGCGATCTCTCTGGTACCGTTGGTAAACCGTGGCCGGGCTGGTATGCGATCTATTCGCGATAATGCATGCCGGAAGGGCGTCCCTTACGGAACCTCCGCGGCGCCTGATCGCGGCCAGGTCGGACTCACGCGCGCCGTAGCGGTCCCTGCAGACCGAGTCCCAGATGGCATTGCGGTCGAACGCCCCGGACTTTCGCAGTTTGTTAAACTGTCCCGGATTCATGCCAAGCCGGTGCGCGATCTCACCCCAGCCGAGCCCTTGCTGACGCAGCTTCCAGACCTCGTTGACGGGGCGGTGTGTGTAGTAACTGGTCGAGTACACCGGCGCGGCGTCGAAGACGTTCTGATTCGACTGCGACTGGAAGTCCAATGCCTGCTGGCGGCCGATCCCGAACTTCTCGGACAGAATTGATAGCGCGATCTGTTCGAGCTGGTTATCGGCTCTCGACAGCGCTGGTATCGTCAATGTGCCGAACAGCGCGAGTGTGAGAATGGTAAGTCTGATCGATTTCATGTTTCCCTCATCGGATTGCGTAGGATACGAGTGCGCTCGCCCACCTACTTCTTTTTCCGCGGCGTAAGTGTATGGTTCACGTTCTTCGACATGGTGTTCATGGTGTGGTTGAAGTCCTTGGACTCCCTGTTCGTCTCATGGTTGACGTTCTTGGAGAATTGGTCGGTCTTGCCCTCCGTGCTTTTTGGATGCGCAGCGCGACGATGTTTGGCGACGTATCGCTTTTTGTGATGGCTGGTCTTGTGTGATTTGGAAGGCTCTTGCGCCAACGCGGGCGCCGCGAGCGCCGTCATAACGGTAAGCGCGAACACCAGTATAACTAGTCGTTTCATCATCTCAAGTCTCCTCTGTAATTGGTAGATCTGCGTGGTTCGTTTCCCCGCAGTCGACTTTCGGGCGATTATCTTGCTGCCGTAGGCTGCGGCGCGATCACCCAATCCTTAAGCGCCTTTGCAACCGCGATCCTTACGGCGCGCTGTTCCTGGGGGGTCTTGGGCCCGCCGCTGACGACGGTCACGAGCGGTGTCACGAGGACGTCGGCAACCCCCTTGATTACGTCGCCCTTCTCGTCACTGCGACCCAGGATATCCTGTCGGGTATAGGCGACCTTTGCGTTCTCGATGTCCGTGATCACAACGTCCACGGTGGCATTCGAGACTGTTCTAGGTCCCAGGACCACCCAGATGCTGCGAGAGTAGAAGTCGAAAGCCGGTGCCACGACGTACTGGGCTTTGATCTCTTTGCCGAATCGGACGATATTCTCCAGGCTCGCCGGTTTCCCGGTCGTCGGCATTGCGATTTCCATACGTTTCCAGGTGTTCTCAGCGACGGTGTCGGAGATCAGCGTGTATCCCGCCTTCTGAAGCGCCTCAGATACCGCCTGCACGCCGGCCTCGCGTGAGCCCTTGGCCCCGCTGTTGCGATTGTAAACCACGGGGTAGATAACGACGGTTCCCTTTGATGTTTCCTGGGCGGAGACCGCCGGGCACAGAACAGCCAGGTTCATTGCCGAAGCCAATATGACTAAGGCGGATTTTCTTGATATTGCGTTCATGGTTGACTTACCTTCACTTAATAGCGGCAGCAGGTTTGCCCGATTCGTCAGGAGATAGCCGGCGATCGTCTGCTGAAGCTGCCTCCGGCCGAACCGTCGCCGCCTTCGGGTCGAACGGTCTCACAGGCTTGTCCGCGTGAGTGCGGTGGCGCGATTTGTGTTTGTGTTTTTGTCTGTGACTCATCCTATTCTCCTTATTGTTTTACGGTCAGCGCCCTCTGCTGCAGCCGCTCGATCTCGGCAAGCACGTCTTCGGGCTTCGTTTCCATCTCGAGGTCCGATAGCTCGCGTGCCATGTGATTGTCGATGCCCATTTTTGATTGAATGGTGTCCAGCATCTGTAAGACCCTGGTCAGCTCGTGTTCGGTGAGCAGCCCGATATGAAGGTCTAGGTCGGCCCGGCGCTCGGCCTCTTCGCTCGATCGGTTTTGGCTGATCAGAACGAAAGTCGATAGGAAGATCGCTTCCAGCGACACGATCATCGTCAACAGTCCGTACGGGTATGGGTCGAACCGATGCAGGCCGGAAATGCCCGTATTGAGCAGGATCCAAATCCCGAACCAGACTATGTGGACGTAAGCAAAGACCATTCGCCCAGAGAAAGAGGTAATAACGTCGGCAATCCTGTCCTGCAGGTTCCGCTCCTGGGCGGCTTGCCCTCGCAGGCCGATGATCGTGCGAATGTTCCGCTCGATGACGTTGGAGAGCGCGGGATTGTCTTCCGCGTGCTCCTCCTTCGACTCCCGGCGGCGATCCGTTCGCAGATGCGCGCGAGTGGCTGCAGTCACGCGATCAATCCTTAATAGGACCGGACTGCCGGTCGATGGGCCGATTGAGCATATAACACGCTACGCCCCCGTCCAGCGCGGGCGGCAGAAGGCCGGCATCGGCGACGCTAACAAAATAAGGGCCGTCGATCCGCTTATATGTGCCGCAGGGCACTCTCTGACCCTGCAGGAACAGCTCCATAGTTTCGGGCTTTGGTTGATTCCACACGGTCGGCTCTGTCTTTCTCGTACTGTTTTGATTTCCTGGTCCTGCTCGAGTATTCGTTGAAGCTTCGAAGAATGAGGGGAACCAGGAGAGCGACGGTAGGGTCACTCTCCTGGCTTGGTTGGGTAAGATTTCTAACGATCAGGGTCGATCGTTAGTCGATACATTGACCGTGCCGCTGGCTTCATCGAATCCGACGGTTCCGTCCGAAGCCCACGCGATGAACTGCAGTGGAACGAACGTAACTCCGTTTCGTTGTTCGGCCGCGGTCGGCAGGCTGCGCTGCCGTCCGTTGACGGTTGCGTTCCTGTTTCCCATTCCAGCGCGCACTTCGTCATTTCGGGCGTAGATCGTGCGGCTTTCAGAATCGTATCGGTAGTCGAAGTTGGCAGCCCGTCCCATCGCGGCAAGCGGCAAAAATACGGCGCCATTGCGTATGTAGGGCTGTTCGTTACTGTTGAATCGGACCGGACGGTCGTTGACGTTTACGCGGATATGGTCGGCATATGCGGAGTAGCCGCCGTTATTTGAGCTATTGGCGACCTGCGAGTCACTGCCGCGACGGTAGTAACGCCGCGTCTGGGCGTTGAACGCGAGCTGGCGATCGAGGCGAACCCCGAACTCCTGGCCCTGCTTGAGATTCACATCACCGGGCTTGGGCTTGTTGCCGACCTCATTGTAAAGGTAACCGGCTCCGGCCCCGAGGAGCAAGCTGAGGATCGAGTTTTGCTTGGTGACGGTTCCGAGAAGGAGTCCGGCGCCGGCGCCAATCCCGATGAACTTGAGACGATCCTTGCCCTTGTCGCCCGAGGCGACGAGGCGGCCGTTGGTTCGCTTTACAGCCTTGCCGCTAAGCGAGTAGAGGCTGGCCGTAATTGCTTGGGAACCCCCGTCCGGGAATACGATCCGGCGGAAATCCACATCCAGCGATCCCGCTTGTCCCTCACCGGAAGCAACCGATTCCCGCACGACTCCTTCTAGGCGTGTTCCTTCCGGAAGGCCGGCATCGTCCGATCCGCGTATTACGGTCGCGGTAAACTTATCGCCCTGTGAGTTGTTCTTGCTGCTGAGCGCTTCGTCCAGCCGAACTGGGATCACGGTGCCGGACGGCAGCGAGGTCCTGTTGTCGTTCACGGAATTGTCGCGTTGATTGTAGTTGCTGTTGCTATTATCGTAACGCTGATTGTTCTGGGCGAACGCGGCAGTTGTAAGCATCAATGCGACGCCGGCTGCCAAAATCGCACCAAATCCGCGTTTCCTTGTCAATTGTAATCCTTTGTTTATCATGTTCGTTTTCCTAATCGCGGCTCTCGCCGCCATTCAACCCGCTTGCGGGCGTCTGCGTCTGTGTTCACACATCAAAAGAGCTTGCCAGGCTCGGTGTAAGCGATCTGGGTGAAGTTCAGCGAGATCAAGACGCTGTGGTCGCCATCCTCGATCGTGTATTCGCCTCCCCTCGCCCCCAGCCCGTTGAGATACGACTTCCAGTCTGATTGGAATCTCTTGCATTCGGCCGGCGTCAGATGGAATGTGTCTGTGTCCTGGCTGCCCGAAAATCGTATTCTGACAGCGGTTGCCGGCACCGGATCCATCATTTCTAATCGTTCTCCTGTTCCCTCAATACCGAGGGGCCACACGACGACTGCTGACCGCTCTTACCACCAAGAGCAAGAGTACGGCGCCTACGAAGGCGACAGCGGTACTTCCCATCCAACCGCTATAGCTGTGTCCCAGGAAGGTCTTGAACAGCCAACCGCCTAGGAAAGCCCCGAGAATCCCGATGACCAGGTCGCCGAGTACACCGCCAGGACCTTCGCCCGGCACCACCATCTTGGCAAGCAGGCCCGCCACGATGCCCACGATAATCCAGAAAACCAGATGTTGTTCCATCGAAATCGCCTTTCCAAGCAATGCACCATTGATCTCGCGGCATTGCTGTATCGAGCTGAGAAAGTACACGTCATCCTGTAAGGATCTGCTGAGGACATTCGTCCTCAGCAGAGTCGAATGTGTCTTACCTGCCGCCGCCTGATGAACTGTTGTCGGTTGTATCGCCGGACTTGCCCGTTGCGCCGGTTTCTCCAGGCGATCCTGGGGATCCGGCAGCGCCGGATGCGCCGGCAGGACCGGCTGCGCCCGTCTGCCCGGTTGCTCCGGTCTGCCCGGGACTTGAGGGCATGATTATGGTTGACGGGCTCGACTGAGCGGGTGAGGGATTGTTGACCGTCACCGAATGATTCGGACCGGCGTTTGTCTGTGATGGGGCGTACCAGAAGAAGTAGCCCATCAGCATCGCTACGACTACGACCGACATGATGATCGCGACGGGTGCCCAGTTGGACTCGCCTTCGATAACGTCGCGTGTATAGAATCTCATTGTAAGACCAGCCTTTCGAAGCTATGCTTCGGTGAGAAGTCCTTCGTTTGGTTGTATCCGTTCACAATATGTTAGCGATGAACGGTGTCCGTCGAATTGGAGAGCGAGGCTCCTGCCGAGCCGCGTGCCGTCCGATGCTCACGTGATGTGGGTCGGGGCTCGGCAGGAGAATCGCGCTTCAATACTGCTCCATTACGTCAGATACCAAATCGGCTCGGCATCGGCGCGACCTGCGGCAGCACTTTGCCGATCGCTCCGGCCCATTTGTGCGCCAGCGCCGCGCTGGACATACCTGCCAATTGAGCGTCCTCCGGCATCACTTCCATTAGGAGGAAACGGCGCACCACAACCATCTCCCGGCCATTCTTGGAGAATCGCTTGACGTCGCTTGATCGCAGTGGCGGTGATTGAGTACGGGAAAGGATCTCGACGGTTCGAGCATCCCAGGTCAGCGACCGCATGATGGGCGTGTTTGATCCGATAGTGCGCGAGACCTTCACCATCTCCATTCCGGACATACCCCATGTGGTGGGGCTCGTGTCCGTTATGGCGACGATCGAGCCGATCGGAACGATGATCTGAGAGCGTGCAGTAACCGGTGCTGTGGCAACGGCTGCTATCGCGAGTACAAGAAACCAGTTCATTCTGTTCATTTTGGAGCTCCAGTGCCGGCCATTTTGGTCGGCGGGTTACACCTTGACTTTGTGATCGATTGGCGCTGCGGGGACCGGGGCGTTCGAGCCATTGAATGCCTCCGCGGCGCGAGTGAGTGTGTCGTGCGTGGTCAGTCTCGCCCGGTCTTTCCACTCGACGGCCTTGTCTACTGCCTGCCCCTTCAATTCGCCGGCCTTATCTTTGAGCTGGGTTGCTTTTTCGGCGATCTGCGATCTAACCTCACGCCCCGATGCCGGTGCGCAGAGCAGCATGACGGTTGCTCCGACAGCTGCGCCGAGACAGAAGAGCATCATCGGGTTTCCCGAAGAGGTGGGCGGCGTTTCTTGTGAAATATCCATGATCTATCCTTTTGCGAATGATTAAATTCCCGAGCGGACGATCCTTCGCCGTCCGCTCGGCAGGCCCTTAACGAAGTGAGTCCGGGGTCTTTTCAGCGGTGGAGCGAGTGCCCACGCCTACGAAGGCGAGGATGTCCGCTCTGTTTATGCGGAATTCCCTATCGTTCGGCGCACGCCACGATCCCTCATACAGTCCTGGTGAAGTCTCCGTCATCTTCCGTTCGCCGACCACTCCCCGGATGCGGAAGAAAGCGCGGCCGCCGGCCGTTGCCCGCATAGTAACATTGATGGTATCGCCGCCCTGGAGCCTGCCGCCATTGAAGTCCGAATCCACCGACTCCACGACCGGCATTCTCGAGGCGCGAGCATTCTGCGCTGCTTCTTCCCTGCGCTGTCGGCGATAGTCCGCGGTGGCGGTGGTGGAGTTGTCGTCGTTGACGGTCGTTGCGAAACCGTCTCGTGAGGAGATTCTTGCGGTGTTTGTCTGGTAATCCCAGCTCACCCGGGCGCCAAGCGTTTCGCTAAGGAATCGCAAGGGAACCATGGTCGATCCGCCGATAGTTGTCGCGGCGACGTCGAGGTGCACTCGTTCGCCGTTCACCGATGCGAAGCGGCTGCCGATGGGAATCTCGATCTTCGTGCCTTCTCGGTTGGCCAGTACCGTCTGCGTGCGTGCGTCCCAGTCTACATAAGCCCCGAGTTTTTCGAGCACGCCTCGAAGGGGAACAAGCAGGCGCCCATTGATCTCACGCGGGCCGATGTCGTTGAATTGGATAGTGTCACCGTTTACGATGACCCGGATCTCGCGCGGAGAGTCGGATCGGTAGTTCTGTGCCGACGCAGCAATGGCCGCGAAAGCCATCATCACTGTCAGTGAAGCCGCCGTCCCGATTGATCTTGTTTTCATTTCGAGCTTCTTTCCGTTTTGCCGTACTAGAGTGCGCAAAGGCCAGCCCGTGGCTGGCCTTTGTGGAAGTCTTAGCGTGCCAGGTTTTATCGAGCAGTGGTGATATTACAGGTCGACCCTGGCGTTTCGCAGTCAGGCTTGAAACAAATAGTTCTGCTCCATCGTGGGAGCTCCGCCATCGCCTGAGGTCCTTACCTTTTGGGACAGGGGCGAAACGGCCAGGAGTCAACCTAGTGGACCACCATGCACATAGTAGCGGCTGTGCGGACTTCTGTCGCTAGTCTCAGTGTCGGTCGTGTCCATACAATTCGGACTGGATAGTTCTAGTGAAAAAGTCACCTAGCCTTAGAACGCGATCAGGTACGGGAGTGGTCTGGGTGCGGGAGGAAACGGCTGAGCGCGGTATCCTAACGAGCGCGTTGTATGCGATGATTCCCCAGAGAAGGAGCCGGAGATCATGTCTCAGAACAGATCAGCATGACAACGAAGGAGGCACTCGAACTTGTGTTCGTTCATGGAGTGGTCCTCGAATCGGCCCGAGGTTCAGTCCCCAACCTTGCCGAGACGATTGCAGGCGGACCGATCCGCGGGAGTTATTGGAATCACCCGAATTCCCACGAGATCTTCCGCTGCACGCGCTCCCTCCGCGCATCCGCGGACGTGCTGGTATGCCGCCTTGTCGGTGGTAAGGTGACATTCGTCCATCGAAGGCTTTGGCCGGCGATCGTGCGGTTGGCGGAACGTTTTAAACCCGACCGGATCGGAGCCATTCGGGAAGTACACTCTCCCTCGGGGAAGCACGAGGTCCATTCCACCGCCTATCCGGATTGGGTTACTCCAGACGTGAGGAGAGCGGCCGAGGTGCTAACGGTGGGCGAAGCGGAGTCGATGCTCGCCATGGTCCCGGAGTTGAGACAGAAAGCCCAGAAACCACCAGAAAGGCTGGTTTGACAGTCCGTTCGCGATTCCAGTATACTTTACCGTTGTCGGTATGGGCTTCTGGTATGGTATGTACCATGAGGGAGGGGCCGGGCTACATTTGGACAAGATTTACGTTCAGGGCGGGTGCCGGCTCGAGGGTAAAGTCCGTACGAGCGGCAGCAAAAACGCGACACTCGCCATCATGGCCGGAGCCGTCCTCGCGGACGGCCGCGTTACGCTCAGCAATATCCCTCAGATCAGTGATACCCACACCATGGTTGAGCTCCTCAACGGGCTCGGCGCCGCCACACGGTTCATAGACGACACGACGGTAGTCATCGATTCTGACGGCATATACCACCTGGAAGCGCCCTACGAGTTGGTACGGAAGATGCGCGCCTCCTTCTGTGTTCTTGGACCGCTTCTCGCGCGGTTTGGGTTCGCCCGCGTTCCCGTTCCCGGCGGCTGTGACATCGGCGCCCGACCCGTCAATTTCCACATCGAGGGCCTCAAGCGCCTGGGAGCGGCCATCCACGTCGAGCACGGCATCTATACCGCGGAGGCCCGCAAGCTCCAGGCGACGGAAATATATCTCGACTTCCAGAGCGCGGGCGCGACCCAGCACCTCATGACCGCGGCGTGTTTGGCCGAAGGCACCACCATCATCGACAACTGCGCGGCTGAGCCGGAAGTCGTCGATTTGGCCAATTTTCTCAACGTCCTCGGAGGCAAGGTCCGTGGGGCGGGGACCCCCACGATCACAATTGAGGGCGTGGAAAAGCTCGGCGGCGGAGAATACTCAGTCATCCCGGACCGGATGGAAGCGGGCACTTTCGCAGTCGCAACCGCGATAACATCCGGCGATGTCATGATCGATGGGGCTATCATGGACCACATGCGTCCGGTTACAAGTAAACTCATCGAGGCGGGAGTTAAAGTTTCCCACAATAACGGCGGCATTCGTGTCAGCCGGACAGGGCCCATCCGCTCAGTCGATATCCGAACGGCCCCACACCCAGGCTTTCCAACCGACATGCAGCAGCCTTTCGCCGCTCTGCTGTCCATCGCAAGAGGAACCTCGACCATCATGGAGACTGTATACGAGAGCCGCTTCCGCTATGTGAACGAGCTGAATCGGATGGGCGCCCAGGTGCGCGTCGCGGGCCGTACGGCGGTCATCGACGGGGTTGAGCAGCTGACCGGAGCGCCCGTCACGGCCACTGATCTCCGAGCAGGCGCAACGCTGATCTGCGCGGGTATGGTCGGTGAGGGTGAGACAGAGATATCGGGCGTCGAACATATCGATCGCGGCTACGATAACATCGTCGCCAAACTGCAGGGTCTTGGCGCTACAATCACGAGGGGCAATGGTGAGCCGCCCGCCGGAGCATCGGCGTGATCTCATTAACGCCGGAAATCGGGATCGATCTCGGCACGGCGAACATCCTCGTCTATGTCCGGGGTAAAGGGATCGTCCTGCGAGAGCCGTCCGTGGTTGCGATCGCCAGTCATTCCAAAAAGGTTCTCGCCGTCGGCGAGGAAGCACGGCTCATGATCGGTCGCACCCCCGGCAATATCGTCGCGATCCGCCCCATGTCCGAAGGGGTGATCGCGGACTACACGACTACCCAGCGGATGCTGGAGCATCTCATCTCAAAAGTAGTCGGCCGCAAACGCCTATTCAAGCCGCGTGTGCTTGTTTGTGTACCTTCCGGAGTTACGAGCGTCGAGAGGCGTGCCGTTCTCCAAGCCGCGAAGGAAGCCGGAGCGGGTGAGGCTTATACTATCGAAGAACCGATGGCAGCGGCGATCGGCGCCGGCCTTCCCATATCCAGTCCGGGCGGCAACATGGTGGTCGACATTGGCGGGGGGACCACGGATATAGCCGTCATCTCGCTCGAAGGCATCGTGGTCTCCCGCAGCCTCCGTGTCGGCGGGAACAAGATGGACGATGTGATCATAAGATATACGAAACAAGCGTACAACCTGATGATCGGAGACCGCACAGCCGAGGAGATCAAGATCCGCATTGGTTCAGCATATCCGCAGCAGGAAGAGACGTCCATGGACGTCCGTGGGCGCGACCTGGTTGCGGGCCTTCCGCGCACGGTACATGTTACGTCACAGGAAATCCGTGAAGCGCTTTCGGAGCCCGTTACCCAGATCGTCGACCGCGTCAAAGCCGTACTGGAGCAGACGCCGCCGGAGCTTTCGGCCGACATCTTCGAGCGCGGTATCTGGCTCACCGGGGGTGGGGCGCTGCTTCGAGGGTTCGACAAACTCCTATCGGCCGCAACGGACATCCCGGTACACGTCGCGGACGATCCACTTTCATGCGTCGCCATCGGGACGGGGCGAGCGCTCGAAGAGCTTAAGGCCATTCGCCAGAGTGAAGGCAGCCAGGTAGTCAGCGGCTCAATCTAAGGCCGATCCGGATGCCCAACGACTAGCGCTCACCGCGAGACGCCTGATTGATAAGGAAGGTAAAAACATGAAATCAATACTCGGGTTGGCGCTAATCGCCGGAGCCCTCGTATTCCGACCGGCGACCGCGCAGAATCTCAAAGACGTTCCCGCCGGTCACTGGGCGCGGGCCGAAGTTGAGGACGTGGTTTCACGCGGAGTATTGACCGCCCCGGACGGTAAGTTCGGGGGGGCGCAGAGAGTGACACGGAGAGAGTTGGCAATTTCGCTCGCCAAGCTCGCGAAGTCCCTGGAAAAGGGCGCTTGGACTAGAATGGGCGCGGCGGTGCCGCTAAAGCACAACGCCGATCAAGGCAGCGCCGAAAAGCTCGTGACTCGCTATCAGTTAGCGTGGGTCTTCAGTCGCATCGCCCGCTATGTGGCCGCCGGGCTGCCAAAGTCCACCGGAAAGACCTACTTTCTTTCTGTACAGCTTCCGCCCATTCCAAAGGTGACCATCCCGAAGACCGATCCATCGTACGAATCGATCGTCTACCTCGCGAACAGCAAGATGGCGCCCGGGTCATCGCCGCTCCTGAGAGCGGGAAATGATCCGATCTCGGGAAAGCAGCTCGCCGAGTGTATGGCCTCCATGGTCGCCGGCCTGAACGACCGGTTAACGGACGAGCCGCAGAACCGAGAAGAGATCAGCCCGCCCCCAAACCGTCGCCAGTCCGACAAGCGCTAACACCTAACGATCCAACGACCCAAGGACCCAACGACCCAATATTCAACTCCCAACGCCCAACCTGATGCAGTGCGCCAAACACCCAAACGTCGAGATATTTGATACAGTACTGTCGCCACGGCAGAACGGTCGCCAGTAGATTCGGTAGTTGTCACCTTCGGGAATGATCTCCTTGATTACACGGGCGAGCGCGGCGCGCTTCTCGAAGGGTTGAAGTGTTTCGCTCGTGATGACTTCCATGAGGTCCGCCAGGTACTCCTTCGCGATTTGTCCTGCCGTATTCGGGTCCGGCATGGTTCGTTCGTTCTCCTTGGACTCTGTCAGCTGACTGCGCAGCGTGGCGCGCTTTTTCGATAGGTCGGCGAGCATGGAGTCGTAAACGGCTGTATCCCGGCCTTTTGAGATTGCGTCTACCTGCGCGCTCGCTATTGCGCGCTCTTTATTGTCGAGTGCGTCGAGCGCCGATTGTGTCCTCTTTCGGTCGGTCGCTGTCATTACGTCTGTCTCTTCGGCCCGGTATTCTCGAACGGCGATCTCGATAGCTTCGGGCCTGCTCGCCGTATCGTACGCGCCAGACAAGATAATTGGTTCGGCCTTCGTCCCGGCATGACAGGTCGGCGTGCATGATTCTCCGAGCGGGTGCTGCGACGGCGAATAGAAACGGCAATGGTAGTACATGCCTCCGCGCCTCCCGTCCGTGCGCCCATGCGCAACCATTGGCCGTCGGCATGTCGGACAGCGCAGGAGTCCGCTGAATAGGTACTTGTGCTTGAAGTTGCCACCAAGAAGGGCGCGGTTTTCCTTGAGGCGTTCGTTGCAGAGCCGCCAGGTGTGCTCATCTACTATCGCGTCACAGGATAACGTTATCCACTGCGAGGGGTCGGTTCGTCGGACCGATACGCCTTTCCGCGCGCCGCGCTCATCCTGCCGCTCCACCGGCCTAAACGAGTGCCTTCCGACTGCCGGTTTACCCATGTATACCGGGTTCTCCAACAGGTGCTTTATCGAGATCGGCTGCCAGAACGCGCCGCCGCGCGGCGAAGCTGTACCGCGTTTGAGGAGCGAACGGGAAACTTCCCGTAGTGACGCGCCAGACGCATATTCCGAGTAGATGTCTCGCACAATTTGCGCCTGGTCTTCGACTATCACGTATCGACCGTCTGAACCTGCGGGGAACATCCCCTTGAGTACGTCTTCCTTGGTCGGCACATAGTATCCGAATGGTGAACGGGAACGATATGGCTGGATACCTTCTCTTGCTCTGCTGGCACGCCCCGCCATTGTCCTCTCACGGATTAGCTCCTTTTCGAATTCCGCGAACCCGGCAAGCTGTGTAAACATGAGTTTGCCCGTCGCGTTGTTCTCGAAGTTCATTCCGTCTGCAAAGATCAGACGAGCGCCCGCCGCTTGTACGCGTTTCCCGATGGCTCGGATTACGTCAACATCGCGGCCCGTGCGGTCGAGTTTGGCAATAACAAGTGTGTTTGCCTTACCTTGCTCGATGTCACGCAGAGCGGCTTGAATTCCGGGCCGTGACAGGTACAGCGCGCCACTCACGCCGGGATCGGCGTACTCCGCAATGACCTGCCCGCCTAGCTCCTCAACCTTGCGGCGGCATAGTACGAACTGTTCCGGCAGGCTGGTTCCGGTGTCGGCCTGGTTCCCCGTCGATACACGCGCATAGAGTATCGCGCGGATCGTTTTGGTCGTAATTTCGGTTTCATTCATTTGATTGAATCTCCTCGTCGAATATAGGAGGGCCGGAGTGGTTACCGGCCCTTCGGTCATGTTATTTTCTGGTGAGGCGGCGAACTACTTCGAGCGCGCCCTTCTTGTATAGGGTGATGCACACTAGCACGCCGCGTCTGTCGTATACGGCCCATGATCGCCCGTCACGGCGCTTTTCAATGCGCATGGCCGTTCGCTCCTCTTCCCGCCGCTACGGGTGCAGGGGCGGGAGCGTGACCGTTTAGGGCGGCCTTGCTGCTGGATCGAGCGAACTCCTGCCGGATGGTATCGCGGAGCTTTTCGGCCCATTCCTCAATGAGCGCGGGAACCTTGTTCGGAACCTTGGACTCTGCGTCGGTCAGTTCCAAAGTTACGCACGCGCCGTATTCAGTTGACTTATAGTCCCGCGATATTTTGCGGGATACTCTGACTTCGATTGTGCGAGGAGTTGCCATGTTAGTCGCCCTCCTCATCGAACAGTTCGGCGGCGCTTATGTCCGCGAGCCATTCATCGTGACCGACTTCCCGGTCGATCTCGGCCTGCGTTACGGCCGGTTGTGGGAACATGAACCTGAGTGATGCGCAAACGCATTCCTCCAGGGCACAATATCCGTGCCCGAAGTTGAACATGCAGACGTTCCGCTTGCGCGGTCGTAGCGTTCTTGACGCTGACATAGTTCGTTTTCCTTTTCCGAGGTTGGGTAGAATAGTGGAGTCCCTTTTCCGAGGGACCCGCCCGGTTGAGTGTCAGCTCGCCGGGCGTTACTTTGTTTGGACTTCTCCGCGCCGGATGTTCCTGCTTGGAAACAGGTAGAGGCTCGCGCCGTTCCGTCACGCTCTGTATTCGGTTGTATCTACTGACAAATACATTATATACCCTTCTGTATACAATGTCAAGCATTTTGTTACGCTTGGCGGAAGTTTTTTTCATAGAAGCGGATATTTCACTCGCTACGGCGGATACGAGCAAAGGGTATAATAGGGTGGGAGGTAGCACGATGATACGGAGTCGTCTAAAACGGGTACGGTTGGACAAGGAGGAACGGGAAGGACGCAAGTTGACTTACCGCGTCATCGCGGAGGAAACCGGGCTATCGACCGGTGTGCTCGTGCGCCTTATGAATAGCAGGTTCGAGCGCGTCGAGGTACAGACCCTGGATATTCTTTGTCGGTTTTTCGATTGTGGAGTCGGTGACCTGCTGGAATACGTTCCTGGTAGGGAGGGGGGGTAGCCTTGTTTGTGCGTGTGATCTGTATATTCCCCGCGCACAAAAATCTTGAATTTCGGCGGCTGAACTGGCATTGTGAACGCATGTAGACGGAGGGTCGAAAATACATAATATCCGCCCTCACACGATTCGTGTGCGCGGGAGCGCGTCATGGGGTCTGGATTCGGGGGTTATCCCTGGGGGTCGTTTCTACGTGGGGGTATTGGGTGGGAATTAGGGCCGAATTGGTTTGTCTGCCGAATTGGATGACACTTAGTTCCCTGCATTTCTTCCGACGCCGTCGGTTGCTCTCCGCGATACGCTCCCGGCCTTCTGCGGTCTTTGGGCCGGAGGATAGGCCGCCGTGCATCCGGCAGCGGTTCGTACCAGGAACGACGCGGGCCTTGCACTTGTGGTTATCCCGACGGCGGGCGTGACAGAAGGGGCGCTCCGACTTTGGTATGCGGGGAAGCCACACGTCTTCTAAGTCATCGAAGTCTTGATTCATTTCGGTTGTGCGGCAAGGAGCAGGCGGAGGTATTCACTCACAGTCAGGCCGGCGCGTCTCGCACGGTCGCTCGCGGCATCAAGCTCGGTGTCCGAAACACGGATGGATAGGCGGTTCGTGCGCGCGGTTGGGGCGGCGTCAAGGGATACCGGGCGCGCGGGTACAAGATGGCCGATCTTGCAGTTTTCACCCCTTGGAAACCGCAAGGTACATTCCCCGGTTTCCGTGTCACGGTCGATCTGCATGCCGGTCACGGAGCCGTCACCTTGCCATAATGTCTCGTTCATGGTACCATTTCGTCGGACACGTTCGGAGGGTTCTCATACTTCTTCGAATAGCTCCGGCAGGTTTACTCCAAGGGTGCGGGCGAGAATCTCGATGTTTCGCAGGCTTACATTCCGTCTGCCGCGTTCGATACCCGATATGTAAGTTCGGTCGAGTTCACACTCAAACGCCAAGGCTTCTTGCGATAGCTCCTTCGCCTGGCGTAGTTGCCTTATCCGCTTCCCAAATCGTACCCGAATATCTTCGCCCGATGCCATGCAAGTATCGTAAGCGGATGCGGACAATAAGTCTACGGACAATAAGTCACGTACCCGGTCAACTGAATCTGCCTAACTGGAAAGGAACAGTCATGCGAACAATTAGGTTGCATTTTTGGACGGCTGCGATTCTGTCCCTATTGTTCGGCTGTGGAGGTGGTGGTGGCGGTTCCGGTGGGGGTGGTGGTGGTGGTGGGGGTGGCGGCGGTGGCGGGGGGAGTACGTTAACCGCCGTACGAGCGGAAATACGCTGGAATGCACGGAGTCGCGTACTAAACGCTCCGTCATCGGCGTTGTCAGCGCGAATAACACTGGTCGGCGCAGCTCCTGCCGGTGGGGACTTTTCATTCTCAGTTGATCGACATGCGGACCCTGCCGCGTATTCGGAATCCTATCTCTCATCGTCGCAGGCAAAAACCGGCACGTGGACACTTGCGGTTCGGTTCTATGCGCAGGCAGGGGCACAAGGGGCGGTCGTTGGGATTTCAGATGGAATAGTCACCATCAATTCTGTCGGCGGGGGGATTGGCGACATTGCGACCGTAGGGACAGTAGCATCGGTGACAGTACCAGCAGGGCAGTACGTCTATGCGGGCGACCAGAAGGAGCTGGTCTTTACAGCACGTGATTCCGCAGGCCTAATTGTGGCAGTGACACCGGGATCGGCCTTCGTTACGGTAGTGAGCGGGCAGGACAAGCTGCGCATTACTAACGGATTAGCAGAGGGCCTACGAGATGGGACTTCGAGTGTAACGGCTTCCGTAGACGGCAAAGTTAGTCCGAGCCAGGACGTTTCAGTTGTGCTCGCCGGAGCTAACGGGTACACGATTACGGACCTTGGTAAGCGAGAAGCGCCGAATCTCTGGTACGCAGTCAACAATCTCGGTCATATAGTCGGCTATGTCAATAACCTGAGCGGGGTTTACCACGCCGTCATTCTGCGCGAAGGGGTCAGTACGGAGCTTGGAACGTTGGGAGGAAGCTACAGTCACGCACGCGGCGTCAATGACCTGGATCACGTCGTCGGCACAGCATCAGCGGCGAATGGCGAACCACACGGCTTTTTTTGGAATGGCACTGCGATGGCCGACCTAGCCCCGCTTATATTTCGTAGCGAGGCGAATGGGGTCAACGCCTCGGATCAAGTTGTCGGGTGGATGGGAATTGACGCAACGAATCAAGGTGTCGCCTTCTTGTGGAGCGCGGGCACGCTAACGTCATTAGGCACTCTCGGCGGAACGTACAGCGCCGCTTCTGACATAAACGACCAAGGCTTAATAGTGGGGCAGGCCCAGACGAGCGGAGGGGCTTGGCACGGGTTCGTCTGGAGTGCGCCGGGCGGAATGACGGACATTACGCCAACAGCGGTAACAGGGGCCGCGACCGCCGTCAATGCGAGTGGGCAAGTATGCGGCTATGTGCAAAACGGCAGCGGTACGCAAGCGTTTCTTTGGGGCGGAGGCACTATGACCTTAATTGCGCCGAGCGGGGTTGTGTTCAGTGTGGCGCGGGACATCAATCGGTATGGTCAGGTAATCGGGGTGTCGTCAAGTCCATTCTTGTACTCCAGCGGGCGGTTTGTCGCTCTTAACAGCCTAATTCCGGCCGGTGCGGGTTGGGCACTGGAGGAAGCAGTGTCGATTAATGACAGTGGACAGGTGCTCGGTTACGGACTTCTGAATGGTGAACGGCATTCATACCTCTTGACGCCCGTTCGATAGTATGGAGAAGAATTCACGTAAGCACACCGGTAGCTTGAAGTACCCTCCAGACTGCTGCCAATTCGTGTTCATCGGCGCGTTCGGAGCGATTTCGCCATTCGGATTTGCCGGCCGGCCATTGAGACAAGGAGTCGTTCTCAACGTCGGCGGCCGTTGTAAAAAACACAGGAGGCCAACCGCGCCGCGAACCCTCGGTCACGATACAGATTCGAAGCGTGTCCAGGTTGTCGGAGGTGCCCGCCCATAGACCGCCAGGCTTCTCATTCTCCGCCATATGGTGAGGTTGGCGGTCTATGGCGGACTTTGGTGGAGTTCGGACTTCGGGAAGTGCCAGGTACCACGCTGAGTCTTTTCCGAATCCGACTTTCCGAGAGACTATGCCGATCTCACTGCGGGCACGCTCAAGCGTGCGGATCGAGATTGCGGCCCTATCAGCCTCTCGCTTTACATCGTGTGTCGGCATCGGACCTTCCGCTAAGAACTCTCTAAGGAACTCCTCCGCAATTGACTGGGCCGATGAATGTGACTCTTTGTTGGGATTGAGCGCCAAGAGTGCATTGGCAGTCAGTTCGCACGGATCACCCCATACGAGTCGCGCAGCGCCGTCGTCCGGACCTTCAAGTCGGAATGTGAGGGCCTGTGCGTGCGCGGATAGATTGTTCTTGATAGTAGCTAAGACCCGGACGCTTTCGTCGTCCGGGTGCCGGGCCACCAATAGAGCAGTTCGGGCTGCACCCACAATGCCGATACTGCCGCCGCCACGATACATCGCTGGGCCGCCGCGCGTTTTGTTTAGGTGTCTAATGATGACTATGGCTGTGGCGGTTCGTTCGGCCAAGTCAGCGAGCCTGGACAGCACGCGGCGGACGTCTTGATCGTTGTGGCTGTTGACCTTTTCGGCAAGGTAGGCCATCAATGGATCGATAATCACCAGTCGCGCCGCCAATCGGTGGATATGCTCCTCGATTGCGTCGATGTCTCTTGGCAAGCTCGGCGGGTCTTGCCCATCGCCGACAAAGACTGACCTAATCGCATGAATGCGTTGAAGATCCGCTCCGGCGGCTTCAAGTCGCGGACGTACGGTGTCGGACAGGCCGTCTTCGGCAGTGAGCAGAATGACACTCGCAGGCTCAAGCGCCACGTCAATGCCAGGCATCTTGGCTCCAATAGTTAGTCGTGCGGCAATGTCTAATGTCAATGTCGATTTACCAAGTTCGGGGTCTCCGTCGATCAGCGCGAGCTTTCCGAACGCAATACGTCGGCCCCACAACCACGAAACTTTCTCAGGTTTCACATCGGCAAGGCAGACGACGCCGAGTCTCGACTTGCCTTCGGTAGGGATCGATGGGGGGGTGCGCTGATTGAAGTTCGGTTCGTATAACGCTCGAAGGTCTCGCCATTCTCTCCGCGCGCAACCGTTGTGATGACAACCGGCGGCAATCGCGCCATTCGAGAACTGAACGATGTACGCGGCCCGGTTTGTGTGTGAAGGGTCCCAAGGGCAAGGGTTGAGAATCCACTTGTGCCCGCCGTTCCATTCGCTATCCGACGCGACAGGCAATGAATGTTTGGTAATCCACTGTGACAATTCAAATTCGGCGCCGGAATTCGCGCCCGCCCCGCGCGTAACGGCCTCCGACTTCGATTCCTTCGGAAGCATCACGGCGACTGATTCCAGTAGCTCACGAGGGACGATCTCTAAAATGTGCGGCACCCTGCACAGTTTCGCGGTTCGATGCGGTCGGTCAGGGGTAGGGTCGCCCTTAACTGCGTCCGTGCCGTAGAGCTTCCAGATTCGGGCCGCGTTGTAGGGTGAACGGTCAACCTGTACGACTGAGTCCGAGAATAACAGGTCTAGGGCCTTCAGGAAGCGTTCCATGAGGCTGCGGTTCTCCGTAGTGTTGTCGAGATCGATCCGGTAGAGGAGGTGAGCGCCATTACCACTGTCTGCGCCGATTCCGTCCGGCCAACCCTGGGAAGTGAACCACTTACGGCACGCCGCCGCGCGTTCCAAAGCAGCGTGGTGTTCCTCGTTTGTGGAGGAGATACCCGCCGGGCGTACGGGGTCGAAGTCAATAGGAAGCCAACGACGTGAGAGGATGTCACTATCGGTGGTCGTGTTTTTCACGTACTCGACAAGCCGATTGTTGGCTCGGGCAAGAAGTGCCGGATTGAAGGGATTCAGCGTAATGTAAACGCTTGTCGTTCCATTCCACGGCGTCACGTCCCGAACGAGCTTGTCGAGGTCGTCGTAATAGCCAGACACCGTCCCGCGTGAGGTGTTCAGCATTCGGACTTCAACGATGTCCCCCGGAGGATGCAGGAGGCTAAGAGCACGGCCAATCTCAGCCGTCATCTTGTCCTCCCGCCGGAAGGGTCAGGAAGCGTCTCGGTGACATCCTCGGCTTCAATCTCTATCGCTTCCGGCGGAAACAATCCATAGGGGCCTGGCTCTCCGTCGAGCTGAACTCCGACTTCGCTACAGTGTGGGAACTCGCCAAGAGGCTTTTCGACGGTCCCGCGTCCGCCTGCGAATTCTCCTTGCGTGACCTGTACCCTCCGAGCTCGGCTTAGGTCGGCGAGCCTTCTCACATCGGCAACGAATTCGCGCCAAGCCGATGACTCAAGGTGCTCGTGGTTTTCGGAATTCCGGTTCTGGCTCATGTAACAAGGCCCGTGCTGCTGGACACGGGCCTGTCACACCCGCTTCGGGGCGGGATCGGGGCGCGCCAGCAGACGCAAATAAAAAAGCTCCTGACCGATAGGTCTGAAGCTATTGTAGATGTCCTGCAAATTGGCGCCGAATTCGTCAAATTGGGGTTTTCATGGGTCTTCGGTGTCATCCCAGTCGGCACGATACATCTTCTTTCGAGCGATCTCTGTCCAACAGAGGAATCGTCTGGTGTTTCTCTGTCGATCTTTCTCAGAGCGAACTCGGCGCGGATTGGTCTGCCGAATAGCCTTTAAGTCTTTCCAGGTCGCGCCGCATAACCAAAGTGTCCAGGCATACCAGAGGCCGAGCGCGTTGTAACAGTCCCGGTCTGTTTCGAACACACCGCTACCGTCTAAAATGTTCCACGCCATTCTTAGTTCAGGCGGCTTGACTAGCGCGCTGAAATTGTCGGCACGTGCTCTTGTGGGTGTCTTCTGTCTCGCCCACGCGCGCCGCCTCTTGTCGTGTCTCCGCCAAAGTGTCAACCAGTATAGCCGTACTCTCAAGAGGCTCAGTTTGTGGTTATCGGCGAAGACATCGGGGGAATCGGCCCGCCAGGTCCTCTCGGCCTCTGCCAAGTCATTGACGGCGTCCCTAATGGCGTGGTCGAACAAGACTTCACTTCGATTCAGTAGACCATGTGCCCGTGCCCGATAGATTATCTGCACGAGTACTGTTGTGTGCAGCTTACCGAGCTGATCACCGGTGCCCGTGAGCAGTTGGAGCAGCTCATCCCGGTATCGTCTTCCCGCGTTTCGGCCCACCAATGGACCTGCAATTGACATGCGGTTCCAGGAGTCAGGACGTGGTGCCAACCACAATGGGTGCATCGTCCAACCTCCATATCGGGGTAGGAGCCGGGCGGCGTATCCAGGAAATCCGCCTTCAAAAGTGAGAGTCGAGACGCCTTCTTCATCCTCGGAGGTTGCTCCGACACGGGCCGACATTGCCGCGTCAAGCACCTTGTAGAGGTCCATGACGAGTTGTTTGTGTGTAATGCGGGGTTGGGGTGACTTGTTGCTTCTTTGGGTATTGCTGTCTGTCATGGCGTGTTCCGATTGACGGTACGCCATGCCGAGGGTATGATAGCGGGGATCGTGCGCCGCGCCAGGCGTACAGTTTGGGCCGGGACAGTTCCGCACTGTCCCGGCCCAGTTAGTCGTTACTTACCGCAAATGGTCTGCGGACTGACTAGCGGAATTACTTCGTCCGCCCCTGCTTGGCCGATCCAACACACCGGAATTAATTAGGAGCGGCAGCGTTATCCGGGGAATGCCCATAGAACCGGTGACGGAGTCGACCAGGTGGCGGACGTAGGGCCATACCTGCATATCACCGGTCGCGCGTCCATAGATTGTCAAGAACTCCTCTGATGCCGGCTCCTCCGTCGCAATCTGGACCCGATAAGTTGCATTGAGACGAAAAACCGACCTCCGATTGATGAACGCAACCAAACGATAGTCGAGGCAAAACTCTGGCGTTGTAGTTCCAACACCGAAGATCCTACACTCCCGAGACACCTTTGGCTCAATCAGCTTCGCCTGAGACAAGAGCTCGCGGTTGAGTTCTGACTTAATCCGATCCAAAGTTATGCTGGTTAGGCGTGATCGTTCGAGATGCGGCCGATACGCCTCGACCGGCATTTGAGCCGTTGCTTCTTCAAAGGTCATCATATGAAAGTCAGTCTCATGCCGCGAGCGCGTAGGGCTGTTTTCCCTCAGCGCAGTCGGCCTCATCGCTTTCTGCGATGAATTCCGCGTCCGACATTGTCGGGGTAGCACAGAGTGTTGCAAGGGCCTTGGCGACTTCGTCGGCGACGACGTTTCCAATCATCGCCTCAACCTGCGTTGTAATTGACTTGCGCTGTAGTCCTTCCGCAATGAATTGGGTCACCAGTTTGTTTATGCTACATCGGGAATGCTCCGCTTCTCTTGAGAGCCGAGCATGGAGCATTCGCGGAACTCGTGAATAGACGACCCCGCTATACTGATCGTAGTCTTCGACGTCTTCATTCGGCTCAGGAAGGGGCACACCTTTGTTGACAAGTCGGGTGATTAGATGTTCCCGAAGCTCGTCCAAAGCTAGAAGCGCCTCCTGGGGGGTCTCTCCGATCGCAACGAAAGTATCTTTCCCCAGTTGCGGGATCATAGCCGCATACCCGCCTCCATCTTCGAGGGCGAGCTCCTGAAGCGTGATCGGGTACCGTAGGGTCAGGTAGTACTCAACCTGTTTGTTCCGATCATTGGTTTTCACTTTTGCGCCTCCTGGTTTTTGATTTTCTCAAGTTCCTCCTTGATTTTGATTGCCTTGAGCAATTTGTCGATTTGCCACTTCTTCACGAATTTGCCGCGAGTTAGCGAGATGCTCATGGTGCCATCTTGAAGGCCAGCGGCGAATCCCATTTCTTGGGCCGTCCTGAGTTCATCATCCTCGATAATGATCCAGTGGGAGCCTGACGAAGAGGAAAATCGATACGAGGTTGGAAAATATGCTCGCACGACCGTTTCAACGTCATCCTTCGAAACTTCGGGATCAACACGCTTGCGCCATGCCTGAACGATCTCGTTAGCCTTGCGAGCCATACTTCAACTATGATAGCATATACGCTTGCATTGTTCCATGTGCAATACCAAGACTGAGTATTTGATATTCCGGTTTCATGGATGTGGACCGTTGCCTGGGACGGATCGGTCAGCTTCGAGTCGCTTCATTTGACCTGATTGACCGGCGGGGGTAAGATATTGGGGCGAACCGTCACAGCGAGCGGGACCGGGACAGTGGTTCAGACTGCCCGGCCCCATTCGTCTACCTGTCTGTTTATGCCGCCCGTTCGGTTGGGCGGTACTCAACTCTAATGCCTGTTTGTCCTGTACATAACGTCGACACGTTCGTCCGCTGCGGCAAATGCGATAAGCCCATCTGCCCGGACTGCATGCTCATTGGACCGGCCGGGACGCGCTGCCGCGACTGTGCGGCGATCCGGTCATCCCCGCTGTTTCAGGTTTCCGTGGACCGTCTGGCGATCGGGGTGGCGGTCGGTCTCGTGGTCGGCCACATTGGAGGTTACCTGCTGGCGGCGGCGAGCGGATTCGGCTTCTTCATTCTTTGGCTGGGACTGTTTTATGGAGGCGCAGTCGGGGAGTCCGTGCTGCGTGCGGTCTATCGCAAACGTGGCCCGAAGATCGAAGTGGCGGCCGGTCTATGCGTGCTCGTGGGATCTCTGGGCGGCCTCGCCATCTACTTCGTTACGCAGGGGTTCAAAATGGGGTTCGACCCCATCTTGGCCTATCTCACGGCGCACCCTTTCTACGCGTTCTCCGTCGGAGTGGCTGTCTTCAGCGCGGTCAGCCGCACCCGCTTCTTTTAGAACGATCGTCGTGAAGCACGTCCATCACTTGGCGCCGGGCATATTCTTCTCGAACCATTCGGCCATCATCGCGAAGTCCGTCTCAATTCCCGGCCAGAAACCGTGCCCCTTGCCCTTCCGTACCTCCAGTTTGTGGGGAATCTTCAGCTCTTCCAGCTTTGCCATAAACCGCTCGGACTGCTGCAGCGGGACGAGCGTGTCCGCGTCACCATGGACGATCATTGTCGGGGGCATTTTGTCCAGAGCTCCGTACATCGGCGAAAGCGATTTGCCCATCGATTCCTTCTGTTCAGAAGGCGTCTGGTCAGTCAGCCCGAATGCAGGCCAAAATGGCTTCAGGCCGGGTACATCGAACGCCTTTACGCCTTCCTTGCCGTAATTCATGAAATCGGTCGGCGGGAAAAGGCAAGCGATCGCCTGGACGTTGCTCGAGGCGCGGTCCACCGGATCTTTGGCATCGGGATTCCCTGCGGCGCCATAAGCGCCCATCATCAGCGAGAGATGACCTCCCGCGCTGCCGCCGGATATGCCCAGGCGATTTGGATCGACCCCATACTCCGACGCATGCGTTCGGATGAACCGGACGGCCCGGTGTATGTCCTGCAGGATCTCCGTCAGAATGAATTTCGGCTGGCTGCCATGGACGACCTCGAATACGGTTTGCCCACAGTCCGTGAATGGCTTCGCGACGACCGGACTGATGTTGTTATGGTTCGATACCCATCCGCCGCTCACCATCCAGATGACCCCGATCCCGTTCGGCTTTTCCGGTTTGAATACGTCCATTGTCAGCGCGACGCCCATCTTATGGCCATACACTACATCTCGAACTCGGTTTGCATCTTGGCCTTCGCAATGTGCAGGGCGCCATAAGACAAGCGATAAAAGTATGAATAAAACCATTTTGCCAGCTCGTTTGCACATGTCTAATCCTTCCGGTTCAGTGGAATATCCAGCCATCAACCATTCGATCTTAGTTTATGCTGCTCCTGCATTCTCAGCTATGATCGCACGGAGGAGGAGTTCACACCAAGCGAGAATGGAACTTTGTTTGTTCCATCGTCCGTCCGACTGAAATCGACCTGTAGTCAATGATCACAAATAGCCTTCCGTTTTCCCGATTGATATCCCTCGTTCAAATGTGTTCATTCACGGTCGCCGTTCTCCTCATGCTCCTTCCGGTGGTGTGCTCCGCGCAAAAGGTTACGCTGGTCGCGGTCGGCGACATCTGCCTCGCGAACGGAGTCCAACGGGCAATGGAAGAAAAGGGCAGGGGATATCCTTTCGAGGCGCTGAAACCCGTTCTCCGGGGCGCCGACATCACTTTCGGCAACCTGGAATGCTGTCTCTCGACCGGCGGTCGACCCATTCCCAAGAAGTACAACTTTCGCGGTCACCCGCGCGGCGCGCTGGCACTGGCGGAAGCTGGTTTCGACGTTGTGTCACTCGCCAACAACCACTCCCTCGACTACGGGAAGCCCGCCCTCGCGGAGACCGTCAGACTGCTTACAAATGCGGGAATCCGGTCGGTGGGCGGCGGCGAGACGCTGGCGGACGCCCACAAGCCTCGTATCATCAAAGTCCGAGGTGTCCGGGTGGCATTCCTCGCCTACCTCGGGCTGTTCCCTTCGATTCTGCCCATGCATCACGGTGAGCCAGGGATTGCCATGGCGGACCTCAACGCCATTCGTCATGAAGTTCGTG
>ORMF010570317.1_pt1 | contig 29258 bp, 19 predicted proteins | sample 1779871 | NCBI WGS metagenome assembly ORMF01 (sample SAMEA104232316, study PRJEB22302) | groundwater metagenome | biome: forest; feature: aquifer; material: groundwater | place: USA | collected 2011-08-07 | depth 5.4 m | reverse complement strand
GACGAGCGCGAACAACAACGACATCACGCTGGTGTCGGCCGGTGCGGTGACGGTGACGCAGAACGTGACGGCGCACGGCACGGGCAATGCGGCGCTGACCGTGGCCGGGGCCAACACACTGCTAAATCATACCGCCAACGCCATCAGCAGCACCACGGGGTCGATAACGCTGATCGCGGACAAGATGGCTCTGTCCGGAGGCACGATCAGCACTGGTTCAGGCGGAATTACGCTAAAGAACACGACCGCGAGCAACGCAATCAACCTCGGCAGCGCGGTCGATACGACGGCGGCGACGCTGCAGCTGTCGAACGCGGAGCTGGCGACGGTCAACACGTCCGGACTCCTGACGATAGGCAACATCGATCACACGGGCGCGATCACGGTGAGCGCGGCGGTTGCGACCAATCCCACGGGCGGTGGCGGCACGACGCTCGCCAACAAGACCGGCGGGATCACCATCAACAATGTCTTGACCTCGGGTAACGGCACGAAGGCGCTGACGCTGACGGCTGATGGCGGCGCGGGCGCGGCAGGCATCATTACGGATGCGGTGGGCACGACGGGTGTAGTGGCGGGACTGCTGACCACGACCTCGAAGGGGGGCACGAGCCTGACCGGCAGCGGTAACGCGGTGACAAGCTTTAACGCGACCAATGCGGGCGCCGGCAACGTTAGACTGACCAACAACGCCAATCTGACGATCACGGGGATCACCCAGAACAGCGGGAACGTGACGGTGCTGAATACGGGAACCTTGGGCACGACCGGTACGATATCGGCGGCAGGCGGCGCCATTGATCTCAAAGCCAGTGGGGCGATGACGTTCGGTGCAAGCGTGACTACCGCCGCGGGCAGCGTATATCTGACTTCGAGCTCGAGTATCACGCAGACGAGCGGCACGATCGTTGCTACGGCGCTGGGAATGAGCGCGAGCGGGGCGATCGATGTAAACGACGCGAACACGGTCGGTACGCTGGCGGCGAAGTCCACCGGCGGGGCGATCACCTACCAGAACGACGCCACGGCGCTGACGGTAGGCAGCGTGGCGGCGGCGGGGAATTTCACCGGCGCCACAGGCTTGAATAGCAGCACGGCGGGCGGCAACATCGATCTCAAGACGGGTGGAGGCGGGCTGACCATCAGCAACGACATCGCCGCGGGTTCGGGCACGGTGTACCTGACCAGCGGTGGCGGAATCACGGAGGGTTCGGCAGGGATCACGGCGGCGACGCTGGGGATGAAGGCGGCTGGCACGATCAACGTAAACTCGGCGACCAATGACGTCACCAATCTGACGGCTGAGGCGACCTCGGGCACGATCACCTACCAGGACGCAAGCCCGCTGACGCTGCAGAGTCTGGCCGCTTCGCGCAATTACACAGGCTCGACGCTCACTAACGCGATTGCGACCGGCAACGCGAACGTGGACATCAAGTCGGGCGGCCTGCTGACGATCACCAATGACATCATCGCGGGAACAGGCACGGTGTACCTGACCAGCGGTGCGGAAATCACGGAAGGCACGGCGAAGATCATCGCGACCACCCTAGGAATGAAGGCGGCGGGTGCGATCGATGTCAATTCCACGACCAATGCCGTGACCAATTTGGCTGCGGAGACAAGCTCCGGTGCGATCAAGTATCTGGACACGAACGCGCTGACGCTGCAAGGCCTGGCCGCTTTGGGCAACTTCACGGGTTCTACGGCCACCAACGCCATCGCTACCGGCGGCGGGAACGTGGACATCAAGGCGGGTGGCCTGTTGACAGTGACGAACGACATCACCGCGGGTGCGGGCACGGTGTACCTGACGAGCGGGGCGGCGATCACCGAGGGGACGGCTAAGATCACGGCGGCCACGCTGGGGATGAGTGCGGCGGGCACGATAGCGACGAATTCGGCTACGAACAACGTCACCACGCTGGCGGCGAAAACCACCGTGGGGACGATCACCTATCGGGATGCGGATGCGCTGACGCTGGGCAGCGTGGCGGCCGTGGGGAACTTCCCGGTGACGACAGGGGTGAGCACTGCCAATGCGAATATCGACCTAAGGACCGGTGGTCTATTAACGATCAATAACGATGTTGCGGCAGGAACGGCGACGGTGTACCTGACCAGCGGGGCCGGGATCACGGAGGGCACGGCGAAGATCACCGCGGCCACGCTGGGCATGAACGCGGCGGGCACGATCGCGGTGAACTCGGCCACGAATAACGTCACCACGCTGGCGGCGAAGACAACTTCCGGGACGCTCACCTACCAGGATGCGGATGCCCTCACGCTGGGCAGCGTGGCGGCCTTGGGGAACTTCCCGGCGACGACGGGTGTGAGCACGAGCAATGGGAGCATCGACCTCAAGACCGGCGGGCCGTTGACGATCAACAACGACATGGTTGCGGGCACCGGCACGGTTTACCTGACCAGCGGGGGCGGAATCACGGAAGGCACGGCGAAGATCACGGCGGACACGCTGGGGATGATTTCGGTGAACGCGATCGATGTCAACAACGCGGCGAACAACGTCGGCAATATGGCGGCGAAGACCACGGCGGGAACGATCAGCTATCAGGATGCGGACGGTTTCGTGATCGCCACCGTGGCGCCATTCGGCAACTTCGCCGGCGTGAGCGGCATCAGCGCCAGCGCGGGAGCCAACAACCTCACCTTGACGGCCGGCGGCGCGGTGACGCAAGTGAGTACCGCGGCCGGCATCACCGCGGCGGGCCTGCAGCTGTCGGGAGCGGGCTCCTTCGCGCTGTCGAACCCCGGGAACAGCATCATCACGCTGGCGGCGGATACGACGAACTCGATCTCCTATACCTCCGGCACCAGCTTCATCATCGGTACGGTGACGACCTCGGGTCTGAGCTCGCCGGGCGACATCACGCTGACAGCACTTGGCGCCGGCGATATCACGGTGTCCAGCAACATCCAGAAGACAGGCTCCGGGGTACAGACCCTGACCATCCAGGCGAACCAGAATATTGTCTTCAACAACGGCGCGGATGCAGGACTCGCAAGTGGCGCGACGAATAGCTACAACGTGGTGCTGAACGCCGATCGCGACGCGACGGCGGGCGGCGCGATTCAGCTGAACGCAGGCACGGTGATCAATAGCAATGGCGGCAGCATCACGCTGGGTGGCGGATCCAATCCGCTTTCGACGGGTGCAGTCGGATTTGGCGTGCTGGCGCAAGGAGTGTCGCTAGACAATGCGCAACTGATCTCCGGTCTCGGTAACATCAGCATTCGCGGCACGGGTGCAGCGGCCGGCGGGATCGGCGTGAACCTCTACAATTCCAGCGCTATCACTACGAGCGGCGTCGCGACAGTCCAGATCACCGGTAGTGGAACGGCAAGCAACAACGACATCAGGTTGGCCAGTGGAACCAACACGATCGGCGGGACGAGCGCGGCTGGCGACGTTTTGCTGAACGGCACCACCGGCGGCGGCATGGTGCTAGGCGCAGGCGGCGATGCGACGACCATACAAACGACGGGCAACATCACACTCAACCAGACCGGCGGCGGCGTCTCGCAGGGCAGTGGCGTGCTACTCGCCAACGGCCTGCGCTTGATTGGTTCGGGGGCATTCAATCTGAACCAGGAGAGCAACGATATCAGCGTGCTGGTGGCCGACCTCACGGGCGCGGCGACCACGCTGTCCTACCACGATCCCAACGGTTTTTCGATCGGCGCGGGCACGGGCGGGCTGAGCACGGCGAAGACGGGCGGCAGCGCCGCGGATACAACCTTTGGCATCACCGTGGGTACGGCCGCCACCGCGGCCAACACCCTGACGCTGACCACCTATGGCGCGGTGACCCAGGCGACTCCGGTCGACAACGTGACCGCCGGCGGGCTGCAGCTGCTCGGCAACGGGCCGTACACGCTTAGCAACGCCGGCAATGACATCACCACATTTGTCGCGAATGTGGCGGGGAACGTGAGCTATCGAGATGCCAATGGTTTCACCATCGGCATAGTCGCTGACGCGCCCTCCGCCGTCAGTACCACCGGCATCACGACGACCGCCGGCGGCACCGTGACCCTGGATAACGGCGGCGTGCTAACGATCGAGCAGAATGTTGTTGCCGACGGCGCCTTCGCGCAAATCAGCACGACAGGAACCGGCGCGGTTTCGATCACGAGCCCGCGCTCGATCAGCACCACCGGCAATACGGTGAGCTTTGCCAGCCCAGTGACCTTGAATGGCGCCGGCACGACCACGATCGACACGACGACCGGGGCAAACGCCGCCGGCGCAAACGTCACCTTCGGCAATACGCTTACCGGGACTACCGGCAGCGCGGAGAACCTGACCATCAGCGCTGGCAGCGGCGGTGACGTGACCTTCGATGGCGCGGCCGGCGCGACGAGGCTGGGCGACGTGCTCATTACGCAGGCGAAGGATGTGACGGTGCAATCGAGTTTCAGCACCAAAACGCTGACGCAGTCCCTCGGCGCTACGGGCGTGCCTTCCACGACACCTTCGGCCGGAATCACGACGATCAACGGGGCGGTCGACACCAGCGGCAACACCCGCCTCACCACCAGCGGCGCGCTGAACGTATCCGGCACGGGATCGATTGCAACCGGCGCCGGCTCGACGATCACTCTGACCACCGGCGGCGACATGACACTCAGCGGCAGCCTGACCGCACCGGCGGGAGCGACGCTCAACGTGATCGGCACCGACCGGACACTCACGCACAATAGCGGAGCCATGAGCACGATCGACAGCGCGATCGCGCTGATCGCGGACGAGATGGTGCTGACCGCAGCGATCAGCTCCGGCAGCGGCACTGTGACGCTGAAACCGAACAACGTCACCGATGCCCTCCTACTAGGCGTCGCGACGGCTGCAACGAACAACGCTGCGGGGACGCTGGAGTTGGCCGACAGCGAGCTCAATACCATCACCACGACGGGCGGCCTGACGCTAGGCGCCAGCAACAATGCCGGCGCGATCACGGTTGTCGGCGCGCTGAATCCGACCACGGCGCAGAATGGTTTGACGCTGCAAAACAACACGGGCGGCATCGCCATCAACGCGCCGGTCACTTACGCGGCCGGAAACGGCAATCTGACGCTGACAGCCAACGGCGGCGGCGCCGCGGCCGGCGAGATCAGCACCAACGGCGGCGCGCTTGATGTGACCGGGACGCTGACGATGAACGCCGCCACCGGGGTCGGCACCTTGGCCTCGCCGATGGTGCTGTCGCATGCGGCCGGGACAACTCTGACCGTGACCAACACCACGAGCGGCGGGGTGTTCGCGCGCGCCGACGCGGGCGACCTGAATGTCACTTCGATCAGCAACAGCGCGGCCGCGAGCGGCGGGATCAATCTCAATGTGGGCACCAACCTGAATATCAACGGCAAGGTGCAGAACAAGGTCGGCGATATCCAATTCGTGACCGGCAACGATCCGGCTTACACCGGCGCCGGCGGGTTCGGACTATCGCCTGCGTCCGTGGCCGCGGGCACGCTGGGCGGGGTGAACCTCAATGGGCCGGTGATCGCCAATAACGGCGGTGCGATTTCGATCTTCGCCACGGGCAATGTCAAGCAGAGCGCGAGCGCTGCCGCCGGGCTGCAAAGCATTCCGATCGAGGGCAAGACGGCACAGGGCGCATTCGCGGTGCGTACGTTCAATAGCGCTGCCCAGGCTGGTGTGATCGACATGCGTAACGACCTCGCCGACAGCGGCAACAGCACCGGGCCGATCACGTTGGAAGCGCGGACAGCCGGCGCGATCAATCCGTCGACTAATGCGCAAAGCAACATCGATTACAAGAGCATCAACGGCATCGTCATTGCCGGCGTCCACACGGCGGCCGACTTCTCGCTCACCGGCAAGTCGATCGAGCTCCCGCCCGAGGTCGACGTTACCGGAGCTAATGCCACGCTGATTTCGACCGCGGGCGATGTGACACTGAGTTCGGCCGTCACCAACGCGCAAATCAACGGCGGCCAGACCGGCGGATCGCTCAATCTGTACGCGACCGGCAATATTGTATTGAACAACCCCGGCGGCAGCAGCAGCGGCGTGGTGATCGGCCGGGACCTGGGCACGCGCGACAAGCTGGACAACCGGGAGTTCGAGAAATTCGATCACACCCTCAAGCTGGTCGCTACGGAGGACGTCAGGATTTCTGGCACCGTGCAAGTGGTGGGCGATCTGGCGCTGCGCGCCAACGCCAGCGCGAGCGAGGCATCCGGATCGGGCGGCGCCGCCGGCTTCGGCGCGGGTTCGGGCAGCGTGATCATCGCGGGCTCGGCGGGCAATTCGGTCGAGGTGCGCGCGAAGAATATCGTCGTCGGAGTGAAGGACGCCGACGGCAAGCCGCTGCCGGTGCAGAATTTGGTCATCGATAACAGCGCGAATACCGCGGACACGGGCCAGTTTTTCGACACGATCCTGCGCGCCAACGAGAAACTCGACATCTATCTCAATGGCGACCAGGGCGGTGCCGGAACGTCGGGCAATATCCTTATTACCGGCGGTATCGCTTCGGCGACTTCAGCGAAAGACGTAGCCAAGACTTCGGCGCTGGGCGGCATGCGCGGCGAGATCGTCACCATCCTGGGAGTCAAGGGTGGAACACCGAGCGCGCTATGCACGCAATGCGTCAACCCGCTCGCGCCGTACGCCACCAACAGCAGCAATATCACTCTGCAGGGCGGTACGGCGGAAAGCAATACCAAGGCCGGGGGCGGTGCGCTGGCTGCGGCCGACGCGCTCATACTCGGCACCAGCAGCAAATTTATCGACATTGGCGGCAACGTGCTGCTGACCGGCGGCACGGCCAGTTCGAAGGACGGCGGCCAGGCGTCGGCGACCGCGGCGATCGACCCGGTGAACCTGACGGTCACTACCGGCGGTTACATCAAGCTCGTCGGCGGTACGGGCTTAGGGGCATCGGCCGTTATGGTCAACAGCGGCGACATCGAGATCAACATCGGCGGCAAGCTTGAGTACACCTACACCGATGCGACCGGACCGCACACGCTGCCGAACGTCGGCCTGCTGCTCGTCGGCGGACCCGGATCAGGAATTTATGACCGCAACGATCTGCCGATTACGCTCATCGGCGATCCGTCCTCCCAGGCGCGCGTGCTCTTCCCCGCGGTGAACGGAGGCACAGGCGGTGGCTATTTCTTCGTGCACACGGATACGACGAAGACCACGGCCTTCATCCAGTCGTTGTCGCCGCGCGGTTTCGATGAATCCCTGATGTCGTATATTGTGGCTGCGACGACCAGATCCCTGGCCTCGAACTTCGGCAATGTTGCGAACACGGATGACATAAGCAAGCCGTCGTGCAATTAGACCTGCGCAGCTTGCGCGATTGCAGCTTACGTACCCTTGATGGGGCAGTGATCCGTTCTCCACGGCGGGACTGGGAAAGAAAGCAATCCGGGTGCAACCCGACCCGGCAATGAGTATAGGCAGGGAATAGGACATGACCCGACCGGCGAACGTATCGACCACATTGCTGCACAACGTGCCGCTGTTTGCGGGTTTGGACGAGGCGCAGTTGAGCGTGCTGGTGCGCATGATCGTGCGCAAGAGCTTCGGCCGCAACACCAAGATCATCGGCGCAGGCGATCCTACCGATTCGCTCTACATCATCATCGACGGCCGCGTCAAAGTGTCGATGAGCGACGAGCAGGGCCGGGAGGTGATTCTTTCGATCCTCGGGCGGGGCGAATTTTTCGGCGAGATGGGACTGTTGGACGATAGTCCGCGCTCGGCCAGTGTGGTGACACTGGAACCGTGCGAACTGCTCAGCATTTCCAAGACCGACTTCAAGGGCACGCTGGCGGAGAATTTCGACCTGTCGCTGGTGGTGATGCGCGGCCTGGTGAAGCGGCTGCGCGAGGCTGACCAAAAGATCGGCAGCCTCGCGCTGATGGACGTGTACGGCCGGGTGGCGCGACTGTTGCTTGAGATGGCCGACGATGTGGATGGCGAGAAGGTGGTCGTCAAGAAAATGTCCAAGCAGGACATCGCCAAGATGATAGGGGCCTCGCGCGAGATGGTAAGCCGCGTGATGAAAGACCTGCAACTCGGCGGCTACATCGAAGTGCGCGGCCGCTCCATCGTCTTGCGCGAAAACATCCTGCTCGCGGAATAGGCGTCGTTGCGCGCGCAGCCATCCGCCTGAGTGCTCCGCGCGTGGACGGCACTGGCCGAGCCGGCTCGGGTAGAATCTGATAACATAAACAATAATTTGCGGTTGTCTTATGCGCGCGATGCAAGCGGGGCCCTGATGGAGGACCGCGCGAAGGGGCGAACCCCCTCTTGAGGCAGGCACGCGCCGGTCGCTAGGGGAAAATGGAATGGCGGGAACCATGTCAGGCATGTCCAGCGTTTCCACGACATTGTTGCGCAACGTCCCTTTGCTGTCCGTGCTGAGCGAGGAAGAACTCGCGCTGCTGGCCCGCGTGGTCTCGCGCAAATCTTATGTCCGGGGCAGCCTGATTCTGGGCACGGGCGACCCCACCGATTCGCTCTACATTCTCATCAGTGGCCGCATCAAGGTGTTCATGAGCGACCTGGAGGGCAAGGAGGTGATCCTTGCCATTCTCGAGCCGAATGAGTTCTTCGGTGAAATGGGGCTGATCGACAACAGCCCGCGTTCGGCCAACGTCGTCGCGCTCGAAGCATGCGAGCTGGTCTGCATTTCGAAACCCGATTTCAAGCGCTGCCTGGCCGAGAACTTCGACATGGCCATGACGGTGATGCGCGGACTGGTGAAGAGGCTGCGCGAAGCGGACAACCAGATCGGCAGCCTCGCGCTGATGGACGTCTTCGGGCGCGTGGCGCGACTGCTGTTGGAGACCGCCGAAGTCGTCGACGGGGAGAAGGTGGTGACCCGGAAACTGTCCAAACAGGATATCGCACGCATGATCGGCGCCTCGCGCGAGATGGTCAGCCGGGTGATGAAGCACCTGCAGTCGACCGGGTATATCGAAGTGCGCGGCGACACTATCGTCATCCGCGACAATATACTGCTGTCGGACTAGCGGCGAACGTGAATTAATTCACGAATCACCAGCCTGTTTCCGACAATTGACATGTTTTTCCGGATTAATGGCGGAACAATTCGTCATTCGTGAACTTGTTCCTCGGTTTCCCGGGAAAGAGTGCACTATACTTTACATGTCGGAATGGGTTGTTGCGCGGCGGTTTTTCCGCCTCGAAGAAGGAGTAAGAACATGCAAGTCCATAGCTCAGCTTTTAAATGCTTTGTTTTCGCCGGTCTGGGTCTGCTGGCGGCCGGCGCGTGCGCGAATACCGGTACCGTGACGCAGCTATCCGGTACCTTGTCGGTGCAGAAGGCCGACGGCTCCGTGCGCATTCTGTCGCAGAAGTCCCAGGTCGTTGGCGGCGATACGATCAACACCCAGAAAGACAGCTATGCGCAGATCAAATTTTCCGACGGCGGGACGATCACGCTCAAACCGAACAGCAGCATGAAGATCCAGCAGTTCCGGTTCAAGCAGGACGAGCCGAAAGAGGACAGCTTTGTTTTCGGTCTGGTCAAGGGCGGGCTGAGGGCGGTCACCGGTGCGGTCGGAAAACGCGGCGACCAGGATGCCTACAGCCTGGGAACGGCGACGGCGACGATCGGCATCCGCGGCACCAGCTTCGGCGCGGACGACTGCCTGACCACGCCCTGCTCGAAACCGAACAGCAGCGACAACCTGGAACCCAGCGTGTATGTGAGCGTGACGGACGGGGAGATCATCGCGACCAACAATGCCGGCTCGCAAAGCTTCCTTGCCGGCCAGTTCGGCGCGATTTCGGACCGCAATAGCCGGGCGCGCTTTCTGTCCACGGATCCGGGCCTGCAGTTCACACCGCCGGCGACCTTTATCCAGAGCATCATGACGGGTGCGGCAGTGAATTCGGGCAAGAATCAGGAATGTGTCGTGCGCCGCTGAACCGCGCCGTTCTCCGAACATGAAAAATCCCCGCTTTGTGCGGGGATTTTTTTTGACCGCGCGCAGGAAACCCTGGGGCACGGTGCTTTAAGGCTCGTGCGCCGCGCTGCGCGGCGTACAAGAGGATCGGTTTTGCAGGCGCATGGCGGTACTTTGGTGCCAGGCGGGCCAAGCAGGTAAAATGGCCGGATAGCCGTCTGGCATCCGATGAATACCTTGAACCGAACCGATACGCCGCCTCTTCCGGGCAAAATCGCCGCGCTGCTGCGTGAATCCAAGTGGTTTGCGCTTCTGGCTCTGGCGCTATACCTGTTGCTGATTCTGGTCACATTCGATAAGTCCGATCCCGGCTGGTTTCACAGTACCGCGGCGCCCGTTGCGAGAAATGCCGGCGGGCGCGCCGGCGCCTGGCTTTCCGAGTTGCTGTTGTATCTGTTCGGCGTTTCCGCTTACTGGCTGGTTGCGCTGTTCGCCTACATGGTCATCACCGGCTATAGACGCCTGGACGGCAGCCGGCTGTTGGACCGGCGACCGCTGATCATCGCATTGGCCGGGTTTGCCGTCTTGATCGCCGCCAGTGCAGGTCTCGAGACGCTGCGCTTTTACACTCTCAAGGTGGCGCTGCCGCTGGCGCCCGGGGGCATGCTGGGAGCGGTGGTCAGCAGCAATCTTGCCGCGACTTTCGCTTTTACCGGGGCGACGCTGATATTGCTGACTTTGTTCGCGATCGGGCTGAGCCTGTTTACCGGCGTATCCTGGTTGAGTGCCATCGAGCTGACCGGTGCGGCGCTGGAATTCGCGTATGCGCTCGTGCTGCAAACCTGGCGGCGCCGCCAGGACCGCAAGGCGGGGGAACTAGCGACGCTGGAACGCGAGGTGATTCTGGAGGAGGACAAGCGGCGCATCATCGAGGATCACGAGCCGATACGCATTGAGGCGCCGGTGGTCGAGATCGCCAAGTCTGAGCGTGTTATCAAGGAAAAGCAGGTGCCGCTGTTTCTGGCCCTGCCGGATACGCCGCTGCCGCCGCTGTCATTGCTGGACGAGCCCCAGCGCGATGTTGAGGCGATGAGCGCCGAGACCATGGAATACACCTCGCGCCTGATCGAAAAAAAGCTGTCTGACTTCGGCGTGCAGGTGAGGGTGCTGGCGGCCTATCCGGGACCGGTGATTACGCGCTACGAGATCGAACCGGCGGTGGGCGTCAAGGGCAGCCAGATCATGAGCCTGGTGAAGGACCTGGCCCGGGCGCTGTCGGTGGTGAGCATACGCGTGGTCGAGACTATTCCCGGGAAATCATGCATGGGACTGGAAATACCCAATCCCAAGCGCCAGATCGTGCGCCTGTCCGAGATCCTGAGCTCGGAGGTCTATCACGAGATGGGCTCGCCGCTGGTGCTGACTTTGGGCAAGGACATCGCCGGCAAGCCCATGGTCGCGGACCTCGCAAAAATGCCGCACCTGCTGGTGGCGGGAACGACCGGCTCGGGAAAATCGGTGGCCCTCAATGCCATGATCCTGTCGCTCCTGTACAAGGCCGAGCCGCGCCAGATTCGCCTGATCCTGATCGATCCGAAAATGCTGGAACTGTCGGTGTACCAGGATATCCCTCACCTGCTCGCGCCGGTGGTGACCGACATGAAGCAGGCGTCGAGCGCGCTCAACTGGTGCGTTGCGGAAATGGAGCGGCGCTACAAGCTCATGTCCTGGCTGGGCGTGCGCCAGCTCTCGGGCTACAACGCCAAGGTGGCGGAAGCGGAAAAAGCCGGCCGGCCGCTCGAGGACCCGACGACGTTGGAGACGGGCGAGCCGCAGTTCCTCGGGCCGCTGCCCAATATCGTGGTGGTGATCGACGAACTCGCCGACCTGATGATGGTGGTGGGAAAGAAGGTCGAAGAACTGATCGCGCGTCTGGCGCAGAAGGCGCGCGCCTCTGGCATACACCTCATTCTGGCGACGCAGCGCCCCTCGGTGGATGTGATCACGGGTCTAATCAAGGCCAACATTCCCACGCGCATCTCGTTTCAGGTATCGAGCAAGGTGGACTCGCGCACCATCCTCGACCAGATGGGCGCGGAGGCGCTGCTCGGTCAGGGCGACATGCTCTACCTGCGCCCCGGAACCGGGCTGCCGCAGCGCGTGCATGGCGCGTTTGTCGCCGATCACGAGGTGCACAAAGTGGTCGCTTATCTCAAGAAGATGGGACAGCCCGATTACATCGACGGCGTGCTCGACGCGGACGAGCCCGCCAGCGAATTGAATGGCGCGGGCGAAACGGGCGGCGAGGCCGATCCGCTTTACGACCAGGCGGTGGAGATCGTATTGCGCACGCGCCGTGCTTCCATCTCGCTGGTGCAGCGGCACCTGCGCATCGGCTACAACCGTGCGGCGCGACTGATTGAGCAGATGGAAAAGGCAGGCATGGTCTCGGCGATGCAGCCGAACGGCAACCGCGAAGTGCTGGTGCCCAACCGGGCCGAGGGCTGATCGATGCGGGCGCTGTTGCTCGTTGCGCTGATGCTGCCCGCAGGCGGGGCCGTGGCCGCAGGCCTGGGGGCGCTCCATAGTTTCATCGCTGCCACGGCGTCGGCGCAGGGCGAATTCGAACAGAAAGTCTACGACCGCAAGCGCAAGCTGACGCAGGTATCGAACGGCACACTGGCTTTCTCGCGCCCCGGCCGGTTCCGCTGGACTTATGCCAAGCCTTACGCCCAGTTGATCGTCGGCGACGGTGCCAAAGTGTGGGTCTATGACGAGGACCTGAACCAGGTGACGGTAAGGCGCCTGGACCGCGCGCTCGGTTCCACGCCGGCAGCGCTGCTTGCCGGCGGCAATGAAATCGAGCGCGCCTTCAAGTTGAGCGACCAGGGGGAGAAGGACGGCCTCGAATGGATCGAAGCCGTTCCGCGCGAAAAAGAATCCAATTTTGAGACCATCCGCATGGGCTTCGGTTTCTCCGGGCTGGAGATCATGGAATTGGCCGACAGCTTCGGCCAGACCACTGTGCTCAAGTTCACCGCCTTGCGCCGCAATCCGAAACTCAATGTGGCGCTGTTCAAGTTTGTCCCGCCCAAAGGCGCAGACGTGATCGGCGACTGAGTCGCAGAATCATGGCTGATCTGTTCGGTACCCCGAAACCCGCAGCGCCACTTGCAGATGCCATGCGCCCGCAATCGCTGGCCGACGTGGTGGGCCAGCCGCATCTGCTAGGCCCGGGAAAGCCTCTTCGCCTGGCGTTCGACTCGGGCAAGCCGCATTCCATGATCCTGTGGGGGCCGCCTGGGGTGGGCAAGACCACATTGGCGCGCCTGATGGCCAACGCCTTCAACGCCGAGTTCATTGCCCTGTCCGCGGCTTTTTCCGGGGTCAAGGACATCCGCGAGGCGGTGCAGCGCGCCGAAGCCGTGCTGGCCCAATCCGGGAGGCACACCATTCTGTTCGTCGACGAGGTGCACCGCTTCAACAAAGGTCAGCAGGATGCGTTCCTGCCTTTCGTCGAGCAGGGGCTGTTTACGTTCATCGGCGCCACCACGGAAAATCCCTCGTTCGAAGTGAACAGCGCACTGCTGTCGCGCGCCGCAGTGTATGTGCTCAAGGGCCTGAACGATGAGGAACTCGGGCAGTTGCTCGAACGCGCCCTGGGCGGCCCGCTCGCGGGGCTGCAATTCGACGCGAACGCGCGCGAGCGCCTGATCGGGCTCGCCGACGGCGATGCGCGGCGCCTGCTCAATCTGCTCGAGATCATTCAGACCGCCGCAGGCGAGACCAGGAATGGCATCGACGGGGCCTTCATCGACAATGCCCTGTCGCGAAATCTGCGCCGTTTCGACAAGGGCGGCGATGCTTTCTACGACCAGATCTCCGCCCTGCACAAGAGCGTGCGCGGCTCCAGCCCCGACGCTGCGTTGTACTGGATGGTGCGCATGCTCGATGGCGGCGCCGATCCGCTGTACGTCGGCCGGCGCCTCGTGCGCATGGCGATGGAAGACGTGGGCCTGGCCGATCCGCGCGCACTGCGCCTCACCCTGGACGCATGCGAAACCTACGAAAGGCTGGGCTCGCCCGAAGGGGAACTGGCGCTGGCCGAGGCGGTGATCTATCTCGCCTGCGCGGCGAAGTCGAACGCAGTGTACGTGGCGTATAATGACGCCCGGGCCTTTATCGGACAAGACAAGTCCCGTCTCGTGCCGGAGCATCTGCGCAACGCACCGACCAAACTGATGAAGGAACTGGGTTATGGGCGCGAATATCGCTATGCCCATGACGAGCCGGATGCCTACGCCGCGGACGAACATTATTTTCCGGAAGGTATGCCCGAAGTGAATTGGTACCGGCCGACGCCGCGCGGTCTGGAGGGCAAGATATCCGAGAAACTTGCCTACCTGCGCGAACTCGACAGAAAAGCGAAAAAGTGAGAAGTCGTGGGCACGGACTAAGGCAGATTTCCCGAATTCTCCTATGTTAGATATTCAATTATTGCGTAACGATCTTGAAGGCGTCTCGAGCCGGCTTGCGGCGAGACCCTTCCATCTCGATGGTGCGGCATTCCAGACGCTGGAGCAGGAGCGCAAGCTGGTGCAAACGCGTACCCAGGAGCTTCAGTCCGCGCGTAACAGCCTAGCCAAACGTATCGGCCAGGCTAAAGGCAAGGGCGAAGACGTCGCGGCCCTGATGAGCGACGCAAGCGAGGCCAACACCGAATTGCAGTCCCTGGAAGCAAAGCTGCTTCAGATCCAGGCAAAGCTGCAGGATTTTCTGCTGGTGATACCGAACCTGCCGCATGCAAGCGTTCCGACAGGCCGATCGGCGGACGACAACGCCGAAGTGCGCCGCTGCGGCGCGCCGCGGCAATTCGATTTTCCGGTGAAGGACCACGTCGACCTCGGCGAGGGGCTGGGAATGCTCGATTTGGCCACTGCCACCAAGATCAGCGGCGCGCGCTTTTCGCTCATGACCGGGCCGCTCGCGCACCTGCACCGGGCTCTCGCCCAATTCATGCTCGACGTGCATACGCGCGAGCATGGTTACACCGAAGTCTATGTGCCTTACCTCGTCAACGCGGCGAGCATGCGCGGTACCGGGCAGCTGCCCAAGTTCGAGGAGGACCTGTTTGCCGTGCCGCGCGGCGAGGAAGGCAAGTTCTATCTGATCCCGACGGCAGAGGTGCCAGTCACCAACATCGTGCGCGACGAGATCGTGCCGTTGGAGTTGCTGCCGCTAAAATTCGTTTGCCATACACCGTGCTTCAGGAGCGAGGCCGGCTCCTACGGCAAGGACACGCGCGGCATGATACGCCAGCACCAGTTCGACAAGGTCGAGTTGGTGCAGATCATCCAGCCGGAGAAATCCTACGCCGCCCTGGAGACGTTGACCGTCCATGCGGAGACGATCCTGCAAAAACTGGAATTGCCCTACCGCGTGATGGCGCTGTGCGCAGGCGACATGGGCTTTTCCGCCGCCAAGACTTACGATATCGAAGTGTGGCTGCCGGGGCAGAGCGCCTACCGCGAGATTTCCTCCTGCAGCAATTTCGAAGCCTTTCAGGCGCGGCGCATGCAGGCGCGCTTTCGCAACGAGAAGGGCAAACCCGAGTTGGTGCATACATTGAACGGTTCTGCGCTGGCGGTGGGGCGCACGCTGGTCGCGGTCCTGGAAAATTATCAGAATGCGGACGGCAGCGTGTCGGTTCCGCCGGCGTTGCGGCCCCACATTGGGGGCCTGGAGCGCATCGCGCGCGGAGCTTGAATTACTGACTGCTCGGACTCCGGGCTTGCTGGTAAAATGCGCCCCGAAGGTTTCGATCCCCCTTCCTCGGTCCCGTTCGACGGGAGAGGAGAAAGTTCGCTTGGGGGACGTGCCCGGAAAGGTGGCTGAGTGGTCGAAAGCGCCGGACTCGAAATCCGGTGTACGGTTCTCCGTACCGTGGGTTCGAATCCCACCCTTTCCGCCAAACGAGAAGAGCGACCGCCGGTCGCTTTTTTTTGGCTCCGGCGGCCGCCCATCGGCTATCCTTGATCCATGTCCTCATCAGCCGTCAGCGCAGAACTCATGCAACCGCTCGCCGAAGAGCGCGCTCTGCTCTGGTGCGTGCTGGTGTCGATTGCGTTGCACGCGCTGGTATTACTCGGCATCTCCTGGGGGCCCGCGCCGGCGCCGCCGGCGAAGACGCTGCTGGTGCTGACCGCAACATTGGCGCCAATCGCGGCGTCGCATGCACCGGTGCAGACGCCGCCGTCGAAGCTCGCGCCGCAACCACCTCCCGACCCGGTTTCGGCGACGCGACCGGCATTGACCAGACCGGCTTCATCACCCGCGCCGGCGGCGCAAAGCGCGGCGCCGGCCGAACCGGCAAGGGCTCCACAAGCTGAGTCCGCGACTACGGCGCTCGGTTCAGCGGCTTCGAGCACGCAGCCTGCTGCACCGGTCCAGGCCAAGGCGGCACCCCAGCTACCAGCCGGCGTCCCGACCGAGGCGGGCGCCAAGTCCGGGAATGAGGCGGATACGGGAACCTTGGAGCAATACCGTCTGGCATTGATCGTCGCAACCAGGCGTTACAAGCGCTATCCGGCAATTGCCCTGGAGAAGGGCTGGCAGGGCAGGGTGGAGGTGCGCATGGTGATCGGCGCCAACGGCATGGTCGCCAGCGCCTCGATCAAGACCGGCAGCGGCCACGAGATCCTGGACAATCAGGCGCTGGACATGCTCAAGAAAGGCAAGACCACGGTGCCCATTCCGGCCAGCTTGCGCGGCCGCGAGTTCAGTATCGACGTCCCGGTGATCTTCAACTTGGAGAGCCCGAATTCCTAGGCAGTGGCGGCGGCCTCGCGCGGCGCGAACGCGACCACGTGGTCGACATCCAAACGGATGCCGATGCGCTCGCCGATGGCATGGTTGTGGTGGCTCGGAACCAGGGCAAGCACGTTCCTGCCGCTTTCCAGTTTCAGCGTGTAGAGGATTTCCGCGCCGCGAAAGGCTTTATGCACAACCTCGGCCTGCATGCCGCTCGCATCGTCGTGGATGATGTCGTCCGGACGCAGCAGGATGTCTACCGTGCAGCCCTTGCCGCAGACATCGCAGCCGATGCCGCACGCCTGCGGGATGTCGCCATTGAGCACACCCAACTCTATGCTCACCTGTTGCCCGCTCAGTACCGTCGCAGGGAGGAACACGCCCTGGCCGATGAAGTCCGCGACGAAACGGCTGACGGGGCGGTGATACAGGTTGTATGCGCTGTCCCATTGCCTGATCTCGCCTTCGTGCATGACGCCGATCTCGTCGGCGATGGCAAACGCCTCATGCTGGTCGTGTGTGACGATAACGGCCGTCGTATCGGTGGACTTGATGATGTCGCGCACTTCGAGGCTGAGGCGCTCGCGCAAATCGACGTCGAGATTGGAAAAGGGCTCGTCCAGCAAGAGTAGGTCCGGTTCTGGGGCGAGCGCCCGGGCTAGCGCCACGCGCTGTTGTTGCCCGCCGGAGAGTTCGTGCGGAAATTTTTCGCCCAGGCCGGATAAGCCAACCGTCTGCAGCAGCACATCGACGCGCCGGCGGCGCAGTGATGCCGAGATCCGATGCAAGCCGAAGGCGACGTTGGCGGCGATTGAAAGATGCGGGAACAGCGCAAAATCCTGGAATACCATGCCGATGCGGCGCTTCTCCGGCGGCAGCACGCAGCCCGCGTCGCTGACCAACCGGCCATTGAGCCATATCTCGCCGTGGCTCAGAGGCTCGAAGCCGGCGATGCAGCGCAAAACAGTCGTCTTGCCGCATCCGCTCGGGCCAAGCAGGCAGCCGATTTGGCCCTTTCTGAGCGAAAATGACAGACCATTGACCACTTCGTGATCGGTGTAGGACTGATGGATATCGCGCACATCCAGGAGCGAGTCGGCGCGGGGCATTTCAGAATGCATGGCCCCATTATATCGCTTGTAGACTTATTGCGAATGATTCTTGTTACAATATCGCATTGCACCCGGGAAGGGCGCGCTCAGCTGCCGATTCCATCGGACCCAATACATTGAATCTATTAAGTTTCTTCGCAGGTATGACGACTTCCCGGGGGCGCGCGCCAGGCTCGTTGGACGTAATCGCGCTCATTGTGGCCCTGTTCTTCATCCTGCCCATCGCTGCAGTGGTATTCAGCGTTTTCGCGCCCGGCACCGGGACCTGGTCACATCTGGCATCAACGGTGCTGCCCGAATACATCGGCAATACACTGTGGCTTCTGGCAGGGGTGGCCGCGGGCGTAGTCGTTCTCGGAGTTGGATCAGCCTGGCTGGTGAGCATGTGCCGCTTTCCCGGAGCAGGCGTGTTCGAGTGGCTGCTGGTACTTCCGCTGGCAATGCCAGCATATGTTAGTGCCTATGCTTATACGGATTTCTTGCAGTTCGCCGGTCCCGTGCAGTCCCTTCTGCGCGAGGCCACCGGATGGCGCGCGCGCGAATACTGGTTCCCGGAAATCCGTTCACTCAGCGGCGCGATGGCGATGTTCTCGCTGGTGTTGTATCCGTATGTCTATCTGCTCGCGCGCGCGGCCTTTCTCGAAATGCCGGTGAGCGCGTTCGAAGCCGGGCGCACGCTGGGCTATGGTGCCTGGCGCGGGTTCTACCGTCTGGCCCTGCCGCTCGCGCGTCCCGGCATTGCCGCCGGCGCGGCGCTTGCACTAATGGAGACACTCGCCGATTTCGGCACCGTCTCCTACTTCGCCGTTCAAACATTTACTACCGGCATCTATCGTGCGTGGCTGTCTCTGGGCGACCCGGTTGCGGCAGCGCAATTGGCCACGTTGATGCTGACGTTCGTGGCCGCAATTCTCGTCCTCGAGCGCGCCAACCGCGGCAGTTCCCGCTTCTACAATCCCGGGCGGCGCAGCCGCATGTCGCCCTATCGCTTGCATGGCGCGAAAGCGTGGGTGGCGGTTTGCGCGTGCGCTTTGCCGGTGCTGCTTGGATTCCTGCTGCCGGCAGGGATCCTAGCGCGCATGGCATTCGCGGAGGGGGATGCGCATTTTTTCAGTCCGCGCATGCTCGATCTCGTTGCGAACAGCTTCACGCTGGCCGCAATTACCGCGGCCGCCGCGATTTTTCTGGCCGTGATCATGGCCTATGCAGGGCGCACGGACCGCGGAATTCTGGTGGTCGCAGCACACCGTATCGCGGGCCTGGGGTATGCGATTCCCGGCGCTGTCATCGCGGTAGGCATTCTGGTGCCGGTTGCCCGATTGGACAACCTGATAAACGAATGGATGACCGGTGCGTTCGGCAAGGGACCGGGACTTCTGCTGACTGGCAGCATCGTGGCCCTGATCTACGCGTATCTGGTGCGCTTTCTCGCTGTCGCGCTGCAAACAGTGGAGGCCGGCCTGTCCAAAGTGACGCCCAGCATGGACGACGCGGCGCGCGGCCTCGGATTTTCGCCAGCCAGGACGCTTTTCAAGGTGCACGTGCCCATTGTCCGGGGAAGCATGCTTACCGCCGCGCTGCTGGTGTTTGTCGACGTGATGAAGGAACTGCCTGCCACCATTGTCATGCGGCCGTTCAATTTCGACACGCTTGCCGTGCAGGCATACAATTTCGCCTCCGACGAAAGACTGGCGGAGGCCGCTACGGCGTCGCTGGTAATCGTCGCGGTCGGGTTGCTGCCGCTGTTTCTGCTTTGCCGCGCCATTGCCGCAGGCGGCCGAAAAGAGCGTTAGCCGCGCTTATTTGTAGCCGGCACGATCCGATATCCGTTGCGCGACCGGCTGGTTCCTGCCTAGTTCGCTTACGTGCAGTTGATCCGCCTTGAATTTGCCCAGCGATTCGAGTTCAGCATTCCTCACCCGCACCGATGCGACTACCGGCCATTCGTTGTTGCCGTCGGCGAAGTAGGCTTGCGCCTCATCGCCGGCAAGGTACTCGAGGAATTTGATTGCGGCCACCTTGTTCGGCGCGTGCCTGAGCATGCCTCCGCCGGAGATGTTCATATGCGCGCCGCGGTTGTCCTGATTGGGCCAGAGCACGCCGATCCTCTCCATCATTTTCCGGTCTTCGGGTTTGGCCGATCGCAGCAGCCGCACGAAGTAATAGGTATTGGACAGCGCCAGCTCGCATTCGCCCGCAGCTACCGCTTTGATCTGGTCGGTATCGCCGCCCTTGGGGTCGCGCGCGAGATTGTCCTTCAGGCCCTTCACCCATTGCTCAGCTTTGGCCTCGCCAAGGTGTGACACCATGCTGGCCGTGAGCGAAAGCATGTATGGGTGGCTGCTGGAGCGCACGCATACCTTGCCTCTCCACTTGGGGTCGGCCAGATCTTCGTAGTTCCTGATGTCGCCCGGCTTGACCGAGTCCCTTTTGTAAACGATGACGCGCGAGCGTGCGGAAAAGCCGAACCAGCGGCCGTCCGGATCACGGTAGGCCGCCGGGATGCGCGACTCCAGTACTTTCGATTTCAGCGGGGCGAAAATGCCGGCCTGTTCGGCGCGCCACAGTCGGCCCATGTCGACGGTGATGAAGACATCCGCAGGGCTGTTCGCACCTTCATGCTTGATGCGCTCGAATAGCGGGTCCTCACCGCCTTCGATACGATTGATCTTGATCCCCGTCTGCCGGCTGAAATTGGCGTACAGCGCTTCGTCGGTCTGATAATGACGCGCGGTGTAGAGGTTGAGTACCTTCTCGTCGGCCGTCGCCGCTGCCGGGATGGCAAGCATGCAGATGTAGGCTGTGTAGATCATTGTGTTGAGTAGACGCCGCATGGTTTTTCCTTTCAATTCATAAGTTATGTACCTTTCGTATTGTAATACGAATGATTCCTATTTGCAATAAGTATGGAATCGCACCATCCGCCGGTGCTGTTTGTCGTTCGCTGGTGATGGTTAGGATAAACAATGTGGGCAGCCAGTCCTCCAGGGATGGGCGCTATGACCCCCCGGGGGGTGACAAACTACGCTGCCTGGGCGAAGTTGCGTTGTCGCTTCAACGAATTCGCAACAGTGCGTGGATCAATCGAACCGCTAGTACATTGCAATGACGCGGCGCGCGCCGTTGTAACGCCGCACCCAGTAGTCGGCACGCAGGCTCTCCACTCGGACCTCGCCGCCGCTGGTGGGTGCATGGATGAAGCGGTCCTCGCCCAGATAGATGCCGACGTGCGAGTTTTCGCGTCGCTGGGTGTTGTAGAAGACCAGGTCGCCGGGTCTCAGCGCGCCGCGTTCGACCGCTTGGCCGAGGACGCTAAGGTCCAAGGTATTGCGCGGCAACGCCAGACCGGCTCCTTCGCGATACACGTATGCGACGAGGCCGCTGCAGTCGAAGCCGGTCTGCGGTGACAAGCCGCCCACCCGGTAAGGCGTGCCCAGATACACCAGCGCTTGCAAGGCCACGCGGCTCGCCCTGTCGGTTGCATTGATCATGGGTGCGGTAGCGGCCGCAGGCTCGGGTTCGGACTCGGACTCGGACAGGCGCACTGAATTGGCTGCGCATCCGCTCAGGACCAGGCCAATGAAACCAATAAGAAACAGTAGATTATGCTTTCGCATTAAAGTAATCTAGGAGATATCTAGAAAAAAGTAAAGGCGATAATATACTTGACGGGACTTGATTCTTCGAGTAAGATTGATTTATCTGCTCAGGAGTCGATAAAATGTTTAAAGAAATCAATAATCTAATCCAGTTTGAGGAAGCCTTTCCAAATGAACTGGCGTGCATCAATCATTTTCGGGCTATACGCTGGCCTAATGGAATGTCCTGCGTACATTGCGGCTCTATGGAGCGCGTCTACGATCTGAAAATGGGCAGGCACAAGTGCGGTGATTGCAAGGGCAAATTCACCGTGCGTCATGACACGATTTTCGGCGATAGCAAATTGCCGCTGCGGACGTGGTACCGGGCGATCTTCCTGATGACCTCGCACAAGAAAGGCATTTCAAGCCATCAGTTGGGCCGCGATATTGGCGTTACTCAAAAGACTGCGTGGTTCATACTGCATCGAGTCCGTGAAGCAACGCTCATGACCGGCTACGAAGAACCGCTGAGCGGCACGATTGAGGCAGATGAACTATTTGTCGGCGCTCGTGCTAAGTGGAAACATGCCGACAAGGGAACATCAAAAGGCAGCGGCTACGGCGATAAGAAAAAAGTTCTTGGTCTGCTACAGCGCGGTGGCGATCTGCGGCTGATGCACATGCCACAAGGCGATACCCAAAAGACTTCTCCCATCACAGCAATGCAGCGGGCGCTCCGTTCAAACATTCGGCCAGGTTCCGCTGTACATACTGACGAAGCACCGCACTACAAATGGATGGGCAATATGTACGCTCATTCTTTAGTCAAACATACGCTAGGCGAGTATGTGCGGGGTGACGTAACCACGAACCGGATTGAAGGCGCTTTCGGACACTTCAAGCGCGCCGTGCATGGCGTTTATCACAAGGTATCCGATGAACATTTAGACAAGTACCTGCAAATGTTCGCTTGGCGCTGGAATCGCCGTGAAATGGGCGAAGGGGGGCGGGTGAATGATCTGCTCCAATCGACTAAAGGTCGCAGGTTGACCTACAAGCGATTGACGAGGAAAATGGAAGGATGAACGAAAGGCTGTTCCATTTGCCCTTACCATTCAATGAGGCGATCAGGCAGTTAGCGCCAGCGCCCAAGGTAGCGGCCCGTCCGAAAGTGAAGAAACCCGAGGCGGGGAAATCGCCTCGGGCCAGCCACGCTAAAAAGCGCAGCAAATCACGCTAATAATTGTCGGCAAATGATCTGCATCTGATTACCTCCTTTCCGAATCAATCCCTTCGGATTGGGGCGCAGCGAGCGCAGTAGGGATGAGCGGCAAACAACACCGCGACAAGGAGACCTGTGATGTTGACGCATCACAGGTCTCCGGCTTTTAGGAGCCGCACTTTCCCGTCTTTTTCCTCCTTGAAACGCCCAGACCTTTTGCCTGATGCTATGGCGGCATAGAGCGTCGATTGAGGAATATCCTGATTGAAATGGCGTGGAACCTTGCTCATAAGTTCTGTTGAACTAAGAGGACGGTCATGCTGACTCAGAACCACGGCAATTTTTTCTTCGGTTGTGAGTTTTTGTTCTTTGTTAAATATCACTGCCGGTCCGCTGCCGCTTGAAACCACAGTTGAGGTTGAAGTCGTCATCGCCGTAGAACTCGTAGGGATAACCCCGTAAACGTGCACTCCTCCATACGACGTATTTGGCAGACCTGAAGTGGAAACGGCAACGATTGAGTTGAGGTTGAGAATCTGGCTTTGAATCTCTCCCACTCTTTTTTGCAATTGGTCGCGCTCCGCGATTAGGCGCGGAAGTAGCACCTTTGCGGCCTCGGCTGCCTGCCGCATTATCCCTTCTGGGGTGTCGGCATTAATTTGGACGGGTGGATTTTTCGGATCGTAGGCCATTTGTTCCAGCTCACTTGGAATGAATGACCAGTACTGTAATGTATATTATTGCCAAAGTAAAGAAATATTGACGCTGACGAAGTGCCACCAGTGGCCATGCCGGGCGTTAAGCGGATACTTCGTCACCACCTGATTTGTGCGCGACAAAACCGGATATTCTCAGTTCATGCCTCTTCCCGCAGATGACCAGCTCGAGTCGGTGTTCGGTGCCGACGGCGCGCTGAGTCGCGCCATTCCCGGCTATCGCGTGCGCCGGCAGCAAGTCGAGATGGCACAGGCCATCGCCCAGGCAATGCGCGACAACAGCCTTCTGGTGGCCGAAGCCGGCACCGGCACCGGCAAAACGTTCGCCTACCTCGTGCCGGCGCTGCTTTCGGGCGGCAAAGTCATTATTTCTACCGGCACCAAGAATCTGCAGGACCAGCTTTACAATCGCGATCTGCCGACAGTGCGTGAGGCCCTGCAGGTTCCGGTCAGCACAGCGCTGCTCAAAGGACGCGCCAATTACGTCTGCCACCATCACCTCGAGGGTGCGCTCGCCGACGGGCGCTTCGCCAGCCGCGAGGACGTGGCGCATCTGCACAAGATCGCGCGCTTCGCCAAAGTGAGCAAGACCGGCGACCGCGCGGAACTCGCCGACGTCCCGGAGAACGCGTCTGCCTGGCAGTCGGCGACCTCGACGCGCGAGAACTGCCTGGGCCAGGACTGCAAGCAATACACCGAGTGCTTCGTCATGGCAGCGCGGCGCGACGCGCTCAATGCCGACATCGTCGTGGTCAATCATCATCTTTTTTTCGCCGACGTGATGCTCAAGGACGAGGGCATGGCCGAACTGCTGCCGGCTTGCAACGCGGTGATATTCGACGAGGCGCATCAGTTGCCGGAAACGGCGACGCTGTTCTTCGGCGAGAACCTGAGCTCTGGCCAACTGCTCGATCTGTGCCGCGACACATTGGTGGAGGCGATCGCCGGCGCCGGCGACGTGCCGGCGCTGCGCCCGGCCGTGGCCGCCGTGGAGAAAGCCAGCCGCGATGTGCGCCTCGCATTGCCGCTGGATATCGCGCGGCTCGCCTATGCGGCGGCGACGGCGAAGCCAGCGTTCAAGGATGCGCTGCTCATCCTCGAGGACCAGCTGAAACTACTGGCGAAGCTGCTGGAGACGCAGGCGCAGCGCGGCGAAGGCCTGGCGAACTGCTGGCGGCGCGCGCTCGATCAGCACGCGCGGCTCGAGCGCTGGCTCGACGCCGATTCCGAGGGCATGGTGCGCTGGACCGAAACCTACAGTGCCAGTTTCCAGTTGAATGCGGCGCCGCTGGACATCGCCGAGATCTTCCGCAGGCAGTTGCAGGGCCATCCGCGCGCCTGGATCTTTACCTCGGCGACCCTCGCCGTGAATCGGGATTTCACCCACTACACCGGCGAGATGGGCCTGGATGATGCGCGCACCGCGTGTTGGGACAGCCCGTTCAATTACCCGGAGCAGGCGCTGCTGTATGTGCCCGAGGGGCTGCCCGCGCCAAACGACGCCGCGCACACCGCGGCGGTTGTCGAGGCGGCTTGGCCGGTGATCGAAGCCAGCCGCGGCCGCGCGTTCCTGCTGTTCACGACCCTGCGCGCGATGCGCCGCGCGCACGAACTGCTGCAGGAGCGCTTCGGAACGGAAGGCGTGGACTACCCGTTGCTGTTGCAGGGCGAGGGTACCCGCAGCGAACTGCTCGAGCGTTTTCGGCGGTTGGGCAACGCGGTGCTGGTGGCGAGCCAGAGCTTCTGGGAGGGCGTGGACGTGCGCGGCGAAGCGCTGTCACTGGTGGTGATAGACAAGCTGCCGTTTGCGCCGCCCGACGATCCGGTGCTCGCCGCGCGCATCGAATATCTAAACAAGCAGGGCAAGAACGCGTTCATGGAGTACCAGTTGCCGCGCGCAGCAATCAGCCTGAAACAAGGCGCGGGGCGCCTGATCCGCGACGAAAGCGATCGCGGGGTGCTCATGATCTGCGACCCGCGGCTGATCAACAAGCACTACGGGCGGCGCATCTGGAAAAGCCTGCCGGCGATGCGGCGCACGCGCGTGCTCGAAGAGGTCACCGATTTTTTCACCGCCGCTCCGGTAGAATAGCGGCGGTGAAATGACATGGATATCCTCGTAACAGGCGCGGCGGGTTTCATCGGTTCGACTCTCGCGCTGCGCCTGCTGGCACGCGGCGACCGCGTCGTCGGGCTGGACAATCTCAACGACTATTACGACGTCAATCTGAAACAGGCGCGGCTGGCGCGCCTGCGCGCCTGCTCCGGTTTCGAATTCGAACGCGCCGACATCGTCGACCGCGAGCGCATGGCCCGCTTGTTCGCCGAGCGCAGGTTCGATGCCGTCATGCACCTCGCGGCGCAAGCCGGGGTGCGCTTTTCGATCGAAAACCCCGGCGCGTACGTTGACACCAACCTGGCCGGGTTTGCCAACGTCATCGAAGGCGCGCGCCGCTCCAGCGTCGGGCACTTCGTATTCGCTTCCTCAAGCTCGGTCTATGGCGCGAACGCCAAGCTGCCGTTTGCCGAGGACGACAATATCGATCACCCGGTGTCGCTCTACGCGGCGACGAAGAAGGCGAACGAACTGATCGCGCACAGCTACGCCCATCTGTACCGCCTGCCTTGCACCGGGCTGCGCTTCTTCACCGTGTACGGTCCGTGGGGGCGGCCGGACATGGCGCTGTTCAAGTTTACGCGCGGCATCCTCGCGGGCGAGGCGATACCTGTGTTCAACCGCGGCGAGATGGTGCGCGACTTCACTTACGTGGACGACATCGTCGAAGGCGTACTCAGGGTGATAGACCGGCCGGCACAGCCGGACCCGAAGTGGACCGCAATTGCGCCGACGCCGTCGAGCAGCAATGCGCCCTACCGGATTTTCAACATAGGCAACAACCAGCCGGTAACGCTCATGCGATATGTCCAGGTGCTCGAGCAGTGCCTGGGCAAGAAAGCGCAACTGGATCTGCTGCCGCTGCAAGCCGGCGACGTGCCCGAGACCATCGCCGATGTGTCGAGACTTCAGGCCGCAATTGAGTTCAGTCCGTCCACACCGATCGAAACCGGCATCGCGCGCTTTGTCGAATGGTATCGTTCGTATTACAAAGAGTGAGCGCGAGCGCGCCGTTCTCCTGATTCTGGACCAACAACCATTGGGGATAATATGAAGGTACTCATCACCGGCGGCGGCGGATTCCTCGGCTACCGATTGGCGCAAGCCCTGCTCAAGCGCGGCACCGCTGCCGATGCGGACGGCAAGCAGGCGGCCATTTCGCAGATCGTGTTGCTCGACACCGCTTTCCCGGGCGAGACCGACGCGCGCCTGAAATGCGTGAAAGGCGATTTTACCGATGCTGCGCTGCTCGCCGAGACCATGGGCCGGGATACCGGCTCGGTGTTTCATCTGGCGGCGGTAGTGAGCGGCGGCGCCGAAGCCGATTTCGACCTCGGCATCAAAGTGAACCTGGATGGCACGCGCGGCCTGCTCGAAGCCTGCCGCAAGCAGGCACGCCCGCCGCGCTATGTCTTTGCCAGCTCAGTGGCGGCATTCGGCGGCGACTTGCCGCCGGTGCTGGACGATTCCACCACGCCCAATCCGCAGACTTCCTACGGCGCGCACAAGGTCTGCGGCGAGTATCTCGCCACCGATTTCAACCGCAAGGGCTTCATCGACGGCCGTTCGCTGCGGCTGCCCACCATCGTGGTGCGCGCGGGCAAGCCCAATCTCGCCGCGTCTTCCTTCGCCAGCGGAATAATTCGCGAGCCGCTGAACGGCGAGATTGCATCGTGTCCCGTAGGCCCCGAAACCGGCGTCTGGCTGCTCTCGCCCGGCCAAGTGGTCGATGCCTTCATTCATGCGCACGAACTGCCGTCCTCTGCCTGGGGCGTCAGTCGCGTGGTAAATCTGCCCGGCATCACTGCCTCGGTGGCGCAGATGGTCGACGCGTTGCGCAAGATCGCCGGCGACAAGGTCGCTGCGCGCGTGGAATGGAAGCCGGATGCGCGCATCCAGGCCATCGTAAAGACCTGGCCGGCGCGATTCAGCACAGAGCGCGCGCTGAAGCTGGGGTTTGTCGCCGACAGGGACGTCGAAACGGTGATTCGCGATTACATCCGCGATCAGGGTATCAAGGATTAGAAAACGACTGCGCGACGACCCGATCAGGAGTCTCCCCATAGCAACCACCACGGGTCCTTCTTCCCCGGTGACCCTTTGAAATAGGCACTGTCGGGAAAATTCTTGCGCATCACGCGGTCGGTGTCATCGCGTAAATCGGTCATGCCCAGGGCATCATAGGCCTTCACCATGATGAACAGCGCTTCCTCGACGGCTGGCGCCTGCGCGTAATTCAGCAGTGCGTACTGCGCGCGGTTCGCCGCCGCGACGTAGGCGCCGCGCTTCATGTAATAGCGCGCCACGTGGACTTCGTTCGAGGCGAGCGCATTTACCAGATACTTCATGCGCGCGATCGCATCCGGCGTGTATTTGCTGTTGGGATAGCGAGTGACCAGTTCCTTGAATGCGTCGAAGGATTCGCGCGCGGCCTTGGGGTCGCGCTCGGTCAGGTCCTGCCGGCTGAGCCGGCCCAACAGCCCCGTATCCTCGTTGAAATTGACCAGGCCCTTCAGATAGTAGATGTAATCCACGTTGGCGTGATTCGGATGCAGCTTGATGAAGCGGTCGCAGGCGGCAATGGCCGACGCGTGCTCGCCGTCTTTGAAGTAGACGTAGGCCAACTCGATCTGCGCCTGCTGGGCGTAGCGGCCGTAGGGGTAACGGGCTTCGAGTTTCTCCAGATACTTGATCGCGTTGGCATAGCCGTTATTCGCAATCTCGTTCTTGGCTTCGGCGTAGAGTTTTTCGGCGGTCCAGCCCGACGTTTCGTCTTTCACGTCGGGGAGCAGGCCGCAGGCACATAACAGCAGGGCGAGAATTACCGCTAAACTACGTTTCATGATGGCAGGCACAGGGATTAAGGAAACGCAAAATTATAGCGCAGTCGAAGGCCACGAGCGGAATGTTCCAGCCGATTGTGCCGGAATGCGATTGGACCAGGCTCTGGCGCGGATGTTTCCGGAACATTCGCGCAGCCGTCTTGCCGCCTGGATCAAAGAAGGCCAGGTCAGACTGGATAACGCAGAGGTCGATGCCAAGCGCAAGGTCTGGGGCGGTGAGCACGTTTCGCTCGCGCTGCCGCCCGAGGCGCGGGACGCGGCCGCCGCGGCCGAGGCCATCGGGCTCGATATCGTGCACGAGGATGCGGCCTTGCTCGTGCTCAACAAGCCGGCCGGGCTGGTGGTGCATCCGGGCAGCGGCAACTGGCAGGGTACGATGCTCAACGGCCTGTTGCACCATCACCCGCCGCTTGCCGGCATCCCGCGCGCGGGCATCGTGCATCGCCTGGACAAAGACACCAGCGGACTCCTGGTCGTGGCCAAAACGCTGGAAGCGCAGACCGACCTGGTGCGGCAGCTGCAGGCGCGCACGGTGGCGCGACATTACTTCGCGCTTGTGCACGGCGCGGTGGCGCGTGCCGGGACGGTGGACGCGCCCATAGGCAGACACCAGACGCAGCGCACGCGCATGGCGGTGACCGAGCACGGCAGAGCGGCGCGCACCAATTTCCGCGTGCTCGAGCGCTTCGCCGGAGCGACCCTGCTCGAATGCAGCCTGGATACCGGGCGCACGCACCAGATCCGCGTGCACCTGCAGTCGATCGGCCACCCTTTGGTGGGCGATCCCGTCTATCGCGCCGGGCGCGGAACCGCGCCGGGGCCGCTGGCGAGTTTCAAGCGTCAGGCGCTGCACGCCTACCGCCTCGGCCTGGTGCATCCGGTGAGCGGCGCGGCCATGCAGTGGGAAGCGCGGTTG
>ORMF010947333.1_pt1 | contig 29270 bp, 22 predicted proteins | sample 1779871 | NCBI WGS metagenome assembly ORMF01 (sample SAMEA104232316, study PRJEB22302) | groundwater metagenome | biome: forest; feature: aquifer; material: groundwater | place: USA | collected 2011-08-07 | depth 5.4 m | reverse complement strand
TGGACCACTACCTCGACGTGGAGTACGACCTCTCGCAAGTGTTCTTCATCGCCACTGCGAACGTGATACACACCATCCCACCCGCGCTCCAGGACCGCATGGAAGTGCTGCGGCTGCACGGCTACACCGAGCAGGAAAAGGTCGAGATCGCCAAGCAGTTCCTGGTGAAGAAACAGATGCTGCAAGCCGGCCTGACCAGCAAGAACCTGCAGTTTTCCGACGAGGCGATCAAGGACATCATTCGCTCCTACACGCGCGAGGCTGGCGTGCGCAACCTGGAGCGCGAGATTGGAAACGTCTGCCGCAAAGTCGCCCGCAAGGTGGTGAAAGAAGGCGCGGGATACTCCGTTACGCTCACAGGCGAGAACGTCGGCGACTTCCTCGGGGTGCTGAAGTTCCGCGACACGCTGGCGCACGAGAAGAGCGAAGTCGGCCTGGTCACGGGCCTGGCCTGGACCGAAGCCGGCGGCTCCATCCTGAGCACGGAAGCGACCGTGGTGGACGGCAAAGGCAAGCTGACGCTCACCGGCAAGCTGGGCGATGTGATGCAGGAATCGGCTCAGGCCGCGATGTCGTACATACGCTCGCGGGCGTCGCGTCTGGGTTTGCCGCGTGATTTCTATCGCAATATCGATGTTCACATCCACGTACCCGAAGGGGCAATTCCGAAGGATGGCCCCTCGGCGGGCATTACCATCGCGACTGCGATTGCCAGCGCTCTGAGCCGGATTCCCGTTCGCCGCGATCTCGCCATGACCGGTGAAATCACGCTGCGCGGCAAGGTACTGCCCATCGGCGGGCTGAAAGAAAAGCTGCTGGCGGCGCATCGCGCGGGACTATTCGAAGCCATTTTGCCCAAGGAAAACGAAAAGGACGTGGCTGAGGTACCGGAAAATCTGCGCAGCGCAATGAAGCTGCACTTCGTCGAGAACATGGATCAGGTGCTGGCGCTGGCGCTGGAAGGGCCGCTGCCGCAAATTTCTCCCGAGGCTGAGACGATTGCTTCGATTACGACTCCGACTCCGCCGGCGGGAGATATTCCGACGGCACGACAGTAGACAGCAGCTTGCGCTGCGCTGGAATCCCACTCATCGCAAAGTGGGCGACGAGTGTCGCCGCGCGGTTGAGCCTAGTCCTAGAAAAGGCTACGATTCAAAGCGGAGAAGGGAGAACCGGCCATGCAAGTCAATCTACCCCCCGACCTTGAAACGCTAGTCAACAAACGGCTTTCCAGCGGCGGTTATACCAGCGTCGAAGATGTCTTCCGCCGCGCTCTTGAAGCTCAGGACGCCGAGGAAAGCTGGACCGACGAAGAACGGCGGGCCTTGACGGCCCATATCGAAGAAGGATTTTTGCAGGCCGAGCGCGGTGAGCTAATTGACGGTGCTCAGGCCCGCCGTGAAATGCAGGCGATGAAAGACAACTGGCATCAAGAGCGTGCCCCCAAACCGCGCTCCTAAACAATGAGCGCCTATGCTCTCACGCCGCTCGCCAAAGCCGACATTTTTGAAATCTGGTCCTACATCGCCGACGAAAGCGAGGAGACCGCCAACCGCGTGGAACAGGCGATCTATGATGCTAGTGCGTTTGTTGCCGAGGCTCCCATGCGCGGCCATTCCCGTTCCGACCTCACCAGCCGTTCGCTGCGTTTCTGGACGCTCACCCGTTATCCCAACTACACCGTTGTTTACCGGCCCGAGACGTCTCCCCTTCAGGTGGTCGCCGTTCTGCACGGGAAAAGAAATATACGGCGCATCCTGAAACGGAGCCAATGATTTTCCACTTGATTTTGGGTGGCGCAGCGGTTCACCGCTGCGATCACTGGCTTGTTTTCAGAGCCGGCTTTAGCCGCTGACGTAAGACTGCAACGCGGAAGAATGCTTTTTCCGCAGCCTGCTAGAATGTCGCCGCGATGGAGTCCCACTCATCGCAAAGTGCGCGATGAGTGGGGCTTCGATCACTCCGCCAACTCCGGCTACGGGTGATATACCGACTGCACGGCAATAGAAATTAGTGTTTGAGTGGTAATGGTCAATAAGGGCTCGCGGCCGCGGGCCTTTTTCTTTGGCAGCGATCACCGGCTAAAATAAAGTAATGGGAATCCAGTTGAAAGAGACTGCTGGCCTCGTCATCGCCATCGCGGTGGTTGCGCTTCTGCTCGTTGAATTTCCGGCCTACCTTCTGTTTTTTGGGATCAGCGTTGTCATCGGGCTGGTCATCGCGGGAGGGCTTACGCTGTGGTACAGGCTGCACCCAATTAGAGACGTTGAAGTCGAGAACAAGCGGCCGCTCGGCCTGTAACCCAGTTCTCGGTTCTCAGTTCTCAGTGGTGTAACATTGGCCTCCGGGCACGGTTTTGAGCAAACCCATTGATGCGTATCCTCTCCCGATTCCTGCTCTCGGCTTCTGACGCCGCTCATTTCCCTCCGCCGTCTCTACCGGAAGTCGCCTTCCTGGGCCGGTCGAACGTCGGGAAATCGAGTGTCATCAACGCGCTGGTGGGAACCAAGCTGGCGCGCACCAGCAACACTCCCGGACGCACCCGCAGCATCAACTTCTTCGAAATCCGCCGTGCCGGCCAGCCCAAGCCTGAGTGGCTGTTCACGGACCTGCCGGGATACGGCTACGCCAAGGTGTCCCGGGAAATCTCGCAGGACTGGGCCCGGTTCGTGGACCCGTACCTGCACCAACGCTCCAGCCTTACGCTCTGCCTCGCGCTGGTGGATGTGAACGTGCCTCCCCAGGCATCCGACCGTCAGCTGCTGGAGTTCCTGGAGGCGGCCGGACGGCCCCATGTCATCGTCGCCACCAAATGCGACCGGCTCTCGGGCAACGAACTCCCGCGCGCGCTGAAGACGCTGGGGCAGGAATATCCCGGGGCCACCATCCTTCCATTCTCGGCGAAGACCGGGGCCGGCAAAGACGATCTCTGGGGCCTGATCCGCCGTTCCTTGTCGAAGGCCCCGGCGGTCTAAACTTCTACCAAAATCTGCCGATCAGAGGAATGGAGAGCGCTGTTTGGAGGCAGCTTACAGGTGGATCCCTACGTCTCTGCTGAACAACCGGACCCAAGGCCGGACTCCCGGAAAACCGACGACGGCGCCAGCTACCTTCGGCGGCTGAAGGCGCAAACGGAAGGGGAGGAACCATCCAGCACGGCCGCGAGCGCGGGCCCCACAGCTCTAGCACCGCAGAACTCATTCGCCGGCAAAGAGCGGCGCCGCAGTCCGCGTTTTCGGTGTGCCGGCAGTGCAGAGTTCACAGCCGAAGGCAGCAACGTGCGCATGTGGGGAACTCTGACTGACATCAGCTTGCGCGGGTGCTATGTCGAGATGAGCACAACATTTCCCGTTGATACGCGGGTCGAACTGGTCCTGGAAACCCTGGGGATCAGGTTTCGCGCTCGGGGCACGGTTCGCATCTCGTACCCGTTCCTGGGCATGGGGATACTCCTGACGGAAATCGCACCCGACCAGAAAGTGCTTCTGGAGGGGCTCCTCTCCACGCTAGCCAAGACCACCACCGTCTCCAACCCCGAAGTGGCTCAGGACAGCAGCGCCGCTGAAACCCTTGTGGCGGCAGACCCGATCGCCTTCCTCAATGAACTCAAGCGGTTCTTCGACAGCAAGGCGCTTCTCTCCCGCGAAGAGTTCTTGCGGATCGCCAAACGGTGCCGGCGATCCTGAGTCCCCCATACCGACCCGTTACTCCGGTGACTACGTTCAGTCGGCAGAAGCCACGGCCGCGGCCTTTCATCCGCTATGATAAAAAGATATGGCCAAATATCTTGTGACCGGCGCCGCCGGGTTCATCGGATCATCCCTGGTGCGCGCGCTCCTGGACCGCGGCGACGAAGTGCGGGGTATCGACAACCTGGCCACCGGCAAGCGCGAAAACCTGAGCGAAGTCTTGCAGCGGATGGATTTCCGCCAGGTGGACATCCTCGACCTGGATGCCACACGCCAGGCTTGCGAAGGCATGGACTACCTGCTCCATCAGGCTGCGATCCCGTCGGTTCCGAAGTCGGTGCTCGACCCGCTGGCCAGCAACCGCGCCAACGCGGACGGCACGCTCAACGTGCTGGTGGCGGCGCGCGATGCCCAAGTAAAGCGCGTGGTGTATGCCGCTTCGTCGTCCGCGTATGGCGATACGCCGACGCTCCCGAAGCACGAGGCGATGACTCCCAACCCGATCTCTCCTTATGCTGTCGCCAAGCTGACCGGCGAGTACTACATGATTTCGTTTTACCGGTGCTATGGGCTGGAGACGGTCAGTTTGCGGTACTTCAATATTTTTGGGCCGCGGCAGGATCCGTCTTCTCCCTACTCCGGTGTGCTAGCCAAGTTCAGTTTGCAAATGCTGCGCGGCGAGCAGCCCACGATTTTTGGCGACGGCGAGCAGAGCCGTGACTTTAACTACATTGATAATGCCGTCTCCGCCAACCTGCTGGCCTGCTCGGCTCCGGCTGCGGAGTGTGCGGGACGCATATTCAATATCGCTACCGGGCGGCGCGCCACTCTGAACCAGACTTTTGAGTTGCTGAAACCGTTGACGGGCTACACCGGAAGCGTGAAGTATGCTCCGGAACGTGGCGGAGATATCAAACACTCGCTCGCCGACATCGCGCTGGCGCAAAAGCATCTCGGATACAAACCCCGGGTGAGCTTTGAGGAGGGGTTGCGTCGCACGGTGGAGTGGTATAAGACCGAAGCTGTAGGCACGCAAGCGGAAGCCGGACGATTCTGAGAAAGACAGCGCGGCTTTCGGTCGGATCGTAGCACCCAGGGCGCAGCCCCGGAGGGGCGGACCAGCTTAGCCCAGCGCTTCAGCGCTGGGAAAGTAGGACAGAAGGTCAAAGTCCCGGCGGGACGACCCATGCGTGCAGAAGGTTACGACGCCGGCCGCTGCTCTTCCGGGGCGGCTGGAGATTCGGGCCTCCGGGAGTTCTCCCAGGCAATCAGTTCGTTGAGATCGTAGTGGAATGGGCCATAGGACTGGAAGTTGCTCTCGTCGAACAGTCTCTTGACTCCGCAGCCCAGGCAAACCTGATACGCATTGCCCTGGGCGCGCACCGGCCAACTCATCTTGCGGTGCCAGCAGCCACGCAATAAGAATAGCGCGACCCCAGCCAGGCCGGTCGCCATCGCTCCGGCGGGCCACAACCAGTTGGATTTCTTCGACTTCTCGGGTCTTTCCTGCTCTTCAGGGTCGGCCACAGAACTGTTAACTCCTGGTTCAAGCATAGGACGAACTGGACGCTAGAGCAAATCAGTTGCCAGTACCCAGTTGCCAGTTGCCAGTACCCAAGTTTCGGAGAGTTTGTTTGAAAATTGGCCTCTTGGTCTGACTGAATACATCCCCGGTCACTGGCAACCGGCAACTGACGGCTGCTATCCAAAGGTGCCACCCGCCCCTGTACCATCGGACATTGCGGTATGGGCCGGAGGACATTACCCTTAGAACTAGAGTGCGTGGGTTTGCCGGGGCGAACCACGGGCCATAAGTGAGTCCGATTGACAGCCGGCAGGCCGGGAATACCATTGATAGGTAGTTTCACGCTCTCAATCCCGGCATGAGTGCCAATCCAACCCGCGTTGACTGGGAAGCGCCACCCGCTGCCGAGCCGGGCTTTCCACTGCAAGAAGGGAATCGTGTACTCGAGTCGCTCGCGCGGCAGGAAGCGTTGCGCGCCCTGCTGGCCTTCTCCGACCTTCATGAGCGGATCCGGAATCGCCGTGCGGAGGGTACGGCGTCTGCCTCTGATGTCGATTTGTTTCAGACCGAACGCTTCGTCCTGGATGAGGTGCTGCAACTGATCTGCGACCGGGCCTTGGCGATCACGCAGGCCGACGCCGTACTGGTTGCGCTGGGAGAAGGATCTGAGATCGTCTGCCGCGCGGCAGCCGGGTCGCTGCCGGTCGAGCGCGGCGTGTCCCTCCCGGGCGAATCGGAGTTTCTTCAGGATTGCCTGGACTCAGGGCGGATCCTGCGTTGCGACGACTGCGGCGTGGACGCCCGCGTGGACCTCGATTTTTCTCGCCAGATCGGAGCCCGCGCCACCGTTCTGGTTCCGCTGCGCGGCCAGCGCGCTCGCTTCGGCGTGCTACAGGCGTTCTCCAACGTTCCCTACGCTTTCGGCGATGATGACATTCGCTGCCTCGACCTGTTCGCCGAGCTGGTTCTTTCCGCGCTCAAGCCTGAGGATCAGGACCGGCGGCTGAATTGGCTGGCGGATGTGGTGGATGAAGTCCTGTACCCGAAGCCGGCGGTAGCGCCGCAGGGGACAACCGGAAACCTGGAGAAAGAAATCCCGCCTCTCGCTCCTGAGCCGCACGTCTTGGCGGATGACACTTCCCTTCCCGAGACAGCAAGTGAGTTGTTGGACGGTGGCGTGCGATCTGAAAGTTTCGCAACCTGGGATTTCGCGACAGAAGCGCCGCAGACCCCGGCAGAAGAATTCCCCGCCCCATCGTTCCTGCCACGTTTGGCCACTTCACGAACTCCGAATCCGGGACTGAGTGTGGTGCTGGTCCTGGTCGCGGTCGCTGCTCTGTTTTCGGCGGGTGTGTGGTTTGGCATGCGGAATCGTGCGACGGAAACCACAACAACTGCGAATCCACCGCAACCTGCCGGCGCGCACCCGGCGCCGGTTGCGAGCACTCCGGCGGCCTCCGATCATCTGATGGATCCAGTGAAGCTGGAAGCGGGGGCGCCGGCCGTCTCTTCCGCAAGCGAAAGCAAGTTGGCGGTGCTGCCGAAGGTCACCGGCATTCGCCACTGGTCAACGCCGATGGGCAGCACCGTGGTCATTGATATGCAGGATCAGGCGCCCTACGAAGTGCATCGCCTGATGTCTCCCGAGCGTATCTACTTCGACCTGCATGACACGGCACTGGCGGCGGAGCTGGAAGGAAAGACGATCGACATTGGCGACGTTTCACTGACGCGCGTGCGGGTGGCGCAGCCGGTCTCGGGCGTAACGCGGGTGGTGCTCGACACGCGTGATGGCTCGAATTTCTCGGTAAGCATGGAGTCGAACCCGAACCGCATGGTGGTTGAACTCCGCGCGAACGACCGGGTGCTGGCAGCGAATCGCGCCAGAGTCCCCGCTGTCGAAGGAACCACGTCAGCGAAAGCGTTGTCATCGCTGCCGCTGAAACCAGAAGACGATCAACTGCGGGCCACGGCTGGCAGGTTCCGGATCGCGCTGGACGCTGGGCACGGCGGCTGGGACATGGGCACCGTCGGACGCAACGGATTGCTGGAGAAGGATCTGGTGCTCGATGTAACCCGGCGGCTCGGCAAACTGCTCCAGGCGCGGCTGGGGTCGGAAGTGATCTTTACGCGCACCGGGGACGACTACCTCGCGCTCGATCAGCGGGCTGACTTTGCCAACCAGGCACAGGCCGACCTGTTCGTTTCGGTACACGCGAACTACAGCAGTGCGGCATCGGCGCGTGGCGTGGAGACTTACTACACGAATTCGTTTGCGCCGCCGGGATCGCGGGAAATCGAAAAGCGGGAGGGTGTAACCGTTCCGCAGGCGACTCCTGTAGCGCTCTCCGCCGGAGAATTGCACGACAAGATCGAAGAGTCACGGCGTCTGGCGGCCAGCATCCAGAGGTCTCTCTACGCGACGCTGGCGGCAAACAGCCCCGGCATTCGCGACCGCGGCGTCAAAGACTCGCAATTCCTCGTGCTGACCGGCACAACTATGCCGGCGATTCTCACCGAAATTTCTTTTGTCAGCAGCCCCGCCGACGAGCGTAATCTGCAAAGCGAAACCTATCGCCAGGAGATCGCGGAAGCGCTCTATAAAGGCATCGCGCGCTACGAAGCGGCCTCGCATCGCGTCAAGATGGCCGAGGTGCAGCAGAACGCGCCGCGGCGGTAAGCAAACCACCCACGCTGGCACAATCGACAAAATTACGGGCGCTCTCGCATCCGGTGCTTGCGCACCGCCCAGGATAACTATGCCCTTGACAGAGCCTTCGCTCTTATCGAGGGGCAGGCAGTTCCCTCGATTTTTCCACAGACGCTCACGCTTTTGTCTTGACACCAGGCTGTAACTTGCCTAATCTTTCTCCTCAACCCAGCCGGAAGATTTTGATCTCCGATTTCTCCGAGACTTCCCCGCTGGGCTCTTCCCTTAAGTTCGAGCACTCCGCTTGCCGTTGTGTCTCTGTGTGCACAGCAGCGAGGTGAGTTGCGCCGAAGACTTGGGAAGGATCGTCATGAAAGCTCTGCGCGTCTGCTTTGGCCTTGCTGTCACCTTTGAATTTGTTGTGCTGGCAGTCCTCGCATCCTCTGCTCACGCGGACGCCGTTTGTGGCAGAACTTGTGCGCCCGATCCCACGTCTCCCGGGTATGGAAATACCCTTGCTGCGATGACGTCCGCGCCGAACCTTCGCGGGGGGAAGAGTGTGTACCATTCTGTCGCCGCCGCCTCCCATGTCAATGCAGCGGGCTTTAAAGTGGCAACTCAGGCGGGAAGCCAGAGCTATAGCTACGCCGTCCCGGTTCTGAGCCTGCCAGGACGGGCAGGGTTGGACTTAAACCTGACGCTTCACTACAACAGCCGGATCTGGGACGTAGACTCGGCGACCAACACGGTTACATTCAATCCAGACCGGGATTCTCCCAGCTACGGCTTTCGTCTCGACTTTGGCTTTCTCGAATTCGACTCCACCCATTCGAAGTACATCCTCGTGGAAGGTGACGGAACCAAGCGCCAGCTGACCGCTTCGGGCTCAAACTACGTTTCGACCGATAGTTCGTTTATTCAGTACACGCCTGTCTCGCTTACGCTCTACTACAAGAACGGAACCCGTGTCTTTTATCAGGTCTTCCCAACGCAAGCCACCCTGTACCAGCCCATCAAAATCGAGGACACCAACGGAAATTACATTACGATCACCTATCGAACCGATACTTGGGCTACAGGGGGCTTAGAAATTGACACGATCACCGATACGGTCGGGCGCGCCATCACTTTCGGCTACGATCCCACGTCTCACAGCCTGACCAGCGTATTTCAGGGTACAACCACCTACCTCCAGCTTTTCTGGAACACGTCCTATACCTTCAACTACGCTTTCACTGGACTCACAGTCCAGAACAGCCCCACGAGTGGCTCGACGCTGCCGGCGGTACTTGACCACTGTACCCTTGGCAATGGAACTGGCTATTACTTTACCTATGGAGACTGGGCACTCATCAACCGGATCGATTTCAAAAGCTCATCTGGAAGTCTCCGAAGCTATGTAAGCTACAACTTTCCTTTAGCGAGCACGGCTCTTTCGGATGCCCCCACCTACACTACGCAAACCGTCTTCGACGGCGTTAACGCTCCCAGCTGGCAATACGCGGTCAGCAAGACGGGGCACGTCGTCAATTGGATGACAGTTACGGACGTCTACGGAACGGTGACGAAGACCAGCCTGGGCAGCAGTCTGGTCAGCAGTATCACCATAGCGCCGAGCGGAGGGTCCGCCCTTCGGACCTCAACCAATACATGGAGCTCTGGTAACAATCCGACTCTCTCCAACGTGGTCACCACGCTCAACGACTCTGGCGAGCAGTTCAAAAACAGCGTATCTTTACGACGCCAACGCAAATGTGAAGGAAGTTCAGGAATACGACTACGGTCTGGTCTATAGGCGCCGGATGGTAACGACCTACAACACCAACGCCAACTACATCAACCTGCATATCCTGAATCTGCCGACACAGATCAACCTCTATGACGAAACCGGCGGTACTGAGGTCCTGAAAGCCCGGACCGACTTAGCATACGACGAGACGTCACTACAGTCCTATGCCCCGGCTCCAACCCAGCTGGATTCGACCGTGACGGCCTTTCGTGCCAACATTACTACCTCCAAGCGCTACGAAGACCCCACAAATCTCGCCACTGCCATTTCGCGCACTTTTGGATACGATGTGGCCGGGAATCGGGTCACGGCCAGTCTCGACTGCTGCAACCAGCGGACATGGTCCTATAATTCGTCAACGAACTATTCCTATCCAGTCACCATTACTTCAGGCCCAGTGGGCACACAACTTTCCGTCAGGGAGACCTACTTCCTGGAAAGTGGGAACATCCAAGTCTTCACCGATGAAAACAACCAGCCGACGACCTACTCCTACGATTCCTCGTACCGTTTGATCGATGTGCTCCGTCCAGACGGGATTCACTACGGCACAAGCTACGATGACGCCGCCGTGTCTCCCTCCGTCACCTCGACCAGCCCTACAGATTCCGCCAAAACGGCCGTTACCGTCACCACCATGGACGGGGCCGGCCGGGTTATTCAACAGGCCGCGAAAGACGGAACTGGCGTAGTCATCAGCGTTGTCGACATAACCTACGACAATCTCGGCCGCCGTACCCAGGTCAGCCTCCCGCATGCCTCGGGAGCCACGCCCAGCTACACGACCACAGTCTACGATGCCATCAGCCGCGTGTCGCAAGTGATACCGCCCGATGGCTCCCAGTCATCGAATTTCACCGGGTATGCCTACAATGGAAGCAGCGTAACCGCTACGGATGCTGCCAGCAAGCAAAGAAAAAACGTACGGTGATGCTTTTGGACGCGTCATTCGCGTTGATGAGCCCGGAGGCAGCCCTGCAAGTGGCACGGTTACGATTACAGGCAGCGAGCAGGTGTGCCCTAGTGGATGCGGTGTGGGCGGCCCGCTTTACGACGATGGCTTCGTCACTCTGGGAGTCAACGGCGTCTCCTCTCAGACGGAATACATGCAAGGTTCAACCTCGCAGACTGTGGCCGCCGCTCCGGTTGCTGGCTTCAATGCCAGTGCAGCCGGCGTGACAGTGTCCCGCGCCGGGAGCACGATCACGCTTACGTCGATTGAGTCTGGCGCCGATGTTAGCATTGCCTTCTCGGTGACGTCTCGCACGACATTAAGCCGATTTTTTGCCCATCCTTCCTTTTCTGGCAGTCCGTCCTCCGGATCACTCACGGGCGGCTCGGATACGGTCGCGAATCCCTCGCTCGCAGCTCCTTTCATCACCTACTACTCCTATGACGCCATGGGTCACTTAGTCCAGGCGAAGCAGGGACTCCAGGTGCGCAGCGCTACATTCAACGGCGTGGGCCGCCTTATCTCGCAGCAGACTCCCGAAGCAGGGCAGGTTACATTTTCCTACGCAGCAAGCTGCAGCACAGATTTGAGCAACGCCTGTAACCGTACTGATGCACGCGGCGTGATCACCACCTACACCTATGATGGCCTGAACCGGCTGAAGACCGTCGGCTACAGCGACAGCACTCCAGGTGTGACCTTCAACTACGACGCCGGCGGCGCTGCCGCCTTCGCCTTGGGGCGGCTGACGAGCATGGTCGACGGGACGGGTTCGGAGACCTACAGCTACAACCAGCTGGGTCGCATAACCAACGTGGCCGAAGTGGTGGGCGCTACGAACTATAATGTAGGCTACAGCTACAACTACGTCGGTGAGACCAAGACCCTTACCTACCCCTCCGGACGAGTGGTCACACAGGCGTACGATGCGGTTGGCCGCATGAACCAGATTTCGAGCGGTGGCACCAACTACCTCACCGTGCCCGCCAACGGCCTTACGCCAGCGGGCTTGCCCACTGCCATCAACTACGGCAACGGCGTCGTCGCGACCGTCGGTTACAACGCCCGCCTGCAGCTCTCCTCACTCGACTACGCCAAGGGGGCCACTGACCTCTTGAACCTCACCTATAACTACGACCAGAACGTTGCGGGTAACATCGTTAACAACGGCCAGATTCAGGGCATTGCCGACACTCGCGGCAACGCCTACAGCACCAGCTATACCTATGATGCACTGGGACGAATGGTGCAGGGGCAAACACTCGACTTGGCAGCGGCAAACACCTGGAAGCTGCAATGGACCTACGACCGCTACGGCAACCGCCCGACCCAGACCCTGACCGGCGGCACTATCAGTGTCACCCAGCCACAACTCACGGTGAACCACGCCACGAACCGCATCAGCACCTCGGGCTACGCCTACGACCTGGCGGGCAACATGACCAACGACATCCTCCACGCCTACGCCTTCGATGGCGAAAGCCGCATCAAAACCGTCGACGTGGGCCAGACGAACAATTCCACCTACTCCTACGACGGTAAGAGCATGCGCGTAAAGAAGGTCGTTGTATCGGGCGGCACAACGACCACTACCGTGTACATCGTTTCCGGCAGCAAGGTCATCGCAGAGTATGTGGGCGGAACCCTCAGCAAGGAGTACGTCTACTCCGGCAGCCAGTTGCTGGTGACCATTGCCGGTAGCGCGGTTACATACCGGCACCCCGACCACCTGACCGGACGGTTAGAAACCGACGCCACCGGTGCCGTCACCCGAACGTTTGGCCAGTTGCCCTTTGGCGAAGTCTGGTATGAAACAGGCACCGCCAGCAAGTGGAAGTTCAATACCTACGAACGCGACTCAGACTCAGGACTGGATTACGCCACGTTCCGGTACGACTCTTCTCGCCTTGGCCGGTTCATGACTCCAGACCTGCTAGCCGGAACGATTACTGATCCCCAGTCGCTCAACCGATACAGCTACGTGGGAAACGATCCGCTGGATCTGACCGATCCGCTCGGCCTTCTCCAAAGTGTATGCGGCAAGACCGGTCCTTGTGGCGATGATGTATTTGAGGATGGAGGATCGGGTGGCGGTGGTGGTGGCGCGGGGCCCGGGGGCGGCCAGGGGCCTGGCGGGGGCGGCGGCATTGCGAAGCAACTGGAGAAACTACGTAAGTTGATAGACCCAAAGTGTCTCGAGTTTCTTAACAGCAATAACCTAAACGCACTCGATACTATTAAGCAAATAGTAGACAACGGTTTGTTTGGTACGACAACGATTGATCCCGTCCAGCAAACAACGACCACTGGTCCGAAAGATATTTCTTCTGGGCTAGGAACTGTATTTGGAACTACGACCACTACGACAACAACATTTATCAACAATGGCGATGCCGGTCTAGTTCCGGGTCAAGCGATAACCATCAATACTGAAGGGGCGTACTTTTACGATAAGTTCAAAGACGTGAAGCTCACTACAGATCGCGGGAAGATCAAGGGAGGAATAGAAGCGGCACAGCTATTTATCCTGTTGCATGAAGTCGCCCACAGTACACAAGTGCTAGAGCATGACGCCGGCGATCAGAATCTAGTGAATAAGAATGACAAGAAGCTTGAAGAGAAGTGCGGAGACACAATCAAGAAATTTGGGAAGGATTAGAGCTGCTATGAGGACATCGAGCATTGTGCTGTGCACGTTGCTAATCTGTTATTGCCTGTATGCTCAAGCGCAGCGTGGCATTGTGCATATGGAAGCCCCCACTTATCCCAATGTAGCGCAGTGGGCTCAAATCCAGGGGAAGGCGACGCTATCGGTCATGATTGGCACGGATGGAAAGGTGCTCTCCGTCTCCGTAAAGGCAATCCAGGGGAAGCCGCTCTTTGGGGACGAGGCAGCCAAAAACATCAAAACTTGGATTTTCACTCCAGCACCAGGAGAGACAACCCAGGAAGTAGTGTACGACTACAGGCTGATTGAGAAGGCTATTTTCCCGTGCAGCTATGTTGTGCTGGAATCGCCTCAACATGTGGTTATCCAATCAACCGTCCCTTACCCTGACACCAAGTCCCGCTGAGGTGGCCCACTTCTCCCGACTTGCCGGTAACGGGTGGCCCAGGTCTGGCCGTTTTCGAGACCTGGGCCCACCTTGGAGGCTGGTAATCTTCCGCATTCATGTAACTCGTTTCCGCTGTTTCGTTTGAAAAACACAATACATACATAGATGTACTGACAAATTAGATAGTACAACATGTTCCACGTGGAACATATCCGCACATTTGGCGGGTGGCTCGCGCGATTCTCCACCCAGGTCACTCTGTCCCGCCCACTCCGCCATACTTCGAGAGCCACTTCAATTCTTGCCGCACTTTGATTTTGCCGTGCCAGGGATTCTTGCCGAGTCCGTGGCCTTCGCCGGGGAAGATCAGCAGCTCGCTGGGGATGTTGAGTTCGTGCAAAGCGCGGTCGAGAAGATAGTTCTCGAGCACCGCCACGCGGACGTCGTCCGCGCCTCCGACCATGTGGGTGGGGGTGCGAACTTTGTCGATCTGATAAATAGCGGCCTCGCTGCGATAGCGGTCGGGGACTTCCCAGGCATGCCCACCCATAAAATAGACGTCGTCGAAGCCGGTGTCGTCGTTGCCCCAGTTTGCGATGTGCTCCACGGCACCGGCGCCGGTCACGGCCGCCTTGAAGCGGGTAGTCTGCGTGATCAGCCAGTTCGTCATGTAGCCGCCGTAGCTGTAGCCGCCTACGCTGAGGCGATTCGGGTCAGCGATGCCGTCTTTCACCAGGGCATCCACACCGGTCAGAATGTCCCGGCCCGGCTTAGAGACGATCTCGGGTACAATCTGTAGCGCGAATCGGTCGCCGTAGCCGGTCGAGCCACGATAGTTCGGCTCGAACACCAGCCAGCCCTCGGTGGCGGCGAGACGGTCCCACTGATACCAGTCAGCCTCGAAGTGGTTGCCGTCGGCGTCCTGGGGCCCGCCGTGAATGAGCACCAACACAGGCAGGTTCTTCGCTTCAAATTTTCCCGGCGGATACATCAGCATGCCTTCCACGGGCGTCCCGTCGTCGGAGGTCCAGCGATAGGGCTTGGCCTTGGGCAGGTCGCGCTCGGTGAACAGTTTGTTGAAAGAGGTAATGGGCCGGGCCTGCATCAGCTTGTCGGGGCCGGCGGCGATGTAAACTTCGGTTGGCCGCTCGATCGCTGAGTATAGGAACGCGATACGCGAGGATTGCACGGTCGAAGCTGGGATCTCGTAGGTTCCCGCCCATCCCTCGCGCTTGACGATGGCCGCCTTCGGATTAGCCTGCGATTGAAGCTGCACTTCGGTTCCCATCCGGCATGCGCACAGCACGGAACCATCAGGCAGTGGGGTGTAGTGAACCACCTCGCCCTTGTAGTCGGCGAACCAGCGTTGGACTTCTCCGCTCGCGGTATCGATCCAATACAGACGGGGCTGAGGATCCTGGTACTTACCTTCTACCGAACCGAGGCTGGTCCGGAAGAACAGGTGACGACTGTCCACCGCCCATTCCAGATTCACTTCCACCGCTTCGTTGCGCGTCAGACGACTGGGCGACGCCTCAGCTGCGCCGCTGGTCAGATTGACCAGATAGATTTCGTACTCTTCGACCTTTTCGTTGCGCTCCGAAACGGACGTGCCCATAAACGCCAGCCGGCTGCCATCGTGAGCGATTGCCAATTGCTCGACCCGCTCCGGCGTGCGCGCGACGATGGCTGCTCCCGGCGTGGCTCCGGAGTCTTTCTCGCCTTCGGGAGCTTCTTTCACACCGAGCGCAGCGTGACGAGCCAGGGTCTCGTCGAGGCTGATGCGGAAGATCGCGTCACCACGCTCATCGCTGCGGAAGCGGATGACGTCCTTCCAGTCTTTCTTGTGCGCATCATTTTGATTTTTGGTCCAGGGCTGGCGGGTCGCGAAGTAGATTGACTTCGAGTCCGGGGCCCAGGCGAAGGCGTGTACTTCGTCGTCGCCGGAAGTGACGGCAAATGCTTCTCCCCCATTGGGAGAAATCAGAAACAGTTGCGAGATTTCTTTTTCCTTATCGCCTGCATCTCCTTCTTTTCCGCCTGCGCCCTTGCGCTCGGAAAGAAATGCGATCCATTGCCCGTCGGGCGACCATTGCGGCGCGCTGTCGTGGCCGGACTGCGTCAGTTGGATCAGGCTGCCGCCATTGCCGGAGATGCGGTAGAGCCACAGGTCCGAGCGATAGATCTGCTGTTCCCAGTCGGCTTTCTCGGTGTCGAACACGACGGAGCTGCCGTCGGGAGAAACTTTCACTCCGCTGAAGCTGACGGAGTTGAAGAATTCATCGAAGGTGAGTTTCGGCTTTGCGTCCTGCGCAAAGAGCAAGACTGAAGCCAGAAGTGACCCGAGGACAAAGATTGGTGTGCGCATAAGTTGAGAGAAGAGAGGTATACACTGCGGGCGTTGGATGTGGCAAACGCAGGCGCTGTTCGCTGTTCGCTATTCGTCGTTCGCTTTTCGCTTTTCGCAAAACCATTTGGAGTGACGAAAGCGGTTCGTACCCCAGAAGGCGAATCGCGAATAGCGAACGACGAACAGCGATCAGGGCTTCATCCCCGCCAGCGTCTCCAGGTCATCTTTCAGCCCCAGATATTCCCAGCGCTGCAAGGCGATCGGAACGTTGCCGTTGAGCCAGAGGAAATCGTGAAAGGCCTGCAAGTCAAACTTGTCGCCTTGCTGACGCCGGGCTTCGGCCAGGAAGCGCAGGATTTGCGTCTTGCCGATCTGGTAGGAGATGGCTTGCCCCGGAGACGACGCGAAAAACGCTGCTTCAGCGTGAGCGGTGTGCGAGTCCATGGGGACGGTCTTCTGCAGGTAGTCGGCGGCCTGCGCGATGGTGAACTCGCCCAGCGCCAGCTTCACGTCCACTTCTACGCGCAGCGCGCGCAGGCGCACCATGTTGTAGATGATCTCGCGCGAGCGCGGGCTGTTGTCGAACAATCCAGCCTCGAGCATCATCTCTTCCGAGTAAAAGCCGATGCCTTCGTTCGCTCCGGAATCGTAGTAGTGGCGGCGGATCGGATCGGGGTGCGCCCAAGAAAGCGCGAGTTGAAAGTAGTGGCCCGGAACGCCCTCGTGCACAATTCCGGTGCGCGGGTCTTTGGCGTCCGCCAGCGCGAAGTATCCGAGATCGGAACTGGGCGGATCGATGTAGCGGACGCAGTTTTCCTTCAGGCGGCTCGGGGATGTAAAGTCATCGGCCTCGCCCACGCCTTCCAAAGGTTTCATGTACCCGGGCATTGGCCGCAAGGTGTAATGCTGCATCCAGGCCGGCACCGACAAGATGTGCCTGTCTTCCAAGTATTGCCGGATGGCTTCTTCATCGTGGCGTGCGCGCGCGATTTCTTCTTCGATAGACGAAGGAATCCGCAGTTCGGGCGCGCCGAGGTTGCGACGCTCCTCGTAGGTTTGGAACGACACTGAGCGGGCCCACTCGTTGCGGCCGATCTCCAGAAGCTGCTGAGGCGAATATGGCAGGAGTGCGACATTCTTGAGGAAGAAAACGTAGCCCGCGGGCCCAATCGCGGTTTTCGACAACATGGAAGCCAGCCTTCCGTTGAGCCACTCCCGGTAACTTTCCAGCGCCTGAACAGCGGATTCCGCGGCGGTATCGATTTGCTTCTGCGAGTTCGCATCCAGGAGAGGTTTCAGCTCGCGCACGGAAGCGAGCAGACGCGAACGCACGTCCTTCAGCTGGTTCAGGGACAACTCGGCAAATGGGCGCACCGGCTCCGTGAGATTCTTGCGAGCGCTTTCCAGGATTTTGGACGTGGCACTCAAGGTGGCGACGATGTTCGCGCCGCGCTCCTCAGAAAATGGCGGCGGTTGAAGTAACAGATGAAAGTATGCCCCTAAAGTCTGGTCAAGATAGAAGCTAGGGTTTCGTTGCCAACCACGCGAAATATCTAATTCCCAGTGCGCCCGGGCGTTAGCGGAACCGATGAGGCGGTAATCCACCTGGCGAGGCACGGGCCACTTCGAAGCGTCAATCGCGTTCCAGCGGCGATCGAAGTTGGCAACCTGCTTCCGATAAGACTCGACCGCAGCCGGAGACCAGTCCGGGACCCAGCCGGCGGGGCGATCGAGACGGGGAATGTCATCGGTCGAAACCGGCATCTCGGCAGCGCGCCATGTCCAGAAGTCGCGGGCCAGATCGTCGAGAACGCCGGCGTGCACAACTGGCACGAGAAGGATGGTTAGCGACGAAACACACAGCAGGCGAAGGATCTTCATATTCAAGGTCAGTCTGCTTTTCATGGCGCGGGCTGAGCAGTTCGCAGCGCGTCATCGAGGGGCTGGTTGTTGCGCAGCGGCTCGGTCTGAACGCGCCAGCCGTCGTCATAGCTGCGAAATCCGACGATGGATCGGTAGCGCACTCCGCTGTCGTACAAGGCGCTGCCCACATCGTTCATCGCCACCCAATGCCAGAGAAATTCCACGTCGGCAAAGTTGCCGGCCTTGCTGATTCCGGTGATGTCCACCATTTCGCGTCGCGCCACCTGGATCGGCACCAGGGTTCCACCATGGGTTGATTCGGAGACCAGTAACCGGAAGGTGTCGACGCCATGCGGCGACAGCAACACATCCCAGCAGGGAGGGGGATCGACTCCGGGAGGGCATTTCTGCTGTGTTCCTATGATCCATCCCCGGCGTTGCAGGACGAGCGAATCGGGAGAATTGAAATCCTTGTTGGAGACAATGCCCGTCTTGAGCCAGAACACCTGCGGGGCTTTGAACTCGTCCGATGCGGAAATGAGGTCCGCTGCCAGGCGCCGGGTAAGAAAATCGCGCGGAGAACAGGCCGGCGCCAAACACAGCACCATTGCCAGCAGGAGTGCTTTGAGGGTCCCCATGAACGATTACTGTCGCGTGAGGATTCTAACCAATTGCGCTCCCCGGCGTGGAAGAAAAGGGCGGGCGGTGATCTGCCCATCAAACTGGCGGGACCAGCGGCCGGGGAGCGCCGCATGGCACGCCGGGCAGTTGCCCTCCGGCGTCAGACGATATTCCTCGATCACGTATCCATAGCGCCGGATGAGCGTTACGCCGCAATGATGGCAGGGCGTGTCTTCCAGATCACCCACCCGGCCAGGAAGATTACCGGCATAGACGTAGCGCAAGCCGGCTTCGCGTCCGATGGCGGCCGCGCGCAGCAGGTCTTCGGCGCGCGTATCGTCGGGCGACGTCATCTTGTAATCCTTGTGAAAGGCCGTGACGTGCCACGGGATATCCGGCGAGACGCCGCACAGGAACTCCGTCAGCTGCCGCAGTTCGTCGTTGGTGTCGTTGAAACCGGGAATGAGCAACGTGACGATCTCCAGCCAGATTCCCATCTCGTGCAGGCGGCGGATGGTGTCGAGAATTGGTTGCAGGCGCCCGCCCAGCTGGCGATAATGGCGGTCATCGAAGCTCTTCAGATCCACCTTGTAGAGATCAATCCAGGGACGCAGATACTCCAGCACCTGGGGAGTGCCGTTGCCGTTGGAGACAAAGCCGGTCAGCAGGCCAGCCTCTCGCGCCGCCCGAAAGACTGCGACTGCCCACTCGCTGGTGATCAGAGGTTCGTTGTAGGTGCTGACGAGCACTTTCGCGCCCTGGGCCAACGCATCCTGCACCAGTAATTCAGGAGTGGTCTCGAGCGGCGGGGAAACGGCATTGGGATCGCGCAGCGCCTGCGATGTCACCCAGTTCTGGCAATACGAGCAGTGCAGATCGCAGCCCAGCATTCCGAAGCTGTAGGCGAGTGCTCCGGGATAAGCATGGAAGAACGGCTTTTTCTCGATCGGATCACACTGCACTCCGCCGACGTAGCCCCAGGGAACGTAGAGCGTTCCACCGCGGTTGAAGCGAACCTTGCAGACGCCGGGTTGTCCGTCGGGAATCGGGCAGCAGTGTCCGCAGGAGTAACAGCGCACGCGGTTGCGATCGAGCTTCTCGACGAGGTGGGAATCGGCCTCTCGAACGCGCTCATCCAGGATGTCGCGGAGGGTGCCCACGAGTCCATTCTACGGCGCAGGGAAAGGGCCTGTCAGTGACGGGACTGACTTACTTTGCCGCATGGCGCTGGCGGAGCCAATCATCGGCTTGCTGCCGGGCCGCAGTGACTTGCGCGCGAGTCATCTGAGTGGAGAGCCCTTCCAGCCGAAACTTGCTGCCGTCATCGCCCTGAGCCAACGCCAATGCCGACCAGAAGTACGCCTTGGAAAGGTCCTTGGGAACTCCTCGCCCAGCCCAGTAGTACGCGCCTAGTGTGGCTTGAGCGCCGACGTGTCCCTGATCGGCGGCTCGCTGAAACCACTGCACGGCTTGAATATCGTCCTGTGGAACGCCCTCCCCGTTGTGATAGCGGGCGCCCATGTCCCATTGCGCATCCGCGTTGCCCTGCTCGGCGAGCGTCCGCACGTCCGCGGGCGTTTTCGGCTTGGGGCTCGGGTTGACCGCGCTTTGGGTGGAGGCCATCGGCTGGCCCCTCGCGGGCTCGGGCTTACTGAGCCAGCGTTTCTCGATGGTGGGGGCCAGCACATACCCCAAGGCCAGAGCCACCATGGCAACTGTCAGCGCCAGCAGTAAGAGATGGAGAAGGCGAACCGGAACTCCCTTCAGCGGCTCTTGCGCTACTCTCTCCGGCTCCCACAGGGCCTCGCGAATCGTGTGCATCGTGGGATCGGTCTCCACCGTGGGCTGCGGCAGTTCGCTGGTCTTTGCTTTTGCCTCCGGCGGCTTGACCACTTCCGCTTTTGCTTTGGGAACGATTTCGACCAGCCGGTCCAATGCTGTTTCGTGCACTTCCGCGAAGGCCCTTGGATGCGGCGAGAAAACCTCGAGCAGGCCGACCACCCGGAAGTCGGAAAAGATGGGAGCGGCCAGGATCGAGCCGATCCCCAGCATCCGGCAGGTTTCGCGATCGACGCGCGGATCGTTTTCCGCGTCCTCGCACGCCACCATGTGGCCGCTGCGGACGCATTCTCCAGAGAGTCCCTGCTTTACGTCCACCGCAGTGCCCAGCGGCAGAGCGAGCTCACCGGCGCATGCCCGGCAGATCATCTTGTCGTCGGTGAGAAAAGCCAAGGCCGCGCCGCTCGCTCCGGTCAGACTCAAGGCGCGTTCGGTGATGAGATGAAGGGCCGCATCGAAGTCGTGGCCGGTGGCGCGGACCTCGCGCCGCACCGCCTCCACCGCAGATAGCATTCCGCTCAGATCCGGAACCGGGGCGGGAACAGCGGACTGCAAAGTCGGCCGCGGCGCGGGAGGCTTCTTTTCCACGTGTCCGGAAACTTGCCCGGTTCGAGCCGCGTAGTTCGTACGGGCAATCAGCAGATTGACGAAGAGCCATTCTTTCAGCAACCGTTGCGAGCTGTCCGGCAGTCCGGAAAATCGGATTCCTCCCCGCCCAGCGCCGTCGCTCCACACCACTTGGCCGGTGCCATGAATGTAGGCCCTGGTTTCGGGCAGATCGAGGGAGAGACTGACAGACCGGTTTACTTCCAGCCGTGCGCTGGTCTGAACGGCGAAGCCGTCTTCGTTGAGGTCCAGTAACTCGCTCAGATCAAGCACCATCCCGGTACTCGGACCGTTGAAACTGGCGTACACGGGAGTATGGAGTTTGTGGCGAATGCGGCGCCGGCGCTCGCCGACGGGGCCCCCGGGGGCTGGATCCTGTAGCCTGATAATGCTCAGTTCCATGGGTCAAATCCATGGCCAAAAAGACGCATACATATTAACTCAGCCGTCAATCTGAAGGGAGAAAGGAGGGCCGCAGGGGTAGGGTCTAGAGATTGGCTGCCAGATACTGGACGTCGCTCTGGGCTTCGGTTTCAAGGACTTCCGGCGTGGTCAGCACTCGATCCAGCGCATCGGCCAGGACGACCGGAAATTCCGAAGTCACGAGGTTGACGTCCAACTGAAGGCCCCGTTGGCTATACACGCGATAAACCACCAGCGCGCCGCGCCGACGGTTCGAGGTCGTAACCAGGTCGAGGGTCAGCTTCCACGAGGGCAGGCTCGACATGGAAACGATGTGCGGAAACTTGGTCCACTGGAAGGGCTTGTAGGTTTCTCCAAACCCGAGCTGATCGCCAGACAGAGACTTCATTTGCAGTTCGAAGGCATCGAAATCATTGCTGTCGAAGGCGGCCCGGAGAATGCTGCGCACCTGATCGAAATCGGCGGCTATCTTAAGCTCCTCGACGGCGCGGCGGATGGAAAGATTGTTGATCACGATCTGGCGCTGCTCGATGGTGCGCTGCGCCACGCGCCGCAGTTCACCGAACTCCAGGTAGTTCAGATGCTGGACGCCCAGCCAGATGCCCGTCCCGACCACCGCCAGCACCAATCCCAAAGTGCTGCCCGTGGGCCAGAGCAAGAACAAACTCAGCATCGCGAAGAGCGCGGAGACGGCGTAGAGAACAATTACAACCTGGCGATGAGACAGGCCCAGCTGGAGCAGCTTGTGGTGGATATGTTCACGATCGGCAGTGAAAATCGGACGTCCGCTGATCAGCCGCCGCAGGATGGAGAGCGCGGTTTCCAGAATCGGCAGGCCGAAGGACACAACCGGAATTGCGACCGCAACCAGGGTGGGCGCTTTCTGCGCCCCGGCCAGCGCCAGCGCACTCAGCAGGAAACCGATGAACAGGCTGCCGGAATCTCCCAGAAAAATCGTAGCCGGATTAAAGTTGAAGCGCAAAAATCCCAGAATCGCTCCGGCGAGCGCCACGCTCATCAACGAGCCCAACCAGGAATGGTTGACCAGCGCTACCACAAAGAACACCACGGTTGAGAACAGCGCGGAACCGGCGGCTAAGCCATCCAAACCGTCAATCAGATTGAAGGCGTTCGTGATCGCCACTACCCAAAGCACAGTCAGCGGCAGACCGATGAACCAGGGAAACGCGTGGGCGCCGAACAACACCGGCAGGTCGAGGATGCGCATCCCGCCGAGGAACAGCATGGTGGCAGCAATCGCCTGCACGGAAAACTTCAAATACGGACCCGCGCCGTGGAGATCGTCGTAGATGCCGAGACAAAAAATCAGGCAGGCCGGAACATAAATGCGGAGAAGAGTCGCCGGGGCGAGTCCCTCAAGCAGACGCGGATACAGGAGGGCAAGCCCCAGCCACAGAATCAAACTGAGGGAAAAGGCCAGGAAGATGGCGACGCCGCCGAGCCGGGGGAGCGGAGTCTCATGGACATGCCGACCGTCTTTGGGAAGCGAAACCCAGCCTTTGCGTGATGCAACGTCCCGCACCTGGCGTGTCGCTGCGAAGGACACCACCAGGGAAACCACAAATATCCCTAAAAATAAAAAGGTCAAAATCCGACAATCCTTCCGGCCAGAATTCTTCGCATTTCAAACCGGGTGCGATGTCGCAAAAATCTTGTCCAATTCCAAACGGGAACTTTTCTCTCTTCGATCTTTGCACTATACAACTCGTCGTTGAGCGTGAGCAATGCTTCCCAACCACCAGTCTGTGGAAAACTTGCGACTTGTTCCCAGCTGGTAAACAGTCGGTTGTGGCGTGCGGCGCCGCCGGCCGCCTGTGCTAGACTCGATGTCACGCGTCAACTACAGGAGTCAGGTATGTTTCGGCGGCCCCGCCGTTTCTATTTGCAGAGCTTGCGTCTGTTCGTTTTCGGTTTGCTCAGCCTGTCTCTCCTGGCCCAGACGCCGGTCCCGGGAGACGCTCCGCCGCTGCAACCCGCGAAGGATGCGGCTTCCCCAGAGGCTCCTCGCGCCGTTACCAATTCCACCGCCAAGCTCGGCGCCGGCGACCTGATCGAGCTGAGCGTTTACGGAGTTCCCGATCTCAATACCAAGGCACGCATCGGGAATAACGGAGATGTGTACCTCCCTCTGATCGACTACGTGCACATCGCCGATCTGACGGTGGATGAAGCGCGGGAACTGATCCAGAAACGGCTCGGGGATGGAGGCTTCGTCCGCAATCCGCACGTCAGTATTTTCGTGACCGAGTCGGCTTCGCAAGCCATCAACATGATGGGAGAGGTGAGCCGCCCCGGATCCTACCCCGCCATCGGAGAGCGCCACCTTTTCGACCTGATTTCCGCCGCCGGCGGTCTAACGGAGAAGGCTGGCCGCAACGTCACCATCATGCACCGTCAGAATCCCGATCGGAAGGTTGAGCTGCATTTGACCTCAAATCTTGCTGACGACACTTCGAACAACGTGGAAATCATCCCCGGAGACACCGTCATCGTGTCTCGCGCGGGCATTGTGTACGTGGTGGGCGACGTGGCGCGCCCCAGCGGATTCATGATTGAGGACAACACGCTGACAGTGCTGAAGGCGCTGGCGCTGGCCGGAGGCGGGACTCGTACGGCATCCCTCAACGGCGCGAAGATCCTGCGGCAGACCCCCACTGGCGTGAAGGAAATTCCGGTACCCCTCCAGAAAGTGCTCCGGGCCAAAGCACCTGACGTGGCCATGGTCAAAGGGGACATTCTGTTCGTGCCCGGCAGCGCGGGAAAGGCCCTCGCCTACCGCGGCGCGGAGGCGGCTTTCTCCATGACCTCCGCATTGGCAGTGATCGCGATTCGCTGATTTCCGAGCGGCCCCCGTTCCCCTTCGATTAACCAGTCCCCAGAGCTTCGAGCACGTCGATGTAGCTTCGTGCGGTGCGCTCGCGAGAGAGATGGGAGACGATGTACTCCCGGCCGCTGATGCCCATGCGGCGTCTCCGCTCCGGGTCGGTTGCGAGGGCGCGAACCGCTGCGGCCAGTGCGTCGCTGTCCTCAGGCTCCACGAAGAGACCGGCAGCGGCTTCCTCCACGATCTGGCGAGCTTGCCCGTCGACGGCGACAATCACCGGCTTCTCACATGACATGTATTCCAGGAGCTTGGTGGGAATCACGGTCTTGAACAGCTCGGTCTTCTTCAACATCACCAGACACACATCCACGCCCGCGATGTAGCCGGGGATGCGCTCCCGCGGCTGCTGGCCGAGGAAACGGATGTTGCTCAGGCCGCGCGCGGCGGCCAGTTGCATGATCCGCTCTTTCTCTGCCCCTTCTCCGATCAGCAGGAACATGGCTTTGGGTAATGTCCGCTGTAGTTGCTCGGCGGCGGCAATCAGGGTTTCGAGGCCGTGCGCCATGCCCATAGTTCCGATGTAGCAGATTACGAACCGGTCTTCGGTTCCCGGCGCTTTCTCCGGCGGACACGGACGGAAGAGATCGGTCTCTACTCCGTTCTCAACGATGGAGATTTTCTGCGCGGGAACTTTCCAGTATTGAAGGAGGTGAGCTTTGAATGCCGGCGTCACGACTACGATGTGGTCGCTGCGGCGATAGAGAAATCCCGCAATTGCGCCGAGAGTCCGATGCAGCGCGCTTCCTTCGCTGCCCGCGCCGACGGCGGCCAGCGATTCCGGCCACAGGTCTCGCACTTCGAAGACAAACGGCACGCGCTTCCACCATGCCAGCCACCATCCGGCGAGAGCGACCAGCAATTGCGGTGAGGTGCCAATCACAACGTCCGGCTTTTGCAGGCCCAGCCCGCTGACCGCAGCCGACACGCAGAACGAAGCATAGTTGCGGATTCGCTCATGTGCCTTCCGATTGGGCAGCGGCCAGAGCCAGGTTCGCACCACTCGCACTCCGTCCACGATTTCTTTGTAGAGAAGGCCACGCAGGCGGGAGCGCCACTCCGGCGGAACGACGCCCGTCGGATGGTTGGGAAAGCCGGTGAGAACGGTCACATCGTGCCCCATCCGGGCCCAGTGGCGGGACAATTCAGCCGCGCGCGCCGCGGGCGCTCCCATCTCCGGAGGGAAATATTGCGAAACGTAGAGAATCTTCACGATCAGTAGTAAAGCAATTTGAAAACGCTCTTCTCAATCAGAGCGCGGGCGCGATTCCCGCGCCTCTGGGCGTAACCTTCCCACCGTCCGGCCACGTCGGCAAAGACGTTGTTGCCCGTCAGCCTGGCCATCAGGCGGAGCTGGACGATGTGCAAACGATGGTAGAACGGGCTCGCCAGCATCTTCAGCCGCGTTCCCGATTGTTCATACAGCGACCAGTACCCGGTATCGAATCTCGGCAGGTTGTGGCTCAGAGTCGTCACACCACGATCGAAGAGATCCTTTGCCGAAACATCCGCGCGGGCCAGCCAGAAATCGAACACGCCCCATAGCGCCCAGAGAAATCCGTTCAGGATGTGAGTCGGCGGATCGACCAGATATTCTTCAATCCACAGGTCCCTTCCGTCTTCGAAGAGTACGCCACCCTCAGTGATGAACCGCGTGAGAGGAACGAAGGCGCGCTCGGCCGCCCGCAGATATTTTTCGTGTCCAGCATGAGCGTGAGCGCGCAGAAGAAGCGAAATCCCCTGCCCCTGCGCCAGTCCCGAGTACCAAGGCGCCTTCAGCGTGTCACGATAGTCCCAGTCAAAGTGATGATTCCAGACCCAGAGCCCATGCGAGTTTTGCTCGAGGTTGGCACACAGCCAGTCTGCCGCCTTGAGTGTCTACTGCCAACGAGTGTTGTCGTCTGTCTCGCAGAAGCGGTTGTAGTTCGCGAGCCCCCACTGGGCAATCGCGATCGGGTTGTACTGCAAACCGATTGCGCCGTGATAGTCGAGCATCGGAATGCCGGCGGAGTCATGGTGTCCGGCGTAGTCCGCCTTGTCGTGAAACAGCATGTAGTATTCGCCCAGCTGGTCGGTACGCGCCCGCGGATTTATTTCCGGCACTTCGTGCCAGAAGGTCAACTGGCTTCGTCCGGAACCGAGATAGGCGCGGAAAACGCGCCGGTAGTAGTGCCAGCGGCTGCCAAGGCTCATGGGGATGGATGCCTTCGCACTATAGCACTCGCTCGTTACTCGACTTCCCAGAGCGTCGTGGTCAGATCGTCTTTTTCGACCGCGATGGTCGTCACGGCAAGAAGCCGGGTTGCGTTCTCACCGTCGGGCAAAATGGCGTTGCCATACTGGAAGTAGCGCATCGAGAAGCGGTCTTTCCTCCAGCGAAGCAGCGTGCGCCAATCGCTTCCCTTCCTGGCCACCGCGATATGGACCTCGCGGCCGGTGTTGACCGCGCTCGGCTCGACCATCGTGGAAAAGAAAAGCGCATCGCCCACACGGCAGCCGTAAATGGAAGAGCTGTTCAGCTCAACCACACGATCAAGTCGACCGGACCGATCCAGCCGATACACATGGTTCTTCTCGCAGGGCGTGTCGGTCGAGAGGTACAGCGCATCTTGAGTTGGGATCCCGGCCACTGCACGGGCTTGCTGGTTGCCGGAGATCACGGGATCGACCGTTCGCAGATCGCACGAAGCCCGTAGGATTTTGCACTCCGCACCCTCGTCTCCGGTCAGAATCCAAAGGCAGTCGGCCCAGCGGTCGTAAACAACGTTGTGCACGTGCCGGATGCTGCCCGCGGGGAATGTGTATGCGATTTGCCAGGTCGATCCGCGATCTTCCGAAACATAGATGTGAACTTCCGCGCGTTCGCTGTTGTCGAAGTATTCTCCCCAATAAATCCTGCCTAAGGGCGTGCCCGTGATGTGCAAAGGCCGCGTGCCCCGAAGAACGCGATGCGTAAGCTTGAATTCGTTGTTCCCAGGATGGCGCGTCACGATGGCCCCGGGAACGGCCCCCACCATCGTTCCGTCAGCGAGAACGACGAGGGCATGGAAACCATCGCGCGCCAGGCGAGAGCTGAGGGCGGTCTGCGAAGTGAGCCTTCGCCACCATGTCGGCCGGAGGTGCGCGACGGTTTCCCATTCAGATGTGCCCGCCCGCAACCGAACGATCTGGTATCCGCGGCAGGCGTAGAGAACATCGCCGTCCCAAGTCAGGACTCGAATGCCGCGATAAGCAGCGACTCGCCGAAGCGTCACCGCGGAAGCAGGAGTCGCCGCAACTGGACTCCGATCCATGCCGTCTGGTCTCAATTCTCAGTTTTGCGGGCGACGAAGGGACCGATGGCAAGCACGTCCATCTTCGTCCGCTGAAAACAATCGATCGCTTCTTTGGGCGTGCACACGATCGGCTCATTCTCGTTGAAGCTGGTATTCAGGATGACCGGCACGCCAGTCTTCTTGCCGAACGTTTGGATCAGGTCGTAGTAAAGCGGATTCTCCTCGCGGGTCACGGTCTGGAGCCGCCCGGTGTCATCCACGTGATTCACGGCGCACAGATGCTTACGCTTATCGGGACGAATTTTGTAAACATGCAGCATGTACGGCGACGGATGATCGTGCTCGAAATATTCATGCTGCGCTTCGGCCAGAATGGCAGGCGCGAACGGACGAAACCACTCGCGATGCTTGATGCGTGCATTGAGCACGTCCTTCATGTTGGGCAGGCCGGGATGCGTGACAATGGAGCGGTTGCCGAGCGCGCGCGGTCCCCATTCCATGCGTCCCTGAAACCAGCCGACGACGTTTCCCTCGACCATCTCGTCAGAAACCGCATTGAGCAGCGGCCCGCGCTCGAGTTTCTGATATTTCACGCCTGCACTTTTCAAGTCGGTCGCGATCTGCGCCTCGGAAAACTCCGGTCCCAGGTAAGCGTGGTTCATCTGCTCGCGGCGCGGCTGTTTCAGGACCGAATGATAAGTATGTAACGCCGCGCCAATTGCGAGTCCTTCGTCTCCGGCTGCCGGTTGAATCCAGGTGCGCCGAAAGGGCGTCCGCCAGAACAGCTTCCCATTCGCGACGCTGTTGAGCGCGCAGCCGCCCGCCATCGCGAGATTTTCCTCCGGTACGCGCTGATGCAACTCGTTCAACAGATGAAAGAGGACTTCCTCGAAGCAGAGCTGCATGGCATACGCGAGATCCATGTCGCGCTGCGTAATTTCGGCGTGCGGCTCGCGGGGCGTGCCGAAGAGCTTTTCCATTTTGTCGGAGAAATGCCTTGCCAGGCGCACGGTTCCGTCGGCCAGAACCTCCATCCCCTGGTTGCTGCCCAAGGGCTTGAAGTATCCAAGATCCAGCTGAAACGCGCCGTTCTTGAGCGCGAGGATTTTCTTGATCTGCTCGACGTACGTGTCTTTTCCGTATGGCGCCAGGCCCATGACCTTGCCTTCGTCGCCATATTTGGGGAAGCCCAGCCATTGGGTGATGGCGGTGTAGAAGATGCCCAGCGAGTGCGGGAAGTTGACCTCGTCCTGCACTTCGAGTTTGTTGCCCTTGCCCACACCCCACATGGTGCTGACAAAGTCGCCCATGCCATCGACCGAGAGAATGGCGGCTTCGGCAAAGGGGGGGCCTAGGGAGGCGCTGGCCATGTGGGCGCGGTGGTGCTCGACATTATGAAATTGCGCTTTGATGTCAGCTACCTTAAGATTCAATTGTCCACAAAAAACCGTCTTCAGGTCGCCCACCTTAAAGCTATTCTGTAGCCGGTCGCTGACAAACTTGAGCGATGGCCGCCGCTGAAAGGCAAAGAGCGCCTTTTGTAGTAAGTTGGCGCTGGGGTTACGGCTGATGCCGATGTGGGCCAAGTCTTGCGGCTGGATGCCGGCTTCCTGCAAGACGAACTTGATCGCCTGCACCGGAAAGCCGGCCTGGTATTTGATGCGGCTAAAGCGTTCTTCTTCGACGGCGGCGATCAGTTGGCCGTCATGGATTAAACAGGCGGACGCGCC